>Ga0194125_10001519_pt1 | contig 39176 bp, 28 predicted proteins | sample TA2KigC250mmetaG_FD_148626 | JGI IMG/M metagenome (GOLD analysis project Ga0194125, IMG submission 148626) | Freshwater microbial communities from Lake Tanganyika, Tanzania - TA2015034 Kigoma Deep Cast 250m | ecosystem: Environmental > Aquatic > Freshwater > Lake | place: Tanzania: Lake...
TGACGACGCGGCGCTGAACTCGGCACGGACTTCGCCCACCTTCTCGCCCGCGACGGCAACGCGCCGCACCCCCTCGGCCGGCCCGACGAACTCGCCCATCCCCAACGTGTTCCCCGCCCGCACCCAGTAAAAGTAACCCATCCCCGCGTTGACGCCCTTGTCCTCGAAGACCGTGGTGCCGGAGAGCCCTGCAGCCAGCGCGGTGGCCGTGGCGCGATCCGCCTGCGCACTCCGCCACACCTCATAGTAGAACGCTCCCGGCACACTCGGCCAACTCACCCGAATCCGGTCATTGAACTCGCCGACACTGGCCGCGAGCGTCGGCGGCGCGTTCGGTCGCGCGGGCGCGGGTCCGCCGCGCCCAGTGTGAGCGAGGTCGCGGTGGTACATCGGCCACGGCGTGGCCGCCAGCGGCGCCGTGCCGTGGATGGCGCGCACTTTGCCGTCGTCGGCCCCCACATAGATCGTCCCGTCCGGCGCAATGGCTGGCGACGACGTGATCGGCGCGCCCACGTTCACCTCCCACGCCTTGGTGCCGTCGGCTCCGAGCGCAAGCAAGACACCCGCGCGCGTCCCGACGTAGATCGAGCCGTCCGCCGCCACGGCAGCCGTAGCCCAGACGGGGCCCGTCGGGTAGCTCCAACTCAACGTGCCGTCGGGGGCCAGCACCAGGACCTGATCCGAACCGATGACGATCCGGCCCAGCGTGTCGATCACGGGTGACGCCAGCGTGCCCGCCGGGTAAGTCCAACGCCGCGTCCCGTCCATGTGAAAAGCCACGATGCTCGCGTCCGACCCGACATAGACCGTGCCGTCGGCGCCGATCGCTGGCGAACTGTATACCGGCGCGCCCACCGCGCCTCCTCCGAGGGCGACCTGCCAGCGAAGCGAACCGTCGGGGTTCAGGGCGTAGAAGCTAGGCCCGGCCACGAAGTAGACTGCGCCATCGCCACCGATCGCAGGGGCAGTCTGCACACCGCTGGCCGCCGCGTAAGACCAGCGCACGGTCCCATCCGTGTTGAACGCGTAGAGTTTTCCATCCAACGCACCGACATAGACCGCCCCATCCACCCCGACCGCCGGCGACGCGATCACCGCCGCGCCCGGCACATACTCCCATCGCCGCCGTCCGTCCGGATTCAGCGCGATGAAATTCCGATGGTACGATCCGTAATAGATCGTGCCCTCCGGACCCACGGCGGCGGCGCCGTAGATCCAGACGTTCGCCGTGTAAGACCACCGGGTTGTGCCGTCCGGAGCGAGCGCGTAGAGCCGCGAGGCCAACAGGCTCTGCGTGCCCGTCTGAACCCCCACGTACACGATCCCCTCGGCGTCCAGCGCGGGCGAAGCGTGCACGATGCCGTCCAGCGTCCATTCATACAGCACGTCGCCCGGCACCGGTTGGCGGCGAGCGCCCCGTGCCGGCTGGCCCCAATCGCTGGTGCCCCCTGGATTCCGCGTCCTGACCCAGTACGTGTAGCTCACCTCGGGTTGCGCCTGGCGATCGTGGAGAAACGTCTGCCCGGTCACCTCCCCTGCGATCGGCTCCGCTCCCGCCGGATCGGCGCCCGTGCTTCGGTACACTTCGTAGCCGGTCGCGCCTGTGACACTGGTCCACTCGACGCGGACATAGGCTGGATAGGTCCGGTCCGATGCGCTGACGGTTGCGGGCGCCGTCGGTCGTGGCGGGACGATCGTGGCGCGGCCCAGATGTTGCGCGTCGTGTTGGTAGGTTGGCCACGGCGCCTGGGCGACCGGTCCCCCCGTCCGCACCGCGTACAGATTGCCGTCGCCGGCGGCGAAGTATACGAGCGCCTGCGCCCCGAGCACCGGCACCCCGATGCCGTTGCCTAAGGTAAACTCCCAGCGCCTTTGGCCGCCGGGCCCGAGGGCGTAGAGCGTGTACTGCGGTCCGAAGATGTTGCTGGTGGCGCTGAAGTAGACCGTGCCGTCCTCGCCGCAAGCGGATGCGCCGGGCAAGGTCGGCGCCTGGAACACCCAGGCCTGAGTTCGGTTGGCCCGGAGCGCGTGGAACTTGCCGTCGCTGGTCCCAGTATAGATCGTGCCATCGGCCCCAATGCACGCCGCCGACACCCCGGCGTCCGTGCCGGGGAACTGCCAACGCATAATCCCGTCAGGGTTCACCGCGAACAACTCGTTCCCGCTCACATAGACCGTGCCGTCCGCGGCTAACGCCACGTCCGAAGCTACACGCGCAGCGCTATCGTGCTGCCACCGCTGCGTTCCCTGCGGCGTGAGCGCGAATAGCGATCTGGCCTCGCCGGATGCGTCGAGCGTGTTGGCGCGGGTGCCGGCTGTGAAGTAAACGGTGCCGTCGGGCGCAATGGTGGGCGTGCCCGTGCTGCTGCCCGCGTAAGCGAAGCGCCACTCGAGCAGACCGTTCGCGTCCAGGGCGTACAGGTTCCCGTCGCTGGACCCCACAGACACGGCGCCGTCTGGCGCCACCGCCGGCGTGCCGATGGCGCCCTGGGCTGTAAATCGCCACACCACTTCGCCCACCTGCGCCTGGCGCCGTGTTCCGGCGACGACTGCGCCCGCGTCGCTCGATCCGACCGCGTTCCGCGCCCGCACCCAATAATGGTACGTATTGCCCGGCAAGGCCGACCGATCCTCGAAACGGGCGGTCCCGGTCACGGCCGGGGAAACCACGGTAGCAGTGCTGAATTCGGCGGTCGTGTTGCGCCACACTTCGTAGCTCGTGGCGCCTGCCACGCTGAGCCAGCTCACCACGATCTTGTCCGTGAACTCGGCCTGTGAAACGGCGACCTCGGTGGGCGCCGCGGGCGGCAGCGCCCGACTCGCGCGATGTTGCGCGTCGCGGCGGAACATGGGCCACTGGCCCTCTGCCAGCGGTCGACCGGTCCCTTTTACGGCGTACACCTTGCCATCCATGGCACCCGCCAGGACCGTCCCCGTCGGGCTCAGGGCGGGCGAGGTGCCGATCACCGCGCCCAGCGAGTGTTCCCAGCGCAACGACCCCGGCGGCGCGGCCGCCACGGGTGCCCGCGGGGAGGTGAGGGTAACCAGCAACCCCAAGGCTAAGACCGGCTTCATACGCAACCTTGCCATCACAGCCGACCCGCTCTTGCCCGTCAACTCCCGGAAGGGCACTCCGCCTGCAAAGCCGCGTCTTAGAACCGAGCCTGAACTCGGCCGCCTCGCCCGAGGGACCGCGGGCAAGATGCCCGCGCCCCGAAGGGTGGTCAGGCACGGCGAACGGCAACCGTTGAGCCTTATTATGCCGGGATTAAAGACGTTGACACATTCTGTGAGATCACTCCGTGACTGGCTCGTGCGCAAGCCGTCTTGCATCGTCGAGAGCGTCTGCTGTTCCAGGTGACAAGAGAATCCGTGGAGTGGACGGCTGCAACGGCACTGTGGACCGCATCCGATGCGGCTTGGGAGGGCACCCAACCGATCGGAAGGAGGATCTTGATCAGCTGGGCCTCTACACACATGCCGTCCCTACGGGACTGAGCTGCCGGCCGCGATATGTACTCGGCCCAATGCCGAGGTCACCGACCGCTGCGGCGAGCCGGCAAGCACGCCGGGACTACAACTTGCGACCGGCGGGCGACGACCTGCGGCGGTTCGGCACAAGGGTGTTTCGCATGGCGCAAGAATGACAGCCGGCACGGGACACGCCAATCGCGGTCGTGACTGGAGGCTTCACCTGCCATCAGGCTTGCCTTGGGTCTGTTTCCTGGTTTACGGATGGGAAGCGTCCGCCGAACGAGTTGTCAGGGGGTACCCTCGACGCGGGCCCCGGATGACGGCGGCGCAGACCGGCAACCCGATGTTCGCGACGACCCAGTGGACGATGGTCCTGAATGCGGGCTCCGATTCCCCGGAGCAGGCGGCCGGGGCGTTGGAGGAGTTGTGTCGCACCTACTGGTGCCCCGTGTACGGGCTGAGCCGCATGTTGGGCGACTCGGTCGAGGATGCCAAGGACCTCACCCAGGGATTCTTCATCGAGTTCATCCAAGAGGGGCTACTTGCGGAGGCGGACCCGGCCAAAGGGAGATTCCGCTCCTATCTCCACCGCTGCTTCCAGCTTTACCGGTCGAACGAAAAGCAACGGCAGCGCGCCGCCAAGCGCGGGGGTGGCGCACAGATCATCCCGATCGATGAGGAACTCGGAGAACAGCGGCTGAGTGCCGCGACGGTTTCGCCCGGGACCACGGAGGCGGTTTTCGACCGTTGCTGGGCGATGACGGTGATGAACAACGCCTACCGAAAGGTGGAGGCGGATTGCCGCGCCCAGGGCAAGGGGGACCTGTTCGAGGTGATCCGAGGATTCCTGGGAGGTTCGGGAGAAGCCGCCTACGAACCTGTGGCCGAGACGCTGAGAATGAACATTGAGACGGTAAGGACCGCCGTCAGTCGGCTGCGCAAGCAGTACCGGAAGGAGATCCGCAGGCAGATCGCCGACACCGTGCTGGATCCCGACAAGGTGGACGAGGAGATGACCTACCTCTTCGAAACCCTGGCCGCCTAGGTCGCTCCTTTCACCGCGGTCCGGGCTGCTGCAAAACCGCAACCGGTCGTAACCAGCCATGAAGACATGTCCGCAATGTGGCGCCCCGGTCACCGGGCCGGACCTGGGCGGGCTCTGCTCCCGCTGCGTGGCCCGGCACTTCGTGGCATCGGCAGCCGACGAGGAGCCGTCCGCCGGGGCGGATGCCCTGGCCGGCAGTGCAAAGGACCGGCCCGGGCGATATGCCATCGCGCTGGCGGTTGCGGGGGCCTCGCTGGAACGTGAGGTCAGCGAGGGAGAGTACTTCGTCATCGGGAGGAGTGAGGATTGTGAACTCCGCCTGAAGGACGAGGAGGTTTCCTCGCATCACGCGCGGTTGATCGTGCGGGCGGACGAAGTCCGGATCGAGGACCTCGCCAGCACCAACGGCACGTGGGTCGACGAGGACCGGTTGACCGGCTCGAGGGCGCTGCGGCCCGGCAGCACGGTGCGGCTGGGCACGACGGAGATCCGGTTGCTGGGATTGCGCCGGGCGGCGCCAGACCCGGAATCCACGCAAGCGCCCTCCCCCTACAGCCGGTTCCTGCCGCGGGATTTCCTGGGTGGCCAGCATTTCGAGGTGCTGGGCTCGATTGAACAGGGAGGCATGGGGCGGATTGACGAGGCGCGCGACCGCCGTTTGGGACGCGTCGTGGCGCTCAAACGGCTCGCCCGGGCAGCGGATGAACTTGAGGGCGAACAGACCGCGCGGCTGGTGGCCGAGGCGCAGATTGCAGGTCAACTCGAGCATCCCGGCATCGTGCCGGTGTACGAGCTGGGGCTCGATGCGCAGGGGCGGGTTTTCTACACCATGCGCAGGATTCAAGGCGCGACGTTGGCAGACATCCTGGACGGGTTGGCGCGGGGAAAGGAAGAAACGGTCCGGCAGTATTCGCTGAGCACGTTGCTGACGGTGTTTCTGAAGGTGTGCGATGCGGTGGCCTATGCCCACTCCCGGACGGTGATTCACCGGGACCTCAAGCCGCAGAACATCATGGTGGGAGAGTTTGGTGAGGTGTCGGTGCTCGACTGGGGCTTGGCCAAAGTGTCGGAGGTGTATGAGCCGGACCTCCGTGGTGGCAGGGAAACCGCCCACGCGGCATTGGGGCAGCCGGCGAAACCGGAGGTTCTGCGGACGTTGGACCGGGTGGTGATGGGCACGCCGGGGTTCATGGCGCCGGAACAGGCGAAGGGGGAGACCCGGCATTGCGATGAGCGGACGGACATTTACGGACTGGGGGCGGTGCTCTACTCGATCCTGACGTGCCGGGCACCGGTGGAGGGGAAGGAGGTGAAGGTGGTGCTCGAGAGGACGCGGCGGGGAGAGATCGAGCGGCCGGACCAGCGGAAGCCGGCTGCGCACTCGGAGAACGCCCCTGGGGACAAGCTGCCGCACCTGCCTGAGGGGCGGGTGGCGCGGGCGTTGGCGGCGGTGGCGATGAAGGCCCTGGCATTGAATCCGCGGGATCGTTACGGGTCAGTGAACGCCTTGCAGGCGGACCTGCAGGCTTACTTGAGCGGCTTCGCCACGACGGCCGAACTTCCCGGCCTGCTGACGTTGGCCAGGCTGTGGATTCGGCGGCATCGGCGGGCGTTTGCACTGGTCCTGTTGATCAGCGTGTTGATTTTGGGTTTCTCGATCGAGCTGTTCCGAATGGTGACGGAACTCCGCGGCACCGCCCCAACGTTCTATGACAAGGCGGTCGCGCTGGTGGTCGAGGGACGGTTGTCGGAGGCAGCCGCGCCAATTGCCTACGCCATCCGGCTGGACTCGAAGCGATCGGACTCTTGGCTCCTCCAAGGTCACATCCAGCAGGGGTTGCTGCGTTTCCCGGATGCCGTCCGCGCCTATGAAAGGGCCTTGAGTCTGGGTGCCGAACTCGCCTCGGCGCGGGAGAATCTGGCCCTTTCGCGCCAGCTTGCCCGGGCCGGCGAGGGGCAGGATCCGGTGGGACGGGAAACCGTCCTCACGCTCCACCAGGCTTTGCTCGAGCAGGAACGTTACGCGGAGGCTGGCGCGGTTCTTCGCCAATGGCTGGCGGACGCCCAATCCGCCCGCGACCGGACGCAGCAGGCGCTTCGGCAGAAGCTCGACCGGGCCGGGATCGGCGGCGCCCTGACCATCAACGAGGAAGGTAGGATCGACCTGGAGCTGACGGACACGCGCACCCGGGACATCGAACCGCTCCGTGGCCTCCCGTTGAACAGGCTCTACCTGCCGTTGACCCAAGTCACCAACCTCGGACCTCTGAAGGGCATGCCGCTTCAGGTCCTGAGCGCGGCGGATATTGGGGACTTGAGCGATCTGTCACCGCTTCGCGGGCTGCGGCTCCGGGAGTTGTCCGTGGGGAACACGGCTGTCGCCGACCTGAGACCGCTGGTTGGGATGCCGCTCGCGTCGCTTGACCTGCACATATGCCCCGGGGTGGCGACAGTGGAAGCCCTCCGCGGCATGCCCCTCAGGATTCTCGACCTCAGAGGAACCCGAGTCGCCGACCTGTCTCCGCTGACCGGCATGGCGTTGGAGAGGCTGAAACTGGATGAAACCCAGGTTGGAGACCTGTCCGCGTTGGCAGGGATGCCGATCCGAGAGCTTCATTTGAACTACTGCCAGGCCCTCCCCAACTGGGCTTCGGCGGCGGAGATGCCGTTGGAGGACTTTCAGTTGAGTGGCAACCGCCGCCTCGAGAGTCTGGATTTCCTCCGCGGCAAGAAGCTCAAGGTGCTGGGGCTGACGGACACCGACGTGAGCGATCTCGAGCCGCTCCGGGGAATGCCGCTGGAATCCCTCTACCTGCAACTCACCGCCGTGAAGGACCTCTCGCCCCTGCGCGCGATGGAGGTCTCCAGCCTCAGCCTTTTCGGCTGCAACAACGTCACGGACCTCTCGCCGCTGGCCGAGGTCAAGGGGCTGCTATATCTCCGGGTTCCCAACCACATCCCCGACCTCGAGTTCCTCCGGGGTCTGGCCGGACTCGAAGCGCTCGGTTACCAGGAAATCAGGCCGGTGGAGGAGTTCTGGCGCGCCTACGATCTGGCCCGGAGCAGCAACTGACCCATGAAAACCTGCCCACCAACCCTTCCCGCCAACCGGCATGCGCCGTCCAACCGCCGATGCATCGTCCTGCTGGCGGCCGTCCTGGGAATCCCGGGGCTGCTGCAGGCGCAGCCGGTCCCTTATGCCGGGCCGTTTCCGTACGTTGAGGATTTCGAGACGGGTGATGTCGCGGCGTTGGGCAGCCATTGGGAGTTCACCGGCAAGGCGATCGTGACCGACCAGAAGGCGCCGACCGAGTCGGGCGCGTATCACCTCCTCCTTGATCGAAATCCCGACGCGGCCGAGGCCGTTCTCCACCTGAACCTCGCCGGCCAGAGCGGGGTGACGCTCGATTTCGGTTTCAAGAACGGCGGGACAAGCTCCGGGAGCGGCCATCTGTCGATCCGACCCAACAGCACGACGGGCTGGCGCGTGGTCCAGTTACTCTGGGAGGTCGAAGGCCCCGAGTACCGACACTTGGGGTTCAACCTAGACCCGATCGTGGCCGCGGCAGGTTGGAGCTACACCGACGATTTCCAGGTTCGGTGGGCCCACACGGCCTATCGTGGCCGCGTAAGTGAATGGTACTTCGACAACGTCCGCGTGCAGGTGGATGCCGATGTGGTAGGGCCGAAGGTGGTCCGGATCGAGCCTGAGCAACTGGGCGCCGACGCCGTCCGGTTCGAGTCGGTGCGGGTGGTCTTCGATTCACCTTTGGATCTGGGCACGGTGGATCTGGACGACTTCCGATTGTGGCGACCGGACGGGGAACCCGCAGCCATCCGCATGGTGTGGGCCATCCCCGGGACGGAAGACCGGGAGTTTGCCCTGGACCTCGCCGCACCTCAGACGCAGCGGGGCAAATACCGTTTGACCGTTGGTCCGGATCTCCGCGACATCGGGAACAACCCGATGAACCAAGACCAGGACGCGGTGAACGGCGAAACGGAGGACTCTTTCCCGGGCACGATTACTTTCGCACCGGCACCGCCGCCAGTCCCGGCCACCGGTCTGGTCGTGCTCGACGAAGGCTTCGAGGCCTGGGCGGAGCCCGCAGACTGGTGGGCTCTGGCCAGCGACGCCGGTAGTAGTGTCGCCGTCCGGGAGACTTCCAGCGCGCATGGCGGTTTCGCGCAGCTTGCGCTGAGCGGTCCGGGTGGCGAATGGCAATCGGCGTGGATCGCGTTCGGCCCGGGGCAGCTTGAAGCTGGCGAGGGCCTGTTCCTGGACTTCTGGGCGAGGACCGATCCCGCCCCGCATCAACCCTACAACTACCCGCCGCTGCACATCGCCCTCAGTCTGGATGGCGCCCAGTGGTTCCAGCGGGTTCGCGTGCTGACCCCCTACCCCTCGACTCAATACCAGTTCTACCGACTCGACCTTCGCGATCTGGCAGCCGCCGATGCCATCGACCTCAGCCAGGGCCTGCAAGTCCGCCTGAGCCACTACGCCCCGTTTGCCCCGGGAACTCTCCTGCTCGACGACCTGCGCCTCACCCGGGGCAATCCCTCGCTGTGGGTCGAGATCGAGCCGGAAGAGGTCCCCGAAAATGCCGGGCCCGGCGCCGCTATTGGTCGGGTTCACCGACTCAACACGATGGACCTCTCGAGCGAACTGACGGTCAACCTGGTGAGCGATGACCCGGAGGCGGTGCCGGTTCCCGCCAGCATCACCATTGCCACCAACCAGGCATCGGCCACCTTCTTCATCGCCACCGGCGACAACGGTCTCGATTCCGGGGCTAGGGACGTGGGCATTGCTGCGTCTGCCGAGGGCTTCGATAGAGGGTTGGCAACGGTGTCGGTCGGAGACGCCACGCCGCCACGCCTGAGCCTGGACCTGCTCCGGAGTTCGGTGAGCGAAGCCGAAGGCGGGAAGCCGTTGACCGCACGTCTCTATCGCGACCGCGGTCTTCTGCGATGGAAGCTCGAACAGTGCCCTGGTGGACGGGAACGACATCCATGACAACTGGGAAACCGGCTTGTCAGGAGTGGCCAAGTGGATCCACGGCTGCATCCCGCGACAGTACTCGTCGGTCGGCCCCCACGTGACCAGGAACCGGTTTCGTCGGAACGGGACAGGAATGTACTTCCATGGCGTGCCCGCTGCCTCGAGTGCAACCAACGACGGCAACGTCTTCGCAAGAATTGAAAACAACCTGGTAATCGCCAGCGCGGGACCGGGTCTCCTCCTGAAAGGCAACTTCGACGGTGCGGTTTTGAACAACTCGATTCTCGGCAACCAGGAGGCGGGCGTTTCCAGTGATTTGAACCTCAATGGAGCGCCGGCGCTCCACAACAACCTGATCGCCAAGAATGGCCAAGGGGTGCGCGTGGAGCGGACCTTCACCAACCAGGTCAGGTGGGTGAGCCACAACAACGTCTTTGCGAACGGTGCCGATTGGGTGAATTACCCGGCGGAGTTCGGTGATGTCGTCACCCAGAATCCGAAGGGAACCCCGTCCGACATTCACATGAACCTCAGCGTGGACCCGATGTTCGTGGCGGAGGACGACTACCATCTCGACCCGGAATCGCCGCTGGTCAACGCGGGGACCGTCTTGGAGGCTCCCAAGGGGGACTTCGAAGGCGACCATCGACTCAATGTCCCGGACATCGGGTGTGATGAAACACCATATGAGTTCAAGGGCATCGTGACGACGTTGGCCGACGAGAACGATGGGTTCCTGGGATGGGGAACGGGAGACTCCCTGCGGGAAGTGATGTTGGCGGCGGCGAGAATGCCCGAGAGGCAGACCATCACGTTCGCAGAAGCCTTGCGGGGCGGGACCATTGTCCTGGCAGGGACCCAGTTGCCCACAATCACCGGCAGTCTCTCCATCGCCGGCCTGGGTGCCGGTTCCCCGGCGATCGATGCAGGCGGGAGATCGAGGGTGTTCGAGATCGCTCCGGGTGGGACGGCGAGCATCGGGGATCTGACGCTTCGTGCTGGGCGATCCGGATCGGATACGCACGGCGGCGCCCTCTACAGCCGGGGGCAGGCGGTGGTCAGGAAGTGTATCTTCGAGTCGTGCCAAGCTACGGGAGGCGGGGGGGGAGCTCTTGCCAACGTCACAGGCCAAAGCCACCTGACCGTCGAGTCGTGTGTTTTCAACGGAAACTGGGGCCTTGGCAGCGGTGGCGCCTTGTTGAACGGGGGGATCGCCGTCGTGCGCGACAGTGTCTTCGAGGGGAATTCCACGAGTTCGGATGGAGGCGCAATAGCGAACTACGGAAACCTCTCCGTCGAACGGTGCATGCTTCACGGGAACCACATCGTCGGACGGTGGCCGGGAAGGGAGGTGCGGTGGTCTCCCATATTCGCCTCCAGTTGACCGACTCGACACTCGCCGCCAATCAAGCCTCGTATGGCGGCGGGCTGACGATTATCGGAAACGCGACATTGGCGAACTGCACCTTGTCAGCCAACGAAGGTACGGGTGGACCCGGAGGCGGGGGTGCCTTGTGGGTCGAGGGAGGCGATGTCCGACTGGTGAATTGCACGATCACCGGCAACCGGGTCACCGGTCGCTGGTATGGCGGGGGAGGCGGGTTGCACGTGACCGGCGGTTCGAGCACGGTCACGCTCCAAAACACCATCGTCGCGGGCAACACCACGGTGTTGACCGGCGGAGACTCCAGCACCATCGCGAACCTTTTGGTCATGTCAGGGGCAGTCCAGCACCAAGGTCGCCACAACTTCATCGGTGGCGACCCGATGCTCGGTCCGCTTCAGGACAACGGCGGACCGACCTGGACTCACCTCCCCCTCCCGGGCAGCCCGGTCATCGATGCCGGCTCGAACGATCTGGCCGTTGACCTCGAGGGCAATCCACTTCCGACCGATCAACGGGGGTTCGATCGCGTGCAGCACGGCCGCGTGGACATCGGCGCAGTGGAGACCCCGTCGATCGATCTCGATGAAGACGGGTTGCCTAACGACTGGGAAAGCGCTCATCGACTCGACCCGGAGAACCCTCTGGACGCGCTCCTCGATTCCGACGACGACGGTATGACAAATCACGAGGAGTACCTGGCCGATACCGACCCGCGGGACTCGACGTCGAACCTGCACATGGCCATCGAGCGCAGCGGGGGGCAGGTGAGACTCTCGTTCCCCACCTCGGCGGACCGTTTCTACACCCTCCAGCACCGGTCGGACGTGGGGGATGCCGAATGGCAGGAGGTGGAAGGTGCCGTCAGTCTGCCGGGCAACGGCGGAGTGATGACCTTGAGAGTCCCCGCCTCACACCCTTCCGGCTTTCATCGGGTTCAAGTGTCGATGACGCCCTGACGGGTCCAGTCCAAGACCGAGCCATAGCCATAGTGAGGCGAGCCATCCGCTCGACGGTGCACGCCACGCGCGGTGGCCGACGCGACGGCGGTTTGCAGCCGCTGTGGCCCGCTGAGAGGCCCCGCTGGAGGTTGCGACCGCCTTTCGGTCCTCGCGGGCGGCCGACCAGGCACTGGGCAGGGCACGATCCCGCCCCGTTTCGCCCTGAAGCGCCCCTCCTGACCGGGCACACTCGACCCAGCTCGAACACGCTTCCTGCGAACTTGGCCAAGCCATTCCATTGGGGCCGGACGAGGAACCTTGGAGTCAAGTCGATGGAGCGCCCGACGGCAACACCCTGGTGTCCGACACTCACTGCGCCGTCTGCACGTCCACGCTGGCCACTTGATCCGGGTCGATTACACACACCCCTCCCTCCGGTGGGAACAAGACCAACAGATCCCCGCGAGGCGAAAACAGCAAGTGGTCAGGGGTAACTACCTGCAACGTGCGCCCGCTGGTGAGATGAACTGCGAAGGGCTTGAACGGGGCAATGTCCCGCATTTCCTGAATGTCTCGAACCGTCATGAGTGTCTTCTATAGCCTCCTTGTCGCCTGAGTTCAATGGTCGTCGCAAGCGGAGGAACAGCACGCCTGGGCACCTGCGGTGGTCTGACTGAGCGAACTCCGACCACTCTTGCGCACAGCGCCCGCAGCGGCCAATCTCCGCGCCGCCGCCGCCGTTGATCGTCCCGGGCACCCGTCCCGCGCGTGAGGCGAGCCATCCGCTCGACGGTGCACGGAACGCGCGGTGGCCGACGCGACGGCGGTTTGCAGCCGCTGTGGCCCGCTGAGAGGCCCTGCCGGAGGTTGCGACCGTCTTTCGGTTCTCGCGGGCGGCCGACCAGACACTGGGCAGGGCACGATCCCGCCCCGTTCCGCCTTGAAGCGCCCTTCCTGTCCGGGCACACTCCAGCCAGCTCGAAAAAGCAAAAGCCTATGAGTCACTCGCAACGTCGCCGTAGGCTTGGAGAAATGAGTACATCGTACCATACGGAGTTGCACAAGGTGGTGTCGGTGGTTGCCCTGGCGTTTGGCATCCACGCCCAGGCGAACGCCGGGGAACCTCTGAACTTCACCTTCGGCACCCCAACCTCGGTCACGCGTACCGGGTTCACCAAGGTTACAGTCATCGACACGTTCACATCGGCACGAAGCTACGGCTTTGAAACCGCTCAGGGCCTGCTGGCCTTTGACCGGGGAGGCTCCGCCATGGTCCGCCCGAAGGACGAATACACGGCCAGCGGGTGAGATTCGGCTACTGGACGAGGCTGGGCGCGGGCACGACCGTTCCCGGCCTCCAATTACGCCAGAACCTGAAGGACAAACCTGGCGAGGGTTTCTACTACAGCGGCGGAGTGGGCGACCCCTCCGTCTGGAATCACTTCGAGACCGAAGGCCGCCTCAGCCCGGAGTTGGAGAGCATGGACATGCATACCTGGTGCGCCATCCCCGAGGCCGAGCTGGCCCAGAAGAGCTTCTTCTACATGGATGACGTGTCGCTGCAAACGATCGAAGAGCCGCCCTTGAAGATCTCGACGCCGCTCGACGAATACTACGTCGGCGAAACCATTCCCTGGACGGCGAACGCCACTGTCGCAAACGGCCCCCTTGCCATCGCGCTCCTGCGGGGCGAACGCCGCGTTGCCGAACGAACGCTTCCCGCCGCGACCGGCACGCTGCGTGGCACATTTGAAACCGGTGGACTCAAGCCCGGGATTTACACTTTGGAGGCCAAGACCGGCGGCGCGGCCGGACTGCCGCCACAATCCGCCCAACGGCGGGTCGTCGTCGCCCCTGATCCGTTCGGCTGGTGACACAGGGAAAAGTGGTTCTTGATAGAATGACCGCAGCCAAATCTCTATGAAACCGCGGAAGATCGTCCTCCTATCGAAGCTCATGCATCGAAGATGCGTCGCGAATGCAATCTTGTGCCTGGGCGTGGCGTATTCTGTCGGCTCCCAATCAGGTCTCGGGCAACCCCGTGCTGCTCACGAGGCCGCCGGACAGATGAAGGGGATGTTGCCGCCTCTCGTGGATCTGGGTCCCGGGCAGACCTACCATGGACAGGAGGGAGGCCTTTATCCAGGCGGCAGCAATGTCCGCCCGGCTGCCCACGATGCGGCGGGACAGAAGATCGCACGGGACATTGTACCTCTGGCCGCAGACGGCAGTCCCGATCCCGTCAATGGCAAGATTGTGATCATGCCAGTGAGCGTCTCGAACGGGTACGGGGCCTGGCATCGGGGCGACGAAAGCGATACCTCCACAACCCTCATGACCCGAGCGAACGCCAATCCCACCAGGAACCCCAAGCTCTGCATCGCCTATGGGTTCGAATATCAACTGCCCGGCGGTAACAGGGGCACAGGCGATCCTGGTCCGGACAGCATTTTTTACAGATCGCTCGACCACGCGCTCAAAGAGCAGGAAATCACTCCACGGCAGGTGCAGATCGTTTGGCTCTCCATGCCCGTCTCCGGAAGGTCGTGGGGAACCAACCTGCCTCCGGAGTCCAGGACATTCCCGGCGGATGCACAAGAATCGAAGCACGCCTGGAAGGAGATCGTCCACGCAATTCACATCCGTTATCCCAACGTCAAAATCATCTACAGCTCAACCAAAGCGGCGATGTACATGACGCCACAGGACAATGCCGAGTTCGAGGGCGGTCCCATCGAACCGTGGAATCACGACGCGGCTTGGGGCGTCAAGTGGGTGATTGAGGACCAGATCAACGGTGCTCCGGACCTCAATTATGATCCTGCCCGAGGACCGGTCAAAGCGCCCTGGCTGTCCTGGGGACCTTACTTCTGGAGCAATCCGGATGGCACCCCCCGCCAAGCTGACGGATTCGCCTGGACCCGTGCTGATGTTGCCCCGGACGGCTTGCATCCGTCGCTCAGCGGCCTCACCAAGTACGCCAACCTGCTGCTCCACCAGATGACAACCGATCCCACTGCCACGCCGTGGTTCTTGCGACCTGGCGCGCCGGTCAACCAACCGCCGACGATCGCGAAAGCAGCGAGCAGCGATGCGAACCCGGTGAGCAGCGCGACTGCTGAGCTGTGCGTGCTCGGAGCGGATGATGACGGGGAGTCGAACCTGACCTATACCTGGTCGTGTTCAGGTCCTGCGGGTGTGACGTTCAGTGTGAACGGGCCGAACAGCGCCAAGAACACAACGGCGACTTTCGCGCGCGCGGGCCGTTACAGGTTCCAGGTGACCATCGCAGACACTGGAGGACTCACCGCGACCAGCAGCATCGCGGTCGAGGCGACACCGCGTTAGCGCCCGGGGGAAGGAGCGAGAGGAAGACCATGACGCACACGATTTTCACTTCCGGGGCCCGCCTGCTGCGGGCCGGATTGCCAACGTTGCTGGGCATGATTCAACGGCGACAAGTCGCTCTTCACCAAAGACAGCCCGGCGGCCATGCTCGGCTCCAACGCCGATAACCTTCGCGGAAGATTGGCGATCAAGATCGTCATCGGCAGTGAGGACGGCCTGCTTGAAGGGAGTGAGAAGCTGCACGCCAGCCTGGTGAAACTGAAGGTCTCGCACGAGTTCGAGATCGTCGGCGGCGTAGGGCACGATTTCGGCCCCAAGGGCATTTGCGAACATCGGTTGCGCGCGCTGCGTTGCGCCGGAGACCATTTCGCGCTGCCGCAGCCGGTGGTGGGTGGAAGCGAATAGCTTCCGGCAGACGGTGGGCGATGTCTTCCTCCTGCATAGCCCGCCGTGCGCGGAGTCTGCGTGGATGGTCTTGCCGGAGAGTGTTGATTCCAATCCGCTCCCGCCACCCGACGACAGCAGCGCAAGCTCTGCGCGCTTGGCGTGGAGATTCTCTTGGGGCATCGTGAATTGCTGTTACGGCGAAATCGTCGAGCTTCCATGAGAACATGCATCTCCAGGACGGCGTTCGCGACTATGCTTTGTGTCTTGGTGTCGTCGCTGGGATGCTTGGGGGCGATCGCCCGCGAATCGGAAGGCTCGCGAACCAACTCCACTCTGCTCAACGGCCAATGGGAATTCGTCGTGGGCGACGGGGGCGAACGTGCCGAATGTTGGATGAAGTGACCTTCCGCTTCGGCATGCGCGAGATTCGCGTGAAGGATCGCAACTACCAACTGAACGGCCGGAACCTCTGGTTGCGCGGCTCCAACCTGGTCTTCGAGTGGGACTGGGGCGATACCATCACCGGCCACGAATACGAATACCTGGTCACCGAGGCGCGCGAGATGAGCATGAACTCGTTCCGAACGCACACGCGTCCGCCACCGCGGCTTTGGTGCGACATCGGGGACGAGCACGGGACCATGATCCTCGCGGAGTTCCCGGTGCTCTTCAACTATCAGGACTACAAGTTCACGCCGGACGAGTGGGCGATCTGGCATCGCAACTGTCTGCTTGACGCCGCCGGCTGGATGTCGCGCCTGTGGAATCATCCTTCGGTCATCATGTGGGTGCTGTCCAACGAATCGCGGGGCGACAACGCATGGGAGGAAGGCCCGTTCCAGGACTTTGTCAACGCCCTCGACCCGACCCGTCCCACCATGCGGACCGGGACCACCGGCACCCGAGAGAACTACGACGCGCACGCCTGCGGCAACGTCACCGAAACGCACGAAGGGAATCTCCAGGGGCAGATCCAGCATTGGTTCCAGGAAGCGGGCGACCGCACCACGACCTGCTCGGAGTACATGAACTACTTCGGCCATCCGCACACGCAGTGGACCGGCGTGGACGATCGGGTGGCCAATGCGCTGGCCGTGGCCCAGATCGGCGCCGAGCACACCGAGGCGATGCGCCGGGCGCGACTCGATGGCATTCTGCCTTACATGTATGCGGGTTGGACGCGCACCCGCCTGGCTGCGCGGGTTCGGGAAACTGGCCAGGGCAGTGCGGTCTGGAAAGCCAATTACGCCGCGCCCGAATCGGCCGCCTGGCACAGTTCGCTCTCGCCCGTCCTGGCCAGCCTCGATCTGTTCAACGCCAGTTATCTGACCGGCCAGGAGGTGACTACCGATCTCCATCTCATCAACGATTCCTGGCACGACGCCAAAGTCCACGTTGACCTGGTGCTGACCCGGGAATGTCCGGAATTCGTCCCGGAGGCCGCGTGTTTCGACAAGCCGATCCGGAAGTGGAGCTATGACTTCGCGCTTAAGGCAGATTCCGTCGAGAAGGTGCCCGTCACGTGGAAGCTCCCGGAAGCGGAAGGCAGCTATTGGCTGACGGCCTGTCTGACGGGTGTGGCTGGCCGTCCCGTGTTGAGCCAACGGTTTGTGCGCGCCGTCAAACCTGCAGTTGTGCCGGATGCGTTACGGCAGCGGACTTACGTATTGTTCGGCGGCAGCGCCGCCGCACGGGCGTTCTTCGGGGCAAAGGGCCTGCGCGTTGCGAACCCGGGCGACGAGCTTTCAGCAACAACGCACACCGTCGTCATCTGGGATGCGTCGCGGCTGACCGAGACGGAGAAACGCCAGGCGAAGACGCTATGCGAGTTCGCCAGCCGAGGTGGCCAAATCATCGTCTTGTCCGCGCCATCCTGGGACTGGAAGGAACTGTGCGACGTCAGGCTCAGTCACCAGCCGCGGTTCTCGCGCGTGTTTCCCTATTCGGAAGTCCGGCATCCGTTGCTGTCCGGGATTGACCCGCAGTCGTTGATCCGGTGGAACGGCCTGCCCGGAACCGTCGGGTTTGGCCGGTTGGAAGGAGCCGCCGTGGAACGCGCCAACAAGATCCTCTGGGCCAAGGAACCAAACACCACGATTGCCGCCGAGTTGCCCGCCGCGTCGGGGAACGGCCGGATCTTATTCGTGCAACTGGACCTGCAACGCCGCCTCGACCCGGGCAGCCCGGACTACGATCCCACGGCTGAGCGGTTTTTGTTCAACCTTCTGGGGCAGGGCCAGTGAGCGGCTGAGCCACCCGCCGTCAACAGCAACTGCAACCCAAAGACGGTGGCAGCCACCGAGTTGGTGCACGGCTGGCTTGAGCGGGGCGAGCCGGCGGTACTGGTTTCTGAGCGGGTGGGCTAGACTGACGAGCTCGACTTCCGCCTGGCGGCCGCGCTCGGAGAGGGAAAAGTCGCCCGGATCGACTCGACGGTGCCGGCCAGCGAGCACGCTGGCGAATCGCCAGGTGCGAGTCGGACCGCATCCACGAGGGCGGCGATGAGCGGGCGCGGCGTGAAGTATTGGCCAGCAACGCCGGCCAATCCTTGCCCTTGGGGATCGGCGACGGCTTGCTGAACAGCGGCCCGGACTGCTCGCCCGCCATTTTCAGGAACAGCAGAAACGTCAACTGCTCCACGTAATCGCCGTAGGACAGGCCGTGGTCCCGCAGGGTGTTGCAGTAGTTCCAGGATTTCTGGACGAGGGCGGTGGGGTGGCTCATGGATTCAGCCTTTCAAACGAATCTCGCGCGGTGAATTCCAACGGCCAACGTCAGGAACCCTAAAACTCAAATCAATGACACCCTCCCGTTTGAGTCTTATCAGCACCGGCGCTGCGTGCTGCCGCTTCACGCCGTGCTCAAGGCAAACCTGCATAACATCAGACTCAGTATTCAACCGACCACCGCGCAGCAAATGCTCCAACTCACTCTCGAATGCGGCAGTCTTTCTTAGCCGCATCTCCGCAAGAGGGAGTTGCATTTCTCCAGCACGGATGTTCTCGCGGTGAATGTCGAAGTCGGCTTCGCCGCTGATTTCATCGCTCCGCCACGCCACCTGCAAGAACTTGTCGATGCCCAAAGGATGCGCCGACCCGACAATCAGACCGTAAATGTTGGAGCCCTTCTTGATGGAGAATGGAGCGAGGAAATACTTCTCTCCAGCTGGCACCAGCTTCCGGTAGTAATCCAGCGCTGCGCGATGGACATGGTAGTAGTCGTCCGGTCTCGCGATCTTCTGCTTGATGGCCGGATGATCCCGGAAGCGGTAAGGTGTGGACGACGAGAGGAAGAACAGGAAATCGCAGGTTGGAGCGCCAACCAGAGCCCTGAACACATCCGGCGTCACATGGTCAACGCCGAATTGATCAATGAATACAAGCTTCGCCGCCTGAGGATCCGACAGAATCGCCGCGGTTTCGCGAAAGGCAGCATCAAAATCCAACGCTCGCACATCGAGTGTGACGCCTGGCGGCCGAAGGCGGGCCTGGGAGACGTTCTCGTCCAGTTCTCGAATCCTCTTCGCTGATCCATCGAACAGGTGAACAGTCGTTGCAACGTTCCTCCAACCGGCAAGTTTCTGATAGTCCTTCAACTGGCTCAGCAAACGCATGGGACTTCCAAGCTGGCCGACTGAGTCTCTTCCCGGCCCGGCGAAGAAGTCGAACAGGTGTAGTCGAGGGCGTGGCGGTTTCTCGGCGGATAGAAAAACTGGCAGCCACTCGCGAGCATAGAGCTCCAATACGCGCAGCTTGGTCAGCGTTCCCTCGTCGAACGGCCTGTCAAAAAAGCTCTCGGCAGGCATGGTCTAGGGGAAGGCCTCCCGAAAAACGGGCAGTTGAGCAGCCGAAGGCGAAGGCGTGTAGCGGCGCTCGGGGAACTCGTCATAGGTGCGGCCATCCAAACGCCGGCCAGTCTCGCTCTTGCGGACGCCGCCCCACTGCTTGAAGAAGAAGCGAACATGCGCCCGGTGGCACTGGTCGCGGATGCTGCGCACCCATTCGGGCAGCATCGGACGTGCACCGGACCCGCTCTCGCCACCGACAATCACCCAGTCAATTCCGCGCAAATCCACGTTGCCGAGGTCCTCCAGCAATGGCTCGACTGACAGAAATGCCACCGTTGGCTTTGCGCTGCGCAACTTGGCAATGCGGGGCAGGCCGTGCTTGCGGTTTTCCACGCTCACGCCCCACCAAATGTGAGGGACTCTTGCCGCCGTGCAGAGCTTGCCCTGCAATAATGACGCCATGCGGTCTGCGCGCTTGGTCAATACCTGGTAGGTGTGCCAGTTCGCCGCCAACATCACGCGGCACACCTGTTCGATGTAATCGTCCGGGACTTCTTCGTGGAAGAGGTCGCTCATCGAATTGACGAAAATCATTTTCGGCTTCGACCAGCGGATCGGATCGCCCAACTTCTGCGGCACGAGTCGAAGATCAAAACCGAGCTCGAACGGGTGACCGGGCACCCCGCGAAAGCGTTCAGCAAACGTCTCCGCGTCACAGTGGACGCAGCCGGGACTGGTCTTCGTGCAGCCGCGAACCGGATTCCATGTGGCGTCCGTCCACTCGATTCTTGAATTGTCACTCATGTTTGGCCATATTTCTGGGCCCATCCTGGCATAGCAGGTTGGACAAATACGGGGCTACCCATATTTGCCGCCAACTGGCCGGAGAACGCCCTCTGCAAAATGGACTGGCGGAGGGTTGGCCAGGACGTAGTCAGCCTTGAGGTCGGGGTCGCGGTCGTTGTGGAAGGTGTCGCCGTGGGCGATCTGGGCGTCGATGCCGCGGATGGCGAGGTTCATCTTGGCCAGCCGCCAGGTGGTGTAGTTGGATTCCTGGCCGTAGATGGAGATGTCGCCGAGGCGGCCCGCGTGGGCCTCGATGAAGCGCTCGCTGCTGACGAACATGCCGCCAGAGCCGCAGCAGGGGTCGTAGACCCGGCCCTTGTAGGGCGCGATCATTTCGACCAGAACGCGTACGACGCGCGATGGCGTGTAGAACTGGCCGCCCTTCTTGCCCTCGGCGCTGGCGAACTGGGAGAGGAAATACTCGTAGACGCGGCCGAGCGTGTCCTTGGCACGCTCGGCGGGGTGGCCCAGCGCGATGTCGCTCACCAGGTTGATGAGTTGGCCGAGAGGTTCTTTGTCGAGACCTGGGCGGGCGTAATCCTTGGGCAACACGCCCTTGAGCGAGGGGTTGTCGCGCTCGATGGCCGTCATTGCGTCGTCCACGAGCCGGCCGATGGTGGGCTGCGGGGCGCTGGCCTTGAGCTGCGTCCAGCGGGCTTCCTTGGGCACCCAGAAGATGCTCGCGGCGCGGTATTCGTCCGGGTCCTCGGGATCGGCGCCGCTCGCCTTCTCGGCCACGAGCTTGGTGTGCTGCGCCTTGAAGGCGTCGGAGATGTACTTCAGGAAGATCAGGCCGAGGACGACGTGCTTGTACTCGGCCGCGTCCATGTTGTTGCGCAGGGCGTCGGCGGCAGCCCAGAGCTTGGGTTCGAAGCCGACCGTTGCGGCCTGTTCACTCACTCCATTTGCATTGCGTCTGGCCATGATCGCCCGTCCTCCGGTCTTTCGCCGGCGCCAAGCCACCCGCAGAGATCGTCACGAGACTGCTCGATGGCCTGCGTTTTGCGGAATCCGACCCGCCCCTTGTTACCAGGGGCGACGCGCTAATCGAATGAAATAGCGAATTGGGTGCCTGAGCTCGCCGCCTGCCCTGCCGGCCTAAGCGCGGCCGACTCGCGAATGGCTTGCCAGGGGTGCCCTCGGTGGCCGCGGTTCATTGGCAGCCCGACGCGGTGAGCACGGCGTCCATCTCCTGTCGTGCCTGTTCGTCCGGGGTCATGGATTCAGACGGCCATGCTCAAGCTGTTGCGACGCAGGTATATGATCGAGATTGGATTCGCTCGTCCACTCGAAAACGTGGGTGGGAGCGAAGCCGTTCGGCGTCTTTGGCTCGAATACCCGGGTCACGCATCGTGTTCATGACGGAGATACGTCGCGTGAGGGAGCGTTCTGACAGAAAAATCCCTGGGGCTGCCCGGACCCGGCGAACGCCCGAAGAACAGCCACGGCCGGGGCTGCCGGTGAAGCCAGGCACTTGGGCGGGTGTGGCGGGTGAGCAGCCAGCGCCCGTTAGTGCGGCCCATACGGCTGCTAGAGGTGGGGCGCTCATGGCGTGCCGCCAGACCGCCATCCAGCGCGGCATTTGCCTCGCGTCCGCGCTCGGGGAGGGGGGCACCGGCCCGGACCGACTCGACGGTGCCGGCGAATGAACACGCCGGGCAGGCGGCGCGGTTCAAGGTGTTGCTTCGGCAGGCGTGCGGAGCGCACAGAATTGCCGGCGCGGGCGCTGGTGGCGCGGGATCCGGGAGGATCGCGTCCTGGGCGCCGCCGGCCGAACTGCGAGCCGGCTGCCTGGGTGGGATCGGCAAGCGCGGCCTGTGCCATGCACTGCGTCGCGGCCGCTGGGCGGGTGTCAACTGGTGTCGAGGCTGGCGGCTGACTTCGGGTAATTCCAGGGCAGCCAGGCCTTGGGGATGAGCTTCACGGCCTCGGCGTGGGTGGCAATGGCCAACAGGTAGTCAAAAGGGTTGACCCCGTTGAGCCGGCAGGTGTGGATCAGGCTCATGAACAGATCGCCGGTCCGAGCCCCGTTAAGCGTCTTGTAACTGAGGCTGTTCTTGCGATGGAGGATAGCCATCTTCAAGGCACGCTCACAAATACTGTTGTCGAGGGGCGCGCCGGGCTGGCGAAGGAACAAGGTCAGCGGCTGCCAGTGGCGGAGCATGTAGCCGATGGCCTCGCCCAAGCCAGAGTTGGGTTCGACGAGCTTGTCGTCGAATTGCCGCTGCATCCAGGCCGGCTGCTCCCGCCAACTATGAGCATCCTTGTTGCGCTGGAGAAGGGACCACCGCGGCGCGTTGCCGAGCATGGTGGAGCCCGCCCAAGAGAACGCGGGCGGGCTGTACTGATGAGAGGTCGGGACAGACGACAGATTGCAGGTAGGGCTCGCAGTCCTCTGCGCGCCGTAAGCCACTATCGACACCGGAAGCCGCGGCGCGCAGAGGACTGCGCTCCCTACCGCCGAGTTGTAGTCCATCTCAGTGACTCATCAGTAAGCCACGTGGACTTCTGCGTTACCTGGGTCGGTAGAGAACCGCGCGGTCGATGGCGATGGTGGTGGCTTGCGAGCGGGCGTCGGCGGTACCGGTGGTGACGAGCCTGAGGGTATGGTCACCGGGCTTAAGTCCGTAGATGTGCCAGAGGGTGTTGTCGTGGGTGCGCTCGACGATGTAGGCGTCCAGCACGCCCGCTTTCTTGCCGTCGAGGTAAATGTCGGCACGGCCTCCGGCCTGGTTGAGCCGGCCCATGAGAGCTACCGCGACGCCGTTGAACCGGAGCGTAGCCTCGCCGCCGGCGCCTTGGCAGACCTTGGTCATGCCGTCCTGGGACCATGGCCCGCTCCAAGTCCAAGCGGCGTCCTGGACGCCGAGTTTCGCATAGGGCACGCCGGGATCCCACTGCTCGAGTTTGGGGGCCTTGGGCGCTTGGTAAGGGAGGACAATTTCGGTCTGGGTGATCTTGCCACGGTTCCGCGCGATGACCGCCAAGGCCCGGCGTTCGGTCGATTCGCAGATGCTCTTGAACGAGTAGTCCGTGAACTGGAATTTCTTGTCCGCCAGGGCTGGGATACCGGACTTGAACTCGTCGGGGATCCGGCTGTAGCCGAGTTGAACGCCAAGGACGCCGGCGGCGCTCGAGGGGTTGCAGTCCGAGTCTTGGCCGCAGCGGGTCGAGATTTCGAGGGTCTTCAGGAAGTCGCCTCCGCCGAAGAGCAAGCCGAAGGCGATGTAAGCCCCATTGAGCCGAGCGTCGATGTTGAAGGGCGCCAGGGCGCCGTCTGGGCAGGGGTCGTCTTTGTCCCATTTGTCTTGGACCAATTGCCACACTTTCCGCCAATCGTTTGGATGCTGGGCCGACCAACCCAGCAAGTCGCGGATCAGGCGTCCGTAACCGCTCTGAGCGGGGATGCAGGCCCAGCCGGCTTCGACGATGCGGCGCGGGTCGTTCTCGAAGAAGGCGGCGGCGTACATCCCGCACACAAACATGCCGCCGTACAGACCGTCTCCGTAATTCATCACTCGGCCCACGCGATCGCAGAACCGGTTCACCTCACGCGGCAAGCCAGGGCACATGAGCCCGATGAAATCGGCCTCGATCTGGAAATCGATGTCGTTGGCGTGGATGTTGTACTTGGGGTGGCCGGACCACGGGGCTTTGATGCCTTGATGAAGGGCGCGGCGGGCGCCGGCGTTGGCGTGCCAGAGCCGGTATTGGGAGGTGCGGAAGGCCTCGCCATACTGCTCGCAGGTGGCGTTCAGGCCGAGGGTATCCATCACCTTGGCGAAGGTCATCTCGACGTACAGATCGTCCTGGTCAATGGCGTTGGCGATCCGCCCGGGCGCCCAGTCGAGCGGGGCGTCGTTGATCTTGCCGTTGGACCGAAACTCCGTCGGTGCCCCGTAGGCCACGCCGATCATCTGCCCGGCCCAGCCGCCGCGGATCTTGTCGCTCAAGTCCGCTCGGCTGAGGCGGCGCGGGCCAGGTTTGTCAGCGGCTGCGGTGGCCGTAGCGACGCAGAGGTTGAGGCCGAGGGTGACGACGAGTCCGGTGAAGATCGCATGCGAGCACATAAGTTTGAGCCGTGGTCTTGCGGTTTCCAGCGAGCTTGGCGGACCCCGCCGGGACGCGCAAGTCTGAGATCTGGGGGGCAAGCTCAAGTCCGGCCAAGCGATGCCGATGTTGGAGTCGAAGGCCTGCCAGAACGGTGGCCCATGACAAACGAAGCGAAGAGCTTTCTCTGTGTCTACAGCGCCGCCCTGATCAGCGCTCTCTGTCTGGCAGCCAGTTTCTGGGCGGGGTTCATGGTGGCTGCGGGTCTCGTGTACTGGTCGTTCACGTTGCCCGGGAGGACTTCCTGAGCGAGGTGCGCCCGGTCTACTCTCAGCGCCACTGCTTGTGCCGCTCGCGAGCCACCGGAAACGCGCGGCGGCATCAAACCGAGCTTTGGGGTCGACCGCCGCCTTCCTGCGGGCGATCTTCGAGGGCAGGCCGCTCGGCTGCGTTGGGCCTCGGTGGGCCTGAGGGACGGACGAGGCAGAGCTCGACGGCGAGGCCGGTCGGGCTGCGGTTGTAGGCGGCGACGGTGCCCCGGCAGGCCTCGACACACGTCTTGACGATGGCCAAGCCCAGCCCGACTCCACCCGTCTCGCGGCTACGCGAGGATTCCACTCGATAGAACGGATCGAAAATCTGCTCGAGGGTATCGGGAGGGACACCCGGGCCAACATCGGCGACGACCAAGACCACGCGCTCATCGGCCGGGTTGGCGGAAATCGTGATGGGGCCCGCGGCGCCGGCGTAGCGGACGGCGTTGCGCACCAAGTTTGCCACGGCGCGAGCCAGGAGGTCCGGTTCGGCGAGCACCTCGAGTGGGTCATCGATCTGCACGTCAAGGGTGGCCTGCTGGTTGCCTTCGCGCTCGACGACGCGGCGGACCAACGGAGCCAGCGCGACCGGTTGGAGTTTGAGCTCCCGGGTTTGCATCCCTGCCTTCGAGAAGGAGAGGAGCTCGTTGACGAGATCGGACATGTGCTGGACTTCATCGCGCACGTCGGCGACGTAGGGTTGCTGGGCATCGTCGGCGCGTTGTTCCAGGATACCTAAGGCCATTTGCATGCGAGCCAGAGGCGAGCACAACTCGTGGGCGATATCGCCCAGGAAGCGTTTTTGTCCGTAAACGAACCCGCCTAATCGGTTGGCCATGCTGTTGATGGCCTGGCTCAGCGCGCCCAACTCGTCTCGTCGCTGGGTTCGGGCGCGCGCCTCGAATCGCCCCTGGGCAATCTGGTCCGTGGCCGCGGTCATGTCCGAGACCGAGCGCGTGATGCCGCGAATCAGCGGGAACCAGAGCAAGGCGGAGAGGAACAGGGCGCTGAAACCGACCGCGACCCAGGGTCCCAGGTCGAACAACAAGCCGCCGAAGCTTAACGAAGTTGAGGCCGCCACGAGCGTGATGGGACCGCGCCGCGGCGGTTCTTCGTCCGGGACGGGTAAGCGGACCAGCACCCAATACTGCCTAGGGCGCGTCGTGCGGAGCATGGCTTTCGGGAAGCGTGCCGGCACCGAGGCGTTCGGATCCGGTACCATCCGCATACCCGCTCGCCCCCCGGGACCGAGTCCGAACCCGGGGCCAGGCCCAGGCCCGGCACCGGGGCCAGGCCCCAACCCCAGTCCGGGTCGCGGTCCTAGCCCGAGACCACGGGCGGGTGGTGCGGCCGGGGCAGAGTCGGCTCCCGGCTGCGGTTGCGGTTCGGTTGCGGTGGCGGGAGGCTGGACCGCCGGGGGACGACGTTCGGTGGCCAACGAACGACGAAAGCCTGGCGGGCCGAGCCCGGGGGGTTGGCGCGACGGATTAGGGCGATCGCTGAGGCGGGCACGCACCGCTGACGGGAGGGTGATGGGATCGCCGGCCAACTGGGTTCCGTCGGCGCGGAACAGGGACAACTGGATGTTGTGCGCCTCGCCGAAGCGGTGCAGGACGGACGTCCAGCGGGCCCGAGTGAGTTGACCCAACTCGACGGCGATCAACTCGCCCAGGGCCTGGAATCGGTCGCCGGCCTGCCCGGCCAGGAGCGAGTCCAAACCGAAGCGGAACTGGCCACGGAAGACAGCGTAGAAGGCGACGGCGAGGAGGAGTAAGTTCAGGGTGAACAGGCAGAGGATCTTGGCGAACAAGGGGAACCGCCTCATGGGGCCTCGGGATGGATAAGCAGGTATCCCGCCGCACGCACGGTGCGAATGAACCGGGGGTTCTTGGGATCGTCGCCGAGCTTCTTGCGCAGCGCGGAGATGTGGACGTCGATCGAGCGGTCGAACACATCGTAATCTCGATCCCGGATTTCCTCGAGCAACTGCTCGCGCGTCTTGACGCGGCCGCGCGCTCGGGCCAGTGCCGCCAGCAAGTCGTACTCGACGGGCGTCAGGCTGAGCGGTTGATCGCCGAGGACGGCGGTGCGCGTGCCGGGTTGCACCCGCAGGGCGCCCACCGCGAGCTCCGGTTCCGGGCCGCCAGGCGTCTCCGTGCGGAGCGCGGCGCGCCGCGTCACGGCGCGCAACCGGGCGAGCAGTTCACGGGTCGAGAAGGTCTTGGGGAGGTAGTCGTCGGCCCCGATTTCGAGTCCGACAATACGATCGGCCTCTTCGCCTCGCGCGGTGAGCATCAGCACCGGCACGGCCGAGTCGCGCCGGATACGCTTCAGGACCTCGAAGCCGTCCAGGCCAGGCAACATGAGATCGAGGATGATGGCCTGCCACGGCTCCGCCACGGCGCGCTCGGCGCCTTCCGGCCCGCTATGGACGCTGGCGACCTCGTACCCAAGCGGTTCGAGGTAATCCTTGATCAGGCGGCAGAGCTTGCGGTCATCGTCAATGACGAGCAGGCGCGGGCGGCCGGCATTCGAGCCGGATGGGCACGCAGGCGGCTGAGAGCCTAGGGCCGTCATGGGCACTCGCGAGTTTTCCGGTGGCAACTTAGCCATGGACTCGACAAAAAGCCGCCATTTTTACGCGCCCTTAACAATTCTTCCGGCCGATCCGTGGCCACCGAGGGCGGCTCAGACCGCGGTGCGCCCGGGTCGTTCGCCGCGCAGGGCGGCGTGAATCATCAGGAACTCGCCGATGTTCTCGGCATTCAGGATCCCGACCAACCGACCGGCTTGGACCACGGGCACGGTGGGACAACCGCCCTCCTGCAGCCGAGCAAAGACGGCCTCGGCCATCTCCGGCGGCTCAGCAACGTGAAAGTGTCGCTGCATGACCTGCTCCACTGGCGCCTCCTTGCCCCGCTGCGCCAGCGCCGACAACAGGTCCGCCCGGGTGAGCACCCCCACCACGCGGCCTTGGTCGACAACGGGAAAGTCCTCCTGGAAGCCGCTCAAGACATGGTCGACGGCGCGGCTGAGGGGGTCCAGGGGCAGGAGCGTGCGGAAGTCGGTGATCATCACCTGTTGGATCGGGACGCCCGCCAGTACGGATTTTGCCTTGACGAACGCGCCCTCGTTCTCCGCGCCGAGCCAGACGAAAAACGCGATGAGGACCCACAGGACCTGCATTTTGAAGAGGCCAATGGTGCCAAACATGAAGGCCAGGGCTTGGCCAATGTCCACCGCGATCCGGGTGGCGCGCACGTTGCCCAGCCACAGGGCCAGGAGCGAGCGCAGCACCCGCCCGCCGTCCATCGGGAACGCCGGAACGAGGTTGAAGACGGTCATGAAGACATTGACCCAGACCAGCTTCGCCAGGAAATCCCCGCCCACCAATCGCACCGTACGCCACTCGGCCAGGGTGGCGGCCGAGCCCACCACGGCCCACAGCGCCAACGCCAGCACCACGTTCACCGCCGGGCCCGCCAGCGCCACCACGAGCTCTTGGCTGGGTCGCGCCGGCAACCGTTCGAGGCGTGCCAGGCCTCCAATCGGCAGGAGGATGATGTCGCGCGTGCGGATGCCGTAGCGGCGTGCCGCCAGGCAATGGCCGAGCTCGTGCAGCAACACGATGCCGAAGAGCGTCGAGATGAACAGCAAGCCGTGGAGTGCATCGCCCGGGTTCCGGCGCCAGGAGTAATGGCCAAAGGCTACCCAGGCCAACAGGATCAGGAACGTGGCGTGCACGTACACGTCGATGCCGGCCACCCGACCGATGCGCCAAGCCCATTTCATGTCAATTCCATGTCATCACAAGAGTCCGTGGTCTGCCGGCCAACGTGCGCTGGCGACCGCGCCTAGTTAGCGCCGCCGATCGCCGTTTTCCAAGTCCGGAACGACCCGGCGAGGTTCCGAGCGGAATAACCCCGCTGTTCCAACAGCCGGCAGGCGAAGTACGAACGCTGCCCGCTCTGGCAGTGGGCGATGATCTCGCGGTCCTTGGGCAGTTGGCCCAATCGCGCCCGCAACTCGGCGAGCGGGATATGAATCGAGCCAGGCAACTGGCCGGCCTGACGTTCCTCAGTCGTGCGCACGTCCAAGAGCACAGTCCGGCTTGGGTCCAGGGTGGCAACCTCCGACCATTGGGCGAGGCGCACATAGCCAGCCCGCACGTTTTGCCCCGCCATACCCGCCAAATTGACCGGGTCTTTCGCCGAGCCAAACGGGGGCGCATAACCGAGTTCCAACTCGGCCAAATCGTCTACGGTCAGTCCGCCTGCCAAGGCGGTGGCCAAGACATCGATCCGCTTGTCCACACCGTCACGGCCCACGGCCTGGGCCCCCAACAACTTGCCGGTATCAGGGTCAAAGAGGATTTTGAGCGCGATCGGTTCTGCGCCTGGATAGTAGCCTGCGTGCGATGCCGGATGCAGGTGAAGAGCCTGGTACCGCATCCCGGCGCGGCTCAGACCCGCTTGGTTGGCGCCCGTGCAACCGGCGGTGAGTCGGAACAAACGCAGAATGGCCGTGCCCAAGCCGCCTGCGTAGCGCGTGGGTCGACCGAAGAGGTTGTCGGCCACGATGCGACCTTGGCGGTTGGCCGGGCCCGCCAACGGGAGCAAGCACGGTTCGCCAGTAATTCGATGCCGGACCTCGATGGCATCGCCAACGGCCCAGATGTGCGGGTCACTGGTTTGGAGTTGGTCGTTGACCAGGAGTCCACCGCTGGCCCCCAACGCCAGGCCGGCGGCTCTGGCCAAGTCGGTCTCGGGGCGCACGCCCATTCCGAGAACCACCAAGTCCGCCGGCAGTCGCCGCCCGCTTCTCGACACGACGATCGACGCGCGCGCCGTTTCGCCCGGTTCCGCGGCCTCGAAACGAACCACCGGATCGTTCAAATGCAACGCGACTTGGTGGGCGACGAGTTCCTGGTTCAGCCAAGCCGCCATCTCCGGGTCGAGCGGCGGCATCAGTTGGGGTAGGGCCTCGACCACCGTCACCGCCAGGCCGCGGCGGCGGAGTTGCTCGGCCATCTCGAGGCCGATGTACCCACCCCCAACCACAACCGCCCGCTCGGTGCGCCCTGACTCGATCCAGGCCGTCAGGGCCTCGACATCCGGCACGCTGCGTACAGTGAAGTGTCCCGGGCGGTCCAATCCCGGAATCGGCGGTCGCACCGGCGCGGCGCCGGTGGCCAGCACCAGCGCGTCATAAGCCAGATCGTACTCGCGCCCGGACGTGTGCTCTCGCACGCGGACCATGCGCGCCGCGGGTTGGATGCGCGTCACCTCGGACCGGACCCGGACGTCGAGGTTGAATCGGGCCTTGAGACTTTGCGGGGTCTGGAGCAGCAGCGCCTCCTTCTGGGCGATTTCGCCTCCCACGTAATAGGGCAAGCCGCAGTTGGCAAACGACACATGCGGCCCACGCTCGAGCACGACGATGTCCGCTGTCTCCGAGAGTCGCCGGGCGCGCGCGGCGGCGCTTGCGCCCCCGGCTACCCCGCCGACCACGACCATGCTTTGGACTGGCATGACCGCACAGTGCCGTGAACCTGGCAGAGGTTACAGTCAAAAGAGGGCGGGCGCCCCCGCGAGCAGAAGATAGAGCCGGTGCTTCCCTGCCCAACTCCACTTGTGCTAGCCTCGCGTCCGTGAAGGGGAAGGACTGCTATGATGAGGACACGTGAGTCCGCGATGGTCCGGTTGACTGCCGCCGGGTTAGGGTTAGGGATGCTCGGCTCCAGCGCGTTGGCGGCGGACCGACCCAACCTGCTGTTCTGCTTTGCAGACGATTGGGGACGCTACGCGAGCATTTACACCACCGTCGAGAGTCGGCCCTCGATCAACCAGGTGCTCGAAACGCCCCACATCGATCGCGTCGCGCGCCAGGGTGTGTTGTTCAAGAACGCCTTCGTGACCTCGCCGAGCTGCACGCCGTGCCGCAGTTCGTTGTTGTCCGGACAGTACTTCTTCCGCACGGGGCGGGGTGCGATTCTCCAAGGTGCCACCTGGGACCCGGCCATCCCAAGTTACCCGCTCTTGCTGCGGGAGGCCGGCTATCACCTGGGCAAGAGTTACAAGGTCTGGAGCCCAGGGGCACCGGCTGACGCGCCTTACGGGGGACAGCAACACGCTTACGAAAAGGCCGGACGCGATTTCAATAACTTCTCCGAGAACGCGACGCGTTGGGTGCGGGAAGGTCTCACATTCGCGGCCGCCAAAGAGAGGCTGTTAGCCCAAGTGCGCGCCAACTTCGAGGCGTTCTTGGCCGACCGCAAGCCGGGTCAGCCCTTCTGCTACTGGTTCGGGCCCACGCTCACCCACCGGGCGTTCGAGAAGGGCTCGGGGCAAGCCCTCTGGGGCCTCGATCCGGAGTCGTTGAAGGGGCGGCTGCCACAGTTCATGCCGGACGTGCCCGAAGTGCGCGCGGATTACACGGATTACATGGGCGAAATCCAGGCCTGGGACGCCGGCGTAGGCGTGTTGGTCCAACACTTGGAGGCGCTCGGTGAATTGGACCGCACGCTGGTGGTCATCAGCGGCGACCATGGGATGCCCGGTGTGCCGGGCGGCAAGTGTAACCTCTACGACCACGGCGTGGGCGTGGCGCTGATCGCGCGCGGGCCAGGCGTGCCCGGTGGCCGCGTGGTGGACGACTTCGTGAACCTGATGGACTTGGCGCCGACTTTTCTCGAGGCCGGCGGCGTTCGCCCGCCCGACGTCATGACCGGGCGCAGCTTCCTCGATGTGCTCCGCTCGAACCGGTCCGGCCAGGTGGACCCCAGCCGCACCTACGTGGTCACCGGCCGCGAACGCCATGTGGCGGCGGCCCGGGACGGAAATCTGCCGTACCCGCACCGGGCGTTGCGCACGGCCGAGTTTCTCTATATCCGCAACTTCGCTCCTGACCGCTGGCCCATGGGCAACCCGAAGTTCACCGGCCTAGTCGACCGGCCGGCGACGGAGGCGCTCGAGAAGAACACCTTCGTTGCCTTTGCCGACATGGACGCCAGCCCGACCAAGGCCTGGCTGGTGGGCCGGTACGGCCAAGCCCAGTGGCAAGAACACTTCGACTACGCATTCGCCCGGCGCCCGGCCGAAGAGCTTTACGACCTGAAGACCGACCCCGACCAGACCCGAAATGTCGCTGGCGATGCCGCGTACGCCGACGCGAGACAGGCGCTCGCAACCCAACTCCTTGAAGTGCTGACCAACGCCGGCGACCCGCGCGTGCTAGGCGACGGTCAGACCTTCGACCTCGTCGTTCGCCACGGACGGGTCGCCGACGGAACGGGCAACCCGGCCTACTTCACAGACGTCGCCATCCGCGATGGCCGGATCGCAGCCCTCGGACGCGGGCTGGCGCGGGGGCGCATCGAGTTGGATGCCACCGGCCTGGTGGTGGCGCCCGGCTTCATCGATGTTCACACCCACGCCGATGAACTGCACGAGACGCCCGAAGCGGAGCATTTCCTGCGCATGGGCGTGACGACCCTGGTGGCTGGCAACTGCGGCAGTTCGGCGCGAAACGTCGGCGAAGCCTTCAGCCAGATCGAAGCCCAGGGCGTCAGTGTCAATTTCGCCACACTCGTTGGCCACGGCACCGTGCGGCGCGAGGCCATGAACGGCTCCTTCAACCGGCCTCCCACCGCCGCCGAGCTCGAGGGCATGTGCCGGCGCGTCGAACAGGCGATGGAAGCGGGTGCGGTGGGGTTGTCCACGGGCCTGATTTACGCCCCCAGCGTGTACGCCCAAACGGAGGAGATCGTCGCGCTGGCCAAGGTTGTGGCGCGGCACGACGGCATTTACGCCACGCACCAACGCAACGAGGGCACCGGCATCTTGCGCTCCCTGGACGAGGTCTTCCGGATCGCGCGTGAGGCCGGTGTGCGTGCCCAGGTATCGCACCTGAAACTGGCGGGGGAGAAGGCTTGGGGCCGCGCCGAGGAAGTCCTGGCTTACCTCGACCGAGCCCGGTCGGACGGTTTGGACATCACCCAGGACCAATACGCCTATACCGCCTCGAGCACGGGGCTCAGCCAGCTCATCCCTGACGAGGCGCTCGAGGGCGGACGCGACGCGTTCCAACAGCGCCTGGCCGATCCAACCCGCAAGGCCAGCATCGTCGAGGCGATGCGCCGCAAGATCCGCGACCGCGGCCGCGACGACTACGCCTTCGCCGTCATCGCCGCCTACCGGCACGACCCGGCCTACAACGGTCTCAATGTGGTCGAGGCTGCGCAGAAGCTGCGCGGGCGAGCGACCCTGGACGACCAGATCGAAACGATCCTCGAACTCCAGCGCCACGGTGGCGCAACCGGCATCTTCCACGGCATGAACGAGGCCGATCTCCAACAATTCCTCCGCCACCCCAACACCATGGTGGCCTGCGACAGCGGCCTCCGACGGCTCGGCGATGGCATGCCCCATCCGCGCGGCTACGGCAACAACGCCCGCGTGCTGGCCCGCTACGTGCGCGAGCTAGGCATCTTGCGGTTGGAAGATGCCATCCGTAAAATGACCAGCCTACCGGCCACCACGTTCCGCTTCGCCGACCGCGGCCTCGTGCGTGTGGGCGGTTGGGCGGATCTGGTGGCGTTCGACCCCGCGGAGGTGCGTGATGTCTCGACCTACAAGGACCCACACCACTACGCCACGGGCTTTCGCCACGTGCTCGTCAATGGTGTGCCGGTCATCCAGCACGACCAGCTCACCGGGGCGCGCCCCGGCAAGGTTCTGCGGCACGAAACCCAAGCGCACTGAAGGCAGGAGAAACCGCGCTTGATCCCCGGAGCTGCGTCCCCCCAGGCGGACGCCGAACGCTGCGCCTTGCGTTGGGCTGCACGCGAGCCCAGCCCTGCGGTCACGCCAGCCTGGCCCGCGCCACCAAACGATCCGCCAATCGCGTTGGCTCGGGCAACCGGTACCGAGGCGCACAGGCTAACACCAGTGCCTCAGCCGTGCCGAGGTCCAGCTTGTGACCCACGCTGACAAACAGCGGCTTGCGGCCCCCTTGGGTGCGGAGCACCGTGCCGAGGACCTCCCCGCCCTCGGTCAACTCTGCCCGACCTCCGCGTGCCGCCAAAGGCTCCGCGTACCGGCCGATCAAGCGGCTCTTTGCACAGCCCAGTGAAGGCAAGTCGCAAAGGATGCCCAGATGACACGCTATGCCAAACCGCCGGGGGTGCGCCCGCCCCTGTCCGTCGCACATCAGCACCTCGGGCCGCCGTTGCAGCTTGCGCAGCGCCCCCAAGAGCGCCGGCGCTTCCCGAAAAGACAGCAGACCCGGCACATACGGAAAAACCACCGGCCGGGCGGCAAGCCGTTCCTCCAAAACCGCGTGGGCGGCACGATCCCAAAGCACCGCCGCCCCCCAACACACCCGGCCGTCGGCCGAGAAGGCCGCATCCAACCCCGCCACGAACCTCAACTCGCCCTCGGGCGCTTCCACCCTCACGCGCCCAGCCAGCGATCGTTGGACCTGGGTGGCTTGGCGCGGCGTCAACCGCCAGCGATGAGGCACCCTCGGGATGTGCATCGGCCCAGCTCGACCTACAGTCCAGGCGCCGCCACGATGCGAATGGGGCGAGGCAATGGGTGCCGCAACGCGGCCGCCATCTGGAGCGCTTCCACCTCGCTGAAATCGGCCTGCAGCCAAAAGCGGCCCTGGGTCACCGCTTCCTTGATCACCGGAGCGCACACCACCTCCCCGTCCACGACCATCGCCAAACGCTGCTCGAGTTGGGCTTGCGTCACCCGCGCAAACGCCTTCGTGCCGGGACGGTCCAGCTCGACTTCCACTACCGGCTGGCGCGTTACCGGATGTTTGATCACCGTCACTAGGCGCAAATTCTGCGCCGCCAAGTCCTCTGCCGGGCGACCGCTGACCAGGCAGACGGGCGGTCGAGCCGGACCGCGCCACCAGGGGCTAGCCGGCAGATACTCGTGGCCGGCGATCGGCGGGCGATTGCTGACCACCTGGTCGCTCTGCGGGTGGACCACGCGAAACTCGAGCTGGCCTTGGCGCGTGAGAATGCGCCGGACGACCTCGACGAGATCTTCCCGAATGGCTGGCAACACAACCTCCAACTGAGCCGGGCCGGTCTGGTGAACGCGCACGCGATGAAAACCGGCCACGTCAAACCGACGTTCGAGGGCGCGCTTCGTCCGCTGAACGTCGCGGGCCGCCTCGCTGGGCACCACGCGCACCTCGAGCAGAATCCGCGGCCCCGCAGCATCGACCTCCACGGTAGACGTATCGGAACAGCCCAGTAACCACCCCGCCACCAACATCGCCGCCCACGCACACCGCCAACGATACCGCGAGCCCGGGCGCCCCACCCCGCCTCCGCCTGAGGCAGCGAGTCTCGCAGTCCCCGCCTCCGGCCCGGCGATCTCCCCCCAACCTGAGCCTCGCCGAGAAAGCACGTCGCGCCCTCGGTAGCCGTCCGTGCCCCAGCGCGCGAACGGGACCCTCTTCCTCCGCTGCGGGCCATCGAGAGCTTGGACACCGAGATCGAGTTCACGCGTCTGGAGGTTCCTGCCCGCACCCCGAAGCGCATCATCAGGTTTCATGGCCCATGCTGAGGTTGCTGCCAGCCTGCACCTGTCGGCCCCTCCACCTCAAGCCCAAACCGCAGTCCAACTTGCAGCGGGGCGGACCGCAGACTTCACTGAAGCGCTGGCACTGAAAAGCGGGCAGCACAGCCCGCCAGGGTGGCATCCGGACGGACCGGGGCTCGCCGTCGTTCGCCCTTTGCCTGCCGCCCGGTTAAGGCCCGGAAAGTGTGAAACTGCCAGAGATGCCAAAGGACCCGCCAGCGTAAGCCGTGCCCTCAAATGTGCCTCCACCGTCGCTGGTGAAGTCCAGGCGCAAGGTCATCGGCACCACTGCCGAGAATTCAATCGGCCAAAGCCGGCCCCGATAGGGGTCTTGGATCCAGTCATACCCAAGGAGGAGACCGGGACTCCCGTTGTGGTCGTAGGTGCCGCCGCCAGCCGAGTCAAAGCGGATCGTCAGCGTGCCCAAGCCAGCCGAGAGCGACAAGACCAGGGTGCGATCGTGCACGGTGCGGGGCGCAAACGTCGTGGCAGGATACTGTACGCGTGCCAGCGAGTAGAACTGCACTGGGGCTGAAGTCGCGCGTTGGACCTCGCCCAGGGCCGGTGCGACGAGGTCGATCCCCAGGGTGACGTTGGTCCAGACGAGCAGATCGCTCGAACTGCGGAGACAATGCTCGGCAAACAGGCTCGCCGTGAAAGCCAAGACCACGGCGTCCTCGCCGAGGCGGATTCCGAGCGGGACTTGAGAAACCACGGGCAGATTCTGTGTTTCGGGGTCGAAGGCGTGTGCGGCCGCCCCAACCCGGCGGATCGTCACGCGCTCCAGAATCACGTCGGTCAGCGGTTTGTCCGTGTTCTTATCCGTAGCCACTTGACTGATGGCCTGCACAACCGTCAGGCCCGACGTCACCCGCCCGAAAACCGTGTGCCGGTCGTCGAGCCAGGGGGTGTTCGTGACGGTGATGAAGAACTGCGACCCATTCGAGGCCGGGCCGGAGTTGGCCATCGAAAGCACACCCGGCCCATCGTGGCGCAACCCGGGGTTGAACTCGTCGGGAAAGGCGTACCCGGGTCCGTCGCTACCGTCACCCTTGGGCGAACCGCTCTGGACCATAAACCCCGCGATCACCCGGTGGAACACCAGGCCGTCGAGGAACCTGTCGGTACGGACCTGGCCGCTCCGCTTGTCTAGCCAGGCGCGCTCGCCGGTCGCCAAGCCGATGAAACTGGCCACCGTCTTGGGCGCCGCGATGTGATCGAGTCGGCACGTGAAACTGCCTAGGCTAGTGTTGAAATCGGCGAAGATGCCCTCCTCCTGCGCCGCCGCCGGGGGCGTTTCTACCCCCCAGCACCCGCCCCCGCCCCAGGCAACCGTCAGCACCCACACCCACAGCGGCATCCCAACTTGGTAGTACTTCATAAATGAACTCGACCCTGGCAGATCATCGGCCTCCGCGCCAGCGCGCATTCCTTTCCTTTCCTTCCTCTTCCCTTCCGTCCACGCCAGAAAGAAGAGAAGAGGCACGCAAAAACGGGCAAACAACCCTCGCCATCGCCATTCGCCGTTCATTGGATCCGGCCCCTCATCTTGCTCTTGCCGCTGTTCCTAGTCTTTGATCTTCAGGCTGACCACGGTTAAACGGTTAAGAGAAGACAAGAGAAGACAAAGACGAGAAAGGGCACGATGCACGGCAAGCGCCGGGGGGAGTCCCTTGTGCGTTGTGCGAGGGGGAGTCCCTTGCCACGGACCAGAGACCTAGACCGCAAAACCAGGACCAGTGCGGGCTTTCCCTTTCCTTCCACAACACTGCCAACGGCTTACCCAGGCTGCACCTGTGTCAACGTTTATTTGCCAGTTACATTAATTTGGAGCACATCCACCTCGCCCGGATGAACTCGTTCGAGGTCGGAAGGCTGTCAATTTTTATTTGCCAGTTATATTAATTGCTCGGCCTGCCGTCGCTGCACTCCTGCACTCCCCTGCTAGCGGCTCGGGCAGACTGTTTCGGTGTCAACGTTTATTTGCCAGTTATCTTAATCTGGCTACCCCTGGGGACAGGGCCAGTGGACGGGATGGACGGACCCGGCTTGGAGCGGGAATTGGGAATCGGAATCGGGACCGGGTTGCTGCGGTCACTCGACTTCACTTGACCGGGACGTGCGCAGCTAGGCCGCGCCAGAGATGACCGTTGTGGGCGGCTACGGCGTACGCGTCCCCCCCGGGCAGCGGGCGGTGCCAAAACGTGCCGCCCGCGCACTCGACCATGAGGCCGCCGGCAGCGATGTCCCATAGGCGGAGCCCAGCCTCGAGGAAGGCGTCGAAACGACCGCTCGCCACATACGCAAGGTCCAAGGCCGCTGACCCGGTAATGCGGATCTTGCGCACCCGATGGGCCAGGGCGGCCAGCGCGGGTAGCAAGTGCCTTAGGAGATGCGCCTTCTTCCCAAAACCCAACGAGATGACCGCCTCCCTAAGCCGCCGTCGGTCGCTCGCCCGCACCACGCGACCGTTGAGCCGCGCGGGGTGCCCGCGCGTCGCCGTCCAAAGCTCGCGGCAAAAGGGATCATAGACGACCCCGACCAACGTTGTATAGGTCGCTGCTTCTTGGCCGCTGGGCCGGGCCCCCGGTCGGGCGCGCGGTCGCTGGCTGGGCCGAGTCCGAGTCGGCCCGGCAACAGCCTGGGCTGGCTTGTCCGAGCGGTGCTCCTGGAGCGCGATCGAGACGCAGGCATGAGGCACACCGTAGGTGAAGTTCACGGTGCCGTCGATCGGATCGACCACCCACCGCAGGTCTGCATCGGCTTGGCCGTGGACGCCTTCTTCACCCAGGATGGCCGACTGCGGGTAAGCCGCCAACAACAGGCGCTCGATCGCGGTTTGGCAGCGAACGTCCAGCTCGAGCTTGATGTCATGCTGCGTGGCGGAATGAACCGTCTTCGCCGCGTGCAAATGGCGTCGCAGGAGCCGTCCTGCAACCTCAGCCGCTTGGACTGCGACCGTCAACGCCCGCCGCTGTTCTGCTGGTTTCATGTGCCTACCGCCTCAGGGCGGATGGGCAAGAAATTGGGGCTTGAGTGGCGTTGCGTCCAGCACTTCTATTGCGTTCTCCGCAAACCCATGCGCTGCCGCCACCAACCCAATCGACTCGACCAGCCGGGTTGCGTTAGCGCTGCATGCCGGATGCCAGCGCCTCCAGCACCATCGGCACGGATGCCCAACGGACGCCGGCAGCGCTCCCCCTGGCTTCGGGCTGGGGTAGGCTTGGCGTGTCTGGCCGCGGCGGCGTGGTGCGGCCTGCGCCTGGTGCCACTGCCAACCGCGCTGTTCACTCCGCCGCCGCCAGGATGGGTCTTGACCGATCGCCACGGCGAACCCCTGCGGCAGTTGCCCGGCACGCTGGGCTTCGCGCGCCGCGTGACCTTCGAGCAACTGCCGCAGTCATTGGTCCACGCGACCCTCGCGGCCGAGGACAAGCGTTTCTGGGACCATCATGGCGTGGACTGGCGGGCCAGCGCGCGCGCGTTGGTGCAATTGGTGCGGTACCGCCGGATTATCTCGGGCGGCTCGACTATCAGCCAACAGGTCATTAAACTGGCCCACCCCCGCCCTCGGACACCCCTGACGAAGTGCCTCGAGGCTATTCAGTCGATGCGGCTCGAACAGCGCTGGACCAAAGAACGCGTCTTGGCGGAGTACCTGAACCGGATCGACTACGGCAATCTGTGCCTCGGGCCTGCCGAGGCAGCGGCGTTCTACTTCGCGAAACCGCTCGCCGACTTGAGCGTGGCGGAGGCGGCGTTTCTGGCCGGTCTGCCCCAGGCGCCCGGCCGGCTGAATCCTCACCGGCACTTCGAGCGGGCGTTGCGACGGCAGAAGTGGATCCTTAGCCGAATGTGCGAGAACGGATGGCTCACCGCCAACGAACAGGGCCGAGCAGCCGCTGAGCGGATCGAGTTAGCCACACCCGACCGCGTGTTTCGGGCCCCGCACTTCGTTGACCTGATTTTGCAGGCACGCGGGGGCAGCCTGGCC
>Ga0194125_10001522_pt1 | contig 39130 bp, 38 predicted proteins | sample TA2KigC250mmetaG_FD_148626 | JGI IMG/M metagenome (GOLD analysis project Ga0194125, IMG submission 148626) | Freshwater microbial communities from Lake Tanganyika, Tanzania - TA2015034 Kigoma Deep Cast 250m | ecosystem: Environmental > Aquatic > Freshwater > Lake | place: Tanzania: Lake...
AGTGGTCATTTATGTCAACGCACAACCTGGCTTGCTCGTTCTCAGGCGTTTCGTCTATGCTGGCGTCCGCTCCCAACGGGTCTCCAGCCGTGATCGGAAACGCCTGATGGCGGACCAGGATGCCGCGCGCCAGGCCGTGCGTGATCGCCTCCCCTGCCGCAGCCCGGGCCAATACCTCCGCGCGGACACTCTCGGGTGTGGATGGCGCGGCCAGGAGATAGAGGGCCGAGGGGGCAAATGTAACAATTTGTGACATTTCAAGGTCGGCGAAGACCTCGGCTACCTGCATGAAGCGGTTGGCAGTGACACGATGCCAGCCGAACTCGGCGTCCAACCAATCAAGGAAGCGGCCGTGGCCTAGCCGCTCCTTCACTTCCGCCAGCTTACGGCCGATGACGATGATATCTTCGGCGCTGCGACGCATCAGCGCCTTGATCTCGCCGGTGCGCCGCTGCACCAGGTCGCTGGTTTCCGCATCGAGTGCGTCGTAGTCAAACAAGGAAGTCTGGCTCACGGTCATCCTCACGGTAGGTGTCGCAACCGAGCTTGCGCCATCATAGGGTCTACCAGAGTCTGTGCGGTATCGGGCATGGCTCAGAGCCAACGCGCCAGGAGCGCGTCGTCCGCCACAGTCTGAGACAAGTGCGCAATGAAGCGCTGCGTCACGGACGGCCGCGCGTGCTGCAACCGGCGGCCCAGTCCGCTGACATCGCCCCCCGCGGCCAGGTCTTTGCGCGCGAAGGTGCGGCGCAGATCGCGTAGGTGATACTGCTGCGAGTCCGCCACCCCGGCCAGCCGCAACCGCCGTCGCAGGATGTTGTTGGCCTGGCTGCCGCTGATGGGCCGGGCAGGATCGGGCCGCGCGCGGCGGAAGTTGGTTACGCCGTCGCTGCGCAGCGGCAGCCAGACGAATTCCCCTGCGCTCAGCGGCCAGCGGTCGGCCAGGCGCAAATAGCCGCGAATCGCATCCGCGACCGCAGCGGGGAGGGACGCAGGCTCCTGGGCCGCGCCGCGTTGCCAGAGTTCCACAGCTTCTCCCGCCCCCGCGTCTCGCCGTCCAGCCCACCGCAGGCTCAACAGGGCAGCCGTCTGCCAGCCTGTCATCAGTGCGGTGAGCAGCAACGCGCGGTCGCGCGCGCCGCTCAAGCAGTCGGCGTTGATGCAGCCGAGCAGCGCCTGCACGGCCGCATCCGACAGCGGAGGGCAAGCGACTTGGGCGCGCGCGCGGGGCCGTCGAACGGCTTCATTGCGAAAGGGGTTGCTGCGCAGGCGCCCGCGCGCGTCGGTCAGCAGGTCGGGTGCGTGGCGGGAGACAAAGTCGCACAGACTGGCGCAGGCGGCCACGCGCGTAACGATGGTAGTGGCGGCCTGGCCACGCGCCCGCAGGCTGGCGATCCAGGCATTAACGTCATCGCTGGTGATGGCGCGCGGGTCGCAGTCCGCGCCTATGAACGCGCAGAAGGCGCGCCAGGAGACGTGGTAGTGGCGGCGGGTGTGTGGACTGACCTGGGCGGCGAGCCAGGCGCTCTCAGCAGCCTGCCAGGCCCCCGGTCGCGCAGACGACAACTCCACCGTCCCGCGCCTCCTCCCTGCTGCCTCGACGACGGTCTTGCTCCCTGGCATCGCGTGTTCCTCCCTGTGGTCGGTGCCGCCGCGCCCTGGGGGGTCTGACGGCGAGTGCATCCTCCGATGCTCGCACCCTGCCAGCGGTCGGGTGCTCCTGAGCAATTGAAGAGTAGCACTAATGTTCTTATTCTACTACATCGCCACACACCTGTCAAGGCCTTTGTGGGGAGCTCACCACATCGCAAACTGGGCGCCCGCGGGCAAAGATGTTATAATGTGCAGGTTATCAGAAGGGGGAACGAAACCGGGCAGGGAGGGATCATGCGTAGACGGGCGACAACGGCGGTGGGTCAGTGGCTGATCGAGGAGTGTGCGGCGCGCGGCCTTTCGTGGGCCGAGGCCTCACGCCGCGCCGATGTGGATAAAAGCATGATTTCGATGATCGTGCGCGGGCAGCGTCCCAGCACTGAAACCTGCCGCGCTCTGGCGGGCTTCTTCGGCGTGCCTGTTGAACATGTGCTGCGCCTGGCCGGACATCTGAGCCCGGCCGAGCCTGGCCCGATCTTCTCCCCGGCCGTGCGCGATCTGGCGCGCGAGGTGGAGCAGTTGCCGCCCCAGGCCCAGGCCTACGTACTGGATGTCTGGCGCGCCGCGCTGCGGGCCGTCAAGTCGGCCGCCCAGGAACCAGCACCAGCCGCGGACCGTCAGTCCGCAGCTTGACAGGAAGAAATTTTGTTCTATAATACCCTTCGCATCCTACCTCGCGGAGGGTCTCGTGAATCAACCCCAGAGCAGAGCGCGGCGTCCCGCGTCGCACCGTCGAAACGCGCCGGGTTCCGGCCGCTCCCACTCCTTCAGCGCCAGCATCGAGGCGCTGTCGCTCGCGACCGACTCCTTGCCCGCGCGGGTGCGCGACCTGCTGGCGCGCGGCATCCGGGCGGTCGCACAGGCGGTGAAGGAGCAGTGGGCGCTGCTCACGGCGGCGCCCGTGCGCCAGTTGCCGCCGCCAAGACCAGGCGAGGCAGATGCCGAGGAACGATCAACGTAGGGGATACGCATGCAGCCGCGCCGCGCGGCCAGAGGGGGGCTTTGCCCCATAGGCATCAAGCTAAGCTACCGCTGCCTGTAGTTGGTTGGGCGGGACAAGTCGTTTCAAATGAAGTAACGTACTCGGTGCTTTGCGTCGTTTGGTCTTGCCGCCAAAGCGTTGCAGGCGCTGGCTGAGTTCGGCCAAGACGTCTTCCAGGTCGCCGGTGCCCAGGTTCTGCGTTAAGCGCAGCAGATGCCGCCGCATGATGTGGGTGGCTTTGACGAGGCTCAATTCCGCCTCGGTGGTTAACCGGTGCTAGGAGTTCGCTGAAAAAGTCCCCTTGAGAGGGGCACGGCCAAAGTCGCGCGAAATCGCGACTTGCGGTAGACTGGATCACGACCATCAACCCTTTGCGGAGCCCGGAGCCGTCCCATGCTTGGTCGTCGTGATCCCCAACAGAGTTTGTTTTCGGCGCAGAACTTGCCGCATCGCGTGCCCGGCGATTCGTTCTATGGCCGCATGGCGGCGGTCAGCAGCGTGCTGTTCAGCGACGACGACCTCAAAGACATGTACGACCCGGCCAATGGGCGCCCGAGCTTGCCACCTTCGCTGCTGAGCGGTGTCCTGCTGCTCCAGTTTCACGACGACGTGTCGGACGCCGAGGCGGTGCAGCGCCTGCAATTCGACCTGCGCTGGCAGGTGGCACTCGGTCTGGCGACCGATTTTGCGGGCTTCGCTCCGAGCAGTTTGACCTACTTTCGGCAGCGGCTGCTCGAGCATCAGCAGGAGCGGTATGCCTTCGACCGCTTCATCAAGGTGGGCCGGGCCGCTGGTTTCATTCCCGACCGGGTCACGCTGTTGACGGATACCACCCGGGCGAAAGGCGGCGGGGCGGTCCAGGACACCTACACGCTCTTGCGCAAAGGTATCCGCAAGCTACTCAAGCAACTGGGCTATGCGGTGCCCGGCAAAGCGCGGGGGCTAGCGCCCGAGACGCAGCGCCTGGTCGCCACGTCTCTGGACCAAGATCGCAAAGCCCAGCTGGATTGGGCGGACCCGGCGCAACGGGCAGCCCAACTGCAAGTGCTCTGCCAGGACGCCGCAGCAGCCCTGGATCTGGCGGCCGAGCACAGCGACGACGCCGACGTGCGGGCCACCGGTTGGTTGCTGGTCAAGATCCTGGGTGACGACCTGGCGCTGGATGACCAGGGCCAGCCGCAAATCGCGCAGGGTACCGCACCCGACCGCATCATCAGCATCACCGACCCCGAGATGCGCCACGGTCGCAAGAGCCGCGCACAACGGTTCGATGGTTTCAAGGTAGCCGTCAGCACTGAACAGACCAGCGAACTCATCCTGGACGTCGCCGACATCTCGGCCGTCGGCAGCGACGGTCAGGAATTGCTGCCAACCATCGCCCGGGTCGAGCAGCATGCCGACGTGCTGGTCGAACGCGCCCTGGGCGACGGCGCCTACGGCTCCGGGGCGAATCGGGCGGCCTGTGCCACGCATCCAGGTCAGCCGATCGATCTTGTGGCCCCGCTGGCGCGGCCCAACGACCCGGTCGTCGCCAAGTCGGCGTTCGCGCTTGACTTGGTAGCCGAGACCGCCACCTGTCCGCAAGGTCATACGATCACGGCCCAGGCGGGTACGCCGCAACTCGGACTGCCCACCTGGCGTTTCACATTCCCGCGCACCACCTGTGAGGCCTGTCCGCTGTTTGCGCGCTGCGTGAAGAGCAAGACAACGGGACGCACGGTGAGTACGCATCCGTACGAGGCCGAGCTGCAAGCCGCCCGCCAGCGCCAGCAGACCGCCGAGTTCAAGGCCTTGTATCCGTTGCGCAGCGCCATCGAGCGTAAGCAGGCGGAGCTGGTCCAGCATGGTCTGCGAGACACGCGCTATCTGGGCCAGCCGAAGCGCCAGCTCCAACGGCTCTGGACGGCGGCGGTCAACTTCAAGCGGCTGTTCAAGCTTGCCGAGACACGCCAAGTGGATCTCGCAGTTGCTTTCAAGTAGATGCAGACGTACCGCTGCGGGTTAATGCCGGTATAGATGTCGGCGAGTGGCAAAAACGGGAGCCGGACTCCCCAAAAACGCCGGAAATCGGTACGGATCGGGGTAGCTCCAGGCCTTCAAGCCGGGCTCGGAGCTCCTCGAAGCCGCGCCGATCGGCCGTCGGTACCGTTCTGACGATGCTATTACCTTGTCAAAGTGCAGACCGTCCCCCAAATGGGGGTTCTTCAGCGGTCTCCTAGTCATCCGCTGCATGGACGTACTGCTCCTCCTCAGGCCCAAAGCCCAGAGTGGGGATGCCCGCCGCGCCGGCCGAGTAGGTGCCATCGGTGGAGAAGCGCCAGACATCGACGCACGGGACCTGGCCCCACAACGCCTCACAGGTCGCCTCGCCCGCGGCCAGTAACGGATCGTCTTCCGGCAGCAGCCAGCCGGGGTAGAAACTGGGGTCATCCAGATGCAGGCCGATGTGCGTTAGCACCGGCTGATCGGGGATGCGGGCAGTGGCCCCCAACGATTCAACCACCGCCCTTATGCCCGCCAGCACCTGTTCCGGCATCTCACCGGGCGCCAGGCGGCGATCCACAGCCACCTCGCACCACGCGGGCACCGAGTTGGGCGTATGCGGGCCTTCGATCAAGGAGATCACTTGCGTGCCGCGGCCGAAGATCGGGTCAACAGGCAGGCTGGCGTTCATGGCTTCCAAGGCGGAGATGACCGGCAGCATCCTGAGGATGGCGCTTTCGCCCAGGTGGGGTTGGCTGGCGTGGGCGGCGCGGCCCTCGGTGCGCACGCGAATCTCGCAGCGGCCCCGCTGCCCGCGGCGCAGGGTCAGGTCGGTAGCTTCTGCCAACAGCACAACCTCCGGCCGCAGGCCGTCGCATTCGACCAGGGAGCGGAGCGCGAAGCCTTCGGCATCCTCTTCCAGCGTCGCGCCCGTGATAACAAGGGAGAAATCGTCAAACCGTAGGGGCGCGGTCTCCCCACCCGCGTCTTCTGCGTCGCGCGTATCTGGGCGAGGAGACCCCACCCTGACAAGCTGGCGGAAAATCGCGGCGCCATAGACGATGGCCGCGACGCCGCTCTTGCAGTCCGACGCGCCCAGGCCATACATCACATCGCCCTCAACGACCGGCTCCAGCGGCGAATGCGGCCACGCGCGCTCGTCGGCCACCTAGCTGGTATCCAGATGTGCGTCGTAGAGGATCACGCGGGGCCCGCGGCCGATGCGACCCAGGGCGTTGCCCGCCGAGTCGGTCCAGACCTCGTCGCAGCCGATGGCGCGTAGCTCCTGCAGCGTGCGCTCGACCGCCGGGCCTTCTTGGCCGGTGTAAGAACGGATGCGGATCAGATCGGCCAGGAAGCGCTCGCGGCGCTCGGTCATCTGCCGGGCCAAGTCAGCGACACAACGGATGAGTGCAGGTTGCATTGTTAGTTGCAGCCATCGCGATTGATCGTGATCAGGATATCGGCGACTTCATCGCCGATGCGGGCGGTGGCTTCGTGCGAGCTGGCGCCGACGTGGGGCGAGCCGATCACCTGCGGCAGCTCAAACAGCTCGCGATCGGTCAGCGGCTCGGTCTCGAAGACATCCAGGGCCGCGCCGGCTACCTTGCCGGTGCGGATGGCCTCGTAGAGCGCCTCCTCATCGATCACACCGCCGCGCGCGCAATCCACGATGCGCACTTTGTCCTTCATCTTGCCGATCGGTAGTCATGTGAGATTATCTCCGGGAGAGGGCAGATAAACCGGCGTCAGCAAGAGCTCCTGGATCGTGAAAAGGTGATTAGCGAGTCCGGCCGCCATGGCCGGTGAACAGGGCTGGAACTTTTTTTACCCTGCGGCGCTGCCAGTGGCAGCCGGAGGGCCCGATGGGGGCGACACCAATTGTAGACGGTCACGCCCCACCAGCCGAGCGCCAGTTTGGTGTCCGGGCGGCGGGCGAAAGCGATGGACTTCCGTACCTGATACACACCCAGGCGCCGCGCCGTGGCATTGCGCCGCTCGATCGCCGAGGTATTCGGTTGGGTGTAGCCCAACTCCGGCAAGACTTGGGCGACACGTTTGCGCGAGCCGTGCGTATACCGGATGGAGACCTCCACGACCCGGCTGCCTTCCCGCCGCTTGACCACCTGCACATGGGCCAGCGTGCGCGGGATGCGATAGCGCACTTGGGGGCGCCGGCCGGTGGCCCCGCGCCGGGCGGGTTGATACGGCACGCCAAAGTATTCCGGGAAGAGGGTCGCATAACTGGCTTCGCCATCCGTGAAGAGGACCAGATCGTGTCGGTTGGCCACCCGCTGCGCCGTGTCGGCCAGGAGCCGGCGGATCAAGGCTTCGTCGCGCGGCCCTTGCACGTGCGCCAGGACCAACTTGCTCTGCGGATCCAGCATCTCGGCTTCCCAGGCGGGGGTCTGCTTCGTGCCATTGAAGCCATGCCGCTCATCGCCTTCCACCGCCTTGACCGGCACGGCCTGGACATGGGCGGCGTGAAAATGCTGCCCGTGGCGGCCCAACTCGGCTTGCAGCCGCTGAACCACACAAATATCGACGGCGGTCAGGCGGGCCGTGCTCGCTAGACTACAACCTTCACTCAGATGCGCCGCCACTGCCACGGCCTGCGCTTCGCACACCTTGGTGTTCCACAGCGCCGTGCCCTTGCGTTCGCTGAACTCGTGCCCGCAGTGGCGACAGCGCAGATACCGTAGCTGATCGGCGCCATAGACTTTGCGCACCGTCAGGTTATTGCGGCCGGCTTGCCCGTACAATTCGCATTCCGGCGTCACACATGCTAAACTCTCGAGAGGTGGTCGGGTGCTGTTTTCTGTTTTCATGCGGTCATTGTACCGCTTTCACCCGACCACTCCCAAGCTTTGTCGGAGATAATCTCACCGAACTACCTGCCGATCAACTCGGCGTTGATCAGGTGATGCGAGGATTCGGTCAGCGGGATGTGCAGCGTGATGAAGTCGGCCTTGGCGATCAGTTCGTCCAACTCCACCATTTGCATGAACGGCGCAGGGCCCACGGTGCGGCTATCGTAGCCAAGAACCACCATGCCCAGGGCGGCCGCGCGTTGCGCTACGGCCATGCCGATGCGGCCCATGCCGACGATGCCCAGAACCTTGCCCTGGATCTCGATGCCTTCGAATTTGCTTTTCTCCCACAAGCCCGCACGCATCGAGGCGGTGGCCTGCACGATGGGACGCGCCAGCGCGAAGATATATGCCATTGTCAGCTCTGCCACGGAGTGGGTGCTGGCGCCTGGAGTGTTCATGATCTTGATGCCTTTGGCCAGAGCGTAGTCCACATCGATGTTATCTACGCCCACGCCGCCCCGCACGATCACCTTCAGGTCCTTTGCCGCATCGATGACCGGCTTGCGGACCTTGGTCCGGCTGCGGACGACCATTACATCGTAGCTGCCGATGACCTGCAGCAATTCCTCCGGGGTGATTTTGTCCTGAACATCGACCTCGAGGCACGCCTTGCGCATGCGCTCGATGGCATTCTTTGAGATTGAGTCGCAAACGAGAACTTTCATGGGAGGCTCCTGGCTATAGCTTGAGAATGTCATCAATCTGCGCAGTCAGCCACTGGACGTCGGCCACGGTCAGGTCACCCATATGTCCGATCCGGAAGGTCTTGCCTTTGAAGGGGCCGTAGCCGTCGGAGACCTGCGCACCGCGCTTGCCAAGCTCCTTGTTGAGTGCGCTGAAGTCGAAACCCGTGGTATTGCTGATGTGCGTGACCGTAGGCGACGCGTATTGCTCGTCGCCGTACAATGCGAAGTGCTTCCTGGCCCACGCCCGGCAGTGTTCGGCCATCGCTAAATGGCGCGCGTATCGGTTCGCCAGCCCCTCCGCGAATATGTCGTCCATCTGCTTGTCCAGCGCGTACATGTGACTGACGCTCGGCGTGGCCGGTGTGTTGAACTTGGCAGCATGCTTTTCGTTTTCGATAAAATCGAAGTAGTAACCGCGATTTGGGACTGTCTTGGCTCGCTCCATGGCGCGGGAGCTGACCGTGGTCACTGCCAGGCCGGGGGGCAAAGCACAACACTTCTGGACGCCTGCCAAACAGACATCCAATCCCCACGCGTCATTTTGGATCTCGACACCGGCCATACAGCTCACCGCATCGACCATAATGATGATGTCGGGATACTTCGCCCGGACCAGCTCGGCAATCTTGGCCACTGGGCTGAAGATGCCGGTTGAAGTCTCGTTCATTGTCAGGCAGAGGGCATCGAATCCACCCTCGGCCAGCTTGGCATCGACGATCTCCGGCGTAATGGCTTGACCCGGCGCGACTTCGAGCGTGTCGACGGGCAGGCCATTGGCCTTGGAGATTTCGTACCAGCGCCGCGAGAACTCGCCGTTGAGCGTGTGCAGCGCCTTCCTGGCGACGCAGTTTCGCACCGCGCCTTCCATCACGCCGGTCGATGACGAGGTGAACAACATGACCCGCCCTGTGGTGTTCAGCAGCCTCTTAACCTTCTCTTCGACAGACTTGTGCAGATCGGCGTAGGCGGTCGAGCGGTGGCCGATCATCGGGGTGGCCATGGTCTGCAGGATTTCGTCCCGCACTTCGGTCGGGCCGGGGATGAACAGCTTCTTATGCATGATTTGCCTTCTGATGAAGATGGTAGGTAGTAGGCCGAAAATCAGAAATACATGGCGTGCAAGTATTTGCGCGTGAACTCCGGATGCACAGTCAGCTCCACATACGCCACCTGGCGGGCAAGCCCGGCCGCGACAGAGCGCCGGCCCGCGGAGATGAGCATCTGCCGCGCACCCGCACCGGCCGCATTGCCCACTTGCTTGAATCGATCGAGCGGCAGGGGCGGGAACATCCCGGTGCGGACGGTGCTGCCAATGTCCAGATAGGTGCCAAACGCGCCGGCCACGATGAAGTCGTCGATCTCGTCGTAGCCCACCTTTGCCTCGCTGAGCAGGATGTCGATCCCGGCGCGGATCGCGGCTTTCGCCAATTGGATCTCGTTGATGTCCTTCCGGCTCACCACGATCGGGCGGCCGTGACCCGTTGTCGACGGCACGGCCAAAACATAATAAAACATCTCACCTTCTCGATCCACGCGCGGCGCTTGCTTGTCGAGGACTCCCTTGCGGTCGATTACTCCTGTTCGCAGCAGCTCAGCGACGGCATCAATGATACCCGAGCCGCAGATGCCGATGGGAGGCTGATCGCCGATCGCTTTCAGCCGCGGCTGACCGTCCACGATCTGCACACGCTCGATGGCGCCCGGCGCGGCACGCATGCCATCGCGGATGTGGGCGCCTTCGAAGGCCGGGCCCGACGCGCACGAACAGCTCCATTTGCCGCCACCTTTGGCCAGCGTGACCTCGGTGTTGGTGCCAATGTCGACCGCCACTGCAGTGCGATCTGTTTCCCACACGCCAGTGCTCAGAGCCATGGCTACGTGGTCAGAGCCGACAAAACCGGCGATGTTCGCCGGGAAGTGGATGTAGGCCCCCGGCGCCAACTCCAGCCCCAGATCGCCTGCTCTCACGTCAAGTGGGTCACTGATCGTCGGCACGAAGGGGACCTGGCCCAGTTGTTCGACCGGTAGCCCGGCGAACAGATGATGCATGGCCGTATTGCCGACCACGACGCTGTCCGCAACCTGGTTTCGGGTTGCGCCGATCTCGGTGCACATCGCGGCCACGAGCCCGTTGAGAGTCTCAGCCACGCGGGCTTGAAGAACCACCCGACCGTCGCTGTGCACTTTAGCGTAGGCGATGCGGCTGATAACGTCTTCGCCGTACGCGACCTGGGGGTTCACCGCACCGGCCCTGGCCAGCGTCCTCCCGGTTGCCAGCTCCACCAGATAGGCAGCGATTTTCGTGGTGCCGATGTCCACTGCCAGTCCCAGCAGCGGCGTCCCGTGTGCTCTCACTGCTACGACCTCCCCATCGGGTGGCGCCTGACGAATACCGAGTCGTGCTGTCCATTGCTGCGCCCGCAATTGACCGGAAAGATCGCGGAGACTGGCGTGTGGAAAAGTCGGCCGGCATCCGGTTGAGGCTTGCACAGCGTCTTGAAGACGTGTGACATCGGCACGCAAATCATCGAGTGTGGCCGGCGCGATGGTGACGTCAATCGCTTCGACGAGCGATGCAGGAGCGTACCCGGCGTCCTGGCCCTCCAACTGCAGGCGCTGCTGCGTTGCCAGCGACTCCGGAAGCAGTTCGACTTTGACGTCGGAACGCGGCTTGGCCTGACATGCCAGCCGAAGTCCCGCTGAAAGGCGCTTCGCACTCAGTTCATCCTGCTCGGGCTGCGTGAGATCGGAGAACTGGCCCGTGAGCGGCCGGACCACGCAGGTATGGCACCAACCTTCTCCACCGCATACCGCCACCATCTTGATGCCGGCCGCCCGTGCGGCGTCCAACAACGTCTGACCGGCCTCAATCTGCACCCGCCGGCCAATCGGCTCAAGATCAACGTGAAGGATTGTGCGACTCATTGGATCCGGCATGATGGTCCTGATGGCGGCAGGTGTCTCGCATGGAACAGAAATCGCAACTTTCGCCGGATCGATCCAGATTACGGCCCAGGCCGACGACCATCGAAAGGGATTTCAGCGGCTGCATGATGCACCCAGGCCCAAGCGAGACACCGATTTCGGTTGCATCAATCAAGGCAAAAATCTGCGCCTGGCCCTCAGCCAACGGCCAGCCGATCATGCCCGGGTTGAGCGGGATGCTGGCTATCAGCCCTTCGGCCGCGGCCATGCCCTCGAAGTGCCGACAGGCGGCTTCGGCCAGGGTCTCGGCTGCTGCAGCCGCCAGCCCGTGTAGTGCCAGGGCGCGCAGCGGGTCGGACGCATAGATCGTGGCGATGTCATTGGTCAGGATATCGCCGACAGTGCATACCGCCACGATGACTTCGCGCGCCGCGGCCAGATGGCTTGCGATTAGCGGGCCTATGAGGGCGCCGCCGCCATTCAGCAGCAGGCGCTCGTGACGCAATTCCGCGACAGGGATCCGGCGATAAAGCACTGCTGGCGCCAATAAGGGGCGGCCTTCCTCGATCACTGCCTCGGCCAGCTCGACCAGCTTGGGCCGACGAGCGCGGATAATCGCCGGGTCTGCCCCTTGTCCCCACAACACTCTGTCGGCATCCAGCGCCAGGTCCCAATCTCGCAGTACCGGCATGAATCACCTGATCTCCGGTGGGTGCTGGCGAAAGAAGGACACCCACCGCTTCGCGTACCTGTCTCGGCCCAGCAGCAAGTCCGCCGCGCGGATAATCGCCGTCAGCTTGATGGGGTCGGTGATCATGCACGTCGCACCCTGGCCGATGGCGAGCGCCAGAAACGCCTGGTTGATGGTTTGGCGATCGGGCAGGCCGAACGAGACATTGCTTGCGCCCAGGTTGATGTTGACGCCGAATTCCTGACGGACCAGTTGAATCGTCCTAAGGGTCACCGCGGCCGCATTGCTATCTGCACCGACCGTTAGCACCAGAGGATCAATGACGATGTCAGCGATCGGGATGCCGAGCGTAGTCGCCCGCTCGATGATGCGCGCCGCCACCGCCAGACGCGCTTCGGCCGTGGCCGGGATGCCGCTGTCGTCCATGGTCAACCCGATCACGGCTGCACCGCGATCCTTGACCAGCGGCAGCACCCGCTGTAGCGATTTCTCTTCGCCGTTGACCGAGTTGACCAGCGGCTTGCCCGGTGCGACCGGCAGCGCGGCAGCCAGTGCGTCGTGATTAGGCGTGTCGATGCAGATCGGCACCTTCACAACCGAGGCGATCAGCTTGACGACCTCGGGCAGAAGCGCCACATCGTCGAGGCCCGGCACGCCGACGTTGACGTCCAGCACATCCGCGCCCCACGCCACCTGGGTTGTCGCCAGCTCGGTCACGTAGTCGTAGTTGCGCTCCTGAAGCGCCGCCGCTAGTTTCTTGCGACCGGTAGGGTTGATCTTCTCGCCGATGACGACGGCCGGCCCGCCGCCAATCACAACCTTCTTGTCGTCGCCGTACAGAACGGTTTCCATTTTACGCCTCTTCTTGGCCTTTCAGTCAGCACTGACTGACCTCAGCCTCGCACGGTCAGCATGGCCGACGATCGCGGCTCAGCCATGCACTTCATCCGGCCGTTAGGTACACCCGTGCTGTCCTGGTCATGACCATTCCTGAAGCTCGCTTGTGCGCCAATCCTTGCGTTTCGTCCCTCGCGTAAATTCACGCTTGACAACATGTCTCCCACACTAGTATAATTACTTGTAAAGAGAGCGTGAAATGCCCGAGATACCACCTTCAGAGAGCGACCTGCAGAGCCTCGGCCGGCGGATCAAAGAACGGCGTGCTGAACTCCACCTCAGCCTGCGCGACGTCGCAGCCGCTACTGATCTCAGTGCCACCTTCCTTAGCTCGCTGGAACGTGGCCTGGCAAACCCTACCCTGGAATCGCTGCGCCGAGTGGCCAATGCCTTGGACACTCCTATCCTGCGCATGGCGGACAGCGGTGTGGGGGCCAGCCCTGTCGTGAAGTCCAACGCCAGGCGTCACATCAGCCTACCGCCCCGGCACATACGATTCGAGATCCTGACGCCCACCTTGACCCGGAAGATGGTTCTGTTTCAGGTGCGGGCCACCAGGGACGACGGCAATCTCGTCGTCCAACCGCTGGCCGAGCCGACCGAAGAGTGCATCACGGTGCTCGCCGGCCGGCTCGCCGTCCGCGTGTCCGGCCAGACCTACGAGTTGGAGGCCGGCGACAGCATCTATTTCGAGGGGCGCAACCTGGAGAGCATCTACGTGGCAGGCGACGACGAAGCCAGCTACATTTCAGCGATGACGCCCCCAGTCTTCTAGCCGGCCTCTTGCCGACCCCAGTGTCACCCGATCCGCAACCCGCGCTTGCACTGCCTGGAAGGGCCCTCGCGCGGCAGGTCGTGACCGAGCAGCACGCGCTCCAGGTTGGCCGGGAGCGTCCGAATGCGGCGCCCTGTCGCCTGCGCGATCGCATTCAAGATGGCCGGAGCCGCCGGCACCAGGGCGGGCTCCGCGACATTCTTGGCGCCGTAGGGTCCCTGCGAAAACTCAGCTTCCACAAACTGAGCGTGAATTTCCGGTATGTCCAGCGCGGTGGGGATCAGGTATTCGTCGAAATTAGTCTCTTGGAGATAACCGTTCGCAAAGGTGACTTGCTCCATCAGCGCATATCCCAGTCCCTGGCCTACCCCACCGTAGACCTGGCCGTACGCCCCTTGCGGGAAGATCACCTTGCCGGGATCATGCACTGCCCAGAAGCCCACTACCTGCACCTTGCCGGTGCGCAGATCGACCTCCACCTCGGCGACGTGAGCGCCGAAGTGGTAGGCAAAATACGGGGTGCCCCGTCCATCGTGGTGATCCCATCGGATCTTCGGTGCAGTCCACTGGCCGTGAGCCGATAACGACAGCCCCATCTCCCTGGCATGGTCCACCACCCGGGTCCATGGCATGAGTTCCTCGCTGGGACCGACATAACTCTCCTGGCTGCGGATCAGCTGGTGCAGATCACATCCCAGCAGATCTGCCGCGGCGAGGTCCAGCACCTGGGCCAGGTTGCGCGCCGCGACGCGCGCCGCATTCCCGCCCAGGATGGTGGACCGGCTAGCCACAGTCGGACCCGACTCCAACGCGGTGTTCGTGTCGGGACGCAGCATGCGGACGCGCTCCGGATTGATGCCCAACTCCTCGGCCACGATCATGGTGTAGACCGTGCGCGATCCCGTGCCATAGTCGGTCAGGCCCGATGTCAGTGTGATGGAATAGTCATGCTCAACGCTGATCGTGCTGGCGGCATAGTCCGAGCCTTCGGCGCCCAGCGAGGTGCCGTGAAACAGTGCAGCCACGCCGATGCCGCGGCGCACTTCGTTCGACGTCTGACCGGCATACTCCCTTCGCTTGCGATCCCAGTCGCTGATGCGGCGCACGGTCCTCAGGCAGTCGGGCAAGCCGACCGACTCGGTCAGTAGCTGGCCGTGGGGCGTCTCATCGCCCACGCGCAGGCAGTTCTTGAGCCGGAAGTCGATGGCGTCCATTGCGACGGCATCGGCTACCTCGTCGATGGCCTGCTCGATGGCCGCACACACCTCGGTGTTGCCGAAGCCGCGGAAGGCACCGGAGTAGCCGTTGTTGGTGTACACGCAGTTGATTTCGACGTCGCAGGCGTCGTACTTGTAGGCGCCCATGGCGTGGATGCTCGCACGCCAGGCCGTAAAGACGCTCTGTGAGGCATACGCGCCGGAATCCAGCAAGCCCTCGAATGTGCAGGCTCGTAGGGTCCCATCGCGCTCCGCGCCCAGCCGGACGTGCATGCGCATCGCGTCCCGCTTGTAGCTGGCGATCATGCTCTCCTCTCGTGGAAAAGTCATGCGCACGGGGCGATGGGTCTTGAGCGCGAGGGCTGCCACCTGGGCAGACGATTCGTAGTTCAGATCATCCTTGCCGCCGAACGAACCGCCTACTGGGGGCTGGATCGCCCGCACCAGGTTGGACGGCAGGCCAAGGACGTTCGCCAGGTTACCTTGCAGAATGAAGGGGCTCTGGTTCGAGGCATAGACCGTGACGCCTCCTTCGGGGGTCGGCACCGCCAGCGCCCCTTCGGTCTCCAGATAAGCGTGCTCTTGGTGGCAGGTTGCATAAACCTCGTCCAGCACGACAGGGCATTGAGCCAGAACCGTCACAGGATCGTCCTTGTGCACGATCTCGCGATCCAGGAAGTTGGGATGCTTGCCGTCAGGCCGGCTGGGGCCGATCTGCGGCGCGCCGGGGTCGAGGGCATGCTCGGGATCGAACACCGCGGGCAGCGGCTCAAGCTCGCAGATGATCGCGGCCACGCCTGCCAGGGCCGCCTCCGGCGTCTCTGCAGCCACCGCCGCGATCGCCTCCCCGACATGCCGCACCTTCTCGCAGGCCATCATGTACTGATCCTTCACCGGGAAGCCGTAGCTGCCCCGGTCGCTGAAATCTGCGTTCGTGATCACGGCTCGCACGCCGGGTATCGCCAGGGCCGGTGCAGTGTCCAGGCGCACGATGCGGGCATGGGGCAGCTCACTGCGCAATGCGCGCGCGTAGAGCATCCCCGGCAGGTGGTAGTCGGCCAGGTATTTGGCCTTGCCCGTGACCTTCTCGAGCGCGTCCACCCGTCGCGCGGGCTTTCCGATCTGCGTGTACTGCGCCATGCTCCCGCCTCCTAAGAAATCAGGGCGTCCGCAGGGACGGACAGTCGCTGCCTGGCTGTGGCCTCGATCGCATCCACGATGTGCTGGTAGCCGGTGCAGCGGCACAGGTTCCCTGCCAGGCCCGCGCGGATTTCGGCCCGCGTCGGGTTCGGCTTGCGCCTGAGCAATGCCTCGCCCGCAAGAACCATCCCGGGGATGCAGAAGCCACACTGCACCGCGCCGTGAACGATGAAGTTCTCCTGGAGGTCATTTGGCCCGCCATCGGGCGCCGTGATCCCCTCGATAGTGATGACCTCTCGCCCCTCGACCTGCGGAGCGAGCACCAGGCAACTGTTATACAACTGCCCGTCGATGAGGACCGAACATGCGCCGCACTCCCCCACCGAACAGCCCTCTTTGGTCCCGGTGAGATGCAGACGATCGCGCAGCAGGTCCAGGAGCGTGATATCAGGCGGCGCCTCAACCGCCGCGGGCTGTCCGTTCAACCTAAACTCGATCTGCATAGATCGTCCCCCTCAGGTCCCAAACAGCGCTCGGTGCAGCGTGCGCGCGGCCAGCGCCTGGATGGCAAGCTCTTTGTATTCGGTAGACCAACGGCGGCCGGTGGCAGCGATCATCGCCTCCGCGGTCTTCTGCCCGGCCGCTGCCAGCAGTGAGTCGGTCGGCTCCTGCCCCAGCAGCAGCGCCTCCACCCCCTCCAGGCGCTGGGGGCTGGGCATGACTGCGCCCGGCGCCAGCCGAACATAGTCGACCCGGCCCTGAGCATCGAGGCGTCCTGTAGCCGCCATGCCGAGTCGCGAAATGGCCTGCGCGTTGCGGCGCCCCAGCTTCGTGAACGCCTGGCGCACCCCGATCGGAGGCACAGGAAAGGCGAAGTGGGTCAGCAGTTCGCCGGGTTGGAGCGCTGTGCGATTGGCCCCTTGGATCAACGCGCTGACAGGCAGGCAGCGCGCAGCGGTGAGGCTCCGCAGGCGCGCCACCGTATCCAGGCACACCAGCGGCGGCACACCGTCCGCGCATGCGGCCGCGTTGATGATGTTGCCGCCCAGCGTCCCTGCGTTGCGAATAGCCGGTCCGCCGACTGCCAGGCAGGCCTCAACAAGACAGCCCGCTGCTTCCTGTAGCAGCGGGCTGTCAGCGGCCTCCGTAAAGGTGACGGCGGCGCCGACGATGACCTCTGCACCGCGGCGCTCGATGACCTTCAACTCGGCGATCCGGCTGATGTCGACCACCCGGTCGAAGGACGGCTTCTCCTGCCTGACGAGCACGAGCACGTCAGTGCCGCCCGCCAGCGGCCGGGAGACATAGCGTGGATCGGCGAGAAGCTGAAGTGCTTCATCGACCGTGTGAGCTCGGACAAAATCGAATCTGGGCATACATATATCCTCTGCTGAGAGCAATCCGGCAATAGGAGAGAAGTAGTCGCGCAATAGGACAGAGGGTCAGGTAATGTCACGCACCCCGTAGTCAGATCAACCGTCGCCGTCTTGGCCATGACTATCATCGTCCCAACGTATCTTTGCTCTTTCCGCAATACCCTCCACGCTCGGCAGCGCGGAATCTTCCAGTGCAAGCGGATTCGAGTTCGTCCCTGGTCCAGTCTTCGGTGGTGATGAAGTCTTTGCCGAACAGTTGAGATTGCATATGATTCGGGAATCCCTCCTCGACGCAAGGCTCCCCCGATCGTAGACAGCAGAGCCATTAGGTCCTCATCCGGTGCGTTGGCTGGCCGCCCGCCGGAAATCCATATGCCGCTGCGATCAAACGAGCGGCAGTCCGGCCTTGACAGCTTCTCCTTTGACCTTGTCGTACATACCCTGCCACTCGGCGCTGGGCTTGAGCGCCGCCACATCGTAACACTCGGCAAAAGACTGACCCTTGGGTGCCTGGCCCAGTAGGGCCTCGTACTTGGGCAGCAGGCAGTTGGCGACGTCGTTGGCCTGGCCGATCGTCATACCGGCGGCCTTCTTGAAGACTTCGCCCGCGAACCTGACCTCCAACGGCGTAATGTGGTTGCTGTACTTGCCTCCAGCCGAACGCGGGCCCGTGCACGAGGTTGTCCCACAGGCAGCCAGCGCGGTCATGCCCACGGCCGATTCGTAGAGCAGCATCTCGGTCGCGGGACCGGCGGTCTGGTTGAGCACCGAGTTGAGGCACAGGTGGGTGTTGCGGCTGAGCGCCTCGAACACTAGGCTCAACGACCACAGCGCACTGCGGCCGCAGTTGCCCATATAGTGCAGGTCGTAGGGGAAACTGGCGCCGTTGACGCACTGGTAAACGTTGTAGAGCAGGATCGTGCACGCGATACATGACAGCGCCGAGCCTTCAGGCCCGCCGGCGTAGCCGCCGATCATCGACCACGAGCCGCCATAGGTCATGCCGCCGCAATTGTAGGCCTGTGCGACCTTGAAGAGGTTTTCGTAGGATGTCTTGATCTCGACTTGCGAGAGCACCAGCACGATATCGTGCGCGGGCCGGTAGCCGCCGGGAATGCCGTAGCCGCCGAGCACACCGTAGTGTGTAGGGGAGGTGCCAACGGCGTACAGCCCGATGCCGGTGCGGCCCGCGCGGCGAATCGCCTCATAAAACAGGTCTGCCTGCAGCTTGCCTGCCAGCAGCTCGTAGGGCGAGCCCGCGCGCAGATCGGCCCCCCAGACCGTTTGCAGCGACGGGCCTTCCAGGCAGTCCACCTCGGGCACCGCGGCGATCCCTTCCACGAGAGGCAGGAAGACATCCTCGCTGACCGCGATGCTCAGCGGCGAAACCCAGATCGGCGGCGTGGGATCGGCCAGGCCGCGGTGCCTGAACATCGCCGCCTGCTTGCCATCGCCGAGGGTGAACTCGGCAGGCGCAGCCTCCAACCCCGCCAGCAGCTCCTCACGGCTGAACTTGATGACGCGCTGGGTATCGAGGCACAGCATGCCCACTTCCGCGGCCAGATCCAGCGCGGCCTGGAAGAACCGATCGGCCAGTTCGAGGTCCTGGTTGACGGGGTTGGCGGGATCACAACGCTTCTGTAACCCGTATTCTTTCAGCTTGGTCGCAATGGAGCGCGGGATGACCCGAGTATCCCAGTCGAACTGCTTACAGATCGGCCCTTTGTGTGCGCGATCGAGCACGGTCAATAGCTTCTCACGGTTGATGGCCATCGTCGGTCTCCTATTCTTGTACGACAGTTTCGCGGAGGGGTGGGCGATTGGCATTCGATACCAGCCGCTCACACAATCGGGCCGCCATCGGCGCATTGGGCGCCCAACCGTCGGCGCCCGCCATTCGGGCAAATTCGACTGTCACCGGGCCGCCGCCGATGATAACAAAGAACTTGTCACGCAGGCCCATTTCGGTCAGCACGTTGATCACGTCCCGCTGGTAGGGCATCGACGTCGTCATCAGCGCCGAAAGCGCGATCACGTCGGCTTTCTCCCGCTCTGCGCGTTCCACGATTTCCATCGGCGGCACGTTCACACCCAGGTCCACCACCTCGAAACCCTTGATGCCCAATTGGGTCGCCACCAGGTTTTTGCCGATATCATGGATGTCGCCCTGCACCGCGCCGATCACCACTTTGCCGAGCCTGTGCAGGCCTCCCTGTGCGCCCAGACCCTTGGCCAGAATGGCCATACACTGCTTCATCGTTTCGCCGGCCAGCATGAGTTCGGGCAGAAAAACGTCGCCGCGCTGGAATTGATCGCCGACCATGTTGATCGCCGCCGATGCCACGTCGACCGCGGCCATGACATCCAGACCACCGTCAACAATGGCCTGGGCAGCCTTGACCGCTGCATCGTTGTCATACTCGAGGAGGGCCTGCTCGAGATCGTGGAAGAGAGGCGCCTTTGGGTCCATCTCCTGACTCCTTTCCCTGCTTGCGGAATTTGAAGGGGATGCGGTAGCCGACTGCATCTGGAGACTACCAGGGTCTAGTATAGCACGAAACAAGGACCTTGTCAAGCCCCAAGTTACAAATCGTACGGATGTACGCCATGCCGAACAGAAACAGAGAGAGCATCCGATCTGCGGCCGTGAAGTCAGGCCCAGATGGGCTGCGCAGGGTCCGATTGCAGGTATGGAGGGCACGCCCTACCCTCACTGCGGTTCAAGCAATGTCAGGAATATCGATTGCCGCGCTTCCTTCGCCAGGAAGCGGCCCACCCATTCTTGGCCGGAGGGAGATGTACTCCTGCCCGAAAAGTCGCGCATCGTTCACCAGGCCCGTAGCGAAGCCAATCCCGAAGCCCGTCCGCAGCGCGTCCAGTGCGATGCGTGCCGCGTAGCGCCGGGCTGTCCGCAGATCGCCGACCAGGCCTGCGGCAGGAGCAGGCGCGGCCGGCAGATGGCCAGCAGTTCGGCCAGCCCAGCTCGTTGGCCAGCGGCGAGTGCGTCCCAATCGCGGCACGAACGACCGCACGCCGCTGGCCAGCTCTTGCGCTACCTGGAACGCCATACGCAGCGCGGTGGCGGCCGGACCAAGGGCATCCGCAAGGCCAAGGCTGACCACAACACGACGGTCCACCGGTTCGCCATTAAGGATCAGCTCGGCTGCACGGCGCGGGCCTACGAGCCGCGGCAGACGTTGCATACCGCTGTCGCCGGGGAAGATGCCCAGCTTGATCTCCGGCTGGCCGATTTGGGCGTTTTCGGTGACGATCCAAAAATGGGTGCTCATCACCAACTCGTTGCCGCCGCCCAGGGCAAAGCAGTCAATCAAGCTGACCACCGGCACCGCCAGGTTCTCCAGCCTGCCATGGACGCCAAGCACCGAGGCCGTCAACTTCGAACCGAGAAGCGACAGGTTGGTGCGTCCTATGACGATCACCCAACTGCACGCCATTTCATCGGCCTCGTCGTAGTCGCGCGCCTGGAAGGTGCTGTAGTGCAAGGCGCCCTGGTCGGACCGATCGACGACGAGATCCGGGCTGACCCGGGATCCGAACACCGCCCACACGGGCCTTCCCAGTGCCCGTGCCGGGGTAAGGAAGCCGGTAGAGTAGTCCGGGTTTGATCGGCCGTCGTCGGTGAGCGGATCGGACATATCTTCGGGTAGACTCAATTGGTCGCGGTCGATGATGCAGGCATCGCGCACGCCGAACTGCAGCTGGGCGATCACCGCGGCCTCGCGGCTGCGGAATGCGATGATGACCAGGTCTGCCCTGCGCGTCAGGGCTGCACGCACGAATTCGGCTGCATGCCTGTCCGCGCCCCAGATCAGCCCTTTACGGCCGGCCCGGCAGGCGACCCGGCAACCTGGGCGTCGCCGGGCTCCTCAGACGCACGGACAGACTTCGAATAGGTGCGGGAAATGGAAGAGAGGTGCCTTTGGGTCCTTCTCCTTATGAGCAAAACGAGCATGCGCTGCCGTCGCACGGCCAAGTCGCAAGCGGCAAGCGGTACCGAACGGCTTGGTCTCAGTCAGGCAATTTGGAGAGTTGGAATGCGCCCGGGCTGAACTCCTCGGGCACCCTCTTCAGCAAAAAGACAACCCGATTTTCGGGATCCGGACAAGCCATGGCCACGATGTCGTTGTGCATCCACGGAAACTCAGCGCCGTAGCGCATTGCGTATATGGTGGGCATCATGAATGCGCACGCACTATCGCACAGCTTGCCGTGAAAGGTCGCGCCGTCGTAGAGGATCTCGTCACCTGGCTGGTGCTGATACAGGCACTTGCCACGGATCGACTGGACACCGATAATGATATGGTACATGTTCCCCCTGCTCAAGGCCTTCAAGATTTCAAGTGCGGTCGGATGACACGGCGCCAGCTCCAAAGAACGAACGCCGGAGGAGATCGTAGTTGATCTGACCGCCGACAAACGAATGGCCGGTTTGGAGACTGTTGATGATGACCTTGGCCGGCGAATCGATCAGCGGCGGCACATCGTGCCAGTTGCGGCCGAAATGGTTAAAAATCTCAACAAACGGCAGATTCCACAGTTCGCCGGCGTTGGCGTCGAAGCAAAGCCGCTCGATCACCGGCTGGATCGCGTCGTCGGGCGCATCCGCGTAGACCACGGTGGTCCCACCGTAGTTCAGGCAGTCGTTGATCCAGCCCATCGCTTGCAGCTCATCGCGTATGAGAGGGGCAACCGGGGCGATGCCGAACGCGTGACGGACGGAGTGAATGTCAAACCCATGCACGTGCAGCTTGATCATCGTCTGTTCCGTCGTCCGGGCCGCCACCTGAATGGCGCCTACGAGGGAAGCGGAAGACGCAAACATCACGTAGACCTGTTCAGGCCGCACATGACATCCGTCCGCCACTTTCAGACAGAGCTCATCACTCGGGATGCGCGAGGTGTGCAACTGCACCAGCACTTCCTCGGCATGGTCGACGTAGCCTGAGACGGCCCTGCGGTCAAGCAGGGCCGCCGCCCGCGCCGGTCCGCCGGCGACCGGCGCAAACTCCCCCCTCTCGAGCACCCAGGCGCTGGCTCGCGAAGCAACTTCGGCAATCACCGGATGGTCGTCCCAAACCTCAATCGACGGTAAGAGGAAGGGGGACAGATCAAACGTGCCATACGTGGCCCGCCCTAACCCACCCATCCCCGACTCGACGAACACCTGACCGGCCTTCCAGCTCCCCGGGCAGGTGATCCCCATGTCGATCAGTGTGGCGCCGCATTCGGCGCGCCACCAGCGTATCTGGAGCTCATCTGGCCGCGCCATGGCATCCTTGGCCATTTGGACGCCAACCTTGTTTACACTGTAGTTTTGCATTTGGACCTCTCATGATGTGGCAGCGATCATGGGTAGTGGCCTACCAGACCAGCCCCCTGAGAACACTTCAGATAGGGTGGGCCTCCACCACCCGCAGCCCGCCATCCACGGGGATCAAGGCGCCTGTAATGTAGCTCGCAGCCGGAGATGCCAGGAACAGAATGACCTCCGCTGCCTCTTCCGGAGAGCCCAGGCGCCCCGTGGGAATGTAGCGCCCCATCTGGTCCTCGTAATCCTTCTTGGGAAAATTGGCAAGCAGGGTTGCGGTGCGGATCAGGCCGAGAGCGACGGTGTTGACCCGGATGCCGTACGGCGCAAGATCTATCGCCATGGTGCGCGTCAGGCTCTCCAGCGCACCCTTGTTGGCGCCGTAGACGGTGTGACGGGGGATGGATTGCTGGGACAGAATCGAGCTCACGTTGACAATCGCTCCACTCCGCCTGGGGGCCATGCAGCGTGCAATGAGCTGGCTGGTATAGAACGCGCCACGCACATTGGTGGCCCAGGCCGCATCGAATTCGTCCAGCGTCACATCCAGAAAGGTGGTATGCCTGGCGTATTTCGCGTTGTTGACCAACACCTGGATCGGCCCAACGGTCTCCTCGACCATCGCGACCATCCGCGCCACTTCGCCCGGTTGGCTGACATCCGCCTGGATCGACGTGGCCTTTCCCCCCACGGCGGCGATCTGCGCCACCGTGTCCCGGGCACCGGTCTCGTCGGCCCGGAAGTTGACGATCACGTGCGCTCCTTCATGCGCGAAGGCCAACGCAGTCGCCTGCCCGATGCCGCGCGACGCTCCCGTGATCACCACAGCCTGGTTCTCAAAGCCACCCATGTGTCAGGGCTCCTCTCTCATATAACAGATTCTGTTGGCGAAATCAGGGCTGGCTCCGTGGTACAATAGGCGGGTAATCCGCCAACTTACGTATCCAGGAGCTCGCCATGTTACAAGCTCACGATGTACCCGAGATTCCGGCCGAGACCACCCGCATTGCCCGGTTAGCTTTTCCCAAAGGCAGCCTGGCGATGAAGCTGCGTGACGAGTTAGGCATGATCTACCGCGACGAACAGTTCACGGATCTATTTCCGGAACGGGGCCAACCGGCAGAGTCGCCGGCGCGACTGGCCTTGGTGACCGTGCTGCAATTCGTCGAAGGCCTGCCCGATCGCAAGCGGCTGATGCGGTGCGCGGCCGGATCGATTGGAAGTACGCCTTGGGCCTCGAATTGAGCGATCCCGGGTTCGATTACTCGGTGTTGAGCGAGTTCCGTGCTCGGCTGCTGGCCGGCAGCGCCGAAGAACGCCTGCTGAGTACCCAACTGCAGCTGTTTCAGGCGCGGGGTCTGGTCAAGGCGGGCGGCCGCCAACGCACCGACTCGACCCACGTCGTGGCGGTCATCCGCCAGCTCAATCGGCTCGAACTAGACCTTGGTTTCATAAGTTTTCCGACTTTGTGTCGGCGAGGGCCTGCAAACGCTCTTGCAGGTCCTGGCGCGTGAACTTCCAGCGAAACGGTTTGGCGGTGCGGTCGTAGCGTTCCTGGAAATTGAGGATGCGCTCGGCGACTGCGACACGGTCCGGCAAGTCCAGCGGGGTGAGCACCTTGCGCTGGACGATCGAGAAGTAGAGTTCGATCTGATTCAGCCAGCTGGCATGCGTCGGTGTATGCACGACAATGATGTTCGGATAGGCCTGCTGCAAACGGGCCGGTGCCGTACTCGGATGATGCGACGAGCCGCCGTCGACGATCCAGAAGACGCGTTCAGCGGTGGCATACGGTGGGCGTTGGATGACCAGATCCACCAGGTGGCCGAAGGGCACGATGCCGGTCGTGGCGTCGGTCCGCCCGAAGACCTGCCCGCTGCCGATATCCAACGCCGCCAGATAAGCCAGCGTGCCGTTCCGGACGTATTCGAATTCGTAGCGCCCTGCCTGGCCTGCGCAAGGCGCCAGCGTCGGCTGGGTCCGCGCCAGGATTTGCAGCGCACTCTTCTCATCCGCCGAGAGCACGTACTCATGGCGGCCGAGCGGCTGGCCGTGCCAGCGCCGCTGATATAGCTCCAGGATCACGCTGGCTTTCGCCACGAAATCGGGATCGCGCGAGAAGAGCCAACCCCGATAATACCAGGGGCGAATGGCATCGTGATGTAACAAGCGCCAAATCGTGCTGGCACTGATCGTTGCGACAATATCCGCCTGCTTGATCCACAGCGCAATCTCGCTCAGCGAGAAGCGGCTGAGGGGCAGTTCCAGCTTGGCGGACTGCTCACACGCGACGGCCTTGATCTGGGCCACCTGGGCCGGCGTGAACTGCACCGGTCGCCCCGAGCGCGGCCGATCGCGTAAGCGTTCGCCGACCGGCCGGCCCTGCTGTTGATCTGCCACGAAGCGTTGGCGCCAGAAGATCACCGTGGTGCGATGTAGGCCCAGCCGGGTGCTGATTTCATCGACCGCGACCCAGTCGGCGGTCCCCAGAATGATCCGGGCCCGATCGGCCAGCCGCCGCTCGGTTTTGCCGTTGTTCTTGAGCTGCCGCAAGGCTTGCTTTTCTTGGCCGTTCAGGTGAATATGGTACTTGTGTGGTTGCATCGTCCGGCTCCTTGTCAGGGATTCCTGACGATGCTACCACATCGCTTGCTAATGTGACGACCCGACGCTACCCAAGATAGTCGGAGAACTTTCGAAAAGGTGCACTAGTCGGCGAAAGCCTGCGCCATACATTGAATGAACTGGCCCTCGTGGCACCGGACTGGCTGGTGACCGTGGCGCAGCCCGACTGGTACGAACGCTATGGCCGGCGCTTCGATTCCTTCCATCTGCCGGAGTCCCGCGAGAAACGCCAGGCGCTGGCGCAGCAGATCGGGGCCGATGGCCACCGGCTACTGGCCGCAGCCCTGGCGCCGGCCGCCCCCGAGGCGGTCCGCACGGCGCCCTGCCTCCAGGTACTGCGCCAGATCTGGGTCCAGCAGTACTACATAGACGCCTCGGGCGATGAGGCGGTCGTTTGTATGCGGGAGCCCGGTAATCTGCCACCCGCCGCATACTGTATTTGCTCGCCGTATGATGCGGACGCCCGTTATGCGCGGCACAACGAGCAGGTCTGGGTCGGCTATCGCACGCATTTCACCGAGAGCTGCGATCCGGACGCCAAGCTCCACGTCATCACGCAGGTCGAGACGGTGCTGGCCCCCCACCCAAGATGTCGAAGTGGTCGAGACCATTCACGCCGATCTGACCGAGCAAGGTCTCAAGCCCAAGCAGCACTACGTCGATGCGGCTTACCTTTCCGCCGATCTGCTGGTCTCCACCGCCCAGAAGGCGGCCATCGAACTGATTGGCCCAGTCACGAAGCTGCAGAACGTCTCCTGGCAAGCCAAAGAACAGACCGGCTACGACACCGCCCAGTTTCAAATCGACTGGGCGGCCAAGCAAGCCACCTGCCCACAAGGGCAAACTTCCGTCAAGTGGTACGACAACGTCACCGACCGCGCCGGCAACGCCGGCATTCAGATCAACTTCCCAGCTGCGGCCTGTCAGGCGTGTGCGACGCGTTCCGCGTGTACGCGCAGTGCCAAGGGCGGGCGCACGATCCGCGTGCAGCCGCAGGCGCAATATGAAGCCTTGCGGCAAGCCCGCAGCGAGCAGACTACGGAAGCCTTCGCCCGTAAGTACCGGCCCAGATTGGGCATCGAAGGCACCATCTCACAAGGCGTACGCGCCTTTGAACTGCGGGCCACCCGTTACTTCGGCCTTGCCAAAACCCACCTCCAATCCGTCGCTCTGGCCGCGGCAGTCAACGTGTGCCGCTTCGTCGACTACCTGATCGGCGCCGGTCTCAAATCGACCAGAACCTCGGCATTCGCGGCTTTGGCGACCTGATGATTTCGCCAACAGAATCTATAACATGAGATAGACGCAGTCATCATTGCAGCGGCCGGATCGTACAGAGTACGGTGCCGACCGGCACCTCCTCGGTTCCCTCGGCCACCAGGAGTTTCCCGACGATGCCATCTGCCGGCGACTCCAGCTCGTTGACGACCTTCTCGGTGGCGACTTCTGCGATAATCTCACCCTGCACAACGCGATCGCCTTCCCGTTTGCGCCAGGCAGTCATTGTGCCGTACTCCATGGTGAGGCCCCACTTGGGCATGATTACTTCGAGGTCCATGTGCCCTCCTATCCGAAACTACACCAGTGCCTTGCGCACTGCCGCTTTGATGTCATCCTTGCCGGGTAACACAACTCTCTCCAACGGAATGGAGAATGGGATCGGCGTATCCAGACCGCAGACGCGCCGGATCGGCGCTTTGAGGAAGCCAAAGCCCTCCTCGGCAATGACTGCGCTGACATCGGAAGCCGGTCCGCCCATCTTGGGTGTCTCACTGGCCACGACAACGCGCCCCGTCTTCGCCACCGAGTCCAACACTGTTTCAGTATCCCACGGGCGCAGCGTTCGCAGGTCTACGACCTCAACCGAGATGCCCTCCTGGGCAAGATCGTCGGCGACAGCCAGGGCCTCTCGGACCAGGCGCATATAGGTCACAATGGTCACCTGGGTGCCGGCGCGGGCCACGGTAGCCTTGCCGAGGGGGACGCGGTATTTCTCTTCGGGAACTTCACACTTCGCACGATAGAGCGCCTTATGCTCAAGGAAGAGAACGGGGTTGTCAGTCTCGATGCTGCTGATCATGAGGCCCTTGGCGTCATACGGATTCGAAGGAGCCACGATCACCAGACCGGGAACGTTCATGAACCACCCTTCCACGGACTGTGAGCTTTGCGGGCCGCCACTGAACCCTCCGCCGGTAGCGGTTCGTACGACGATCGGCGCCGTGAGCCGTCCGTTGAACATATAGTTCACTTTGGCAGCGCTGTTCACGATCGCGTCGAAGCACTCGCTCAGAAAGTCAGCGAACATGATCTCAACCACCGGCCGCATGCCGACCCTGGCTGCGCCAACCGCTCCGCCGACGATCGCGGCCTCGGAGATTGGCGTATCACGCACGCGGTCAACGCCATACTTAGCCATCAGCCCACGCGTCACGCCAAAATCGCCACCCATACGGGCGATGTCCTCGCCCATCAGAAAGACCTTGTCGTTCTCAGCCATCATGAGATCAAGCGCGCCGTTGAGAGCCTCAACAGTGGTCATCGTTTTCATCGGGAAGCAACCTCCATGCCAGCGTAGACGTTGGCAGTTACCATGGTCGGGTCCGGCTGTGGGCTGCTCTTGGCGAAATCAATCCAGCCCTCAATCTCTGCGTCGACTTCCTTGTCGAGCGCTGCCAGGTCCACCTCACTGGCGATGCCCCGTCGCAGCAATTCCTGCCGCGCCATCTTGACCGGATCGTGCAAATCCCGGAAATAGCGTACCTCCTCGGCAGGGCGGAACTCGCCGCTCCAAAGGCCCTGCCAGCGCCAGGTCTTGTACTCAATGAAGTAGGGACCCTTTCCGCTTCGCACATGTTCGACGGCGGCACGGGTCGCCTCATAGGCCGCGGTGATGTCATTCCCATCCACCTGAATTGCGGGCATCCGGTAAGCCTGGGCGAACTCACACAGGTCAGCAGTCGGATGACTGGTACCCACGGGAGTCGAGATGGCGTAGCCGTTGTTGATGATGCAATACAGAAGCGGCACCTTCCACGTGCTGGCCAGATTCATGCTTTCGTGCCATTCGCCGCGGCCCGAAGCGCCGTCACCGACGATTACGGCGGCGATGCGATCGGTGTTCTGCAGCTTCCAGCCCAGCGCCGCGCCAAAGGCCGTAACCAGGCTGGAACCAATCACGGCGCAGACGCCGTAGTTGCCCACGCTGGGATCGGCCAGAGGATGAGGACCGCCCTTGCCGCCGCCGATACCGGTCGCTCTGCCGAACAGCTCGGCCATGACTTTTTCGCCGGGCGTACCCGCTTCGATCGCCAGACCGTGGCAGCGGCCGTAGGGGAAGAAGCTGTCGGTGTGCGTGAGGTTGGCGGAGATGGCAGCCAGCGTTGCCTCATGTCCGAGACCGGTATGCAGCATCCCCGGCACGTTGCCGCGCTTATGCTCACGCTCCAGACCGAGTTCAAACGCGCGCATCCGGCACATTTTGCCGTATAAACTTAACATCAGCTCTGGCTCAAGCACCATTGGTTTTCCTCCTGGTAGTAGAACATGATGGGCGGCTGGTCACCACCAGCCCTGGAATTCCCGGCACAGACAGAGAGCCGGGTATAATGGGACGAACCGAGAACGAGCAAAGCGGTGTTAGTTTCATGAAAGCACCCTGATCTTATCATGTGCTGTGGTTGCTGTCAAGTGACAGTTTACAATATCACATTTAGTACTTGTAGTTGACAAACTGGACGAATTGTGATATCTTCGATGAGCGGGTGTGCCGTCCGGCCGATATCCGGGCCAGCTGGGCGAATCTCCACCCCCACCAAGAGAGGTGAAGAGATGGCATATGCACTTGTGCTGGGCGGCGGCGGTGTAGCTGCGATCGGCTGGGAGACCGGCCTTCTGAAGGGTCTGCGCGATGCAGGGGCCGACATCTCTGCCGCTGATCTGATCGTCGGCACCTCGGCCGGCTCGGTCGTTGGCGCCCAGATCGCGACGGACTGCGACCTGGATGACCTTTACGCTCGCCAGTTGCAGCCGCCCGACCCCGCCTTCGAGCGGCTCCCTGCCGTTGGCGTGGCTGCGCTGGGGCGAGTTCTTGCCCCCTTCTTGCGGGGCGGGCCAATGACCCAGGAAACGCTCGCCCGCATCGGCGCCCTGGCGCTCCAGGCAGCCACCGAGGATGAGAGCGGGAGGTTGGCGACGATCCGCGCGCGCCTGCCCATCCATACCTGGCCCGACCGGCGCCTGCTGATTACCGGCGTTGACGCTGCCAGCGGCGCATTTGTGACGTGGGACCGCGCGTCCGATGTACCGCTGCCTCTGGCCGTGGCCGCAAGCTGCGCCGTGCCCGTCCTGTACCCCCCGATCACCATTCATGGCCGCCGCTATATCGACGGCGGGACGCGCTCCAGCACCAATGCAGACCTCGCCAGGGACTGCAGCATGGTGTTCATCATTGCCCCGATGCCAGGGACAATGGGAGAAGTTCCCGCCTTGCGCTCGCAAGGCAGCAGGGTTGAGCTGATTCTGCCCGACGCGGCGACGCTGGCCGCTATGGGCGCCAACCCGTTTGATCCTGTCCGCCGCGCCGCAGCCGCTCAAGCTGGCCTCGCCCAGGCGGCATCGTGCGCCGCGGCCGTTAGCGCTGCCCTGTCTTCGTCGGCAGCATACTCGAAATAGGACACCTGGCTGTCCGACAAACCCTGCCCCTGCATCTGGGCGTCCAAGAAGGAGTCTCCAATGCGCTCGATCCCATTCTTCTGCGGCAAGGACTGCGGCGGCAATGCCTGCCCGCTCCTCGCCACCGTCGAGCACGGCCGCGTCATACGCGTCGTCAACAACCCGGCAGGCGGCCGGTATATCAAGGGCTGCCGCCGCGGGTTCGACCAGCCTCTGGAGCAGGCTGCCCCGGACCGCATCCTCACGCCGCTGATCCACACGGGGCCGCGCGGCTCGGGCCAGTTCCGCCCCGCCGGTTGGGCTGAGGCATTGAGCCTTACGGCGGAAAAACTTGCCGAGATCCGTACCGAGTCCGGCCCCCAGGCAGTGCTCAGCCGCGGCAGCGCAGGCGTGATCGGCGCGCTGCACTCCACCTCCGCGCTGTTGGGCCGTTTCATGAACCTCTTCGGCGGGAGCACCCGACTGACCGGCAACTACAGCATCGGCGCGGCACTCTTCATCTTGCCGTACGTCCTGGGCAAAGAGTGGACCGTCTCCGGCTTCGATGCCGCGACGATGCAATACGCCGAAATGATCATCCTGTGGGGGGCGAACGTGCTCGAAACGCGGCAGGGAGCGGAGGTGTCGCAGCGCCTGATCGAAGCCAAACAGCGCGGCGCGCAGATCGTCGTGATAGACCCGCGGCGTTCGGCAACGGCCAAACATGCCGCCACCTGGTGGCTCCCCTGCCGCCCCGGCACCGACGCGGCGCTGATGCTGGCCGTGCTCCACGTCCTGCTGACGGAGGATCGCGTCGATCGGTCCTTTGTCGCCGCACACAGCGTAGGATTCGACCAACTCGAACGGTACGTCTTGGGGCTGGACCACGGTCCGGCGCGCACTCCGGCGTGGGCTGCGGCTATCTGCGGCATTCCGGCGGAGGAGATCGAGCGCTTCGCGCGAGCGTATGCCGCAGCCAGGCCCGCCATGCTGTTCCCGGGCTACTCCATCCAGCGGGTATACGCCGGCGAAGAACCCTATCGCTTGACTGTGGCCCTGCAGATCGCGACGGGCAATTTCGGCCAGCGCGGCGGCTCGACCGGCTCGATCAATAGCATGCTGCCCGCGCCCAGGGTCGGACGCCTGCCCGTCCCGCCGGTCGCGGCTGCGGCAGAACCGCCGGCTGAGATGCTGCCGCTCGTGCCCGTCGTGCGCTGGCCCGATGCCATCCTGCAGGGGCGAGATGGCGGCTACCCCACGGACATCCGAGCCGTGTATAACCTGGGCAGCAATCTCCTGAACCAGGGCGCCGACATCCGCAAGAATATGGCGGCCTTCGAGAAACTGGATTTCGCCGTCACACATGAAGTCTTCCTCACCCCGACCGCTCGACACTGCGACGTCATCTTCCCCACGACCACCGCCTTCGAGAAGGAAGATATTGGCATCCCCTGGGCCGGGAATTACCTGCTGTACAAGCCGCAGATCCTGTCTCCGGCGGGAGAGGCCCGCAGCGACTACGATGTGCTCAGCGATCTGGCCGAGCGGCTGGGGTTCGGTGGCGCTTTCTCCGAGGGGCGCAGTGCCTCCGACTGGGTGAAGCACTGCATCGCCCATTCCGAGATTCCCGATCCCGACGCATTCCGCAGCACCGGCATCTACCTGGGGGCCGAGCAGGAGCGGGTGGGGCTAGCCGATTTCACCGTCGACCCTCTGCGCCACCCGCTAAGCACCCCCTCGGGCCTGGTGGAGATCGCCAGCGAAAAATATCATGCCGATACCGGATTCCCCGCCATCCCCACCTGGCAGCCGCCACCGGCAGACGACCGTTACCCGCTGCAATTGGTCACCCCCAAGTCGCCGCACTTCACGCACTCGCAGGGCAGCAACATCCCCGTGCTAAGGCAGCGGTCCGCTCACGCCCTTGCCATGCACCCGAACGATGCTGAGGCACGGGGGATCACCGATGGCGAGACCGTGCGCCTGTTCAACGACCGGGGCACGGTGCGCATCTGCGTCCACCTATCCGAGGAGCTAATGCCGGGCGTCGTCAGCCTGCCGGAAGGGATCTGGGTAGAGTTGGATGCCGAGGCCACGGACGTAGGAGGCGCAGCCAACATGCTGACCGCGACCGACGGCACGCCTGCCGGCAAGGCCTGCATCATGCACGGTGTTGGGGTCGAGGTGGCACGTGCTGCGGTGCTCCGTTGACGGAAGATGCTCCCGGAGCCTGCTGAAAGAGCCACCTTCCCCTACCGCTGAGGACGCTAAGGAACGGCTGAAGAATGACTTACCCAATTGTCGATTGGGCCACATTCGGGTATCCTGGTGGTCATCCAGCCCAGGAGGCCGCCCGCATGTTATTTCGCTATGCCGAACCCGTCGAACAAGCCATGAAACGCGTTTACGCCCAGTTGTCTGAACAAGGTCGCCGCCTGTATGCGGCCGTCGAGGCCCAGAAACTGCTGCGTGGTGGCCAGCAATACATCGCCCAGTTGCTGGGTTGTTCGCCCAAGACGATTCGTCGCGGGGCGGACGAGCTCGCCAATCCGGCGTCATTGCCAGCCGCGGGGCGGATTCGGCATCCTGGTGGCGGGCGGAAACGGCTGCTAGACCAGGCGCCCGAACTGGATGGGCAATTCGAGCAGGTGCTGCAGGACCACACCGCCGGCGATCCGATGAATGGCGCCATCCGCTGGACCAACCTGACGGCCGGCCAGATTGCGGCGCAGCTGTCCACGGCCCACGGGCAACCAGTCGGTGTGCATGTGGTCAAGCAACTGCTCACGCGCCACAAGTACGTGCGCCGCAAGGCGCGCAAGTGCAAACGCCTGGGCGACTGCGCCGACCGGGATGCGCAGTTTGAGAACATTCGCCAGCTCAAGGCGCAGTATGCGGCGTTAGGCTGGCCCATCATCAGTATGGACACCAAGAAGAAGGAACTGCTGGGTGATTTGTATCGGGACGGCCAACTCTACACCCAGGAAGTGATCACGGTCTTTGACCACGACTTTCCGTACTTGGCGACCAGCGTCGTGATTCCCTACACCATCTACGACCTGCAGCGGAACACCGCCTATGTCTATCTCGGCGCCAGCAAAGACAGCGCCGAGTTCGTCTGCGATTGCCTGGCGCATTGGTGGACGCATTACGGCCAATTCCACTACCCGGGCGTCCCCAGCATCCTGGCCTTGGCCGATGGCGGCGGCAGCAACTCGGCCCGCCACTTGATCTGCAAGGCCGACCTCCAGCGCTTGGCCGACCAGTTAGGCGTCACGATCCGCATGGCGCACTATCCGCCCTATTGCTCCAAGTGGAATCCGGTCGAACATCGGGTCTTTCCGCATCTGACCCGCGCCTTGTCCGGCGTGATTCTGACCAGCCATACCCAGACCAAGACCTTGCTCGAACGCGCGACGACCCGCACCGGGCTCCGCGTCGTCGCCCATCTGTGGGACAAAGTGTATGAGACCGGCCGCAAGGTCGCCGCCGACTTCAAGGAAACCATGCACATTGTCTTTGACGAGCACCTGGGGCAATGGAACTACTGCGCCGTCCCGACACCCCCGGACTCGGGGTAAGTTATTTTTCGCCCATTCCTAAGTCATGCAGATTTCCCGACGCTCTCAGCGCACTCAGCGGCAGAAGCCGGATTCGTTTCTATCCAGGTATTACACGAAGCTGGCTAAGTTGATCCTGGCGCCGGCAAGATCCTCATTTGCCCGGACAACGATTTTTTCCAGTTCTCTACGCACATCCTCCGGGAGCGACCGGGGTCGGAACTTCTTCTTGAAATCGGAGTAAACGTCCCTGGCCTTGTCGAACAGATCCTTCGCTCCTGCGGCTTCCCACTGCTCTTTGGTCACCGTGTTAAATATGCGGGCCCGATAGACCTCGCGGAAATGGCGCAGGTTGTGATCCTTACCCACAAAGCTCTCGGTCTCGCCGATGTTCAGGATTTCTTCGAAATCCAGGCTCTCTTCGTCGACGGTGCAACCCTTCTTCATGGCCTTTACCATGCCGACGATCTCGTTGTCCACGATAAGCTGCAGAGGGCTGAAGCGCTTGAAGGTCTGGCACATGCCGTGGTTTGTCAAAATGGTCGCTCCCGCCAAAGCGGAGTTCAAGGTGGTCATGCAAACATTGGCCACTGATTCCGGTCCAGGGCGGAAGGAGTCGGTCCCACCGCCCGTTGTCTGATGGGCCAGATTGTAACCTTCCCTGAGTACCTGACTCGCCAGCATACGTGCCACATGGGAGCCCGGATTGGACTGCAAGGTGTAGGTGCTCTTCATGTCCATCATCAGGGGTTGCACCGAAAGTCGGATTCCCAGCCCGGGATGAACACACTGCGTGAGGAGGGCGATCAGGATTACCTGCGCGACGCCTAAGAGCACGGTCCCTGCCGGCGTAATCGGGGCGTTGGCGCCCGAAGTGGGTATCGAGCCGCACCCGATCGGGAGACCCAGCTCGGCATAGCGAACCAGGGTCTCGCAGTCCATGTGGATCAGCCTGAATGGTTCCGTGATTGCGGTAAAGGAAGAGATGATCGGCCGGCTTTGGAGCTTCTCAAGCCCGCCCGCGGCGACTGCGCCCATTTCGATGCAATACCTGGCATTCGGGGCCTCATACGGCTGGATGAATGCGTGTTTTTTCGTACCGTTGTTCAGATTCTGGTAAAGGCAGTTGATGTCCGTGGTGGTCGGCGGCAAATCGCCCAGGGCATACGTCAGGCTGCAGTACATATTGATGTTGTCCAGCTCATCCACCAATTGGGCATACTCAGCAACATCCTTGATTCCTACCAGCCGTTCTTCCCCGGTTTCAGTGGTAATATGCATGCAACCCATGACGGGGCGGGTGTAGAACAGGCCTTGCGGATGCGGTATGGCGATGTCGAAGGCAGGATCCTTGCCAGCTTGGACGAGCTTTCTGCCGATCTGCTCCAGAAGTTCCGCCTGCAGTTTTCTCGAAAACCTGACGTAGGCGCCATCCTGGCGCTCGTCCACGTTTGCACCCGCCTTCTTCACATACGCCAGCAGCTCTGGGTGATCGATCTTGATTCCCCGCTGTTCCGCGAGGGTCGCGACTTTTTCTTTCATCAATTCGATTTCGGTATCACTTGCTACCCGCAGCATAACTCCTGTCATATTACCTCCAATGTCTTAGCGCGATTCGCGATCGTAAACCTGTCCAAGAGCCGCGGGGCCGCTGGAGCGACCGCGCACGATGGTCGTGATGATGATCACCACGATCGTGAACAGATACGGCAGCGTGCCGAGGATGAAGGGCGAGATCGGCAGTCCTGCAGCCTGCACGCGCATCGTCGCCACATCTACTAGGCCGAACATGTAGGAGCCGATGAGAGCCCCCACGGGGTTCCAGCCGGCGAACACGACCAGGGCGATGGCGATCCAACCGCGGCCGGCTGTCACCCCCTCAAGCCACAGCCGCAGATACGCCAACGACAGATAGGCTCCGCCGGCGGTCGCCAGTGCACTGCCCAACACCGTATAGACATAGCGCAGGGCCGTGACATTGATCCCCACACCGTCGGCGGCAGCCGGGTTCTCGCTCACGGCTCGCATGTTGAGCCCGGGACGGCTCCGGAAGATGAAGAGCCAGAGCAATGGCACCAGCAGGTAGGACAAATAGACGAGCATGTTCTGGCGAAACAGCGCCGGCCCCAGGACCGGTATGTCGCTCAGCAGCGGGATGGGGACCGGCGGGAAGCCTACCTTCAACATACGTCCCACATAGGCCCGGCCGAAGTAGGCACTCAGGCCGCCTCCCAGCCCGATGATGGCGACACCCGTGACAATCTGGTTGCCGCGCAACGCGATGACGACCACCGCATAGGCCAGACCAACGATCGCCCCGACGGCGAGCGCACTGGCGAAGCCGGCCCACGGGCTTCCCGTGCGGATGGTAGTGGCGTAGCCGATGGCCGCGCCCATCAGCATCATGCCCTCGAGGCCGAAGTTGTTGACTCCGACCCTGGCGCTAACGATCCCGCCGAGCGTCGCGTAGACGAGCGTCGTACCCGCGGAAACGGTGCCCTGGAGCAGCGCCGTGATCAATCCGATGATCATTGTGGACCCTCCGACACGCGCGCCAATCCTAGCTCTAGTCCCGGTTGATTGCGCGGCGGTGCCACCAGTCGCAACTGGTACTGCAGCAGGAAGTCACTGCCGATCACAAAGAGCAGGACCGCGCCCTGCAGGATTTGGACGATCGATGCCGACACGCCCACCGTTTGCAGACCAAAACCACCCACGATCAGGGCGCCAAACAGGAACGAGACAACCACGATGGCCAGTGGGCTGTGCCGGGCCAACGCCGACACAATGATGGCCGACCAGCCATAACCAGGCGAGATGTTTTCCTGCAGGCGGTGGACAACGCCGGAGACCTCGGTCATGCCGGCCAGCCCGGCCAGGCCGCCGCTCAGCACGGTCACCAGAATGATCGCACGCGTGATGCTCATGCCGGCGTAGCGAGCCGCCCGCGCATTGGCGCCGATCACGGTCGTCTCGAAGCCCCAGCGGGTGCGGCGCAGGAAGAAGCTCAGGCCCACCGCCAGCAGAACGGCCAGGAGCAGACCCAAGTGCACGCGCGTCGCGCCCAGGGTCGGCAGCTGGGCGGCAGCCACGAAGCTGGGCCCGATGGCCGCGCCTGAGGCTTTTGGATCCATCATTGGGCCCATCACCTCGTAAGAAATCCACAAGCTGGCGACGTAGTTGAGCATTAGCGTGGTAAACAGCTCGCTGGTACCCCAGATCAGACGTGGCGCGATGGCGAGCAGTGACCACAAGCTGCCTCCCACACATCCCATGGCGATCATCCCCGGGATCATGAGAGTGGCAGGCAGACCAGGGAAGGCTCCGGCAAACCAGGAGGCTGCGAAGGCGCCCATGTACAACTGCCCTTCGGCGCCGATGTTGATGACCTTCATGCGCAGCGTCACCGCCACCGCCAGGCTGCACAGCGTCAGCGGAATGGTCTTGACGATGGTTTCCGAGAGGCCGAAGCGAGTCAGGAGGGCACTCTGGGCCATCGTAGCGTAGACTTTGATCGGATCACTGCCTGAGGCCACCAATACTGCTGCGCCGATCAGAAAGGCCAGGAGCACCGCGCCCAGCGGCCCGGCCAGGGACAGCCAGCGTGGCACGTCGGCCCGTCTCTGGATCACAAGTTTCATGCCGCCACCTCCTCGACCCGCCCGCCAGCCATTAGCAGCCCAATCTCCTCAATGCTCGCCTCGCGGCGCGAGAAGCGGCCGGCGATTCGGCCCTCGTGGATCACGGCCACACAATCGGACAGCTCTATGATCTCGTCTAAATCCTCCGATATCAGCAGGATGGCCGCGCCCTCGGCGCGCTGCTGCAAAAGCACGCGATGCACGTCGGCAGTCGCCTGGACGTCAAGCCCGCGCGTGGGTTGGGCCGCCACCATGACCTTGGGCCGCGAAAGAATTTCACGCCCCACCAGAAGACGCTGGAGGTTTCCGCCCGACAGCTTCCACACCGGATCAGCCAGGCGGGGGACGCGGATCGAGAACTCGTTCAACACGCGCTCCGCGTGGCGGCGGATCGCCCGTCTGTCGAGCAGTCCACCTCTGGTGATCGGCGGCAGGCGATAGGACTTCAAGACGGTATTTGCCTCGGCGCCGAGAGACGACACCAGCCCAGTACCCAGCCGGTCCTCAGGAATCAGGCTGAGGCCGGCCGCGATGATCTCGTTTGGGGAATGGTTGGTGAGGTCGCAGCCGCAGATGCTCACGCGCCCTTTTCGCACCCGGCGCAGTCCCGCAACGGCTTCCGCCAGCTCGCGCTGGCCGTTGCCCGAGACACCTGCCAGGCCCACGATCTGTCCAGCACGCACATCGAGGGTCAGGCCTCGCACCATGAGCACGGAGTTTTCGCCCAGCACATCACCGGCTACCTCAAGATCGCGCAGATCCAGCGCGACCTCTCCTTCCAGGTTACACTCTTCGCCCGTGACCGTGGGCACCTCGTGCCCCACCATCAGGCGCGCCAGCTCGCGCTCGTTCGTGTTCTTGACCTCCACCGTCGCCACATTGCGTCCGGCCCGCAGAATCGTCACCCGGTCGGCGACTCCCATCACTTCTTTGAGCTTGTGACTGATGTAAATCACTGTCTGGCCCGCAGCAGCCATCCGGCGCAGCGTATCCGCCAGTTGGCGCGCTTCCTGAGGCGTGAGGACCGCGGTCGGCTCATCCAGGATCAACACGCGTGCCCCGCGATAGAGCGCCTTAAGGATCTCGACGCGCTGCCGCTCGCCCACGCACAGGCCCGAGATCCGGGCGCGCCCATCTATCTTCCACTCATACGCGGCGGCCATGCGAGAAATCTCGTTTTCCACCGTACGCAGATTGAGGCCGAGCTGCCCATTGCCCAGGCCAAGTGTCACATTCTCGGCGACCGTGAAGACGTCCACTAGTTGGAAGTGTTGATGAATGACCCCGATGCCGGCGGCAATCGCATCGCGAGGCGACCCGAAGTGCAGAGGCTGTCCGCCAACCAGGACCTGGCCGCCGTCCGGATGATACAGCCCGGCCAAGACATTCATGAGCGTCGTCTTGCCGGCGCCGTTTTCGCCCAGCAGGGCATGCACTTCACCCGAGCGCACTTGCAGCTCGACCCGGTCATTGGCCAGCACGCCGGGGAAACGCTTGGTGACCCCGCGCATCTCAATGGCCAGTGGGCCAGGGATTTGGGGTGGCATCTTGAGCCTCCTCTCGAGGGAGCATTGCGGCTGGCGGCACCGCACTGAATCCCTGCCCTGCTCTATCAGGGAGAGAGCATCAGATCCTCAAGGCTCTCTCAGATTGAAGCGCGTTTTTCCCACCGCAGGCTCAGACCGCAAGCGGTTCTGGACCGGGGTAAACTGATCTCGTGCAGATCGCAGCCGGGCCGCAGGTGAGATATCCCACGCCCGGCTGCGATTCGGACTCCCGGTGCAACCATGCGGGCTGGTGACACCCATAAGGGTTGGACACCACCGCGCCTTCAGGTCCACCCTACTTCTTCTGAAGGCCGGCAGCCCACTTCGTCTGCACGGCGGCTTCTTCTGGGGTGAGCGTCTTGCCTGCCGGCACCATCTCGGCGCCGGTGTTGTCCATGATGGGGCCTCTAAAGATCTGGATCTCGCCCGACCCGATTTTCTGCTTCGTCGTGGCGATGAGCTGCTTCACATCGGCCGGGAGGGAGGCGTTGATCTCGATCACATCCATGCTCCCATCCTTTACTCCCGCCCAGTAAACCATATTGTTCTTCCACGATCCATCCATCGCTTGCTGGAT
>Ga0194125_10001529_pt1 | contig 39044 bp, 44 predicted proteins | sample TA2KigC250mmetaG_FD_148626 | JGI IMG/M metagenome (GOLD analysis project Ga0194125, IMG submission 148626) | Freshwater microbial communities from Lake Tanganyika, Tanzania - TA2015034 Kigoma Deep Cast 250m | ecosystem: Environmental > Aquatic > Freshwater > Lake | place: Tanzania: Lake...
TCCCGGCTGCCGGGGCCCACCGCCATCCTCAGGCCGATTTCCCGGGTGCGCTCCGTCACCGACACTAGCATGATGTTCATGATGCCTACGCCGCCCACCACCAGGGAGATAAGGGCCACGGCCAGGAGCAGCCTGGTCATCATGTCCGCGGTGGAGGCCAGGGCCTTGGTCATTTCGGTCATGTCCCGGATGTTGAAGTCCTCGGCTTCGTTCGGTCGGATGCGGTGCCGCTCCCGCAGCAGTTGGGTAATCTGCCGGATGGCGATGGGGATCTCCGCAGTGGACCGGGCCGCGGCCAGGATCTGGTCCACGTTGGCGAAGCGCACCGGCAGCGGCGTATTGGCCTGCTGGGCCGCCGACTGCTCCGGATACAGTTGCAGTTTGGTGCTGGGATAAAGCTGATTGAGGGTGTTGACCTTCTGGGAGGTGTCGCTGCCGGACGCGGTCTGCTGGCTCTGGTTGCCGCTTGCCAGGGTGGTGCCGGCCACCCGGTACTTGATGGCGGTCCAGGGGGCCAGCAGCAGGTCGTCCTGGTCGACGCCCATCATGTTGGCGCCTTTGGGGCTGAGGACGCCGATGACCTTGAAGGCCACGTTGTTGACGCGCACTTCCTTGCCCAGGGGCGATTCTCCCTGGAAGAGCTCCCGCACCAGGCGCTGGCCCAGCAGGCAGACCTTGCTGCCGTTGCGCACGTCCTGCTCGGTGAACACCTCCCCCTCGGCCAGGGGCCATTCCCGCACCTCCAGGTAGGCCGGGGTGCTGCCGTAGATGAAGATGGGCACCCAGTTCCTGTTGCCGTAGATGACCTGGGTGCGGGCCCGCACCACCGGGGCCGCGGCCCGGACGGCCGGACATTCCTGGAGAATGGCGTCCGCGTCCTGGGGGGTGAGGGTCATGACGCTGCCGGCCCCGAAGGTGACGCCGCCGCTGGCGGCCGTGCCCGGGAGGATGAGCAGGTTGTTGGCCCCCATGCTGGTGATGGTGTTCTGGATGGCCGAGGAGGAGCCCCGGCCGATCTCCATCATGGCGATGACCGCAGCCACGCCGATGATGATGCCCAGGGTGGTGAGGGCCGCCCGCAGGATGTTGCGGCGCAAGCCCTGGAGGGCGGTGCGCAGCGTCCAGCGGAGGCGGGCCCAGGACCAGAGCCGGCGGGGGCGGGGGGACGTCTCCGCCTCGTCGTCGGCCGCCGCAGCGGGGGCGCGCTCGGTAGTCTCGTCGGCCACCACCATGCCGTCGTGGATGCGCACGATGCGACGGGCATGCCGGGCCACCTCCTCGTCGTGGGTCACCAGAATGATGGTGACGCCCTCCTCGTTGAGGCGGCGGAACAGGGCCAGCATCTCCTCGGTGGTCTTGGAGTCCAGATTGCCGGTGGGTTCGTCCGCGAAGAGGATGGAGGGCTGGTTCACCAGGGCCCGGGCGATGGCCACCCGCTGCTGCTGGCCGCCGGAAAGCTGGGAGGGCTCATGGTCCAGGCGGTCTCCCAGGCCCACCCGGCTCAGCAGGTCGGAAGCCTTTCGGCGCACGTCCTCATCCGACAGACTCGCCCCGTTATACGACATTGGAACGATGACATTCTCCAGCGCGCTGGTGCGGGGCAGCAGGTTGAAAATCTGGAAGACGAAGCCGAGCTTTTGATTGCGCAGTTGGGCCCGCTCTTCGGCGGACAGCTCGGTGACGTCCTGTCCCTCCAGGTGATATTCGCCGGAACTGGGGCGGTCCAGGCAGCCGAGAATGTTCATCAGGGTGGTCTTGCCCGAACCCGAGGTGCCCATGAGGGCCACGAATTCCCCCCGGGAGATGCTCAGGGAGACGCCCCGGAGCACCGGCACGTCGATCTCACCCAGATGATAGGTCTTATGCATCTCCTTGAGTTCGATGAGCTTCATGATATCGACCCGGCAACCTCGGAGCCCTGGGCTTCGGCGGGGTTAATGGCGGGCGGGGGCGCTGCTCCCCCCCCGGAAAAATTGCGGCGTGAAGGGGCTGGCGGAGGAAGGGCCGCCCGTTGTCCTGACCTCATCGGAGACCACCACCGGCAGGCCTTCCTTTAGTCCCTCCCCCTGGACCTCTGTTTGGGCGCCATCGGTCAGGCCGGTGCGCACCGCCACGGGCTGGACGAAGGCCCCCCGGGGCGTCCAGAGGGTCCCCCGTCCGGTCTGCTCACCGGCGCCGGAACCGGAAGAAGCCGTCTCTCCGGCCGGAGGGCTGCCTTCCCGCGCTTTGGGCCGGCCCCGTAATTCGGGCGCCATCTGCTCGGGCCGAGCGATCCAACGCAGGGCGGCATTGGGGACCAGCAGGACATTTTTGCGCTCCGCCACCAGGAACTTGAGATTGGCGGTAAGGTAGGGGATGAGCCGACCGTCGGTATTATCCGTGTGAATCTCCACCACGTAGGTCACCACGTTCTGGGTCATGGTGGCGTTGAGGCGGATCTTGCCCACCTCCCCCTGAAAGACGGTCCCGCCGTGGGCGTCCACGGTGAAGGTCACGGGCTGGCCGGGGCGGATGACGCCGATGTCCGCTTCGTTCACCGAAGCCCAGACCTGCAGGCGTTTCAAGTCCTTGGCGATGAGAAAGAGGCTGGGGGCGTTGAGGCTGGCCACCACCGTCTGGCCGATGTTGACCCGGCGGTCGATGATGACGCCTTTGACCGGCGACTTGATGGTGCAGTAGTCCAGGTTCTGCTGGGCCCGCCGCAGCGCGGCCTGGGCCTGGGCCACCGCTTCTTTGGCCTGCAGGAGGGCCGCCTGGCCCACGTTCAGGTTGGCCCGAGCCACGTCGAAGGCGGAGCGGGCCGCGTCGAAGTCGCTCTGGGAGAGGGCGTCCGACGGCCCCAGCTTCTGGGCGCGGCGCCAATCCTGCTCCGCCTGGTAGAGCCTGGCCCGGAGCTGCCCCAGGTCCGCTTCGGCCCGCTTGACATTGGCCCGGCTTTGGGCCAGTTGGGCCTTGGCCGTGGCCACGTCCGCGGCGTAGAGGCTGTCGTCGATCTGGGCCAGGACGGTGCCGGCCTCCACTTCCGAGCCGTAGTCCACCGTCCTGCCGTGCTTGTCCTTGCCGAAGGCGACGATTTTCCCGGCCACCTGGGCGCCCACGTCCACCACTTCCTCGGGCTGCACCGTGCCCGTGGCGCTGATGCTGGCCACCAGGTCCCCCCGCTTCACCGGGACCGTATGGAAAGTGGCCACGCCGCCCTGGGCCCGCGTCCAATACCACCAGCCCCCCAGCGTCAACAGAACCAGGGGCAGGACGATGAACAACAGGCGTTTCCACATAAATTCCCTGAGATTCATGAGCGATTTTATCCCGGCAGGCGCATCCCCCGTCCCTTCGCCGACGGCGCCGTCGTCCCTGCCGCCGGGGCCCCCCAGGGCTTACCCCGGGACCGGCCGGGGGGACGGCTGAGCCCGCTTCTTACCACTCCTCTTAACGTATAACCAGGAACAACCCGCCATCCGGCGAAAAAATTTTCTCTGCCGCGTTTTCGGGCGGCCGCCGCGCCTCCAGACGCCGGGAACCCTCTTCTATTCAGTATAACCGATTATGAAAGTCCTTGCCTCTTTGTGAGGAGGGAGCGGCCAGCGCCGGAACGGCCCCCGGCTCACCATGGCGGGCTGCCGAAGCTCCGGCGCCGGTCCCTTCCGGCCGGGATAACGGCGGCACGGACAGCCGAGCACCGCCAGGCCCCGGTGGTTTCCAGTCAAGAAGATATGATCCAAGGGTGGAGCATCCGGAAAGGTCGCTTCGCAGGGGAAAACAGGGGACCATCCTCACCGGTCGCCGCAGACCCGTTCAACAAGGCGGCAAAGAAAACCGGCGGCGGTGTACATCAGGGTGGCGGTGAACCGGGGACGGACCGCTCTGAGCGCCTCCTTTTCATGGTGGTCCCGGAATGCCGGGGGTAAGCAATCATGTCAAGGAAGGCTCTCTTTCAGAAGAGCCGCGAATTTTCGGGCATATTTATGCGGTATGGAAATGTCGGCCGCAGCCAAGCCGGATTTGATTAAATAACTATTCACAAAAATTTTATTTTTTGTGTAGACATAAGCGGACAGCCTATCGTGTTCATCAAGATTGTCCGGGTGTTTTATTATCACCGACTTTCCCAGCAGGGACGATGTCAGATAGTCCATCGCCTCTTCCTTCTTTTGCACGATCACTCCCAGAAATTTCACCAGTCGGCCGCTCTCCAGACGGATGGTGCTCTCATCCACGATCTGCACCACTTTTTGGAGATTTTTCGGCTTGAAATCCCGGTCTTTCGTTTCCGGCTGCGGCTTGGCGTCCTGGAGGCGGGGGGTGTAGTCCAGGGGGGGCAGCGCCAGCCTGCCGGCCTTTCGTGTGCTAATGTCTATGTCCCTGGCAAAGAGCAAGCCTTCCTGCAAGCCCAGCTTTTCCCTGATGGCCCCCAGAAAGGCTTCGTTGACTTCATAGCCCACTCCGTGCCGCCCCAGGTCCAGGGCCGCCTTCACCGTGGTGCCGCTCCCGAGAAAAGGGTCCAGCACCGTGTCGCCGGGGAAGGTGAACATGCGGATCAGACGCCGGGGCAGCTCTTCGGGGAACATGGCTTCGTGGCCCAACTGGCGGGCGCCGCCGAAGCGCCAGTGTCCGGCGAAATATTCCTTCCATTCCTCCTTGGTGAGGCGGGCGGCCTCCTTGAGCTCCCGGGCCACCTTTTTGGACTCTCCGGGCTTCTTGAAGATGAGGATGTGCTCGTAGTCGATCTCCACCAGGCCGTTGGGGGGAAAGGGATAGGAGCCCATGATGACGGCGCCGCCGGTGGTGTGCATGGTGGTCTTCTTCTGCCAGATGATGCTCCCCAGGAAATCCAGGCCCAGCTCCTCGCCCTGGCAGATGATCTCCGCGTGCAGCGGGATGATCTTGTAGCGCCCGTACACCGCGGCCCGGGCGAATTGGTCGCCGATGTTGACGCACAGGCGCCCCCCGGGCCGGAGCACCCGGCGGCACTCCCGCCAGACCCGGTAGAGGTCGCAGAGATAGTCATGCAGGCTCTGGCCGTAGCCGATCTGGCCGGGGACGCCATAGTCCTTGAGATGCCAGTAGGGCGGGGAGGTGACCACCAGGTCCACGGCGTCCGCCGCCACTTCGGGCATGAGGCGGCTGTCGCCGATGATGAGGCGGGCTGTAGCGCTCATGGGATATCCAATGATTGAAAGATTACGCGGGGGGAAGGCCGGGTGCTAGAGGCCCGACTACCCTGCCCCCTCCCCCCTCCCCCCTCATTTCGCCAACACTTGCAAACTCTGTCGCAATAACTCTTCCAACGTCCCGGCCCCCTGGGAGCGGGCCGCGTCCAGGGCCTTTTCTGCGGTGTTGCGGGGGTAGCCCAGGTTGAGCAGGGCGGACAGGGCGTCCTGCACCTGCTTCTGCGCCGGGGCCGGCAGGGCCCGTTTGGCGCCCGGGGCCAGCTTGTCCTTAAGCTCCACGATGATGCGCTCCGCGGATTTGCGCCCCACCCCGGGGATGGCGGACAGACGCCTGAGGTCGCTCGCGAGGATGGCCTGCTGGAACTCCTCGGGGTCGATGCCGCTTAAAATGTTCAGGGCGGTCCTCGCCCCCACCCGGGGGATATTGATGAGCTGCAGGAAGAGGTCTTTTTCCTCCTGGGTGACAAAGCCGTACAGGTTCAGGGCCTCTTCCTGGATGCGGGTGTGGATGCGCAGGGTCACCGGAGCCGGCGGCTCGGGCAGGGCATAGAAGGTGGTGAGCGAAATGAAGACCTGATAGCCCACGCCGCCCACCTGGACCAGCAGGAGGCCCGGGGCTTTTTCCAGCAGGAGGCCTTCCAGGGCGGCGATCATACGACCTTCAGGTGCGCCGGGGAGTTGAACAGGTGGCACAGCCCCACGGCCAGGGCGTCCGCGGCGTGCTGGTTGGTCACCGTCAGGCCCAGGAGGCGCTCCACCATGAGCCGCACCTGCTCCTTGCTGGCCTGGCCGTAGCCCACCACCGCCTTCTTCACCACCAGGGCGGGATAGAGATGGATGGGGAGCTCCGCCTGGGCCGCGGCCAGCAGCACCACGCCCCGCACCTGTCCCAGGGTGAGGGCGCTCTGCACGCTGGCGGCCAGGAAGATGTCCTCCAGGGCCAGGCTGTGGGGCCGGTGCCGCCGGATGAGGTCGGCCAGGGCGTCATAAATCTGACGCAGGCGGTCCGGCAGGGAGGCGCGGCCGTTCGTGGCGATGCGGCCGTGGGCCAGATGCACCAGCCGGTCCCGCTCCCCCTGGACCACCCCGAAACCGGTGTTGCGGGAGCCCGGGTCCACCCCCAGGACCACCTGCCTCACATCAAGGCCTCCAGCAGTTGGTCGGGAATGTCGAAATTGGCGAACACGCTGCTCACGTCGTCGTGGTCCTCCAGGCTCGTCACCAGTCTCAGCACCTGCTGGGCCGGGTGCTCCTCCGTGATTCTGACCGTGTTTTTCGGCCGCAGTTGCAGCTCCGCCAAGACCGGCGTAAAGCCCCGGTCCTCCAGGGCTTCCTTGACTTCCACAAAATCGGCCGGGTCTGTGAGGACCTCGAACTGGCTCTCCGAGCCCTGCAAATCCTCGGCGCCGCACTCCAGGGCGGCCTCCATCAGGTCGTCCTCGCTGATGCCCTCCCGGTCGAAAACAATGACCCCTTTTTTCTCAAACATCCAGGCCACGCAGCCCGGTTCGCCCAGACTGCCGCCGTTCTTGGTGAAGATGTGGCGCACGTCCGCAATGGTGCGGTTTTTGTTGTCCGTCAGGATCTCCACCATCAGGGCCACCCCCGCCGGGCCGTAGCCCTCGTAAACCGCCTCCTCCAGGTTGGTGCCGCCCCCATCCCCGGCGCCTTTGCGGATGGCCCGGGAGATGTTGTCCTTGGGCATATTCTCGGCCTTGGCGGCCAGGATGGCGGCCCTGAGGCGGCTGTTGCCCGAGGGGTCGGGTCCTCCCAAACGGGCCGCGACTATGATTTCCTTGGCCAATTTCCCGAAGAGATTCCCCCGCTTGGCGTCCTGGGCCCCCTTCTTCCGTTTGATGGTGCTCCATTTGGAATGACCTGACATGTGTCCTCAACCTCCTTCTCCGCTGCCGCGGCTGCCGCTCCCATCTGCTCCTTCCGCCCCCGGGCCTCCGGCGGCGGCCCCGGCCGGCGGGCGCCTCCCCAGGCCCAACAGATAAAGCTCCCAGCTCTCCCGGCGGGAACCGGGAGGCTTCACCCGGTGGAACGTTCCAAAAGCCTTTTTCAGCGGAATTTCCAGAGCCGCCACATCAGGTCCGGCAAACACCTTGACCAGAAAATGCCCCCCGACCACGAGCACCGCCTGGGCGATCTCCCAGGCCCGGCGGGCCAGGTCCAGGGAGCGCTGCTGGTCCACCACCCGCACCCCTGTGGTCTTGGGCGCCAGGTCGCTCACCACCGCGTCGAAGGTGGAAGTATGGGTGCAGATTTCCGCCAAGTCTATACTTTGCACGTCGCCGGGCACAAAGTATAGGGGTGGAGCCAGGGCAAGCTTGGGTGTTGCCAGATCCACCCCCACCACCATGCCGTCTGAACCCACCCGGGAAGCCAGGTACTGCATCCAGGAGCCGGGATGGCAGCCCAGGTCCAGAACCCGTTGGCCCGGTCCAAAAAGACGGAATCGGGCGTCCATGGCCTGGAGCTTGAAGACCGCGCGGGAGACAAAACCTTCGGCCTGGGCCCGCCGGCGATATGCATCGGGAACCCCGGGACGGGGCATGACAAGACACCTATCCTGCGAAATTAATTGATTTTATTTATCATACCCGCAACGGCTTGGCAATGGAAATCCCGCCCTCCCGCAGTCAAATATTTGACGCCCACCACCAACTTTGACGGAGCCGCTGAGCCAACGCGGATAAATTGCCAGTATCCCAGATACCATAGCCATTCCGTCCCCTGCCGGCGGCCTGGCACAATGATTGCTTCAGGGAAGGGAAAGCCTGCTCAGGAGTTCCCATGGCTGCTGAAACTCAAGCCGTCACGGCGGAGGCGCCGGTCCAGAAAAAAAGAAAATGGGGCAAGATCATCCTGCTCTTTCTGGGAGTCTTCATCCTGGCCGGAGGCGGGGGCCTGGCCTATATCATCCTGTTTGACGACCCGCCGCCGCCGGGCAAGGGCAACCGGCCCCCCAAAGCCCAGGCCCCCCAGGCCCTGATGCCCCTGGACCCCTTCCTGGTCAACCTGGCCGACAAAGACGCCCGGCGTTATCTGAAGCTCAAGCTGGAGTTGGAGGTGGACAGCGAAAAGTCCATCAAAGAATTGGAAAAATCCCTGCCCCGGATACGGGATGCCCTGATCCTGCTGCTCAGCACCAAGACCTATGCGGAACTGGCCACCGCGGAAGGCAAGCTCCAGTTGAAGGGGGAGATTTTGCAGCGCCTGACCAAAATGCCCGGCGGCCAAAAGATCATCGGCGCCTATTTCACCGAATTCATCGCCCAATAGGAGCCCCGTCGTGACCAAAGTCCTGTCCCAGGAAGAGGTGGACGCCCTCCTCAAAGGGCTCATCGACGGTGAGATCGAGACCGAGAAGGACCAGGGTCCCGTCGGCGATGGGGTCACCAATTACGACTTCACCTCCCAGGAGCGCATCATCCGGGGCCGCATGCCCACCATGGAGGTGGTCAACGAACACTTCGCCCGGGCCTTCCGCATCTCGCTGTCCATGATCCTGCGCCGCACCGTGGACATCCAGACCAGCTTCGTGCAGATGCTCAAGTTCGGGGAATTTTTGCGCGGCCTGCCGCTGCCCGCCAGCTTCCATATCTACAAGATGGAACCCCTGCGGGGCCAGTGTCTGCTGGTGGTGGACAGCAAACTGGTATTCACCCTGGTGGAATGCTTCCTGGGGGGCAACGCCCGGGTGCGCTTCAAGATCGAAGGACGGGACTTCACCAGCATCGAGCGGCGCCTCATTCAGAAGGTCGTGCTCATGGCCTTCCAGGACCTGGAAAAGGCCTGGGCGCCGGTCCAACCCGTGAAGATGCACATGGTGCGGGTGGAGATCAATCCCATGTTCGTGGGCATCGCCACCCCCAATGACATCATGGTGATCAGCAAATTTCAGGTGGAGATGGAACAGGCCGACGGCTTCATCACCGTCGTTCTCCCCTACGCCACCATTGAGCCCATCAAGGGCAAGCTCTACTCGGGGTTCCAGAGCGAACAATTGGAGACCGACGGCCGTTGGGCCGCCCGCATCCAGGACCAGATCCGGGACATTGCCGTGAGCGTGGAGGTGGAGCTGGCCTCCACCACCATGACGGCCCGGCAGCTCATGCACCTGGGCCGGGGGGACCTCATCGTCTTTGCCAAAAAGGTGACGGAACCCCTGGTGGGCAAGGTGGAGGGCGTCCCCAAATTCACGGCCTTTGCCGGGCAACTCAACCAGGCCAAGGCCGTGCAGATTGAGAGACTGTTCCATCCCCAGCCATGAACGGCCCCGTCTCAAAGGAGAGGCAAGGCATGGAAACCGGCCCCCAAGTTCAAAATGACCCGGATTTCGATTGGGAAGAGTCCACCCATCCACCGGCGTCCCCCTCTGTCGCCGACAAAGGCGCGGGGGATATCGCCGCCCCGGTGGCGCCCCCTCCTGAGGAAACGGCCGGGGCCTTCCAGAAGCTGGAACTGCTCCTGGACATCCCCCTGGAGATCACCGCGGAACTGGGACGCACCCGCATGATCATCAATGACCTGCTCCAACTGGGCCAGGGCTCCGTCATCGAACTCAACAAGCTGGCGGGAGAGCCCCTGGAAATCCTGGTGAACCAGAAGCTCATCGCCCGGGGGGAAGTGGTTGTGGTCAATGAAAAATTCGGCATCCGCCTCACCGACATCATCAGTCCCATGGAGCGCATCAAACATCTGGGTTGAGGGAACCTATGCTCACCATCTGGATGGGAGTGCAGCAGGCCTGGGCCGGGGTGGGGGGCGCCGCCGCCGCACCCTCCGGGGCCCCCGACCTGCCGTTCTGGCCGCACCTGCTCAAGGTGCTGGCCGTGCTCACCGGCCTGGTGGGGGTCCTCCTCCTGGTCCAGTATTTCTGGAGACGGATCGCCCTCCCCATGAAAGGCGGGCAGCCCCTCATCCAGGTGCTGGACACCCATTACCTGGCCCCCAAGCGTTCGCTGGTCCTGGTGCAGGTCTGGAAGCAGCGCTTCCTTCTGGCCCACACCGGGGAGGGATTGACGTTGCTGGCCTCCCTGCAGCCGCGGCCCGGAGATGACCCCGAGGCGGCGCCGCCCCCCTCTCCTGGAGCCCCCGGCCCGTCGGCGGAGAAAGGGGAGGAGGGCTCATGAAACGCCGTCTGGCCCCGGCCCTCCTGATTGCCTTGCTGTTGGGCGGCCACCTGCCGGCCTGGGGGGCTTCCTCCTGGGGGCTGGAAAACTTCTGGGCTCCGGAGCGTCTCAGTCTGTCGCTGCAGCTCGTCCTGGTCCTCACCGCCCTCTCCCTGGCGCCGGCCCTCATCATCATGGTCACCTCCTTCACCCGGCTGGTGGTGGTGTTCTCCTTCCTGCGGCACGCCCTGGGCACCCAGCAGATGCCCCCCAACCAGATCCTCATCGCCCTCTCCCTCTTCCTCACCCTGTTTATCATGGCCCCCGTCTGGCAGGAGATCCAGGAGAAGGCGGTGACACCCTATGTGAACCGGCAAATCTCCGGGGAAGAGGCCGCCCAACGGGGCCTCAAGCCCCTGAAGGACTTCATGCTGCGGCAGACCCGGGAAAACGATCTGGCCCTGTTTGTCTCCATCAGCAAGACCCCCCGGCCCCGCACCGCCCAGGACCTGCCCATCGCCACGGTGGTGCCCGCCTTCATGATCAGCGAGCTCCGCACCGCCTTTGAGATCGGCTTCCTGTTGTATCTGCCTTTCCTCATCATCGACATGGTGGTGGCCTCGGTGCTCCTTTCCATGGGCATGATGATGCTGCCCCCGGTGATGATCTCCCTGGTGTTCAAGGTCTTGCTCTTTGTCCTGGTGGACGGCTGGAACCTGCTGGTTGGTTCGCTGGTCCGCGGTTTTCACTGAATCAACGGAGGTTGACGGCATGACCCCGGAAATGGTGCTCGGCGTGGCCCGGCAAGCCTTTCAGGTGACGCTTCTCATCTCTCTGCCCATCCTGGGCATCGGCCTGTTGGTGGGGGTGGTGATCAGTCTGCTCCAGGCCGCCACCCAGATCCAGGAGATGACCCTCACCTTTGTGCCCAAGATCATCAGCGTCTTCGTGGGACTGTTGCTGCTGCTGCCCTGGATCATGAACCAACTGATGAACTTCTCCATAGAGATGATGAACACTATCAGCACCTTAACCAGGTGAAGCCCATGCCGCTGGACCGGCTTGTGGAGCTCCTCCATCACTTTCTGCTGACGCTCATGAGAACCTCGAGCCTCATGATCTTCTGGCCGCTCTGGGACCACCGCGCCACGCCCCGTCCGGTCAAGGTCTTCTCCATGCTGGTGGTGGCCCTGGTCCTCACCCCGGTGGCGGCCCCCCATCTGCCCGCCTTTCCCGCCGACTGGCCCGCCCTGCTGAGCCTGGCTCTGCGGGAATTCCTCCTGGGTCTGGGAATCGGGCTCATCCTCCGGGTCATCTTCGCCGGGGTGCACATGGCCGGCAACCTGGCCGCCGTCTACATGGGGTTCGGCATGGTGACCCTGTATGACCCCCAGACCCAGGGGCAGGGGACGGTGGTGGCCGACCTCATGGTGCTGGTGGCTCTCATGCTCTTCCTGTCGCTGGAGATCCACCACGCCCTTTTCCGTTTGCTGGCTCAGAGCTTTGTGGACCTGCCCATGGGAGGCCTCCCCCGCCTGCCCCTCCAGGCGCTGCAATTCCTGGTCGGCCTGGGCGCCCTGGCCTTTAAGCTGGCCGTCCAATGTCTGGCCCCGGTCATTGCCGTGCTCTTCGTGACCCAGGTCACATTGGGGTACATGGCCCGGGCTGTGCCCCAGATTCAGGTGATGATCCTCTCCTTTCCCCTGACCATCGCCCTGGGCCTGCTCTTTATCTCCTTCACCCTGATATTCACCGGCGGGCTCCTGCAGGAGCAGTTCGGCGCGCTGAAAAGACCGCTCACCACCTTCATGCGGGCATGGCAGGGTTGAGACATGGCGGACGAGGCCTATCAGGACCGCACCGAACAACCCACCCCGAAACGGCGGGCCGAGGCCCGAAAGAAGGGGCAGGTGGCGCGCAGCCGCGATCTCAGCGGCGCCCTGGTCCTGCTGGCCGGCCTGGGGATTCTGGCCCTCTGGACGCCCTACCTGGGGGTCCGCCTGCTGCACTTCTTCCAGGTCTGGCTGGGGGATTTGCAGCCCGGTCTGCTCAACGCAGCTTACCTGCCCCTGTTTTTTGCCAACATCACCCTGTTCGTGGCGGGCCTGCTGGCCCCGGTCCTGCTGGTCCTGGTCCTGGTCTCCCTGTTGGCCAACTATCTCCAGGGCGGGTGGATTCTCGCCCCTTCCCGCCTGGCGCCGGACTTTACCCGTATCCAGTTATTTAAAGGTTTTCAGCGTCTCTTCTCCGGGCGCTCCCTGGTGGAGCTGGCCAAATCGCTGCTGAAGGTCGCCATCATCGGCCTGGTGGCCTGCTTTTTCCTCCAAGGGAAATTGGCCTCTTTCTTAAGCCTGGTGCGTCTGGAACCCATCCAGACGGTGCACCACCTGCAATCCGCAGCGTTCCAGGTTTCCAGCCGTATCCTCATGGTGCTGTTGGTCCTGGGCGCCCTGGATTACGCCTACCAGCGCTACCAGTTCGAAAAAAACCTGCGCATGACCAAACAGGAGGTCAAGGATGAAATGCGTCAGGTGGAGGGCGACCCCAAGGTCAAGGCCCGGATTCGCAGCCTGATGCGCCAGTTGACCAGTAAGCGGATGATGGCCGCGGTCCCCCGGGCGGACGTGATCGTCACCAACCCCAGCCATCTGGCCGTGGCCCTGAAATATGAGGCCGCCCATATGCTTGCCCCCCAGGTGGTGGCCAAGGGACAGGGGTTTGTCGCCCTCAAAATCATCGCCCTGGCCCAGGAGGCCGGCGTGCCTCGGGTGGAAAACCAACCCCTGGCTCAGGCCCTTTACCGCCAGGTGGAGGTGGGAGAGGCCATTCCCACCTCCCTCTATCGGGCCGTGGCCGAAGTCCTGGCCTACGTCTATAATCTGCGGGCCGCCGCCGGAGGACGCTCATGAGCTCCACCCTGCCCCTTGCGGACCGCTCCCCGGCCCGGGGATTCGCTCTCCACAAAGGCGAGCTCATCGTCGCCTGCGGGGTGATCCTCACCCTGCTGGTGATGATCTTTCCCCTGCCCCGGTTGTTGCTGGATCTGCTCTTAAGCTTCAACCTCACCTTTTCCCTGATGGTCCTCCTCCTCTCCCTTTACACCATCAAGCCCATTGAATTTTTCATTTTCCCCTCGCTCTTGCTGGTCACCACTCTGTTCCGCCTTTCCCTCAACGTCGCCTCCACCCGCCTCATCCTGCTGCACGGCTTTGAGGGTCTGGAAGCGGCCGGCCGGGTCATCCGCTCCTTCGGCAGCTTTGTGGTGGGCGGCAACTACGTGGTGGGCGGCATCATCTTCCTCATCCTCATCATCATCAACTTCGTCGTCATCGTCAAAGGCTCGACGCGCATCGCCGAAGTGGCCGCCCGCTTCACCCTGGACGCCATGCCGGGCCGGCAGATGAGCATCGATGCCGACCTCAACGCCGGCTATATCGATGAGACGGAAGCCCGCCGCCGGCGCGCCACCCTGGCCCGGGAGGGGGAGTTTTACGGGGCCATGGACGGCGCCTCCAAGTTCGTCCGGGGGGAAGCCGTGGCCTGCCTGCTCATCGTGGCCATCAATATCGTGGGAGGGCTGGCCATCGGGGTCCTGCAGCATGACATGAACCTGGCCGATGCGGCCCGGAACTTCACCCTGCTCACCATCGGCGAGGGTCTGGTAAACCAGATCCCCGCCCTCTTCGTCTCCACCGCCGCCGGTCTCATCGTCAGCAAAGCGGCCTCCGAAGCCAGCCTGGGGGAGGAATACGCCTCCCAATTCATCATGAAGCCCCAGGCCATGAGCGTGGCCGCCGGCATCATCTTCCTGGTGGGCCTGGTGCCCGGACTGCCCCATCTCCCCTTCCTCATCCTTTCGGTCCTGACCGGCGGCCTCTCCTTCTTCGCCTGGCGCGCCCGGGAGCGGACCCTGGAGGAACAGGCCCAGGCCCGTAAAACCCCGGCCCGGCCCAAAGAGGCCGACCCCATCGACAGCCTCCCCCCCATGGACCTCCTGGAGATCGAGGTCGGCTACGGCCTCATTTCGCTGGTGGATGAAGCGCAGGACGGCGAACTCCTGGAACGCATTCGCGCCCTGCGCCGGCAGTTCGCCCAGGACCTAGGGGTGGTGATCCCCCCCATCCACATCCGGGATAACCTGCAGCTCAAACCGGGCGGCTACGTCCTCAAAATCAAGGGGGTGGAGGTGGCCCGGGGAGAGTTGCTGGCGGGATATTACCTGGCCCTCCATCCCGGCGAGCCCCTGCGGCCCCTGGACGGCATCCCCACCCGTGAGCCCACCTTCAACCTGCCGGCCCTCTGGATTCCCGCCTCCCGTAAAGAGGAAGCCCAGCATCTGGGTTATACCGTCGTCAATCTGGCCAGTGTGGTGGCCACCCACCTGGCGGAGCTTATCCGTTCCCATTGCCATGAACTCCTGGGACGCCAGGACGTGCAGCGGCTCATCGACCGCCTGGCCAAGACCCATCCCAAGGTGGTGGAGGAACTGGTCCCCGCCACCCTCTCTCTGGGGGTGGTCCAAAAAGTCTTGCAGAATTTGCTGCAAGAGCGGGTTTCCATCAGGGACTTCCTCACCATCCTGGAATCCCTGGCCGATTACGGGGTCTACACCAAGGATCCGGACATCCTCACCGAATATGTGCGCCAGCGGCTGGGCCGGGCCCTGACCAGGCCGCTGGAGACGCCGGACCAGCGCCTCCTGGTCTTCACCCTGGATCCCTTCATCGAAGACCTTCTCAAGGACGCCTTGCAGAAAACGGAATTCGGCGTCTATCTGGCCCTGGCCCCGGAAACGGCCGAAGAACTGATCAAAGCCGTGCAGGCCGCGGGTGAACAGGCTTTGGCCCAAAACCTGCAACCCATCGTGGTGTGTTCCCCCGCGGTAAGGCGTCATCTGCGCCGCCTGGTGGAGCGCACCCTGCCCTCCTGTGTGGTGTTGTCTCACAATGAGCTGCTCACGGAGGCCAGAATCCAATCCCTGGGCATGGTGAGATTGGGCCATGAAACTTAAGACCTACGTGGCTCGGGACCTGAAAGAGGCTCTGGCTCAGGTCAAACGGGAGTTGGGCCCGGAGGCGGTGATTCTCTCCACCCAATCCTGTCGCCTGCCCGAGGCCAAAGGCGGCTGGGGGCGACGCGCCGGCGTGGAAGTAACCGCCGCCGTCGACGCCCCGCCCTTGGCAGCATCTACCGACAACGGGGAGGCCTCCGGGAACTATTTTCCCTTGCCGGGCGCTTCTCTCCGCCACATCCAGGAGGAACTGGAGGAGCTGAAAGGCATTTTCCGACAATGGCTCCGGCAGCACGGCCCCCCCGCCTGGCTCTATCAGCATCAGGAACTGGTGGCCCTTTTCCGGGCCTTGAGCAAGGCAGGGATCGCCGAGCCGGTCTTGCGGCGCTGGTTGGAAAAAGTGCAAACCCTCCTTGATCGGGTGGGATCGGAAGACTTTTCTCTGAAAGAGGAAGCCTTGCGCTGCCTGATGCATGCCTTTGCCGTAGTGGACCCCTGGAAGGTCCAAAAAGGGGGCCGGCGACTCTGGACCTTTGTGGGCCCCACCGGCGTGGGCAAGACCACCACCATTGCCAAACTGGCGGTCCGCTTCGCCCTCATGAAAAAGCGCCGCGTGGGCCTCATTTCCCTGGACAGCCAGCGCCTGGGAGCCCCGGATCAACTGGCCGCCTACGGTCGCATCGCCGGCTTGCCCCTGCAGGTCGTGCATCGCCGGGAGGACCTGACGGCAGCCCTCGACAATATGGCCAACCTGGAACTGGTTCTCATCGATACTCCGGGGCGCAGTCCTCATTACCCGGCGTTGCAGATGGAACTCCACCAACTACTGGGGGACCTTCCCCATCTGGAGCACCATCTGGTGCTCAGCGCCGCCGCCCAGGAAGGCCACCTGGCGGACGCCATCCGGAGTTTCGGCGTCCTGCCCCTGTCCTCCTGCATCATTACCAAGATCGATGAAAGCCGCGATTTTTCCCAGGTGTTCAACCAGTTCTGCCAGCATGGGCTGCCCTTGTCCTATCTCAGCATGGGGCAAAGGGTGCCCGAGGATCTGGACCTGGCCACCCGGCGCCTGGTGACCGAATTGTTTCTGCGGCCCTACCATCAGCGGCTTTATCCAAAGAAATAATGGATCTGCCATGAAACCTTCTCTTACCAGAAACACGGGAAAAGACCTCCCCCTGGGATTGGAAAACCACGGCCCCGACGTCCGCCACACCCTCCGGGTCATTGCCGTAACCTCGGGAAAGGGCGGAGTGGGCAAGTCGAATATCGTGGTGAATCTGGGGTTGGCCATGGCTCGCCAGGGGAAAAAGGTATTGCTGATTGACGCTGACCTGGGGCTGGCCAATCTCGACATTTTATTGGGGCTGACCCCCCAATTTACCATCTACGATTTGCTCTCTCTAAGAAAAACGCTGGCCGAAGTTTTGGTTGAAGGTCCGGATGGTTTAAAAATTCTCCCCGCTTCTTCAGGCATTCAGGAAATGACCGATCTGGATGAACACCAAAAAATGTTTTTACTCAATGAAATGGACAACTATTTTGAAAATATGGACATTGTCTTCATCGATACGGGAGCAGGGATTTCCCGTAACGTATTATTTTTTAATATGGCTGCCCAAGAGCGAATAGTGGTAGTAAATAACGAACCGACTTCCATCACTGATGCCTACGCACTCATAAAAGTTATGGCTACCAGATATGGCGAACGGCGATTCAGGCTTCTGGTGAACGGACTGTCCAGGCCAGAGGAAGGCGAAATGGTGTATCGCTCCATGATTAAGGTGACGGAACGTTTCCTGGGAAAGGATGTCTCCCTGGATTATCTGGGGGCCATTCCCTTCGATGAGGCGGTCCCCCGGGCGGTGCTGAAACAACAGGCGGCCGTTTCGTTGTATCCCAGAGCAAGAGTGGCCAAAAGTTTTCAGGGGTTGGCCCAAAAATTGTGGGAATCGCCCCCGCCTGCCGAATTCGGCAGCAATGTCCGGTTCTTTTGGCGCCGGTTACTGCATTGTCAGGTCTGAAAGGGCAAGAGAACATGAAAAAACACATGGCGGCCCAAGTTCAAGCCAATCTCACCACTGAGCAATGGCCGGCCCAGGTGGACGCCTCCTGGCAGGAGTATATGGTCGTCCGATATGCGCCGCTGATCAAATATATCGCCAGCCGCTTGGCTCTCCGGCTGCCGTCCCATATCTCTCTCGATGACCTCATCAGTTCCGGTATTCTGGGACTCATCGATGCCATTCAAAAATTTGACCCCGGCAAAAACATCAGTTTTAAGACCTACGCCGAATTCCGGATTAAGGGGGCCATCCTGGACGAATTGCGCAGTCTGGACTGGATTCCCCGGTCGGTGCGCAAAAAATCCCACCAGATTGAAAAAGCCTATGCCGAATTGGAGCGCCACCTGGGACGCCCGGCCGAAGCCGAAGAGGTGTCGGAGGCTCTGGGGCTGGACCTGGAGGAATTCTACCAACTCCTGGATGAAACCAAGTCGGTGTCGCTGGTGGACCTGGAGGGAGTGTGGAAGTCTTTGCGCAGTGGCCCGGAATTGTCCGATTCCGATTTGCCGGAAATCCTCCTGGACGAGAATCAACGGGACCCCTTTCTGGCCCTGCACTTCTCCGAACTCCAGGACCTCCTGGTCAGAGCCATCGAAACGCTGCCCGATAAAGAAAAGCTCTTGATATCGCTTTATTATTATGAGGAACTCACCATGAAGGAAGTCGGCCAGATCATGGGATACACGGAATCCCGCATCTCTCAGCTCCATACCCAGGCCATGCTGCGTCTCCGGGGTAGGCTCAGGGAGCATGTTAGGCTTGAAGCCCGCTGATCGCCGGAACCGCTCAACCCTTGCGAGGCTGGTCCTCTGCCTGGCGGTGGCTGGGATCTTCGGGCCCGTTTGGGCGGAAGGGCGCCGGGCTTCTGCCCGGGGAGAAACTTCCCAGGAGGCCGGCGGGGTCTTCCCGGCCGAAATGACCGGAACAGGCAAAGCCCGGCCTCATCCTCAAGGGCAGCGGATTTACCTCGAACCTTTTTACCTCATTCGAAAATATCAGCAACGGGTGCAGGTGGAACGGGTCATTGTGACCCTGGACTGGGAAAATCCCGGCAACAGAAAAAACTTGGATGTGCGGGCAGAGGATGTGCGGGCTGGTCTCTATCAAATCTTTCAGCAGGAGATGAACGATGGAGAAACGGAAGCACAGGTCCTGGAATTGCTGCGCGCCAAAACCGGCCCCGGAAAGCTTCCGGCCGTGACCGTCAGACGCAGCCTCATGGTCCTGCATTGAGAGGAGAAACCCATGGATATTATCGACGGACTTAAGAACATTGCCCCGGGCGCCCTGCCGGAGAAAACCCTGGTCAGCGAGAAGATTGAAACCAAACGGAATGGCTCCGGAGGCTTCAAGTACCTGCCACGACCGAAGCCTCCTGCCCCACCGGACACCGCCGCAGCGGACGAAGAGCAGACTGAGGAAAAGCACCACGTGGACATCGTCGTCTGAGCCGGAGGAAGCCATGCCCCTAAAACATTTGGAATATTGGATCCTGGCCCAAATCGTCCTGGAAGTCCTGATGATGGCGCTCATTTTGGTGTTTCTTACCAAAATGAAGAGGCTGCGCCGGATGCTGGCTGCCTGCTCGACGGCCAGCGGACAGGGGAGCCGGGCCTCTATCTCTCCTGCGGCCGGAAGCAGGTCCACGGAGTCGGAAACGGCCTCCATGGATAACGTGCTGGCCCAACTGGCACAACGTTCAGCCAACTTGCAGCAGCACCTCCAACAATTGGAGTCCAAGGTGGCGGAAGTCGATGCAGTGCCAAGCCAGGAGCCGGAGGAGCCCTCCCTGCGTTATCGGGTGGAGCAGTTGTACCGGCGTGGCCTGCCGATGGAGGAGATTGCTCGTCGACTTGATATGAACATGGCGGAGGTAAAAGTGGCCCTGGAGCTCTCCAGGGTGGCGGCCAGGTGACCAAGCCGGTGGTTGGTCCCCCCGCGGATCCCCGGAAGTCAGGGGACATCCGCCCGTTGTTGGCCATTCCCCTCCGGTCCTGTCTGTGGCGCCCCGTTAGGAGCCCGTCAAAGATTGCCGAAAATTGCGGACGGCGCGAAACTGGGCCTGCCGCAACTTGCAAAGGCTTCTAGACTGCGAAGAGGCGGGAGAGGGGCGTGGACTGGAAAAAAATTGCAGCATATCTGGAGGTTGCCCGGGGTGATCGGCCCGCCGACCTGGTCCTCAGCGGCGGCCGCGTGGCCAACCTTTACACAAAAGAGTGGCTGGCCCAGGATGTGGCTATTGTAGACGGCGTCATTGCCGGCCTGGGCGATTACCCCGGTCCCCGGCTGGACCTGAACGGCGCCTACCTGCTGCCCGGCTTCATCGACGGCCACCTCCACCTGGAAAGCAGCCTGTTGACCCCCGGGGAGCTGGCCCGGGCGCTCCTGGTGCGGGGCGCCACCACCGTGGTGGCCGATCCGCACGAAATCTGCAGCGTCTGGGGCGTCCAGGGGCTGGAATACATGTTCGCGGCCACGACAGGTCTGCCCGTGGACTTCTTTTTCCTCCTGCCATCGTGCGTGCCGGCCTCTCCCCTGGGCACCGCCGGGGCCACCCTGACCGCCGCCGACCTGGCGCCCTACCGCGACCATCCCCGGGTCCTGGGTCTGGCCGAGGTCATGAATTTCCCCGGGGTGGTGGCCGGGCAGGCCGACCTCCTGGAAAAAATCGGCATGTTCCGCCGGCGGGTGGTGGACGGCCATGCCCCGCTGTTGTCCGGGAAAGGTCTGAACGCCTACCGCCTCACGGGCATCGGTTCCGACCACGAATGTACCCAAGCCTTGGAGGCGTTGGAAAAATTGCGCCTGGGCTTCTACCTCATGGTCCGGGAGGGCAGCCTGGCCAAAAACCTGGCCGAACTCCTGCCCGCCGTTCCCCCGGCCGGCCTGCGCCGCACCCTGCTGGTCTCCGATGACTGTCAGCCCCAGGACCTGCTGCAGCGGGGCCACCTGGACCATCTCCTGCGGCAGGCCGTGGGTCTGGGTCTCGATCCTTTGGAGGCCGTCGGCCTGGTCACCCTGAATCCGGCCGAATATTTCCGTTTGCGGGACCGGGGTGCGCTGGCCCCGGGGATGCTCGCCGATCTGGTGGCGGTGCACGATCTGCGGGAAATGGTGGTGGACAGGGTGTGGAAGCGCGGCAGGCTCATGGTTCAGGAGGGGCGGCTGCTGGATGACCTGCACGCGCCCTCGCCCCCTCTCCCGGTTACATCCTGGGAGATTAGGGATCTGACCCCTGAGGACCTTTCTCCACCGGCCGAGAGCGAAGTGGTGAAAGTCATCGGCCTGGTGCCCGGACAGCTGCTGACGGAAAAGCTGCTCCTGCCCACCCCTGTGCGCCACGGCCGGCTGGCCGCCGCTCCGGAGCGGGATCTGCTCAAAGCCATGGTGCTGGAGCGGCACCGGGGCACGGGCAATCTGGGCCTGGGGCTGGTCCGGGGTTTCGGCCTGCAAAAAGGCGCCATTGCCTCCACAGTGGCCCACGACTGTCACAATCTGGTGGTGGTGGGAGCCTCCGAGGCCGACATGCTGACGGCTGCCTCCCACCTGGCAAACCTGGGTGGCGGACTGGCGGTGGTGGCCGAAGGCGAGGTCCTGGCGGATCTGCCTCTCCCCATCGCCGGCCTGCTCAGCCCTGCCCCCCTGGCTGAGGTGGCCGACGCCTGCCACAACCTCAATGCCGCCTACCAGAGTCTGGGGGGCGCCCTGACGGAGCCTTTCATGGCCCTTTCATTCCTCCCCCTGGAGGTGATCCCGGCGCTCAAACTCACAGACCTGGGACTGGTGGATGTGGAGCGTTTCCAATCGGTCTCTCTCTTCGGTCCTTTTTGACCCTCGGACCGCCCTTTGCGACGGAAGGCAAAAATCCCCTTGACAAGGCGGCAGAATTAACCAAAAATTAAAGGCGAGCGGGAATAACTCAGTGGTAGAGTGCAACCTTGCCAAGGTTGAAGTCGCGGGTTCGAATCCCGTTTCCCGCTCCAGAGGCGGCATAGCCAAGAGGTAAGGCAGCGGTCTGCAAAACCGTTATTCACCGGTTCGAATCCGGTTGCCGCCTCCATTTCCGGGCCTCCCTTCCTTTTGGTGTCCATATAGGTGTCCATGCGTCAGATTTTCTCCCCCACCAGGGCCTTCAGTTCATCCTTGCTCACCGTGTTGTAGCGCCTGAAAATGTTCATGGTCTTGTGGCCGGACGCCGCCATGATTCTAAAGAAGTCATGGCCTTGGAGCCGCCAGTTGTTGATAGCAGTATGCCGCAGGTCATGAAAGGTGAAGTTCTCAATTCCCGCCCGCTTCCTGGCCGTCTCAAATGCCCTCTGAAACGTGCTCCCAAAGGCTTTCCCCTTGTAAGGGAATACCCGCAACGCCGGCAGCCCCCTGGGCATGGCCTTGAACATCTCCACCATCTCCCCGTTCAAGGGCACTAACCGCCCTTCGTTCGTCTTGGTATGCTCCGGGTTCAGGCGGATGAAGCCTTCCTTCAGGTCCACTTGCCCCCACGTCAGGTTCAGTATTTCCCCTTGCCTCATGGCGGTATGGTAGGCCAGCTTGATTATGGGTCTCAAATGCTCCGGGCAGGCGGCCAGCAGCCGGGCATACTCTTCAGGGCTCAACACCCGGTCCCGCTCATTGTTCTCCTTTAGCAGCTTCACTCCCTGGGCCGGGTTGCGCTCCGCCTTGCCGTTCCTCACGGCTTTGCTGAAGATGGTCTTGAGACAAGCCACTTCCCGGTTAACCGTGGCCGGGGCCGTCAAGGTTGAGGGGGTGCGCCCGGACGGTTCGGCAAGCCGCTTCTGCCGGTAGGCTTCCACCAGGGCCGGGGTTATGTCCTTCAAAAGCTTATCCCCAAAATGGGACAGCAGGTTAGCTATCAGTTCCTTGTCCCGTCCATAGCTCCGCTTGGCCTTCACTTCGGGCAGGGCCAGATACCAGGCGGCCAGGTCCTTGAAGAGGGTGCGGGCGTCAGGGCTCTTCTTGATATGCCGTCCCTCCGTCCGGGCGCTCAGCACCTCCCGCAGCCGTTGCTCCGCCGCGGCCTTATTGGGGCCGATGCGCTCCCGGAGACGCTGGCCATCCTGGTAATACTCAATCCACCATACCCGCCCTGAAAACTTCGCCAGGGAAAAGCCGCAGGGTGATCCGTCCGCCATCTTCCCCGTGCACATCTTGGCCTTGACGCTGTTCCGCTTCCTGCACTCCGGGCATTCAATCAGCAGTCCCATGTTAATTACCTCCCGCCTTCAGCCGGTTTTCCAGGGCTTCCAGGGCCAGGGGCAATAGAAAGGGTATGCCTCTCGTGCCCCGTTCCCATCGGTTAACCGTCACCGCATGGGTTCCCAACATCCGGGCCAGTTCCCTTTGCCGGACACCCCACTTCAAACGCCAATTTCTCAAGTCCGTCCCGGTCATGTTCTAATAATAAGCCAATGGTTAACTTTGTCAAGAAAAAAAATGTGCGTCTATCAAAAAACCCGTCCGGCCAGGGCCTCAAGGCGCCTCAGCCTGTGCTCTATGCTCTTCACCGCCGCCCCCCTTCCCCTGTCTCACCCCATAGGGCCTCCCCCCAGTTAACCTTAATCCCGGTGTCCTCTGGGGGATCGCCCCAGATGACGATATATATCAGCTTCCCCTGGGCGTCCTGGGGGCGCTCCGCCATGTGCCGGGCTATGGCCTCATCTTTACTTTCTCCCGGCTTCAGAAATACAATCGCCACACCGCACACCCGGGCCGACTCCAATTTCCTCAGCCTGCGCTCAAAGCTCTTCATGGCTTCCCCTGGGCCTCTTCCAGGGCCGTCAACCGGGCCTCAATGTCGGCCAGCTCAAGCCCCTTCCGCAGCGCCTCCACCAGGCCGGCCAGGTCCCGCCCCTCAGCCGGTGTCAGCTCCCCACAGGCCACAGCCTCAAGGACAGCTCCCAGGGCCGCGGGCAAGTCCCCCGCCCCTTCCACCTTGGGCAGGGCCAGGGTTACGGGCCTGTCCTTCCGGGGTGGGATCAGCCGCTCAAGACACAGCCTCAAGGCGATAGGGTGGCCGTCCAGGGCCAGCTCCACCGCCTTCCGGGTTAGGGCCTCCCCCTCCCCGTCAAGGATCGCCTGGGCCGCCAGGGTTGCCTTGTGGCGGGTCCCCGGTTTTTTTCCCGCCGGGTTGCCGGATTGTCCAGGTTTGAAGGGCATTGCATCACCTCTGCATTTTCAACGCACCTTCCCCACCAGTTCGCCGGTTTCCCAATGAAACCAGTAACCATCCTGCACCAAGTAGGCCGGAAAAGGGTATCTGCCCTCAATGTTATGTGGCCGGTTCCGGTCAATGAATTGAGGAAATTAAGCCTTCTACTGGTGGGGTTTAACAGGCCCTTGGGGTGAGGCTCTAACACCAGCTCTCCTCTGCCTCATGGCTTAATATCCCTCATGCCTCCCTGCCAGGATGGGAGGTCTGTCCCCCATGCCCCCCAAGTCTGACTATGCGCCCACAGCCTGCTTGAGTTTATGGAGAGCTTCTTCTATTTGAGATTACGCACATACTTAAAGGATTGTTGCTGCGGTGTATAGTAACCAATTTATAAGTCTTAAAACCATAAAAAGATATAATGCAATGGTTATCTGAACCAATACCCCATCATCTCTATTTATCTTTCTGGCTGTTGGCATAAATAGTAATGATAAGAAAAAAGTGAATAATAACCTAACTAACCCTACAGTTTCATTATACCAAATATTATTGTCATGCACCAACAAAGAATCAAAATAATGATGACATAAAATCATAGAGGCTAAAAGAGGCCAACCTTTTATTTTTCCTTTAATATAATGCTGGTCAATATCTAATGTCCTATAAATCACCCCAGTAATTTTATCAGATAAAGGTTTAGAAAGTATTGCCTCACCCTCTTCGACTAATTTATAAGGAACTTGAGCATTTTTCTCCAACCATTCACTACAATGCTTACATTTAATCGCCTCATCCTGAATCTCCTCAGCACAATAAGGACATTTTTTCATTATGCCCCCTTTAAAACAGGATAAACCTACCAGCGCCAGCCTGACGTACAATTATCTCACAATACAACAAGTTATTTTAGAAAATCAAGTGGTTTCCCCCACTATCAAATCCTCTCGCATATGGCCTCCCTACCCCCTACCCATGAGCCAAACGGGCCGTGGTGGGCGTCTCCTGCATCCTGAAGCGGTCACAGGGCAGGGCGCAGCCGTAGCGGCCCTTCTTCCTGTCCAGGCACCGCCCCCAGGCTTGGGTGGGGTTAGGTGAGACAGCCGGGCGGAAGTGGCCGCAGTCATGGCAGGTCAACAGCCGCTCCGGGGGAGGGGCCGGGGCCGCCTCTCCCCCCGTCTGGCAGAGATAATGTCTCACCTCATCCCGATGCTCGCGCAGCAGGGCCAGCAGGGGAGCCACTTGGGCCGGGTCCGGGTCGCCGGGGCCGGTGTAGTGGTACCTCACCCGGTCGCCGGAGACTTCGAAGCGGTAGCCGATGCGCCGGAGTTCCTGCAAAACCTGTATGGCCTTCATAGGTCGCCGGTCCTCGTGTCAAAAAGTGAGTGATTTTTTTTGCCCCCGCCCGCGGAAAAAACGTCCGTAATGTCCGTAATGTCCGTAACGTCCGGGGCCGGGGCCGTGGTTTCTTCGGACGTTTCGGACGTTTCGGACGTTTCGGACGTTTTTTCCAAACCGTACGAGCTAAAAATTTTCATAATTTTTTCTTCGTTCCAGATGAGCGCAGAAGCGCTATCGCCTGTCTGCCCTCTATCAAGCCCCAGGCCCCACAGTTTCCGCCCCATGCGCTGATAGCTTAGGTGGGCCTTTTCGGTCCTGTTCTCATTGAAGGCTTCGGTGATTCGCTTAACGGGCAGGATGCCCCGCTCCACCTCACCGCGCAGGGAGTTCAGGGTTAGGAGGATTTGGGCTTCCAGGGAATCCAGCTTGTCAATCCCGCGTTGCCTTTCAAATTCCCGCACCAAGGTCCAGAAGGCTGCTTCCCGGTCGGGCTTCACCAGTCGGATGATTTGAAGTATTGGCTTAAGAATGTCCCCCAGGCGTCCCGCCGCAGGCTTCAGCATCTCCGGCAAGGCCGTCCCCAAGTGGTGCGCCCGCCAAGCAGTCAGGCGCTCCTTGAGGGGTCGGGCCGCTTCCGGGGTTACGTCGTCTTCAAACCGCCGGGAGGTCTGGGGCATATTCACCTGCAAGGCGCGGGTGTCAAGGATGTTGTGCACTTGAATGTTGGTAGCAATGATGGTGGGGCCGAAGACGTGATAGAAAACCGTGTCCTTGTGCGCTCCCTTTTCGGGGTAGAGCACTCGCGGCACGGCGATCCCCCTCTCATATCGGCAAAGGACGATATCTTCACATCCCGCCCGCACAGCTTTTTCCCAAAAGTTCATGGTATCGAAAAAGATGGTAGCCTGATAGTGGTGGGCCAGCCGCACCAGGTATGCATCCCGCAGGGATTCCACATGGACGCCGCGCCGGGCCACGGTCACCATGCCCTTTCCGGTTCGAGTTTTTCCCCGTTCCGGCACGGCAAAGAGGCAAATTTCCGGGGAATACTGGCATGGCTCAAGCAGATAGGTGTGGAAATCCCAGGCGGCCAGAAGGTCATAATGGGCTTCCTGGGGGAGTTCGGAAATCCCTGCATGGTAGGCCACCAGGGCAGCATAGAGGGCGCTTGGGGCCTCAGCCCGTTCGTAATGGCGCAGCACCTCCCCTGCCCTGGGCAGGAGCCACGGGATTTTATCGGGCGGAGGGGGTGCGTATGTCTCCACGTCCGTTTCCCAGGACGTGCACACCAGGAGTTCACCATCCGGTTGTTTCATAAGGAAGGCCGGCTCGCCTTCATGCTCCACCAGGTCCACCAGGCCGGGGAGCATGGCGCTGAGGGTGGGCTCGCCGTTGCCGCTCCTTCCCCCGGTGCGCGCCGCCTTCTTGCGGGCCTCCCTCACCTCATCCCGCAGAGCCTTGAACCATCCCTTCCCCAAAGAAGTTTGGGCCTGAAGGCCCTCGAACGCGTCTTCAATTTCCGTCGGGCTCAGGTCCACCAGCAGGGGGAGGGCATGGCGCAGCAAAGCCTTGGCCTGGTCCGGCGGGGTGTCCTTGGTGATCCCAGCCGTCGCCGCCTGCACCGCGTTCAGCTTATCCGACATGGGCCACCTCCTTTCCGGCGCGCAGGCCGGAAGCAATGGTGCGCTCCACCTCCCGCTCCCCTAGCCCGGTGTTGGCCGCCACGATCGTCAGGAGTCCGAGCACGGTGCCTTCGGGCAGGTGTCCCGCCGCCGCCAGTTTGCCCAGGGCGAAGGCCGCACGGTTCAAGACGTTGTTCCGGTCGCCTTCCGGGGCCTGGGCCAGGCGGGCCAGTTCGTTCCGCAGGGCCGCCCGCCCGTACGGTGTCCCCAGGCTCCCGCCGTGCACCGCCGGGGGAGGGGCCGTGGGCCTCGGTTCGGGCCGTCGGGCCGCCTCAAAGAGCCAATCAGGACATGGGGCCAGGGGTTGAGTCAGGGGAGTCTGCCAGACGTACCGCCGCCCGGAGACGTGCAGGGAGGGCGGGGCCAAGACGTAGCCGCCGGCGGCCTTCAGGTCCGCACCAGGGCAGCCGGGAACCTTGGCCGGGAATCTCAGCCCGTCCCCTGGGTGGGCCAGGTAGTAGTGCCACCCCCCCCCGCCGGTCCGCACCGTGGGGGTTGTGGGCAGGGATCCGGGCAGCCGGTCCGGGTGGCCGCCGTTCCGCGGGTCCAGGTCTAGCACCACCAGGCCGGAGACGGGGCCGGTCGCAACCCCGATGTTTGCCAGGGGAGCCCGTCGCCACCAGTCCCGGATGACTTTCGGGTCGTTTGTGGCGCTGTTGACGCCATGCGGGGCCAGGCTCCCCAGGGGATGCTTGGCGGGATGCTGGCAATCCGCCTTGCCGCAGGCGCAGCGCCCGCCCACGGGCCACCACACGGGGAAGACAGCCCACCCACGGGCCGCGTAGCTCAGGGCCGCGTCCATGCGGGGGTTGCCGCTCACCGGGAGCCCCCACGGCGGCGGTCGCCGTTTCGGGGCGGGATTGCGCTTCGGGCGATAAAAGCCTCAAGGTCGGAAAGTCGGAAGCGCACCGCCCTCCCCAGCTTGACAAAGGGGATTCTCTTGGCCCCGGTCCAGGTGCGGAGAGTTAAAGGCGAAAGGTTGAGGAATGCTGCGGCCTGCTTGATGTTGAGAAGTGTTTCCAAGGGCTCACCTCCGTTTTTCTTATGAGGTTACGCCTTGATTTAGGTGGGTGATATTGACGAAAAGGGGGTGCCCCCAAAACGTCTTATTTTATTTCGGACGGGAATCTTGAAATTTTACTTCACAAGTCGCCGATGAGGGCCTTAACCCTTTCATGCCAGCGTTTGACTTGCTTTAGGCAGGCTTGGGTATCGAAGTCATAGGTGGGTTGTTTGCCCTCGGTTTCAGGGAATAGTCGCCAGGTTGCCTTTGTGAAGTTAAGGCCTTCATTCTCAATCAGGTCATAGGCTTCAAACATGCGGTCCATCTCGTCTTTATTCAGAATCCCCCCACCCCTGGGCGGAGTTTCGGGACGCTCCACCTTCAATCTCATGGTTTTTATAGCCTCTTCAAACTCAGCCATGAGGCGTTTTATGGGGAAAGTCAGGTCAACCGTCAGGTCCAGATACTTCCCGGCAAACAATTCGCTTCCATAGCTCACCGGGCCTTTCTGAAGCTCACCCAACCCCAGGGCTCCCATAACTTGTTCACCCTCGTATGAGCCCACAAAGGCGGTTCGAAAGGCTTGCTCCAAGGCATGTTCAGGCGGCATATCAAGCCAGGCTTGCTCGTATATCTCCCTTTCGGGTTTCTCCGCATACTCTTGCAGCCGGGCTTCAAGCTCAGCCTGCACCTCTTCCCGGTTCGCCTCACAAAAATCTCGGAAAGCACGGGTGCGCCACATGGCTAACCACTTCTCGCGGTTCCTGATAGCGGTGATGGTGTGGGGGGGCCGGTCCGTCATAAGCCACCTCCTCTTGTGGCCTCTCAAGGTAGGAACCCCCCAAGGCGGGGAGGATGCCGCCCTGTCCCTGGGGTAGCTAATCCCAGGTGAGGGGGGAAAGGGGTTGTCAGCTTGCGGCCCTACGCACAAAAGTCCGAAATACGCGATTGAGTAATTTCAATGACTTACAGACAAGCCCTTGGTGTCCATATAGGTGTCTAGACATCCCATTTTTAGGGCTATCTTGAGCATTCTTAAACACAATAGCACATGACGTAAGTGCTTACAAGAGCTAAGATAAACTTACTTGGCATAACTCCCGCTGACGGCTTTGGTAGCACTGCAAAACCGTTATTCACCGGTTCGAATCCGGTTGCCGCCTCCAGTGACTATAGTAAGTTGCCCTCCTCTTTCTCCCTTTCAAAATCCCTTGGTGAATATCTAGGTGAAAATCGCGCCTTTTGCAAAACCCGCTTATCCTGTCACCCTGAGCGCAAGTGAAAGTTTTCATAAGTTTGAAAATACGAGAAATTTCGGTGCGCTCAGAATGACGAAACCGGGCTATGCAATAATTTTGGTAGAGTAGAGCACTGATGAGAGAGAGCGTGACCACGAGCGCCTCGTGGCACGCCACTACTGCGGTCCAGGTCAGGCCAGGCCCTCATCCGCGCCCCCTCGTCAAACCGGACGTGCGGGTTTCCCGCATCCGGCTTACCGATGATCTCTCAGCCCCAGGCATTCGCAGGGAGTTGACGGCTGTGCCATTACAGGTAGATCAGCCCCTGGGACCTCAGGGCCTGATACCGCGAAGGCCCCTCCAGTTGCCGACCACGTCGTCGGCTCCGCGTCCTCATAAAGCAACGCAGCCGGGTCTGCACGTACCAGTTCACCTTTTTGCAGGCCAGGCGGGGATATCCAAAGCTGAAGTAGTTCCTCCAGCCCCGCAGATACCGATTCAACTTGCCGATTACTTCGGCAAGGGGCTGTTGCACCCGCCTCTGGGTCATCTCCCGCAGTCGGCGCCGCACTCGGTTCATGGCCTGGGTCGAGGGCACGATGTTGAGATACCTGCCGCCGCCCCGCCGATGGCGGTCAAACCGAAAGGTAAAGCCCAGAAAATCCAGGCTTGCACCCGCCTTATGCAGGTTAACGACGAAGATCGGCTCAATCACCAACAGCAAGGCCATCCGGACCACTCGGTCCTTAATCCTACTACGTGGAATTATTGATTAACCCTTAACAAATGCTGACAAATCCCCCCTGACCCCCCTTTAGCAAAGGGGGGAAAATGAAAGGACTTTTGGACTACTGAACGCAGTAGCATTAGTTTACATAATATCCTAAACATCTTTTCATGTGTTATGGGTGGGCCGGCGGCCCATGAGGGACTGCTATGAAAAGTTCCTTATCCCCCTCTCCCCGCGGGGGAGAGGGCTGGGGTGAGGGGGAAAACTTTTCATGCTTTGTGAGTGGGCCTCAGGCCCATGAGCAACTGTCTTGAAAAGTCTTGGTGGCGCCGGCATCTTGCCGGTGCGGCGCACAGGCTGAAAGCCTGTGCCCAAAGGCGGCGGGCAGAGACGCCCGCCCCACCGGCCTTTTCATGTGCTATGGGTGGGCCGGCGGCCCATGAGGGGCTGCTCAGAAGGGTGCTGGAACAGACCGAGCGCCGGGTGTTCCGCGGCGAGAAGGCGCCTGCGGGCGACGAGGTGGTCTCCTTCTTTGCTCACCCGGCAGGAGGCGATCTACGGCCGCCCGCCCCTGAAGACCGCGGCGGACGGCGGCTTTGCCTCCCGGGATAATCTGCGGCTGGCCAAGACCCGTGGCGTCAAGGACGTGATGTTCGCCAAGAAGCGGGGCCTGGGGGTGCTGGACATGGTCCGGAGCCTGTGGGTTTACCAAAAGCTGCGGAACTTTCGGGCCGGCATCGAGGCCAATATTTCCCGGCTGAAACGGGCCTTTGGTCTGGATCGCTGCACCTGGCAGGGCTGGCCCGGCTTCCGGCAATATGTCTGGAGCGCGGTGGTGTCCTACAATGTCCTGGTTCTGGGGATGTTGCTGCCGGCTCACTGAGGTGGCCCCACCCCGGGCGTCCTGACCAGGGGAGAAGTCTGCCCGGAATAAGGGAAAATCAGGCCTAAAGCCCCGGCTAACCGGCAAATTCGCTTTCATAGACTTCGATTAACCAGAGCGCAGGCCAGAAATGGCCTGCCGACGCTAACACACCCACATGAAAGCACGACTTTCTGGATGAGAACTATCTAAAACCGCCAGAACTTAGTCCTACTACGTGGAATTATTGATTAACCCTTAACAAATACTGACAAATCCGCCCTGACCTCCCTTTAGCAAAGGGGGAAAATGAAAGGACTTTTGGACTACTGAACGCAGTAGCATTAGCCTGGCGCACCAAGAGCCTCATATAATAAAGTTTGCCGTGGGAAGGGAGCCCGGGACCGGAGGCCCCAGCCACCCCTCAGGGCTTCGGCGGCCGGGGGCCGAAGATGAGGGCGCCCAGGCGCACCAGGGTGGCCCCTTCCTCCACGGCCACTTCGAAGTCCCCGCTCATGCCCATGGAAAGCTCGGGCAGAGGGTCGGCGGTCAGGCCCTGTTCCGCCAGACGGTCCCGCAGCTCCCGCAAGGCCCGGAAGTAAGGGCGGACCTCCTCGGCCTCCGGGAGCCAGGGGGGGATGGCCATCAGGCCGGACACCTTCAGGTGGGGCATGCCCACCAAGGCGGCCAACAGGTCGGGGACGTCCTTTGGGGCGGCCCCGGATTTGCTTTCCTCCCCGGCCAGGTTCACCTGGAGGAGAACCTCCTGCACCTTTCCCAGCCGGCCGGCGGCATCGTTGAGGGCCTGGGCCAGCCGGAGGCGGTCCACGCTGTGGATCATATGGAAGAGATCCACCGCGGCGCGGGCCTTGTTGGTCTGCAGGTGGCCGATAAAATGCCAGCAGACCTGGGGCCCCAGGGCGCGGATTTTCTCCCGGGCCTCCTGCAAATAATTTTCCCCCAGGAGAAGCTGTCCGGCGGCCACCGCCTGCCGCAGCCGGTCCTGGTCCACGCCTTTGGTCACCGCCAGCAGCCGCACCCGGGCGGGGTCCCGGCCGGTGCGCCGGGCGGCGGCGGCGATGCGCTCCTGCACGGCACGCAGATTTTCGGCGATCATGGTAGTGCCTGACTGTTCGGTTGGGAGCGTCACCGGCGGGAGGTTGGCGGCGCCGTATCGCCCCCTCTGGTTTTTCCCCGGGCCGCCTTTATTTCTCCGACTCCGGCGGCAGTCTGCCGTTCAGTCCGAAAAGCGTGACCGTGTTGTTCCAGGTTCGCTCGGCCAACCGCGAGAGGGGCAGGTCGTGGAGCCGGGCCAGGGTTGCCGCAGTGGCGGGGAGATAGGCCGGTTCATTGCGTTTGCCCCGCCAGGGCTGGGGGGCCAGATACGGGCAGTCCGTTTCCACCAGCAGCCGGTCCAGGGGAAGCCGGGCGGCCACCCGGCGCAAGGGTTCGGCCGGCGGGTAGGTGAGCACGCCGGAGAAAGAGAGATACAGGCCCAGGTCCAGGAAGTCCCGGGCTTCCTCATAGCTTCCGGCGAAGCAATGCATGACGCCGCCCGGCAGCCGGCCGCGGAATTCCCGGAGAATTTTGAGCGTGGCCGCGGTGGCCTCACGGGTATGCACCACCACGACCCGATTGAGGCCGCAGGCCCATTCCAGGAGCTCCCGGAACCAGAATTCCTGGACTGCTTCCGGCGAGCGGCGGCGGTAGAAATCCAGGCCGATTTCGCCCACCGCCACCACCTTGGGGTGGCGGACCAGGGGGGTCAGGGCGTCGATGGTCTCCGGCCGCAGGGCTTGGGCGCCGTGGGGATGAACCCCCACGGTGGCGAAGACCTGGGGAAAGCGCTGGGCGCTGTCCACCACCTGCCGGGAATTGGCCAGGCCGATGCCCACGTTGATGACCAGGTGCACCCCGGCCTGCCGGGCGCGATTAAGCACCTCATCTTTCATGGAGGCCATCTGGGGCTCATCCAGATGGGCATGGGAGTCTGCAAGCTTCACGTTCATAGGCAGATGCAGGTAGACGAGTTCAGGCTACCATGGTAAAATATCTCAAATTTTCGCAACCTGCAAGGAGCGGCCGTGATCTTACGAATTTTGGCCGTGATGATGTGCTGGTGGATCTGCCTGGGCGCCCTCCCTGCAGCCGGAGAAGGCTGGCGCCACACGCCGCCCGCATGGAGGGAGTTGGGCCGGGGTTTAAGTTTTGCCGAAGTGAAGGTGCTCCTGGACGAGCGTGAGGTGGAAAGGCTGGCGGTGGTGAAGATCGACCCCGCCGCCAACGCCTTCCGGGTTTTTCACGGGAAGCCCCAAAGCCTCATCGATTGGCAGCAAGAAAGCCAGGCGCCGGTAGTCTTCAACGCGGGCTATTATGCGCCGGGGGGCAAACCGGTGGGACTCATTCTCATGGACGGAAAGACGCTGGGGCCCCTCAGGAATCCCCGGATGCGGGGGATGTTCGTGGCCGAACCCAAAGGCATGTCGCCGGACCTGCCCCGGGCCACCATTCTGGATCTGGTGAACAGCCCCCTCACCCCCCAGAAATTGCCCTGGACCCAGGGGGTCCAATCCTTTCCCCTGCTGTTGGATTATAAAGGGCGCATCCGCGTGAGCCCGTCCGAAAAGGTCTCCCACCGCACCGTGGTGGCCACGGACCGCCAAGGCAATATCCTGGTTTTCAACACCGCCGACGCCTATTTCACGCTCTATAACCTGGCGCAATTTCTCAAGGCCAGCGCTTTTGAAATCGACAGCGCCCTCAATCTGGACGGCGGCAGGGAGTCCCAGCTCTTCATCAAGACCAAGGACTTCTCCTTCTTTTCCCCTTCGGACTGGGAAAGCCGCCTGGGCAGTCTCCTGGACCGGAAGCAATTCCTGTTGCCCACGGTGATCGGCGTTTTCCCGCGACAGGAATAAGCGCCGTGGCAGCTTATCTGGTTCTGGGAGCCGGCAAATTCGGCCGCCTGGCCCTGGAGCGCCTGAGCCGGATGGACCCGGAGGGGGTTTTCACCCTGGTGGACCGCCGCCCTGCGGCCTTGGCGGCGGCGGCGGGCCTCCTCCGGGTGGAGCCGGTGGAGGGGGAGGCCTGCCGTTACCTGGCGGCCCACCTGCCCGGCCCGGCCCGCTGGGATTGGATTGTGCCCATGGTGCCGGAACACGTGGCCTGTTGCTGGCTTCGCCTGGGACCGCTGCGGGAGACGGCGTGGCAGACGACCCCGGTTCCGCCTGCCCTGGCCGCCTTGGCAGACGTGGCGCAGCGGGGGCGCGAGGGGGAGCTTTTTCTCAGCCGGGCGGCGCACCTCTGTCCCGACGACTGCCCGGAACCGCCGGAGGGATGTCCGGTCACCGGGGAGCCCCGAACACCGGCCCTGTTTGAGGTCCTGGCGGAACTGCAACTCCCGGGGTGGGACCTGGTCGTGCTGCCCACCCAGCAGTTGGCCCCCGGAGTGGGGGGATACCGGCCGGCCGAACTCCTGGCGACGGCCTCCCGAATCCAGGCTGCCCGCCTGCCGGTGCTGCTGGCCACCGCCTGCCGGTGCCACGGAGTGGTGCACGGGCTGCGACGAAAGGGTGAGGCATGGTGAATTTCGTTTTTCCCGGGGTCATGGGAGTCTCGCCCCGCATGCAGGAGGTGCAGAGGCTCCTGGAGTTGGTGGCCCCGGCTGAGGCCACCGTGCTCTTGCTGGGCGAAACGGGCACCGGCAAGGAACTGGCGGCCCAGGCCATTCACCTGAACAGCCCCCGGGGACAGGGGCCCTTCGTGCTGGTGAACTGCGCCGCCCTGCCGGAGACGCTCCTGGAGAGCGAACTGTTCGGTCATGAAAAGGGGGCCTTCACCGGGGCCACCGCCCGCAAGCAGGGGCGTTTCCTGCTGGCTCACCAGGGCTCCCTCTTTCTGGATGAAATCGGGGAGCTGAAACCGGTCACCCAGGCCAAGATTTTGCGGGTGCTCCAATCCCGGGAATTCGAACCCCTGGGCTCCAACCGCACCGTCAAGGTGGACGTGCGCATCATCGCCGCCACCAACCGGGACCTGCAGGCCATGGTGCACGCGGGTAGCTTCCGGGACGACCTCTACTTCCGCCTCAACGTCTTTCCGGTGCACCTGCCCCCCCTGCGGGAGCGTCAGGAGGACCTGCCCCTCCTGGCGGACCATTTCCTGAGGCATTTTGCCGAGAAATACCGGCGGGAGGTGACGGCGATGGCCCCGGAGGCGCTTCTGGCCTTCCAGAACTACCCCTGGCCCGGCAATATCCGGGAACTGGCCAATGTCCTGGAGTGGAGCGTCATCGTCTGCCAGGGCCGCACCCTCCATCTGCAGGACCTGCCCGGGCACCTGCAACGCTACGCCTGGGCGCCGGCGGCGGCCGAGGGCGAGCCCACCCTGGCCGAACTGGAGCGCCAGCTCATCATCCGCACCCTGGAGAAGATGGGCCACGACCGGGGACAGGCGGCCGCCGTCCTGGGCATCCCCCTGGAAGAGCTCAACCTGAAAATGCGCACCTATGGGTTGGAAGGCTGAATATTCCCCCTCACCACCACCCTCTTTCCCCCCATTGTCATGCACCGCCTCCTGCGGTTTGGGAGAAGCGGATTTGAACATGGCAGGCATCGCTTGACAAACCTCGCATTAATATATAAATAGATATTTATGAATATTTCCAGCAGGGGTCCCCTTGGCCTTGACGCCTTGCCCCTGAGTGAAAGTGAGGCGCATCAACCGTCCTTCCTGCCCGGTTGCCTTTGCGGCGACCACGGAGTCAAAGAACACCGGACCTGACGTGGCTGAGTTAAACCTGGAATCACTCGCTTTTCTCTGCAAAAGCCTGGGGGACGGCAACCGGCTGCGCATCCTTCTGGCCTTGCGGAACGGCCGGAAATCCGTGTCCCGGATTGTGGAGGAGCTGAACCTGTCGCAACCGCTGGTATCACACCATCTCAAGGAGTTGCGGCGGGCCTTGCTGGTGACGGTGGAGCGACGGGGGCCTTTCGTCTATTACGGCATGAGCGACGGGCGGATCCTGGATTTCATCAGAGACCTGGAGGGGCTGGCCCGGGATTTGCTGGCGGGGAGAAACACCTTTTGAGATGCGGGAATGAGCCGATGCAGGAAAACGAGCTTCTGCGCCTGATCAACGCCATGGAGCCGGAAGAGGCCCTCCGGACCCTGGCCGGGTTGGTGAAACGCCTGCTGGCGTTGCTGGGCGAGGCGGGGTGGTTTGACTTCGTGCAGCAACTGGCCGGGGATGCGGCTACGGACAAGGTGGCCAGCATGGTGCACCTCTGACTGGCGGAATGTCTGGGCGAAGGTGTCGACCCTACGCAGATGTGCCGCTCTCTGGTGGACAAGGTGGCCCGCCGACGGGAGCTTCCGGGCGCGGTGGAGCCCGGCCTGCTGGTCCTCTTTGAAGACTGGCTGGAGGAACTGGAGGCGGAGGCGGCCTCCCTGGTGGCCCGGGGCGAAGCGAACGACGCCGGGGACCTGGCCCGAACCTTGGGGATATCTCCGGCCGGAGCGGATTTTCTGCTCGCCCGCCTGCGGCAGGAGGGCGGAGGGTGACCGGCGGCATTGAGGAAGGAGGGCGTGAGTGATGCCCCTGAAGCGATCCATCCTGCTTGCCCTGGCGGCGTTGCTGCTGGCGGGAGGCGCCCTGTGGGTGGCGCACCGTCCGGCGCCGCCCCCCCGACAAGCCACCCTGGAGGACGTGCGCCGGGAGGCGGAGGCGGGAGGCTACCGGCTCATCACCACCGCGGAGCTGGGCCAACGGTACCAACAGGAACCGGCCGGCCTGCTCCTGGTGGACACGCGCCAGGACTGGGAATACCGGGCCGGCCATATCAAGGGCGCGGTGTCCTTCCCCCTGGAGCCCTCCGCCTGGGGCCGCTGGCGGGCCAAGAAGCCGCTGGCGGCGCTGCTGGGGCCCGATAAAAACAGGCTGGTGGTCTTCTACTGAGCGGGTCTGGCCTGAGCCCGCAGCGACTCGGCGGCCCGGGTGGCCGTTCAACTGGGATATGAGAATGTGTACCGGGACCCGGTGGGATTCCCGGCCTGGAAAGAGCAGGGTCTGCCCGTGGCCGCCACCCCCTGGTGCCCCCCCGAGGGGGACGGGTCCGAGTCCTGCCCCGGCCCCACCTCCGGTCTGGCCCTGGTGTGGACCCTCCTGGGGGTCTTTGCGGGCGGGCTGGCGCTCAACCTGACCCCCTGCGTCTATCCCCTCATTCCCATCACCGTCTCCTATTTCGGCGGTCAGAGCCCGGGCAGCAAGGCCCGCCTGGCGGTGCACGGCCTGCTCTATCTGGTGGGGCTGGCCGTGACCAACTCCCTGCTGGGGGTGGCGGCGGCCCTCACCGGCGGCCTCATGGGCGCGGCGCTGCAACACCCCGTGGTGGTGGTGGGGGTGGCCCTGGTGCTGGTCATCTTTGCCTCCAGCCTCTTCGGTTTCTGGGAGCTGCGCCTTCCCGCAGGGCTGACCCGGGCGGCCTCCCGCTCCTACATGGGCTATTTCGGCGCCTTCTTCATGGGCCTCACCCTGGGGGTGGTGGCCGCGCCCTGCATCGGCCCCTTTGTCCTGGGTCTGCTCACCTGGGTGGCCGGCCAGGGCTCCGCGTGGCTGGGGTTCATCGTCTTTTTCACCCTGAGCCTGGGGTTGGGGACGCCCCTCTTTGTCCTGGCCCTGTTTTCCGGCAGCCTGGACAGACTGCCCCGTTCCGGCGAATGGCTCCTCTGGGTGCGCCGCCTCATGGGCTGGGTGCTCCTGGCCATGGCCGCGTATTTCCTGCGCCCGCTGCTGCCCCAGGCCTGGGGCGTGTTCCTCCTGGGGGCGGTGGCCTTGCTGGCGGGGCTCCACCTGGGGGTCCTGGACCGCACCGCGGCGGTGGGCCGCGCCCTGGCCGGGCTCAAAGGCGCGGCCTGGATGGCGGGGATTATCATCGCCACCCTGATGATCGGCTCCTGGGCCCTGCGCGGCCCCGGCGTGGCCTGGCAGCCCTATTCGGACTCCCTCCTGGCCCAGGCCCAGAAGCTGGGCAAGCCGGTGATCATCGATTTCGCCGCGGACTGGTGCGCCCCCTGCCGGGAGCTGGAGGACATCACCTTCCATCATCCCCAGGTGGTGGAGAAGGCGGCCAAGGCCTTTGTCATGATCAAGGTGGACCTCACCCGCAAAGGCAACCCGCAGAGCCAGGCGTTGTTGGTCCGCTACCAGGTCAAGGGGGTGCCCACGGTGTTGTTTCTGGATAAGAACGGCCAGGAGTGCAAAGACCTGCGCCTGGTGGACTTCCTGCCGCCGGAGCCCTTCCTGGCCCGCATGGACGCGGCGGCCGGCAAATAACTTCAGATGGGAGAAAACCATGCTGAAAGTCAGATTCTTCCTCAACGAGCCCAACGGCAAGCCGTGAAAGCATTTCCTGAAGATGATGCCCAGGTTGGGCCAAAAGTACGACATTGAGATCGAGACCTTCTCCCAGCCCATCGCCGCCTACCAGACGGACGAATATTTTGAGATGGACCTGCCCACCGCGCCCGCGGTGATGGTGGGGGAGGAGATCGTGGTGGAAGGCGCCGACGTGGACGAGACGCAGTTGGAGGGGGTGATCTGCCGGCGCCTGGGCCTGCCTCCGCCAGAACCCCGCAAGACCGGGTTCTGGGCGAGGCTGTTCGGCCGGTAGCCGGCGCGCCCGGGTCTGGAGACACCATTAAATGATGAGAAGTTACTCATAGTTATGGTGCGCGGTGCGCACCCTACACAAGGCTGGGGGGGGAGAGCGTTCAGGGGTTGGGGGAGGGGGCAGGGGTCTGTGGCACAGGCTTTCCAGCCTGTGGAAGCCCCTGGCCCCCTCCCCCGCCACAACCTTGCACGTCAGTTTTTTTCTGGTTCCCAAGCTCCTGCTTGGGAACCGGCTTGCCCGCCAAGCTCTGCTTGGCAGGAGGTGCGCCGCATGCAGCCGGGCAGGTTCCGAGGTGGGGCGGTGGTCAAGGCCGCCGTCCTTATCGTCTTCATTGTCGCCGCGGTGATCACGGTGCGCACGCCCGCGGTGCGGGAACTGCTCACCGCGGACAAAATGGGCGCCTGGCTGGACGCCGCGGGCTTCTGGGCGCCCCTGGCCTTCATCCTCATTTATGCCGCGGGGGTCTGCCTCTTCATCCCCGGAACGGTGCTCACCACCCTGGGGGCCGCCATTTTCGGGGCCTACTGGGGGTTTGTGTACGTCTGGCTCGGCGCCATGCTGGGGGCGGCGGGGGGATTTCTCATCGGCCGCCACCTGGGCCGGGAATTCGCCGCCTCCCTCATCGGGGACCGACTGCGGAAATACGACGACGCCATCGAACGGAACGGCTTCGCCACCGTGCTCTACCTGCGCCTGGTCTATTTCCCTTTCACCCCCATGAACTTCGGCATGGGGCTGACCAAGGTGACCTTCCGGGATTACCTCCGGGGCACCGCCCTGGGCATCCTGGCCGGCACCTTCATTTTCACCTTTTTCGTGGGCGCCTTGAAAGAGGTCTGGGTCAGCGGCGACTGGGGCGGGCTGCTCTCCTGGAAGATTTTTGTGGCGCTGGCGCTCTTCGTCTTTTCCCTGTTCATCCCTAAAATCATCAACCGGTTGAAAGTCTGGAAAAGGCTCAAGGTCTCGTGAGGCAACGGCGGGATG
>Ga0194125_10001530_pt1 | contig 39039 bp, 54 predicted proteins | sample TA2KigC250mmetaG_FD_148626 | JGI IMG/M metagenome (GOLD analysis project Ga0194125, IMG submission 148626) | Freshwater microbial communities from Lake Tanganyika, Tanzania - TA2015034 Kigoma Deep Cast 250m | ecosystem: Environmental > Aquatic > Freshwater > Lake | place: Tanzania: Lake...
TGGATTAAAAATATATACGAAAATCCCCAGTCAATACAACTTGACATTAATTACGATGAATTGGGTAAATTTCATAGGAGCACTCATACAGAAGAACTGGCAAAATTTTTACTCAGCGAATCTTGATTTTCGTTGAAAGAGGCACAATTTCATATTGTCACTTTCCAAATACGTTGAGAAATTTCCTTACTTCGTCGCAGATGTATTTCACATCACCAATCCCTAAACTTGTAAAACATGGAAAACGCACTAAACAGTCAGAAAAGTGCTCAGCATTTGGTAGCGTGGTAGTTTCATTTCGATCTAAGTAAAATTTGGACTTGTGTAAAGCTTGATAATGAAATTGAAGACAAATTCCTTTTTTTGCCATATATTCAATCAGTGAATTCCGTACTATTTTTGACTTGCAAATTACGAAAAATGCATGACCGTTTGACTTTGAATAATTTGGAATTTTTGGAATTTCAATCAAATCATTTTTAATACTTTTGAACTCGTTTGAGTAGGCATTCCAAATCGTGAGTCTCTGTTTTTGAATAAAATTAAGTTTTTCCACCTGAGCAAATAAGCAAGCAGCTGTAATTTCATTAGGTGCATAAGAACCACCTAAATCTACCCACTCATATCTTTCCAGTTTATCCCTAATAAATTGCCTTCGGTTGGTCCCTTTATCTCTAATAATTTCAGCACGCTCAACATATTTAAGGTCATTAATCACCAACATGCCTCCTTCACCACACGATATATTTTTTGTTTCGTGAAAAGAGAAGGTGGCGAAATGCCCGATACTTCCAATAAATTGCATTTGATAAGTATTATCTAACGCCATTGCGGCATCCTCTAATACAAGTAAATTGTATTTATGAGCAATCTCCATGATTCTAGCCATATCACACGAAACTCCAGCATAGTGCATCGGAACAATCGCCTTGGTATTTGGTGTAATGAGCTTTTCAAGTTTATCAGGATCTAGATTCGGAAATTCTGCACACGCATCAGCGAATACAATTTTCCCTCCCAATTTTTCAAATACATTCGCCGTACTTACATACGTGTAGGATGGAACAATGATTTCATCGCCAGGTTTTATGTCCATAAGTAATGCGGCCATTTCCAGCGCTGTGGTGCAGGAAGTTGTCAGTAAAGCACGCTTGAAACCATAACGTTCCTCAAAAAATCGTTCGCATTTCACTGTATAATTTCCATTGGAAGCTATTTTTCCTGAAGCAATAACTTCTTGGATATATAAGATTTCATTGCCAGATAGATAGGGCCTATTGAATGGTATTATCATCACTTAAAGTAATTTTTTTATTTCAATTTTCAAAATTTATTCTCACATCAAATAAGCGAAACCTTCAAAAAATTCAATATAAAAAGTTATTGTAAGGGTAACGTACCTTAAAAATCTCTTTTGCCTCGAAATACAATTGTTCTCGTAATTCATCACTATTTTCTTTCGTTTGTGCAGAAATAAATATACACCTGATATCACCTAGTTTTGACATCCATGTTTTCTTTAAGTTTTCAAGCGATTGTACCTCCTCATTCTCCTCATTATCGTTCGATAAATAGGCATCAATTTTATTAAATACTATTATTGTTGGTTTCTCTTCTTTGTATATTTCATGAAGTGTTTCATTAACCACACGATAATGGTCTTCAAAATTGGGGTGTGAAATATCTAAAACATGAACTAATAAATCGGCTTCTCTTACTTCATCAAGAGTTGATTTAAACGATTCGATTAATTGATGAGGTAACTTTCGAATAAATCCAACTGTGTCCGTCAATAGAAATGGTAGATTGTTGATGACTACTTTGCGAACAGTCGTGTCTAGTGTGGCAAATAATTTATTTTCTGCAAATACATCAGATTTTGAAAGTAAATTCATTAAGGTGCTCTTACCAACATTCGTATATCCAACAAGTGCTATACGTACTAACTGTCCACGATTGCCACGTTGAACAGACATTTGCTTGTCAATCTCATGTAATTTTTCTTTTAAAAGAGCGATTCGTGTTTGTATGATTCGTCTATCTGTTTCTATTTGTGTCTCTCCAGGACCGCGCATTCCAATTCCTCCTTTCTGACGCTCAAGGTGAGTCCACATTCTCGTTAAACGCGGCAACATATATTGTAATTGAGCTAATTCAACCTGGGTTTTTGCATGTGATGTGCGAGCTCGACTAGCAAAAATATCTAAAATTAAAATGGTTCTATCCAAAATTTTACACCCTAATTCTCGTTCAATATTTCGCAATTGAGAGGGCGAAAGTTCATCATCGAAAATCACTAAATTGACATCATTTTCCTCAATAAAGCGTTTGATTTCATCTAACTTTCCAATTCCAACGTATGTTTTTGGGTTGGGATAGGGGATTTTTTGAAAAAAATACTGAATGGTAATCGCTCCGGCAGTGCTTGCTAAAAATTTCAGTTCATCAATGTAATCAAGGGCAATTTCATTCGTAATATCCGCTGAAATCACCCCAACCAGAACACAGCGTTCTTCGATCGCATCAACGGTAACATGACCAATACCCATTTATTTTCGAAGAGTTTTAACGAATTCCGCTACGTTTTTGATTTTTTCTGGATCTTGAATTGCATCTTTCATTGCGGGCATATTATTTTTACCATTTGTTATAACATTTACAATTTCAGCATCGGACAGCGTAGATTTTGTCAAATCTTTAGATCCCGACCCACCCAATTTTCCGTCCATCCCGTGACATGAAGCACAATTTAAAGTATATAAGTTTTTCGCTTCTTCCTGAGGAGATTTTGGTGTTTCAACAGTGACTTCATTTGTTTCACCGCACGATTGAACCATTAAGAAAAGAGCAATGCTTCCAATTAATACCAGCCTGCACCTAATTGTCTGAATGGCCATGGAATTGATGCTATAATTAAAATTAATCCAATTGCGTAAAACAGAACAATAGTTTTGTGTTTTTTTGATGGTTCTGATGCGCGTTTTGCTTTGGCATGGCCGATTGTTACTAGTACGATTGCTAAAATCATTAAAGAAATATGCTCCATACCATAAAAACGTAATAACTTATTGCCCATCCATCCATCTACAAAACTTACCTTAGATGACGTAAAATATAAGATAAGTCCTATAACTAATTGGATGTGAAGAGAAACCATTGCAAACATATTCAACATTCGATCACTTTTAGCGTATAAATCTTTTTTACGAAGTGCATTAAAAATTGCATATATCATAAGTCCTAAAGCGATCCATCTTAAACCAGAGTGGGAGCGTACAAGAATTTCCATAAATTATTTTTTTGTAAAGTTAATGAAAAATGATTGCTGATGTCTCTATTAAAAAGAACTTATCTTCATTCCTCCATATAATTTAAATCTTTTCCAAAGGTCTCTTTAAGTTTTGAAATACTAAAGAGAGCTAATGAAATGAACAGTATTCCAACAAGTATGGCTGAAACCCCATCGTTTACTTTCAAGGAAAGCAACAATCCGAATAATAATACAACGAGATTCACTGAACCTCTCACAAAATTCGGAATAGTATTGGCGGCTGTTGAACGGATGTTAGTTCCAAATTGCTCAGCGGCTATCGTTACAAAGATTGCCCAATAACCAGTTCCAGTTCCTAACAAGAAACAAATGAAGTAATAGGTATTCAGTGAAATTCCTTCAAGGAAAAATAAAAACACTATCGTTAACACAAACGTAAAAATCAAATAGATGTAAACTACGATTTTCCGACTTTTCAATACTTGACTCAATATTCCTGAAAGTAAATCGCCGAAGGATAACCCAATATAGGCATACATGACGGCTAGTCCGTTTACTACACCATTTACACCCAACCACGGACCAAAGTTATCTTTTGAATTCATAATCAAAAGCCCAATTACGTACCATATTGGTATTCCAATTAAGATACAATGTATGTATTTTATTAGATTCCTTTTATTTCGAAATATAATTCGTAAATCACCCTTTTTAATTCCATTTTCGTGTTTTATATTTTGAAAGAAATGGGATTCAATCGTTCCGACGCGCATCAAAAGCAGAACAAGACCCATGAGTCCACCAACGATGTAGGCTACTTGCCAATTTGAAAAGGTTTGACCAGTAACATCTGTAAGTAAATTTCCAATTACTTGTCCCTTTGAGCCCACTAATGAAGCGACAACTGCACCCAAGGCCCCAAAAGTCACAATAATCATTGTCCCATAGCCGCGTTTTTCTTTTGACATGATTTCTGATACAAGCGTTACTCCTGCGCCAAGTTCACCAGCAAGACCAATACCAGCTGTAATACGTACAAGTGCATATGTTGGAACATCAGATACAAAGGCGTTGGCAAGATTTGCGGTAGAGTAGAGTAGGATTGAGCCAAATAAAACTTTTAACCTTCCTTTTTTATCTCCAAGAATTCCCCATAAAATACCCCCAATCAACATCCCGAGCATTTGCATATTGAAAAGAAACTTGCCTGTATTTGCTTTGGTTAAGGCATCAGCACCAATCATTATCTGGTCTAAACTTTCCGATTTTACAACTCCAAATAATACAAGGTCATAGATATCTACAAAATAACCAAGGGATGCTACAGTTATAATGAGTGCGACTTGTTTGGATGAATTTATTTTCATTTCACGAATATAGTGAGAAATGAAATTTACTTAATGACTTTCTGATTTCATCACATAAAAAAAGAGTCCCGAAGGACTCTTTAACTTTTTCAGTGGATTCTAATCTCTATTTCCAAGAATACGCAATAAAGAAAGGAATAAATTAATAAATAGAATATAAAGTTGTAAACCTCCAATTAATGAAAGCTTATTTCTATCTTCCTCGGAGATATCCGGTGTTTGAGCCACCATCTTTAACTGTTGCATTTGATAGGCAGTCAATCCAGTAAAAACAAACACGCCGAGAACCGCGATGATAAATCCAAAACTATCACTTTTAAGAAATATATTTACAATACCCGCAATGAACATTCCTATAAAAATCATATACAACAAGCTTCCAAATTTGGTTAAATCTGTTTTTGTCGTGTAACCTAATATTGCCATGCCTGCAAAAGCCCCCGCTGTAACGAAGAAAGTCATTGCTATAGCGCTAATATCGTAAACAATGAAAATAGTAGATAAGCTTAATCCCATTAAAGCCGAATAAGCAACAAACAATGCCAATAAAAAAGTCATTGATAATCTGTTGTATGCCATTTGAATTAGTAAACCTAAGCCTACAGGTGCAAAAACGACGATGTAAAAAAGAGGAGCAATACCATCTTGATTAATAAAATAAGTTCCAATAAATTCTTTATTTCCTGCCATGTAGGCGATCAATCCTGAAATTGATAAGGCACCAAACATGTACGAATATACATTTCTGAAAAAAACACGCGTTGTTTCTTGTGTGTAGGTTTCTTGATTTAAATAATTACTCATAGTTATTTGTTTTTTGTTTGTACTAAATTAATAAATTCTTTTCTCGTTGCATCATTTGTAAGAAAAATTCCAGTAAATGCACTTGTTGCTGTTTTAGAATTTTGCTTTTGAACACCTCTCATTTGCATACACATGTGCGAACATTCTAAAACAACTGCAACCCCCTTTGGGTTCAGAGTTCGCTGAATACAATCGCGAATTTCAATCGTTAATCTTTCCTGAACTTGAAGTCTACGAGCGAACGCATCAACAACACGAGGGATTTTACTCAATCCAACAATCTTTCCATCAGGAATATATGCGATATGCGCCTTTCCAAAAAATGGTAACATATGATGTTCACAGAGCGAATAGATTTCAATATCTTTCACGATGACCATTTCTGAATATTCTTCGTGAAAAATTGCTTGGTTCATTATATCGTCAGGGTTTACTTGGTTTCCACTCGTTAAAAATTGTAACGATTTTGCAACGCGTTCAGGAGTCTTCAAAAGCCCTTCTCTATTTACATTCTCACCCAGGTGAACTAAGACATTTTTATATAATGAACTTAATTGATCAAGATGCTTTTCAAATTCAGTGTTTTCAGCCATTTTAAAAAGGTTCTTTACCTCCGAAATATTCAACGAAGTTATTCTCTGTTTCAATTAATTTTATTTTTGCGAGTTCTCCACCTGCCAAATAAATTGGTTTTTCTAATATTTTCCACATTTCGATAACTAAATTTTCAGTTGATGCCAAAATGCCCCTCAAAAACGGAACATCAAGATTCATATTTTTGTGATCTAAAGGTTCAATAATTAATTCTTTTATAATTTGACTTAACTCTTTTAAATTGATTACAAATCCAGTATCTGGATTGGGTAATCCTTTTACAGTGACAAACAAGATAAAATTATGACCGTGCCAATTGTGATTGCTACATTTGCCAAAAACTTCATCATTCTTTTCCTGGCTCCAATCCTCACGCCACAGCTTGTGTGCTGCATTAAATGTCTCGCGCCGCGTTATGTAACAAGTTCCCACTTTTTATTTATTTACAATTTCACAATCCATTGAATCGTCAGCATTTACCTTGGTCAATTTTACGTTAACAAGTTTATTTGCCAAAGATAAATCATACGGAATTCTAACTTTTACATAATTATCAGTAAATCCATACATCCATCCTTCGTCTTGCTCACTTTCAATTAGTGCAATACGCGACTGACCAAGATTTTGTTCGTAAAAATTCCTTTTTTTTCTGTCTGAGAGTAAATGTAGAATTTTGCTTCGTTCTCTACGTTTTTCCATGGGAACAGAGTCCCCCATTTTTATTGCCGTTGTATTTGCCCTTTCGGAATAGGTGAAAACATGCAAATAAGAAATATCTAGTTGTTTTAAAAATTCTACTGTTTTTGTGAATTCTTCATCCGTTTCACCTGGAAAACCAACAATTACATCAACTCCAATGCAACAATCTGGGTTATTTTTTTTAATGGTTTCAACGCGTTCGGTATATAATTCACGTTCATATTTTCTCCGCATGGCTTTCAGCATAGCATTGCTTCCTGATTGTAATGGAATATGAAAATGAGGAACAAAATGCTGTGATTTATTCAAGCAAAAGTCTATTATTTCATTGGATAATAAATTGGGTTCGATAGACGAAATTCGAAATCGGTCAATTCCATCGACTTTATCGAGTGCTTGAACTAATCCGTAAAAATTTTCTTGGCCCCCCTGCCCAAAATCCCCAATATTGACTCCGGTTAATACGATTTCCTTAACCTCTGTTTGCGCAATCTTTTTTGCTTCGTTTACGGTTTGTTCAATCGTTGCATTGCGACTTTTTCCGCGAGCCAACGGAATGGTACAGAATGTGCAAAAGTAATTACACCCGTCCTGTACTTTCAAAAATGATCTTGTTCGGTCTCCGTATGAAAAAGAAGGTACAAATTCCGTAGTCTTTTTAATGGAATCGAATTTAATAAGAGGCCTACCTAGTTTCGTCTCGAGCCTATCAAGGTGATTTAAAACATTGAATTTTTCATTTGCACCAAGAACAATATCTACCCCGGGAATCTCACCAATTTCTTTTGGCTTCAGCTGGGCATAACAACCGACAATGGCAATAAGAGCTTCAGCATTTATTTTTTGAGCACGTTTAACAAGTTGTTTACACTTTTTATCCGCATTTTCGGTTACAGAGCACGTATTAATTATAAATACGTCAGGATTCTCCTCAAAATTTACTTTCGCATACCCTCCTTCTTCAAATAAGCGGGTTAGGGTTGATGTTTCTGAAAAATTTAATTTGCACCCGAGTGTGTAAAATGCAACTTTTTTAAATTGATTCATGGCGGTGCAAAGTTAAGGCGAATTGAAATAAAATCAATTTAATGTGAGAAATAAATTGACTAATCCTTTGGGACAACAAAAACCTTAAATCTCAATTTTTCTCTTTTTTTTCGTGTATTTGTTGAAAGATAAATTACTCGATCCTGAAAAAAGTATTTTCCATTGGTGTCGAAAACAATATCAATGAAATTTTGCTCATTCGGTTTCAAGGGATTTTGTGGCAAGGTTACTTCAGTACAAGTACATTCTGTATCAAAACCATAAAATTCTAATGGAGCTTTACCCGTATTTTTAATAATATATCTGTAGTTCAATTTTGCACCTTCCGTTGTTTTTGGAAAACAAATGGTTTTTTTTTTGGCATAAAAAACCGCTCTCTGCGTGAAAACAGGAGCGGTGAAGAAAATAAAAACAACTACCAAAAATCTCGACAAACTTTAGTTATTTGTTGGAGCCCCTGAATTATTTACTGGAGCACCGCTTACCGGAGCTGGTAAAACTTCACCCTTAATTTGAAGAACTACTGTTCCAGACGTATGGTTAATTGCGTTGGATGTTATCGTAACAGATTTATTAATGGCTCCTGGTCTTTTTGTATCATATTTTACAGAAATGATTCCAGATTTTCCGGGAGCAATTGGTTCCTTTGGATAATCTGGAACAGTACAACCGCATGATCCCTTGGCATTAGAAATAACTAAATCTTCATTTCCTTCGTTAGTAAATTCAAAAGTACAAGTTCCATCACCATCGTATTTTACTTGACCATAATCATGAATATTTTTGTTGAATTTGATTTTTGCTCCTTTCGACAGCTCTACTTGGGCGTTTGTAGAATTAGAAGTAAACGTAGCTAGAAAAAGGAGGCATGTTGATAGAATTACATTTTTCATTTTTAATAATTTAATTTAAACAAAATTACTACTTTTCATTTATCTGCTTTTGGGTTTAACAGATATTTAACAAAAATAGAAAAAGCTAGTTTTTGAATTGAATGGGTTTATCAATATTTTTAAGGCGTTCTTCAATTTCTTTCTTCTGTTTTTGACCTTCTGGTGTATTCGGCAAACTCTTCGACCACATTTCATAGTAGGATTTAATTTTCTTGACATTTCTTTTATTGTTTATGGCTTGGTCGTATTTGAAAATCAAATCCTGTAAAACAAAAATTCTAAATTTAGATTTAGGGTATTTTTTAAGCAATGTATCACCATACTCCTCTTGTAAGTTGAAATGCTTTTTATGACCTAATGGATAATCTGTCTCAGTTACGCAAATGGCCATTAAACAGGAGTCCGCTCGCGAATCATTGGGTAGTTTTTGATAAAACGCTAACAAGCAATCAAAATATGATTTATAATAATTTATATTTATTTTTCCAGATTTTTTTTTCTCGTAGACTAATTGCTCAGCTTGCTTCACATCTGCCCACAAATCAATTGCTGGGTTTCCTGTTTTTTTTGACGATTTTTTTGATTTGGTAACTGATGTAGGCTTCCTCTCAACTGTCTCGTTACAAGAAATTAAAAACAATAAAAAACTAAAGATAAGAAGTGATTTTTTTTTCATTTTTTTAAAGGGAATTTCATTCGGTAATCGGTTTCCACTTGTCCTTTGGATATATTGTGTAAACGTTTATTCAATAACTTTTTTTTGAGTACAGATAAGTGATCTGTGAATAGAATACCTTCGATATGATCATATTCGTGTTGGATTATTCTTGCCGCATATCCAGAAAAGCTTTCTTCATGATAAACCCAATTTTCGTCATAATAGCTAATCTCAATATCTTCATGTCTAAAAACATCTTCTCTTATTTTCGGTATCGAAAGACAGCCTTCATTGAATCCCCATTTCTCTCCTGATTCAGACTCTATTATGGGATTTATAAAAACCTTTTTAAATCCATTCAATCCTTCGGCCCTAGGGTCTGTTTCATTTTCCTCCCCCTCTGCAAAAGGACTGGCATCAACAATGAATAAGCGTATACTCAAACCGATTTGAGGAGCAGCAAGTCCAACACCTTTGGCGTTATACATTGTTTCAAACATATTTTCGATTAGTAAATTGAGACCATGATAATTTTCGTCAATTTCACTTGCTACTTTTTTTAAAACTGGGTCACCGTATGCAATAATTGGAACAATCATTTTTTAATTTAAAGTCAAATTTTCACAAAAATACATGTATTTATGCTAACAGTAAAAAATTGCAATAAATTGTGAAATAAATACATCGACTTTCGGTCAAACTCAGAAATTCAATACCTCATAAATTATTGTTTTTCAAGTTATTTAACGAGTGTAAGAAAAAAAGTTTGTTTTTTTTAATCTGACGCTTGTTAATAAGAATAAATATAGTATCTTTGCACCCCCAAAAGTGTGAAAATTAATTTTAATTGAGAATATTGTTATGCCTACAATTCAACAGTTAGTCCGCAAAGGTCGAACAATGGTAGTTAAGAAAAGTAAGTCAGCAGCGCTGGATTCCTGTCCTCAAAGAAAGGGTGTCTGCGTGCGTGTTTATACAACAACTCCTAAGAAACCCAATTCAGCAATGCGCAAAGTTGCAAGGGTTCGACTCACGAATGGAAAAGAGGTGAATGCGTACATCGGTGGAGAAGGTCATAATTTACAGGAACACTCATTAGTCTTGGTAAGAGGCGGAAGAGTAAAGGATTTACCTGGTGTAAGATACCACATTGTACGTGGTGCCGAGGATACAGCGGGTGTTCAAGGAAGAACACAACGACGTTCCAAATATGGAGCTAAAAAACCTAAACTAAAGTAATAACCTGGGTTATTTAATAATAATGAGAAGAAGAAAAGCAAAAAAAATAACGATTCTACCAGATCCTAAGTTCAATGATGTGGTGGTCACAAAGTTTGTAAATAATTTAATGCTTGATGGAAAGAAGAGTCTCGCATTTCGTATTTTTTACGATGCCATCGAAATTGTTGATAAAAAACTAGAAGACCAAGAAGGTCTTGAAGTCTGGAAAAAAGCGTTAGAAAATGTTACTCCGTTTGTAGAAGTACGAAGTAGAAGAGTAGGTGGAGCAACGTTTCAAATACCAACTCCCGTGCGTGAAGAAAGAAAATCTTCCTTAGCCATGAAGTGGTTAATTGGTTATTCACGTAAAAGGAATGAAAAAACAATGGCACAGAAATTAGCCTCTGAAATCATTGCTGCCTCCAAAGAAGAAGGTGCAGCCTTTAAGAAAAAGGAAGATACTATCAGAATGGCTGAGGCAAATAAAGCGTTTTCACATTTTAGATTCTAAAAAATGGCAAGAGACCTGAAATATACAAGAAATATTGGAATCGCTGCGCACATTGATGCAGGAAAAACAACCACGACTGAACGTATTTTATTTTACGGCGGTGTAAGCCATAAAATCGGGGAAGTTCACGATGGCGCAGCTACCATGGATTGGATGGAACAAGAACAAGAAAGAGGTATTACCATCACTTCTGCCGCGACAACATTAAACTGGAATTATCGGGGTCAGTCCTATCATATGAATATTATTGATACTCCGGGACACGTAGATTTCACCGTTGAGGTTAATCGATCCCTTCGCGTACTCGATGGTTTGGTATTCTTGTTTTCTGCAGTTGATGGTGTAGAGCCTCAATCCGAGACAAACTGGAGGTTAGCAAATAACTACAACGTTCCAAGGATCGGGTTTGTAAATAAAATGGATCGTCAGGGAGCAGATTTTCTTGCAGTTTGCAAACAAGTAAAAGATATGTTAGGAAGTCACGCCCTTCCGTTACAATTAAACATTGGCGAAGAAGACAACTTTAAAGGTGTGGTGGATCTAATCAATTTTAAAGGAATCGTATGGAACGAAGATGACTTCGGAATGACATTTAGCGAGGTTGAAATTCCAGCTGATATTATTGATGATGCACGCAAGTTGAGAAGCGAATTATTGGAGGCTGTTGCTGAATTTGATGAATCCTTGATGGAGAAATTTTTTGAAGATGAAAATTCTTTAACGGAAAGAGAAATCTTAAACGCGTTAAGAGAAGCAACAATTTCAGGCAAGGTTGTTCCCATGATGTGTGGGTCATCGTTTAAGAATAAAGGTGTCCAAGCGATGCTCGATATGGTGATGGAAATATTACCTTCTCCACTTGATATTGAAGCGATTAAAGGTATTAATCCGAAGACAGATCAGGAAATTTCGAGGAAACCTTCTTATGACGAACCTTTCTCTGCCCTTGCCTTTAAAATTGCTACAGATCCTTTTGTTGGCCGTTTGTGTTTTGTTCGGGCATACTCAGGTAAACTTGAGGCAGGTTCTTATGTTTTGAATACTCGTTCTGATAGTAAGGAGCGTATTTCTCGTATTTTCCAGATGCACGCTAACAAACAAAACCAGATACCTGTTCTAGGGGCCGGTGATATCGGTGCCGTTGTTGGATTTAAAGACATTAAAACCGGAGATACGTTGTGTGCAGAAAATGCGCCGATTGTTCTTGAGTCAATGGTATTTCCTGAACCTGTTATTGGTCTGGCAATTGAGCCAAAAACACAAGCAGATACAGACAGACTTTCAATCGGATTGTCAAAACTATCTGAAGAAGATCCAACATTCCGTGTTAATACCGATGAAGAGACCGGTCAAACAATAATTAGTGGTATGGGTGAGCTCCATTTAGAAATTATTGTAGATCGTCTCAAAAGAGAGTTCAAAGTTGAAGTAAATCAGGGTGCACCTCAAGTGGCCTATCGAGAAAATATAACTTCAGCAGTCGATCATAGAGAAGTTTACAAAAAGCAATCAGGTGGTCGTGGGAAGTTTGCGGATATAGTTGTAAAAATTTCACCACAAGATAATAGTGAAAAGGTAGGTTTGGAATTTGTAAACAGCATAAAAGGAGGAAATGTACCTCGCGAATTTGTTCCATCAGTTGAAAAAGGATTTAAAGATTCAATGAAAAACGGAGTTTTAGCAGGGTTCCCTGTTGATGCAATGAAGGTTGAGTTAGTTGATGGATCTTTCCACGCAGTTGACTCTGATTCATTGTCTTTTGAATTGTGTGCTAAAATGGCATACAGAGCAGCTCTGAAAAATTGTCAACCTGTTCTCCTCGAGCCGATCATGAAATTAGAGGTTGTTACCCCTGAAGAAAATATGGGTGATGTTGTTGCTGATTTAAATAGGCGTAGAGGAATGATGAAGGGAATGGATGATAGAGCTGGGGCAAAAGTTCTCAAAGCTGATGTTCCACTCTCGGAAATGTTCGGATACGTTACTCAATTAAGAACGATAACGTCGGGGAGGGCGAATTCATCAATGGAATTCTCTCATTATGCAGAAGCTCCGAAAAATGTTTCGGACCAGGTGGTATCAAAAATTAACGGAAAAGTAACAGCTTAACTTAGAATAACATGAGCCAAAAGATTAGAATAAAATTAAAGTCTTACGATCACAATTTAGTTGATAAATCAGCTGAGAAAATCGTAAAAACTGTAAAATCAACGGGTGCTGTTGTGAGTGGACCTATACCCCTTCCAACAAACAAAAAGATATTTACTGTTTTACGTTCTCCTCATGTTAATAAAAAAGCGCGAGAGCAGTTTGAATTAAGTTCTTACAAAAGACTTCTCGATATATATAGTTCGTCTTCAAAGACAGTTGATGCCTTGATGAAACTTGAATTACCGAGTGGTGTGGATGTTGAGATTAAAGTGTAAACAAATATAACGTAGAAAAATGCCAGGAATAATAGGTAAAAAAGTTGGAATGACTAACATCTACAGTGCCGAGGGTAAGGCATTACCATGCACAATTATAGAAGCTGGTCCTTGTGTTGTAACACAAGTAAAAACGACGGAGAAAGATGGTTATGAGTCTGTCCAACTCGGTTTTGGTGTGCGAAAAGAAAAAAACACTCCAAAAGCCCTAATGGGCCACTTCAAAAAATCCAATACAACTCCTAAAATGAAGTTAGTTGAGTTCAAAGGTTTTGAAGGTTTAGCGCTGGGTGACGAGGTAAATGTGTCTCTTTTCGAAGAGGGAGAATTTGTGGACGTGAATGGCACATCGAAAGGTAAAGGGTTTCAAGGTGTTGTAAGAAGACACAATTTTGGAGGCGTAGGCCAATCAACCCATGGGCAACACAATAGACTTCGTGCTCCTGGTTCAATAGGAGCTTGTTCATATCCAGCTCGTGTTTTTAAGGGTATGCGGATGGCAGGTCAAATGGGAAATAAAACAGTGAATCAAGCAAATCTTCAAATTTTGAAGGTCATTGCAGATCGAAATTTATTAATTGTGAAAGGATCAGTTCCTGGTGCGAAAGGTTCAACCATAACTATTAAGAAGTAATGAAGGCCAAAATTTATAATCCTCAAGGTGAGGCAACCGCCGCTAAAGCAACTTTAGCAGACGATGTCTTTGGTATTACTCCAAATGACCATGCAATTTATTTGGATGTGCGCTTACATTTGGCAAATCGTCGCCAAGGAACGCATAAAACAAAAGAAAGAAATGAAATAGCCGGTTCAACGAAGAAATTGAAAAAACAAAAGGGAACCGGTGGTGCAAGAGCTGGTAGCGCGAAATCAGGAACAAGAGTTGGTGGTGGTCGAATTTTTGGTCCACGTCCGAGAAGTTATGATTTTAAATTGAATACCAAAGTCAGGAGATTAGCAAGAAAATCAGCATTCTCCTACAAAGTTCAAAATGATTCTCTCGTAGTACTAGAAGACCTCAACTACAGCTCGCCAAAAACAAAAGAATTTTTAAACTTGGTTTCGTATCTAAAATTGGAAAATCAAAAGGTTTTGCTTGTTTTAGGTTCGAAGAATGATAATGTTTATTTGTCAGCACGCAACCTAAATAAGGTAAAAGTCGTTACAGCTGATTCAGTCAACACTTTCGATATATTGAATGCTCATAAAGTTGTTATGTCCGTTAGTGCGATTGAAAAAATTGTTAATATTTTGAATTAATTGTAAATGATGAAGACAATTATATTAAAACCTATTATCACTGAAAAAGCATCTGGCCTTTCTGAAAAAAGAAATGCCTACACTTTTGCTGTTGATTTTAAGGCAAACAAAATTGAAATTAAAAATGCTATCGAGAAATTGTACAATGTACGTGTCACAGACGTTCGGACAATGAATTATGGTGGCGGTGTATCATCTGTGAAATATACGAACAAAGGTATTGTTGAGCAAAAAAGCAAACAGTGGAAAAAGGCTGTTGTTAACGTTGCAGATGGACAGTTTATTGAATTGTTTAACAATTATTAAATTAAGAAATGAGCTTAAAGAAATTCAATCCTGTAACACCTGGTCAACGTCACAAAGTAGTGATGCAGTTTACAGATGTAACAGTCGCTAAACCCGAAAAAAGTTTGATTGCTTCGAGAAAGAAGTCAGGTGGTAGAAATAACACTGGTAAAATGACAATGCGTTACATTGGAGGGGGGCACAAACAAAAATATCGTATTATTGATTTTAAGAGGGAAAAGCACGGCATTCCGGCAACTGTCAAAACAATTGAGTACGATCCAAACAGAACTGCCAATATTGCTTTGTTGTTTTATTCCGATGGAGAAAAGAGATATATTATCGCACCAAACGGTCTTAAAGTAGGTGATCAAGTAGTTTCAGGTTCAAATGCTGCTCCAAACGTTGGAAATTCATTGTATTTGGCGGATATTCCCCTTGGTACTGTAATCCACAATATTGAATTACAACCTGGTAAAGGTGGATCAATTGCCCGAGGAGCGGGAACTTATGCTCAGTTGAATGCACGTGATGGAAAATATGCAATCGTAAAATTACCCTCAGGCGAAACACGAATGATTCTCATTACGTGTCTTGCAACTATTGGGTCAGTTTCAAATTCGGAGCACAACCTTGAGGTTTCAGGTAAAGCGGGAAGATCAAGATGGTTAGGTAGAAGACCTAGGGTTAGAGGTGTAGTGATGAATCCTGTCGATCACCCAATGGGTGGTGGAGAAGGTAGAAATGCTGGAGGTCATCCGCGCTCTAGAAAAGGTATTCCGGCGAAAGGATACAAAACAAGAGCTCCGAAAAAATATTCAAGCAAATTTATTTTAGAAAAAAGAAAATAATAGTATAAGTATATGAGTCGTTCACTAAAAAAACCACCTTTTGTGCATTACAAGCTGATGAAACGAGTTGATGAAGCTCAGGCAAGTCAGAGTAAATCCGTAATCAAAACTTGGTCAAGAGCATCAACAATTACTCCTGACTTTGTTGGTTTAACATTCGCGGTGCATAATGGTAACAAATTTATTCCAGTTTTTGCAACTGAGAATATGGTTGGTCACAAATTGGGTGAGTTTGCTCCTACTCGGAATTTTAGAGGGCATGCTGGGAATAAAAAAGATAAAAAAAGATAGAAATTAGAACTCATGGGTGCGAGAAAAAGAATTAAAGCAAACGAATTAAAAGAGCAAAATAGTAAAATTGCTTTTGCTAAATTGAATAACTCTCCTATTGCTCCTCGGAAGATGAGAATAGTGGCAGATTTAATTCGTGGAATGGAAGTTAATAAGGCTCTAAATATTTTGCAGCACAATGCAAAAGATGCATCTGTAAGCCTTGAAAAATTGTTGCGATCTGCACTAGCTAATTGGGAACAAAAAAATGAAGGTAAAAATATTGAAGAAGAAAAATTAGTGGTAAAAACCATTCAGGTTGATGGTGGTGCAATAATTAAAAGAATTCAACCGGCCCCTCAAGGAAGAGCACATAGAATTCGAAAGAGATCAAATCATGTAACGTTAGTTGTAGGTAGTTTAATTTAAAGAAATGGGACAAAAAACAAATCCAATAGGTAATAGATTAGGTTACATCCAAGGATGGGAATCTAATTGGTATGGAGGAAATGATTATAAAGATAAAATTGTTGAAGATGATCAAATTCGTAAGTACTTGTACGTTCGATTGGCCAAAGCAAGCATCGCGAAAATAATAATAGAAAGAACTTTGAAGCTAATCACTGTTACTATAAATACAGCTCGTCCGGGAGTTATTATAGGAAAGGGGGGGCAAGAAGTTGATAAGTTAAAGGAAGAATTAAAAAAGATAACAAAGAAAGAAATTCAGATTAATATTTTTGAAGTTAAACGTCCTGAACTTGACGCTCGGCTTGTAGCGGATGGTGTTGCAAGGCAATTAGAAGCTAGAATTTCTTTTCGAAGAGCCATCAAGATGGCTATTGCCTCTACAATGAGAATGGGAGCAGAGGGAGTTAAAATAAAAATTTCTGGACGTTTGAATGGTGCTGAAATGGCAAGATCTGAAATGTACAAGGAAGGTAGAATTCCACTTCATACTTTTAGGGCTGATATTGATTATGCCGTTTCTGAGGCGCATACTACCTATGGCCGATTGGGTATTAAAGTTTGGATTTGTAAAGGTGAGGTTTATGGTAAAAGAGACTTATCTCCGAATATCGGCCAGTCATCTGGTTCCTCTAATTCAAATCAAAATCAAGGATCGAATAAAGGAGGAGTTGGATTGAGAAGAAAGAAAAAATAATAGAAAAGTAAAAAGATTTTATAATGTTACAGCCAAAACGATCTAAGTTTAGAAGAGTACAGAAAGGGAGAGTGAAAGGTTCTGCTCACCGGGGTTCAACAATAGCATTTGGTTCTTTTGGACTTAAAACATTAGAGTCCGGTTGGATTACTTCGCGACAGATTGAGGCATCTCGTATTGCAGTAACTCGCTACATGAAAAGGGAAGGAAAAGTTTGGATACGTATTTTTCCAGATAAGCCAATTACCTCTAAACCGGCAGAAGTTCGAATGGGTAAAGGAAAAGGTGCTCCAAGTCATTGGGTGGCAGTTGTGAATCCGGGAAGAATAATGTTTGAAGCTGACGGTGTGCCATACGAAATAGCGAAAGAGGCTCTTCGTCTTGCGGCACAAAAGCTACCAGTGAAATGTAAGTTCGTTGTAAGAAATGATTTTGTAATTCCGGTTTAAAATAAGAAGTATGAAGCAATCAGAAATCGTAAAATTATCTACGGAAGACCTCAAAAGTAAAGTTGCTACAGCAACAGAACAGTTGTCATCTTTGAAATTTAATCATAAAATGACTCCGATTGAAAATCCTCTTAGAATAAGAATTTTGAGAAGAGAAATAGCAAGAATGACAACGGAATTGGCGAAACGATAGAAATAAAAAATTAAAACAAGTAGCTTAAAATGGAAAAGCGAAATTTAAGAAAAGAGAGAACAGGTATTGTTACAAGCGACAAAATGGATAAATCAATTATTGTTGCTGTTGAAAGAAAAGTGAAGCACCCAAAATATGGGAAGTTTATCAAGAAGACAACCAAGTTCGTTGCCCATGATGAAACAAATGATTGTAATCAGGGTGATACTGTAAAAATTATGGAAACTCGTCCTCTGAGTAAGTCAAAAAATTGGAGATTAGTTGAAATTGTAGAACGAGCTAAATAAATTTAAAATGATACAAGTAGAATCAAGACTATCAGTTGCTGATAACTCGGGTGCGAAAGAGGTACTTTGTATTAGAGTGCTTGGAGGAACAAGAAGAAGGTATGCTTCAGTTGGAGATACCATTGTTGTTTCTGTGAAAAGTGCAATGCCTTCTGGGGGTGTGAAAAAAGGAAGTGTTGCAAAGGCAGTTGTGGTGAGAACAACCAAAGAGGTACGCCGAGCTGACGGATCATACATTCGTTTTGACGATAACGCTTGTGTAATTTTGAATCAAGCTGGTGATATGAGAGGAACTCGAATTTTTGGTCCAGTGGCAAGAGAATTACGTGAAAACAATTACATGAAAATTGTCTCGCTTGCACCGGAGGTGTTGTAAATTGATTAGATAAAAGTTATGCAAATTAAATTACATATTAAAGTTGGAGATACCGTTAAGGTAACTTGTGGTGAATCCAAGAATCAAGAAGGTAAAGTATTAAAAATCGATCGTTCTAAAATGCGCGCTATCGTTGAGGGAGTTAACCTTGTAAAAAAACATGCCAAACCAAGTTCAACTGATCCACAAGGTGGGATTGTAGAGAAAGAGGCAGGCATTCATATTTCTAATCTTATGCTGATTGTCAAAGGTCAAGCTACGAAAATTGGAAGAAAGTTAAATGATAAGGGAACTTTAGTTCGCTATGCTAAGAAATCAGGGGAGGTGATAAAATAATATGAGTTACGTACCAAGACTTAAAGAGAAGTATAGTGCAGAAATTATTTCTGCAATGACTGATAAATTCGGTTATAAAACTGTAATGAGGGTTCCTAAATTGACAAAAATTGTATTAAGTCAAGGAATAGGGGATGCTGTTGCTGATAAGAAGATGATCGAGAGTGCTGTTTCTGATTTATCACGTATTGCAGGACAAAAAGCGATTGCTACTTATTCAAAAAAAGATATCTCTAATTTCAAGTTGCGTAAGGGTATGCCAATTGGAACAAAAGTTACTTTAAGAGGAGATAGAATGTATGAATTTTTAGATAGGTTACTATCTGTTGCTTTGCCGCGTACGAGGGATTTTCGAGGAATAAATCCGAAGGGTTTCGATGGAAGAGGTAATTACAACATGGGGGTAACTGAACATATTATATTTCCTGAAATTGATATTGATAAGGTAAGCAAAATATTGGGTATGGATGTAACATTTGTAACAACAGCTCAAAGCGATGAAGAGGCAAAGGCCTTACTTGATGCATTTGGTTTTCCTTTTAAAACAAAATAAAAAATGGCAAAAGAATCAATGAAAGCGCGTGAGCGCAAAAGAGAAAGGTTAGTTGCAAGATACGCTAATAAAAGACAAGAGTTGTCAAAAGTACTTAAGTCAACTGATTCTTCAGAGGATGTTCAAAGTGCAAAGTGGGATGCAATGATGGCTCTCCAGAAGCTTCCTTCGAATTCGGCAAAGAATAGACTACACAACCGTTGTGGTCTAACTGGTCGTCCAAGAGGCTTCATGAGAAATTTTGGTATCTCACGTGTTACATTCCGTGAGATGGCGCTTGCCGGTAAAATACCAGGAGTAAAAAAAGCGAGTTGGTAATAATATAGAATTTATACGAATTAAGATGAATACAGATCCAATTGCAGATTATTTGACCAGAATTAGAAATGCGAGCCGTGCAGGCTTAAAACTAGTTCAAATTCCTTCTTCAAATGTAAAGAAATCAATGACACAGATTTTATTTGATCAAGGGTTTATTTCCAATTATAAAGTAGAAGAGGATGGAAAGCAAGGAATTATCAAAATTGCTTTGAAATATAACACTACAACACGCGTTCCGGCTATTACAAGGATTGATCGAATATCCCGTCCTGGATTAAGGAAATATTCGGGTACTGACGATCTTCCTCGTGTTTTAAATGGTTTAGGAATTGCGATTATGTCTACGTCGAAAGGTGTAATAACAGACAAGGAGGCGAGAACGTTAAATGTAGGTGGTGAGGTTCTATGTTACGTATATTAATAAAAAAGAAAGATGTCAAGAATAGGTAAAAATCCAATTGTAATTCCCAACGGTGTTGAAGTCAATTTTGACAACAACATTCTGACGGTTAAAGGCTCAAAAGGTGAATTGGCCCAGGAAATTGATTCTTCAATTTCAATGGTTATTGCTGAAAATATAATTACATTTTCTCGTTCAACTGAAATGCCAGAGCATCGATCAAAGCATGGGCTTTACAGAGCGTTGACACAAAATATGATAACAGGTGTTTCCGAAGGATTTAAAAAGGAATTGGAAGTAGTGGGGGTTGGTTTCAGAGCCAATGTGTCTGGTCAGCAATTAGAACTTTCTCTCGGATTTTCTCATGCAATTATTTTGGAAGTTCCTAAGCAGGTTAAAGTTACTGCTTTTACTGAAAAGGGTAAGTCACCTGTAGTTACTCTAGAGTCTTTTGATAAACAATTGCTCGGTCAAGTTGCTGCTAAAATAAGATCATTTCGAAAGCCGGAGCCATATAAAGGAAAAGGGATAAAGTTCGTTGGTGAAGAATTAAGAAGAAAAGCAGGTAAATCTGCAGGTAAAAAATAAATAGGGTTATGTCATTAGATAAGTTGAATAGAAGAATTAAGATTAAACGAAGAATTCGTAAAAAGATATTCGGAACGGCGAAATTACCTCGTTTGTCTGTTTATAGAAGTAATAAGCAGATTTATGCGCAATTGATTGATGATTTGTCAGGAATTACATTGGCCTCCGCATCTTCATATAAAAATAAAGAAGCTGAAAAGGGAACAAAAATTAATCAAGCCTCTGTAGTTGGTAAGCTAGTTGCTGAAAAAGCGAAAACAGCAGGAATTGAAACAGTTGTTTTTGATAGAAATGGTTATTTGTACCATGGAAGAGTAAAAGCATTAGCTGATGCTGCAAGAGAAGGTGGTCTTAAATTTTAATAGTATATGTCAGTACAAAATATGAATAGAGTTAAATCTGCAGATATCGAATTAAAAGATAAGCTTGTTGCAGTAAATCGTGTGACGAAAGTTACAAAAGGTGGTAGAACCTTCAGTTTTTCTGCAATTGTGGTTGTCGGAGATGAGAATGGTGTTGTAGGACATGGTCTTGGTAAGGCGAAAGAAGTAACTGAGGCCATAACTAAAGGCATTGATGATGCCAAGAAGAATTTGATTAAAGTTCCAATTTTCAAAGGCACTGTTCCACATGCTCAAAAAGGAAAATACGGCGGTGCGAATGTGTTATTAAAGCCGGCCACTGATGGTACAGGAGTTATTGCGGGCGGAGCGATGCGTGCTGTTTTAGAAAGCGTTGGTATTCACAATGTACTTGCTAAATCACAAGGATCGTCAAACCCTCACAATGTAGTGAAAGCGACTATGGATGCGTTATCTCAAATGAGAGATGCTTCCGCTGTGGCGCGTCAAAGAGGAATTTCTGTGGATAAAGTATTTAACGGTTAACAATTTTAAAATGTCTACAATAAAATTAAAACAAGTTAGAAGCACGATTAAGTGTCCCGCAAATCAAAAGGCAACAATTAAAGCTTTGGGTTTTAGAAAACTTAATCAGGTTATTGAGAAAGAATCAACCCCTCAAATATTGGGTATGGTTCGAAAAGTTAGTCATTTATTGAAAGTTATTTCAGAGTAAAATAGTTGCGATGAACTTAAGTAATTTAAAACCAGCCGAAGGAGCTGTCAAAAAAGAGAAAAGAATTGGTAGAGGTCAGGGATCTGGGCACGGTGGAACTTCAACTAGAGGTCACAAAGGAGCAAAGTCTCGTTCCGGTTATAAAACAAAAATTGGTTTTGAAGGAGGACAAATGCCTTTGCAAAGACGTGTTCCAAAGTTTGGCTTTAAAAATATTAACCGAACAGAATATAAAGCCGTTAATCTCCAAATTCTTCAAAATTTGGCTGAAAACAAAAACATTACTGAAATTACATTTGATGTTTTGAAAGACAACGGTATTGTATCAAAAAATGACCTTGTGAAAGTTTTAGGTAACGGGGAATTGAAAACTAAAATTAATGTTTCTGCGCACAAGTTTTCTGCTTCAGCTAAAGCTTCAATTGAGGCCCAAGGTGGGACATGTTCAGAAATTTAAATCCTAACCAACTAAATGAAAAAATTAATTGAAAATCTCAAAAACATTTGGAAAGTAGAAGAGCTTCGAAAGCGAATTCTACTTACCTTGGGTTTGATTTTAGTTTACAGGGTTGGTTCGTTTGTTATAATTCCCGGAGTCGATTATACAGCGTTATCTGCGGCTCAAGCAAAGGGAGATCAAAACGCTTTAGAAACTCTTCTATCCTTATTTTCAGGTGGGGGATTTTCGAATGCTTCGATTATGGCACTGGGTATTATGCCATACATTAGTGCATCGATAATTATGCAATTGCTAGGAATGGCAGTACCGGCTGTACAAAAAATGCAAAACGAAGGGGAAGCGGGTAGAAAACAAATCAATAATTACACGCGAATTTTAACCGTCATCATTTGTGCTCTTCAAGCTCCGAGCTATCTTACGTTATATGTTCAAAATAAAGGAGCCATGCCAGCAGATGCGTCAACTTTTTGGTGGACACAAACGATTTTAGTCCTTGTTGCGGGTTCAATGTTTGCAGTATGGTTGGGAGAGCGAATTACCGAAAAAGGAATTGGGAATGGAATTTCATTACTTATAACTGTCGGAATTTTGGCACGACTACCTGAGTCATTTATCGCTGAAATAGGAATGAACAAGGCAAATCTTATCATGATTGTACTTGAAATTGTAGCATTTATGTTAGTGGTTTTATTCACCATCTTGATTGTTCAAGGTGTAAGAAGAATACCATTAAATACAGCTAAAAGGATTGTTGGTGCGCGTGCTGCTGAAGATCAAGGAACAAGAAATTATCTTCCAATTAAAGTGAATGCGAGTGGCGTAATGCCAATAATTTTTGCACAGGCTATAATGACAATTCCCATGATGGCGTTTTCATCTGCCGTTGGAGAAGGAAATTTTATTCAAAAAATATTAAGTGACATTTATGGTGTGAGTTATAATATAATTCTGGCCTTATTAATAGTTGTTTTCACATATTTTTACACCGCAATTATGATTAATCCTAGAAAAATTGCAGATGATTTAAAAAGAGGTGGAGGATTCATTCCAGGAGTTCGTCCTGGGGAGGAAACAGCAGAATATATTGATTCTTTGGTATCGCGAATTACTTTTCCGGGTTCCTTGTTCCTGGCAGCGATTGCAATACTTCCGGCCATTGCTAAACAAGCAGGTGTAAATGATGCTTTTGCTATGTTTTTTGGTGGCACTTCAATTTTGATTATGGTAGGTGTTGTGTTGGATACGTTACAACAAATTGAGTCGTATTTATTAAATCGCCACATGGATGGGTTAATGGAAGGAACAAGAATTAAAGGAAGAAGAAACTTAAATGAACCTTCGGGAATGTAAAATATGGCAAAGCAGGCATCAATAGAACAAGACGGTATTATTCTGGAGGCATTGCCGAATGCGATGTTTAAGGTAGAATTGGAAAATGGTCATGTCATTATTGCGCATATTTCTGGAAAGATGAGAATGTTTTACATCAAAATACTTCCAGGCGATAAAGTAAAAGTGGAGATGTCACCGTATGATTTAACAAAAGGAAGAATTTCCTTTAGATATAAAAATTAAAAATAGAGCGATGAAAGTAAGAGCATCAGTGAAGAAAAGAACGGCGGATTGTAAAATCGTAAAACGCAAAGGAAGAGTTTATATTATTAACAAGAAGAACCCGAAATTAAAGCAACGTCAGGGATAAAATTATTTGTAGTATGGCACGTATAGCAGGAATAGATTTACCAAAAAATAAAAGAGGTGTAGTAGGACTGACTTATATTTTTGGTATTGGAAGAAGTACTTCTAAAAAAATACTAAACGATAATAATATTGATGAAAACATAAAAGTTCAAGACTGGAATGATAGTCAACTATCCGTCATTAGAAATGCTATAAATGAAATTAAAACTGAAGGTCAATTGCGTTCAGAAATTCAGTTAAACATCAAGCGTCTCATGGATATCGGTTGTACGAGAGGAATTAGACATAGAGTAGGATTACCCTTACGTGGTCAAAGAACAAAAAACAATTCTCGCACACGTAAAGGAAGACGTAAAACTGTTGCAAATAAGAAAAAAGCTACTAAATAATAAATAGTTGAGATGGCTAAGACAAATCAGAAAAAAAAGAAAAACGTTAAAGTAGATGCCGCAGGTGAAGCACACATTCAAGCGACATTTAATAATGTTATTATTTCATTAACAAACGGCGGCGGTCAAGTTATTTCTTGGTCTTCAGCTGGTAAAATGGGTTTTAAAGGCTCCAAAAAAAATACTCCCTATGCTGCCCAGGTTGCGGCAGAGGATGCTGCTAAAGAGGCTCATGATTTTGGACTAAGAAGAGTTAGAGTATACGTTAAAGGGCCTGGTGCAGGAAGAGAATCTGCAATACGTGCAATTCACAATTCTGGAATTGAGGTTACTGAAATTATTGATGTAACGCCATTACCACACAATGGCTGTCGACCACCAAAGAAAAGAAGAGTATAAACAATTATTAATCAGAAAGAATATACTATCGAAGGATTGCCTTAATTCATAGTTCTTTCAAAAATTTTAAGTATGGCAAGGTATAGAGGACCAAAAACTAAAATCGCGAGACGCTTTCGAGAAGCGATTTTTGGACCAGACAAAGCACTGGAAAAGAGAAATTATGGACCAGGTCAGCACGGTCCTGCAAAAAGGAGGGGTTCTAAACAATCTGAGTATGCAATTCAGTTAGGTGAAAAGCAAAAAGCAAAATACACTTATGGTATTTTGGAAAGACAGTTTAGGAATCTTTTTGACAAAGCATCCCGAATGAAAGGAATTACAGGTGAAAATTTGTTAGCTCTTTGTGAAGCAAGGCTAGACAATACTGTGTTCAGATTCGGTATCGCTCCATCTCGACGGTCTGCCCGTCAATTGGTAAGTCACAAACATATTACGGTGAATGGAGAAGTAGTTAATATTCCGTCTTATACTTTAAAAGTAGGAGATGTTGTTGGTGTTAGGGAAAAGTCGAAGTCACTCGAGAATATTTCCTCCTCTCTAAATTCAAGTGTCAAAAAGTTTGACTGGTTGGATTGGAATTCTGCATCAATGTCAGGAAAAGTTATAAGCACTCCTTCGAGAGAGATGATTCCCGAGAACATTCGGGAGCAGTTAATAGTTGAATTGTATTCTAAATAAAAAATAATTTCATTTGTTATGGCAATATTAGATTTTCAAAAACCGGATAAAGTTGTTCTTGTTCACTCTGATGAGAGAGATGGCCAATTTGAGTTTAGACCATTAGAGCCGGGATATGGTATAACTGTCGGAAATTCCTTACGACGTATTCTTCTTTCCTCACTCGAAGGGTTCGCAATAGCTTCAATAAAAATCGAGGGTGTTGATCACGAATTTTCTTCCATCAAGGGGATTGTTGAAGATGTCACCGAAATTATTTTAAATTTAAAACAAGTTAGATTTAAACAGCAAATTGAGGGTTCAAATAATGAAACAGTAATAGTCTCAGTTGCAGGTCAAAAGCAACTAACTGCTGGTGATATTGGTAAATTTACATCAGCATTTCAAGTATTGAATACAGATTTAGTTATTTGTAATATGGAGCCGAGTGTGAAATTGAATATTGAATTAAATATTACCAAGGGAAGAGGGTATGTTCCAGCGGAAGAAAACAAAAACATTGATGCTTCATTCGGAACCATTGCAATAGATTCAATATACACTCCTATAGTAAATGTTAAGTATTCTATTGAGAATTTTCGTGTAGAGCAAAAAACAGATTATGAAAAATTAATCTTTGATATTAAAACAGATGGCTCTATTCAACCAAAAGACGCATTGAAAGAAGCTGCTAAAATTTTAATTCACCATTTCATGTTATTTTCAGATGAAAAGATTTCAATTGAAAGTGAATCTAAGTCAGATAATGATGAGTTCGATGAGTCCTCATTGCATATGCGACAATTACTAAAAACAAAATTGGTAGATATGGATTTATCGGTGAGAGCGTTAAATTGTTTGAAGGCAGCCGAGGTAGACACGCTAGGCGAGCTAGTTGCATTTGCTAAATCAGATTTATTGAAATTTAGAAACTTCGGTAAGAAGTCTTTAACTGAGCTTGAAGAGTTGGTGGACAACAAAGGGTTAACTTTTGGAATGAATGTATCTAAATATAAATTAGATATTGACTAAAGAATAGGAATTATGAGACACGGAGATAAAGTAAATAATTTAGGTAGAAAATCATCGCATCGAAAGGCAATGATTTCAAATATGGCATGCTCCCTAATTCGACACAAAAGAATTAGTACGACAATTGCCAAGGCAAAAGCCCTGAAGGTATTTGTTGAACCAATATTAACAAAATCAAAAACCGATTCCACTCACTCTCGACGAGTTATATTTTCATATCTTCAAGATAAAGAAATAATAACGGAATTGTTTAGAGAGGTAGCACCAAAAATCTCCTCAAGAAACGGCGGATACACTCGAATAATAAAAACGGGATTTAGGGTTGGAGATAATGCAGAAATGTGTTTGATAGAACTTGTTGATTTTAATGAAATTTATTCGAATGAATCAGTTAAAAAAACAACTAGACGATCACGTCGAGGTGGTGCGAAAAAAACAACAGAGCCGTTAACCGATAATGAGATTACAGAAGAATCATTCGAGGGTGATGCTGTAAACTCACAAGAAATGGTTGCTGATGTTGAAGCAGCAGAAGATTCAGAACAGGAAACTATTGAAGTAGTATCTGAAGAGTCAGTTGAAATTGCAGAGGAGACCTCTGAGCTGGTTGCTGAAGATTCAGAACAGGAAACTATGGAAGTAATATCTGAAGAGACGGTTGAAATTGCAGAGGAGACCTCTGAGCTGGTTGCTGAAGTTTCAGAAGTTAAAGAAGAAGTTTCTGAGGAAATTTTAGAAGAAATATCTGAAGAAGGTGAAAATGAAGAAACGGTTTCAGATTCCTCTGAAAATGTAAATAATGAATCAAAGGATGACGATATTGACGAATCAGAGTCCCCTGAAGAGGAATCAAAAAATGAATAGGAATTAACAACTTGTTAATAAAAAGGTGATCGAAAGTCACCTTTTTTTTTTGATTTAAACTTGGTAATTGAATTTTGAACTTAACTTTGTCTAAAGTAAGCTAATGAGTGCTATCAAAGAGGCAATTTTAATTTTGGAGGATGGAAGCACCTACACTGGTCTAGCAGTGGGTAAAATCGGAACTACAAGCGGAGAAATTGCATTCAATACTGGCATGACTGGATATCAAGAAGTTTTTACTGATCCGTCGTATTATGGACAAGTTTTGATAATGAATACCGCCCATATTGGGAATTATGGTGTGCATTCTCAAGAAATTGAGTCAGATTCAATGAAAATATCTGGACTAGTAGTCAAGAAATTTTCAGATGGTTTTTCAAGGGTATCTGCCAATGAATCTCTTCAGACATTCATGGAAAACAATAATGTTGTTGGCATTTCTGACATAGATACGCGGGCTTTGGTGCGATGTATTAGATCGAAAGGAGCCATGAATTGTATAATTTCTTCTGAAGATTTAACAAGAGACGAACTGAAAATAAGGCTACATCAGACACCTTCAATGAACGGTCTAGAACTTTCTTCAAAAGTCTCAACTCAAGAGGCATTTATTGAATCAGCGAATGAGCCCTCACACCGTATTGCCTTGCTAGATTTAGGGGTTAAGAAAAATATAATACGGTGTTTGGTCGAAAGAGGCTGCCTCGTTAAAGTATTTCCAATTAATGTAAGTTTTGAAGAGCTCATGGAGTTTAATCCTGATGGATTTATGTTATCAAATGGTCCTGGTGACCCATCAGCAATGCCAAATACTGTCGAACTTGTAAAGAAAATTGTAGAAACTAAAATTCCTGTGTTCGGTATTTGTCTAGGCCACCAAATCCTCGGTTTAAGTCAAGGATTGACTACGGAAAAGATGTTTAATGGTCATAGAGGTATTAACCATCCAATTAAAAATATCAAAACAGGAAAAGGAGAAATTACATCCCAGAACCATGGTTTTGTTATTTCAAGGGATAGTTTATCAAACAATTCAAATTGTTCAATAACTCATGTTCACTTGAATGACAATACCGTTGCAGGAATAGAGTTGAATGATCGACCTGTTTTTTCAGTTCAATATCATCCTGAAGCATCTGCAGGCCCCCACGATTCTCGGTATTTATTTGACCAATTTATCTCTAATATAGAAAAATATAAAAATTAATATGAGCCATATTTCAAAAGTACATGCGCGTCAAATCCTCGACTCTCGAGGAAATCCTACAATTGAAGTAGATGTATTAACCACTGATGGTTTAATTGGGAGGGCAGCCGTTCCGTCTGGTGCATCAACAGGTATCCATGAGGCGGTGGAATTAAGGGATAATGATTCGTCAAAATATTTAGGAAAAGGAGTTTTACAAGCTGTTAAAAATGTAAATTCCATGATCAATGATGTTCTTATTGGAATGGATATTATGGATCAAAAATCGGTTGATTTAAGGCTTTTAAAATTAGATGGAACGGAGAATAAATCTCAAATCGGGGCAAATGCTATTTTAGGTGTTTCTCTCGCCGTTGCCCGTGCTGCTGCAAATTCGTCAAAAATGAGTTTGTTTAAATATATTGGCGGAGGTGGGGCAGTTACCCTTCCAGTTCCGATGATGAACATACTTAACGGAGGTTCTCATGCAGATAATTCAATTGATATTCAAGAATTTATGGTTATGCCATTCGGTGCTTCAAGTTTTTCAGAAGGATTAAGATGGGGTACTGAAATTTTTCATCACTTAAAGTCTGTACTGAAAAAACAAGGAATGTCAACGAATGTCGGTGATGAGGGTGGTTTTGCTCCAAATTTGAAATCAAATGACGAAGCGATTGAGGTGGTTCTTCGCGCTATTGAAAATGCTGGATTTCGTCCAGGTGAAGACGTCTACATTGCGTTGGACGCAGCCGCGTCTGAGTTTTACAAAGCAGATTCTGGGCTTTATCACTTTGAGTCTACAAATGAGAAAAGGTCCTCAGCTGAAATGGTTGATTTTTGGAAAAATTGGGTATCTCGTTATCCTATTATTTCAATAGAGGACGGTCTTGCTGAAGATGATTGGAATGGTTGGTCTCAATTGACTAAAGAACTAGGAACGAAAGTTCAATTGGTCGGTGATGATTTATTTGTTACAAATTCGAAACGTCTGCAACGAGGTATAACGGAAGGTATTGCAAATTCAATTTTGATTAAAGTGAACCAAATTGGCTCATTAACAGAAACGATCGAGGCGGTTGAATTAGCCCGTAATAATGGATATTCGTCTGTAATAAGTCATCGTTCTGGTGAAACGGAGGATAATACAATAGCCGATTTGGCGGTAGCATTAAATTGTGGTCAGATTAAGACTGGTTCGGCATCACGAAGCGATAGAATGTCAAAATATAACCAATTGCTCAGGATTGAGGAAGAGCTGGGAAATTCCGCGATTTATCCAGGAAGAAATTTTAGATTTCTAAAATAAAATGAATCATTTCAATATCCGTGTTTACGGACTGTTGATCAAAGAAAATAATCAAGTATTAATTTCGGATGAACGAAGAAATAATTTTTGCTTTACCAAGTTCCCTGGAGGTGGATTAGAATTTGGCGAGGGAATTAAGGAGGCGCTAGTTAGAGAGTTTAAGGAAGAAATGGGATTAGAAATAAGGGTGGGTGAGTTATTCTATTTTAATGAACATTTTCAATTATCTGCATTTAATCCAAAACATCAATTGTTTTCTTTTTATTATTTGGTTTCATTGGTAATTCCTCAAAATGTTGGTTTAGAAAAATATCAAATTCCGTTAATTAACGATGGTGAAAAGCAAAGGTGGATTAAAATTGATGAATATTTGGCAAACCAAATGACTTTTCCGATAGATAAAATTGTAGTATCTAAATTAATTGAATCCAGATGACAAAGGATGAACTTAGAAAAAAATATAAAATACTTCGGAAAAAATTTGATGAAAAAACGATTGATGGTTTATCTCGGGCTTCTTTTTCTTTATTATTCAATAATTTTGAGTTAAATGCCAAAAATGTAGGAATTTTTTTACCGATTCCGAATAAAAATGAACCAAATACGTTTTTATTATTAACAGAATTTTTCTCTGATTCAATAAATTATTTTGCTCCAAAAATAGATACAGTTTTGGATCAAATGAATTTTTATTCAATTCGTCAAATGAATCAAATTGAATTTGGTCTCTACCGAATACCAGAACCTATATCAATACGTAAGATTGAATTTTCTCAGTTAGATATTCTTCTAATTCCATTATTATGTTTTGATTTTGAGGGAAATCGAGTTGGTTATGGAAAAGGATATTATGATAGGTTATTAAAAAATGCGCCTAATAAGTTATTGAAAATTGGTATTTCGTTATTTCATGAACCAGAGCAGATCGATGATATAAATGCAATGGATGTGGCATTAGACTACTGCATAACACCGCATAAATTATATAAATTTGGGAAAATACAGTAGGCTTGTCAAAGGTATATATAATAACATTGATACTATACTTTGATGATTAATGCGAAGTTTTTCGCTTAATTATTTTAGATAACTTTCAAAGAATTCGTGAATCAATAATTCATTTTTATCGACTTCAATTTTTTGCAATCCAACAGAAACAAGAAAACGCGTAATAATTCTTCTATTAATTTCAGTATTTTCTACTAATTGGATTTTCACAGAATTTTCTTTTTCATTGATCGTATAAGAAAAATAGTCTGGATAGTAGTTAGCTGAGGTCATAATTTTTTCTTTCGTAATGGACTCGTGAAAATAGAAGATATAAATTCCATTTTTTTTAGATTCGGTAAGTTCAGATTTGGTTTGTGATTTTCCGTAAACTAAATTTTCTTGAGAAAAGGAAATAGCACTAATGCCGATGAAAAATAATAAAACTAGAAAGTATCGCATAATAGGTTTTTTTAAATGACGCTAAAGTAAGTTAAAACGTTGTATTTTTAGCTAAAAAAAAGATGAAATGTTAATTCATAGTTTCATTGAAGGAGTTTTAGAGGCAGGTTGCGATGAAGCAGGTCGAGGTTGTCTTGCTGGTCCTGTAGTTGCTGCTTCCGTAATTTTGCCTGAAAATTTTGACCATAAATTATTAAATGATTCAAAGCTATTGAGTGAAAAACAAAGATTTGAACTTGAACCATTTATACTAAACAGTGCTTTGTGTTTTGGAGTTGGAATAGTAGATGAGCGAGAAATTGAAGAGATAAATATTTTAAATGCGAGTTTTTTGGCAATGCATCGAGCTATTGGGAATCTAAAATTAGAACCAGTTCATTTAATCATTGATGGAAATCGATTTAAAAACTACAAAAATATTCCACATAGCTGTATTATTAAAGGAGATTCTAAGTTTAAATCTATTGCGGCAGCCTCTATTTTGGCAAAGAATTACAGGGATAGAATTATGAATGAATTAGATTTAAATTTCCCGGAATACGATTGGAAGAGAAATAAAGGATATCCGACAAAAGCACATCGTCAAGCTATAATTAAACATGGGGTTACTCCTCATCATCGAAAAACTTTCAATTTGCTAGGCAGCTCAAGTCAGCTGGAATTGTTCTAGTCAACATTATACTGTTAATTCAAATTGATAAATCTCTTTAAACCTACTGATTCAGGCCTTAATTTTACTCATAAATTATGAGAATACTTAAAGCTTTTTTTTGGATATTCGGTCTTGGATTACTTGGTTGGACTGGGTATGCCATTTATGATATGACCAGTTGGAAAAATTCATTAGATCCCGCTGATATTTTTTGTTCAAAAGATGAAAAAGTTTTGGTTATTCATAAGCCAAATTCATACGATTGGAATCAAATTGAATTTTCAACACTTTCTGAAAATAAAAATATAGTTGATCCGCTCCTTTCGAATTTACCATCCAATGGTAGAGTCTATATAAGTAAAACACGGAATTTTATTTTATTAGAAAATGAGGTCGAATGGACGGAAGAATCGTTAAAAAAATGCTTGAGTAGTTCAAAATTGCGCTATTCGATAGATGATGGCAAAATAAAAATTGAACAGTTATTTGCATTAAGAGCAAAAAATAAGTTATTGATTTATAAATATGAAGAAGATGTCGAGGGTATGGAATGGAACTGGTCTGACCTTGATGAAAATGCAACTGCATCAATAGTGAGTTTTTCAAAATCTAGGGTTGATTTTGTTGATATTTACAGTAAAAACGATAATACAGTTGAATTTCATACAAAAAATATAAAAGGAGTTGAAGGTAAAATTGTGGATGATATCTCAACTTTTCAATCATACATTCCTTCAAAGTCGAAGGACTATATTTTCTATGAAAATACGTATTTAAAATCTTTAGATTCTGATTACAGGAAAGGGCCTATTCAAAACTTTGTTGGAGCTGGTTTGTGTTCATTTATTTTTGAAAATCAACGGATTGTTTTATGCCAGTTCAAAGAGGGGCAAAACGCAGTTCAAAATTTAAATGAGTTCTTCCAAAAAGAAGAGGATAACTCCCTTTTCGGGAGGTTCGATAATTTGATGATTTCGAATAAATTAAAGGCTGGAAAAGCCAGTTATTTCGTAAAAACAATTGATAATATCGCTATTTTTTCTCAAAACGAAGAAGTTATAGATACATTACTAAAAGAAATTGAAATTGGTAAAACCTGGCTCTATAACGAAGAAGAGTTAAATGTTTATTTACAAAATTTACCCAAGACAGTGTCGTATCGTAGCTTCGATAAATTTATAAATAAAAGTGTTTCTGTTTTTGGAAGTAAAATTATCGAAACATACGTTAAATTTAAATCCGAAAAACTTTTACTCAATACAGATTTGGAGTATTTGTCAGTTTCAATAAGTGGAAAAATTAAAGATTTTGAATCTTTTTCAGGAAAGGGAAATATCGTTTGTTTAACCGAGGATGGAAAAATTATTGGTATTGAGAATGGATTAAAAACCTGGAAGAAAGACATTGATGATAAACCTGTCGGAGAAATGCAAGTATTAAAAACAAAGGATGAGGAATATTTGGTTGTCACCGCTTTGAATTCTATTCATATAATTAGTCGCTTTGGAAAATATTTAGAGGGGTACCCTCTAAAATGGACAAATTCAGAGTTTATATGCTCAAGTAATGCATTTATTTATAAAGGACAAGTTTCTGTTGGGGTTGTGACCTCTTCTAACAGTTTAGTAATATTTAATTCTGCGGGTAAACTTTCCAATGAGATCAATTTAAAAGATATAAATGGTGTATCAAACATAGATTTTTTTACAGTTGATGGACGACTGCATGGAACTTTGTTGACCTCAGATAAAATTATTATTTATGCCTTGAGTGAAAAGAAAGTTGTAAAACAAGTCCAAAATATAAATTCAGCGATATTAGTTGACGTACCAAATTTGTCTCTAATTTCATATTCAAATTCGGGAAGATTAATTTATACGAAATATCCGGGTAGTAATGACCAGGGTGTTTCTGATATAAGCACAGACGAAGTAATTGAAAGTAAAATGATAGATTCCTCATTGTATACAATTTCCATGTCGGGAAATAAGGCATTTATCTCAAAAAATGGAAAAAATATACTAATTGAAAAAGACCTCGCTAATTCGCGAATAAATTCTGGAGATATTCTTAAAAATTCGTTCAAAGAAATTTATTTTGCTGTGCTTGATGTTATTGGTAATGGAGTATTTTTGTACGACGAGAAAGGAAGAATGTATGTTAAAGGTAAGATTGAAGGCACACGAAAAGTTTCCTTGAATCAGGGTTCCGGTTATTCTGTTTTAGTTACAACCGTAATAGACGGCTACTTAATTCAGTATTTGTTGAAATAACTTTCAATATGTTACTAAAAAATACTTTGGCTTCGTGTTTTTCTGATGTATTTTATTAGTTAATTATTAGCTCAAAATTAATTTACTATCTATGGTTTCATTAGGAGTAGATGATTGGAATTTATAGGAAGCTAATTAGTTTATTTTGAATATACTATTTTAAGTAAGTTTGGGAAAAAAAAATTAAAAGGAAGTGTAAAATTTCATTTCTATGTTATTATCGAAGAAATATCGTTTTTTATTATCCGCATTATCGGGGGTTCTACTGGTTGTGAGTTTCCCTTTTTCGGGAAGCGTGTCTTTTCTTTCATTTATTTCCTGGGTTCCGTTATTAGTGGTTGAAGACTCTATTTTAACGCGAAATTACAGAAGCGGGAAAGTTTTTATTCACGCATATCTTACATTTTTCATCTATAACGTTGGTACTACGTGGTGGATCTATTTTGCATCTCCGGGTGGAGCATATTTTGCATTCATTTTGAATTCACTTTTGATGGCTTTGACTTTTTATTTTTATCATTTAACGCGGAAAAAGTTTAATGCTAAATGGAGTTTGATTCTTTTAGTTGTTTTTTGGGTGGGTTTTGAATACCTTCATCACCAATGGGAATTATCTTGGCCGTGGCTTACACTTGGGAATATATTTTCAAGAAATCCAGAGTTGGTTCAGTGGTATGAATATACTGGAGTTATGGGAGGAAGTATTTGGATTTTAGTAATTAATTATCTAGTTTATCAAGTAGTTTCAAATGGGATAAATGTTGGAAAAGTTTATTTTAAAAATCATTCAAGACAAATTTTTCTAGTTCTGATAATTGCTGTTGTTCCTGTTCTTTTTTCTTTGTTCAGATTTAGTCTATATAAAGAGAAAGTGAACCCCGTTGAAGTAGTGGTAGTGCAACCAAATATTGATCCTTATAATGAAAAATTTATGTCTAATCCAGAAAATCAGATTAAATCAATGCTAGAAATTGCGCAAAATCATCGAACAAGTAAAACAAAGTTTGTACTTTTTCCTGAAACAGCTATTGTTAATGCTTTTGATGAAAAATACGTGGATTCATCAAAATCAATAACATTAATTCGTGAATTTGTAAAAGTAAATTTTCCTGTTCACATTTTTATTGGGGCTTCAACCTATGCATTTTTTAATAATAAAAACTCCATCGCTTCCCGAGAAATTCCAAATTCAAATCAATATATTGAGTTCTATAATTCATCAATTGGTATTGATTCATTGAATAGTCAAATTATTCATAAATCAAAATTAGTTCCTGGTGTTGAAAAAATTCCCTTTTCTAAATGGCTCCCTTTTTTAGAAAAATTATCGATTGAAAATGGAGGAACTTCAGGGACTCTTGGTCAGGAGAAGACTCCTCGTATAATATCTGCAAATTCTTTGAGATATGCACCGATTGTTTGCTATGAATCGATTTACGGTGAATTTATTGCAACCCAAGTTAAAAATGGTGCTGAATTATTGTTTATAATAACGAATGACGGATGGTGGAGAAATACTCCAGGATATCAGCAGCACAATAGTTTTGCATCATTGAGAGCCATTGAAACAAGAAGATCGATAGCGCGATCAGCAAATACCGGAATTAGTTCATTCATCAATCAAAAAGGAGAGGTTGTTAAACAAACAAAGTGGTGGCAAGGAGATGCGCTAATTTTTGATCTGAATAAAAATAATGAACGGACAATCTACACGTTATTTGGAGATAATGTTTATCGACTTATAAGTTTTTTGGCGATTTTTCTTACAATTTTGTCACTTGTGATTTTACCGATACTCCAACTGATAAAAATAAAAAAGGGTCATCAGATTGACAACCCATCATAATTTTGTAGTAATTGTTTAGAATAAGGCATTCAATTTGTCGGCAAGTTGGGATTTAGACGCAGCACCGACATTTCTATCAACGACTTCTCCATTTTTAATATACAAAATGGTAGGAATACTTCTAATTCCAAATTGTGCGGATATACCCGGATTTTCATCAACATTAACTTTACCAATAATTGCTTTGTCAGCATAATCAGTAGATAATTCATCAACAACTGGGCCTATCATCCTACACGGGCCGCACCATTCAGCCCAAAAGTCAACCAATACGGGTTTTTCAGATTTTAGTACTAATTCTTCAAAGTTTTGATCTGTAATTTCTAAAGCCATTTTTTATTTTTATTTAGTTTATAGTTAATTGAATAATCAAAATTAGATCCAATTAAGGAAATTTGACAAAATGTCAGAATTATCGTTTTTCAATATCTGTAAAGGTTCGATATGTTTCTCCTGTATATATTTGTCTTGGTCTACCGATTGGTTCTTTATTTTCAGTCATTTCTTTCCATTGAGCAATCCATCCGGGTAAACGGCCAAGGGCAAACATAACTGTGAACATTTCTGTCGGGATTCCCATAGCCTTATAGATAATTCCAGAATAAAAGTCAACATTTGGATAAAGGTTTCTTGATTTAAAATACTCATCTTCAAGTGCGACTTGTTCAAGGCGTTTTGCAATTTCCAACATCGGGTCATTTATCTTCATTTTTGCCAATACCTCATCACATGTTTTTCGAATAATATTTGCTCTAGGGTCAAAGTTCTTGTAGACTCTGTGCCCGAATCCCATTAACCGGAATGGATCATTTTTATCTTTCGCTTTTGTAACCCATTTATCTACATCTCCACCATCTTCGTGTATTTGTGCTAGCATTTCAATAACTTCTTGATTCGCCCCCCCATGGAGTGGTCCCCATAAGGCACAAATACCAGCTGAAACGGTTGAATATAAATTAGCTTGAGAGGACCCAACCATTCGCACCGTGGATGCTGAGCAATTTTGTTCGTGATCAGCATGAAGAATTAATAACTTATTTAACGCAGCTGAAACTACAGGATCAACTTTATAGTCCTCCGTCGGCATGGCATACATCATGTGCAAAAAGTTTGAACAATAGTCGTATTTATTTTTGGGATACATGAATGGATGACGAATAGAATTTTTGTAGGCCCATGCGGCGAGTGTAGGCATTTTTGCCAATAAACGATGCATCGTTAGCTCTTTTTTTTCTTTACTCCTGTGCGGGTCAAGTGATTCGGGGTAGAAAGTGGATAAGGAGCAAATCATTGAGGATAATACTCCCATAGGGTGGGCTTGAGCCGGATATGCTTCGAAGAAGCGTTTCATATCTTCATGGACAAGCGTATGTTTTTTAATACTGCTTTCAAAATTTTCAAGTTCAATTTTTGTAGGTAGTTCTCCATGCATTAAAAGATAGGCCACTTCAAGAAATGAGGCTTTTTCAGCTAATTCTTCAATGGCGTAACCCCGGTAGTGTAAAACTCCCTTTTCTCCATCTAAAAAAGTAATACTACTTTTGGTAGCTCCGGTATTTTTGTAGCCGGTATCAAGCGTTACATATCCTGTAATATCTCTCAATTTGCTAATATCAATCGCTTTCTCATTCTCTGTACCTGTTACCACAGGAAATTCAAATATTTTACCATCTAACTCAATTTTCGCAATTTCACTCATGATTTCCCTTTTATATCTTAATTATCTAATAATCGTCATTTCGTCAACGATATGTTTCGCTCCAGCAAATTTATCAATGATAAAAAGGACATAACGAATATCCACATTTATCGTTTTTTGAAGCCTTGTATCAAAAATGACATCTCCTGCCATGGCCTCTATATTGCCATCAAAGGCGAGTCCAATTAATTCTCCTTTTGCATTTAACACAGGAGACCCAGAATTACCTCCAGTTATATCGTTGTCAGTTAAAAAATTAACAGGCATATATCCTGCTTTGTCTGCATATTCACCAAAATCTTTTTTCTCGTTTAGCTCGATTAATCGTTTCGGTAAGTCGAATTCCTCGTCATTTGGTTTGTATTTATTTATGGTTCCTTGGAGAGTAGTGAAATAATTTAATTCAGCATCATTTCTTTTATCATAAGGCAGTGGGCTAACTTTTCCGTACGTTAGTCTCATGGTACCGTTTGCATCCGGGTATTGGACTTTACTTAATTCTGATTTTCGCATTCCATCGACAAACTTTCTGTATGCAGCGGTAAATTGACTCTGTTCCTTAATTAACTCAGGAGTTTTGAAATTAAGTTGAGCAATAAGTTCTTTGGAGAGGGTAACCATTGGCTCATTTTCCAATATTTCTAAACTTGGATTTTTAATGAATTTCAAAAGGTTTTTTTTCGATGAGTAAATTGATCCATCAAAAATGGTTTTAGTGTAGGTAGTCAAGTCCCGATTGGATGATTTGAAAACAGTTTCTAAAAAATCTGATTTAGCATAACCACCCGATTTATTGAAATACAATGATAGGCCATCCGAGAAAATCTTTTTTTCTGTTTCAATATCTATCGAAGCGTAGAATTCTTCAATAGATTTAATCAAATCAGCTTTCATATCCTTTCTTTCATTTTTATTGGCTTTTGAATACGCTTCAATGGCCATATTCAGCGATCGTGAAATAATCGCAAATGAGGAGGCTCTCAGAAATACTTGTAAATAATTGTCGTGACGAGATTTTTCGTTGGTAAGTTGGTAATAGTTATTTATAATCTCGGTTACACCTGAATACTCGACGTTTTCATCCAATCCAGCCCATTTTTCAAATGATTTTTCGTTTATCGCTTTATATTCGGCAGTCTTAAACTTTGTCAGTGCTTCAATCATCCCTAGGCGATTTTTCCAGTAGTTTGCTAAACTTGCATATTTAGATGCGTAGTT
>Ga0194125_10001539_pt1 | contig 38944 bp, 35 predicted proteins | sample TA2KigC250mmetaG_FD_148626 | JGI IMG/M metagenome (GOLD analysis project Ga0194125, IMG submission 148626) | Freshwater microbial communities from Lake Tanganyika, Tanzania - TA2015034 Kigoma Deep Cast 250m | ecosystem: Environmental > Aquatic > Freshwater > Lake | place: Tanzania: Lake...
TAATTTGCCAAGTTTGATGATTTTTTCAGGCGTGGAAGGGTTTAGTATATCCATATAGCGGTGTGAGATACTCATAAGGTCAAAAAACTCCATAATTCAAGACTCCTTCTGGAAATGGTAACTTATTGATAAAGGTGTTGCGAGACCTGATGCTAATCTCGTTGACAATGTGGTGATGACAGCCTCAAATTGTTTCCCCAATCATTAACATCTTAGACTTCTGCTTGAAAAGAAGCAAGTAGTTCTAGGCCATAATACTAACAGTGCATATACATTGGCACGACCACGTACACTTAAAAGTAATGAGGCCTTCCTTTTCTCATTCGAAATCAATATCACAAGTTGAGTGATTGTGTAACAATCCCGAGAAATGTTAGCTGGGGTTCCCTATTTCAACCTGATTTCGGTATTCCTATCCATCGTGGAGTTCTATCCCTATATTTACGATAAGCATCGCCATACTGTCCTATAAGGAAACGTTCTTCTGTAGGTACGACAATGTGGAAGAAGACTATCCACAAAATAGCGCACAGCATAATAACCCAGGAAGCACAGGCAATACCTATGCTCAGGTTAAGCAAGAAGCCGCTAAAGTATATGGGATGTCTTGAAATCCGGTAAATCCCAGTGGTTACTGGCTTATCAACTGGGGTAGTGGCAAAGCCGATAGTTGTCATGAGGCTCATAGCCAAGGCTAAAATGAAAACAATAAGACCTATATAAAACCAAGCAGTTCCTATTTGCAGCGGCAGGAAGATAGAGTAGATAATAGAGAAAGGCATTATTACCATATGAGTTGACCGGGCTAATATCTTCTCCATTCTATTGAAGGGTACAAATTGGGGTGCTCTCTTCGTTCTTGTTTTCGCCTCTTCGTTCATGAAGAAATTCGGAATAATCATTGATAGCAACTGTAACACCCAGAGTATCCAAGCATTCCAAATGCCTATTTCAAAAGCTGGTATAAGCGTCATGATTACCTCCTCTGTCCCACTCAACCCCATTCTACGCTAATAGACCTATTGGAACAAGGCAGAAGAAAGCTAAAACGGCAGAGTGAACAAAAGTCAGGATCGTGCAATGGCAATTGGTAGCATTATTTAGAACGCTAACAGATGCAACTCTACCCAACGACTACCTTGGTTTGATTTAGCTACCACGTAAAAACGAAATAGACTGAAACCGATTGTTCAAAACTCTTGCCCCTGAGTTGCGTAAAAACATACCAAGTGTTATAGTTCCAAGCTATAGTTCCATTAAGGAATGCCTTCATTTAAAAACGGATAAGCAAGACGAATGAGCCAGCAATTCGACCTTCGTCAAGTGTTGTTAGACAGCTTTAATAAAACTGGGGTAGAATGGCACATTAAGGGCGTTGTTAACGGTAAAGGGAATCTCTATACGGTATCGAATGACACAAAACTAATTTCCAAAGTCTTTGAATTGGTAGCGTTTCCCATTATTATCGAAGCAGTGGAGCCATACATAGAGAAATGGGAATCTGAGGAGCGCCAGACTGTCTACCCGGACCTGACCCTTGTAGTTGCAGGTGATCTTCCAAACAAGATAGCAATTGACATTAAGAGCACCTACCGGAAAGCTAGCAATAGAGCTGGTTTCACGCTAGGCTCGTACACGGCCTACATGCGCCCTCCATTCACGAAGAACATCCGTTACCCTTATACACAATATAGAGAGCATTGGATAGTTGGTTTTATATACAGCAGAGTTCCTGGAGTTGAACCTGAGGTAGTTAACATTTCTAACATAGACAAAGTAATTGCGCCGATCACAGATGTAGAGCTCATCATTAGAGAGAAGTGGCAAATAGCCTCCGACCGACCGGGTAGTGGCAATACCACCAACATCGGTTCGATAACTGAAATCGAGGGGTTAAGAGAAGGCAAGGGTGTATTCACAAAATTTGAGGAGAAGGGAAAGGAAATATTCGAAGACTACTGGCGAAATTTTGACCGGAATCCACCCAGAAAATACAAGAGTGTAGATGAATACCTTGCGTGGAGAAAAGAGCACCCTACTACGTCATAAAGCACTGCCCTTCAAATCGCATTGTCCTCTACCTAAGGTGCAATGAAGAGTAGCTCAGAGGAACTATAAGTAGACAAGACGTACTTATAGTTCCTCTTCTTAACTTCGATTACCTTCTGTTTATATTGCCTCAGAAGGTTAAAAAGCTCCTGCTCGCTTGGAATTCCGTTGTCCCTGTATGATACTACAAGTATGCTATTCTTATATCTGTCAAAGAGTTTGGTGAAGGCATCGTGGATCCGATTTTTGTCAACCCACTCACTTCGAATTGTCTTCAAAGGCCGGTGTTTCCTTCCATAATTGATTCTGTTAGGCCACTCAGTATACATCGTAAGCCCCTCAAGAAAATGATAAAAATGCAAGTAATCAACGCCTACGCCCTTTTCTGATATATACGGTGTATCTATATATACCAAGTCGAAAGCGCCCGGAATCTGGAGTGGGTTTAGATTGATAGCTTTATTTTTTCTGCCGTTATCAAAGACAGCCCCATTTGCTTCAGACACAAAGTGACGAAACCATTGGTCGAACGGTTTGTCCCAAGTGACTTTGTTTCCAAAACTGCGCTTCACATCTCTGAATCGGATATAAAGATTCTTGCGATGGAATAGATTGAAAGGTCTCTTTATTATGCATGCTTGAAAAAGCGCAAAATAAGCCAACGCTTGCTTGTATGGATTTGTGAGGTGCGTAATATTACTTACAATCTGGTCTAACCAAGCGTTCTCCTCATCCGTATAGTATATTTCGCGGAAGGTATCCTGAATTGTTGTCCGATAGTCGATTCCGTCATGCCGCTCCAGTAGCCAATCTACATCTTCATCTGACAAAACCTCAACCTCATTTTCGATCAGTGCCAAGCCAATGAAGTAGTTGAATTTAAGACTGTCGTTGTAAGTTACTCGCTTCTCCTTCCTTTTAAGGAGATGCGATACAGCTCCTGTTCCTCCGAAGGCATCCAGCGCTGTATCAAAGTCCAGGTCTTGAATACTATCCCAAATCCAATCAACCAACTTCGCTTTGCTTCCCTGAAATCTAGTTGATGGGAATACTGGCTCTTTCTTCACTTCCAATGGTAATTCACTTTGAATGACTTGCGCCTTGTGCATCTTTACCCCAATCCGTGGCGGACTCCCACTCAAATATTTTATCACAGCCTGTTCTGTCACCGATAGCTAAGAAGACACAGCTTCAACGACATCTAGATTCATTAATGATAACATAATGATAACATAATGACTATTAGTTGTCAAGATGATGTCGTCATGTTATCATTATGTCTAGAGGATTCAGGTGCAAATTAGACTCAAGCAACTAAGGGAATCACGCTTCCTAACTCAGCGTGAACTTGCAGCAAAGGCTCAAGTAGGAATCTCAACTATCGTACGTATAGAGAAAGGGCAACAAGTCCCCACATTCAAAACGATCAAGCGCCTAGCATCTGCATTAGCCATAGACCCGTCCGAGTTGGCACAGCCTGATGACTAATTTGCGGGCTGAGATCGAATACATCCCCTAATTTTTTGAAAATTACAACATTTGATTACTATTCTAGTACCTCATTCTTTCAATTTCATAATCGAGCCTATTATTGCCTGCAGAGTCGGAGATGTTGCTCCTTGGTTCAACGCTCGGCGTAAGAGTTCACCCAAAAGTTGTGGACTTTTAGTTGCGTCATCTTTGTTACCATAGCCAAACTCCACTTGTAATTCCCCTAGTAGTGAATTGAATACCTCGTGTCCGATTTCGTCGCGCAGCGTATTTTCTAGCTTAGCTTCGAAACAAGCAAATCTGTCATAAACACCACAAGGCCAATCGCTAATCTGCTCACCGACTATCCGAAGTAAAATGTGATTTTCGCGGGGGTTAGCACCCTCTGTACCTTTATCGCTATCCCAAACAACGTAAATGCGAATACCAAATTTCTGAAAAATTAGGCATGGACGATCTAGAGAGCTCTTTCCTCCGACAGGAATAACTGTTATATCGTGGCTTTCGAAGTCGCAGTTGTTGGCGAATGCGGCACCCAATATGGCTGCACGTTCATCCTCGCCTTCAACAAGGACGACCACGTCAGCGAAGAATCCCTCTGCAACCCAGGGGGTCATAATGGCCTTCAAACGAGGCTGTAACGTTTCCCAATTGTACATTGGCACAGAATTGCCATTTCGGTCCTTGCCCTCACACGCCTCCCATAGTTCCTTTGCTACTGCATCACCTCTTACCTCAATGGTTTTGGTAATCCGGGGCTTGTCTGCGCCATTGGATATCTTACGCAGGACTCGTACTTGGTCGAATCGATCGATACCAACGAATAGCGGCGAGTGTGTTGAATATATAACCTGTGTCCTCTTTGCCACGCCCGGTACAGTGCCACTGGCCAGTTTTAACAGGATGTTTGATAAATACCGTTGCCTACTTGGATGCTGGTACAGCTCAGGCTCCTCAATGGCGAGCACCAGACTAGGCATTGCACCTGGGACTCCCCTAAGTGTAACTTCAGATTCGGCTGATGTCTGAATTTCAATGTCTTCATCCTCAGGTGCTTGAGCTTGGACAGCTGCCAAATGCTGAAGCATGGTCAGAATGAAAGCTCTCTGTAGACCATGTCCTGTTGCTGATACAGGTGCCGAGTAGCCATGTTCTCTCAGTTTTACATCTGCATTTGGCATGACGATTTCAATGCCGCCCTCCGTTATCCATTGCAACTCCACTGCTGCATCAGGCACAAAAGTCTTTAAAGTTGACGTAAGCTTATCCTCAAGCTCTTCTAATCCTTTAGCGGTATCTCCCGCCATTACTTCGTTATATCGTTTTTGTGCCTGCTCTCTGATTTCTTTTAGTTCGTCACGATTAGCCAGTGTAGCCCTTATAACTAGGTCTAAGATCTCTGTTATTGGTCTCCCTCTCCCCTCTTGGGCATCTTCAGCCGCATCACGAACTGCGGGTATGGGAATCAGGCGTGTGAATCGGCCCAAGTATCCTTGCCCGACTCCTGTAAACCCAAAGAACTGACCATCATCCCTTTGTCTAGTACATTTCTCATGATGATCGAGTTCCCATTGACGCATTGCTTCAAAAGCTGCATTTTGGGAGTTTACTGTGGGAAGGTTTGCATATTCGGGATTCTGCCTAATTTCAGCATATTGTTTTCTAACTTCCATTGCACTTCCTGCATCCCGAATCGGAATAAAGTCGGCATTTTGGAGTTTGGCACCGTGCAACTTAGCGGCAAGCTTCTCATTGTGGAGTGAAAGCACACGAGTTACTGTGAGTTCTTCACGGTCTAGATACGGAGCAAACTTCTTTTTGGCATCGTCTTCCAAGTCTTTGAAGGTAATGCTGATCTCTATATCCTGGGACGTTTCCTTGTTGTAAAAATCATCCTGACTAAATCGTGGAGCGGAAGTATAGAAGAGTTCAAGAGCCCTCAGGAAACACGACTTTCCTGTGCCATTCGGACCTACAATAGCTGTTAGTGGTTCACAATTCAAGGTCTCATCAAGAATGCACCTAAAATTCCTTACATGAACCGATTTTATAATCATAGCTGGCTGCTGTCTCACCCCACTTTCTTGTAGGGATATTTGTCTTTAATGTGTCTGTGGAAGAAAGAACCAAGTGACGCGGCTGCCATGAGTGCTACGTATATGCTCTTTGGAACACCTCTGTATTGATAGATGCTACCGTTGTGGAATTCGATCTCCAAAACTGAAGATGCGGGGTCATAACCTACCGACTTGAGATTACTGGAGAACACAGGTTGCCGGACCACTTCACTTCCTCCGCTATCTTGGCGGTTTCAAAAAGCTTGCCTTTACCAATTACTATAACTTTTTGTGCAGCACCAATACAAGTATATATAGTATATACCCATATGTAAACTGTATACCGAACGTTGCGATTTCGTCCAACGCAGTTGCACACTCATCATGCCATTGTAATATCTTAGATATACGGGCCAGTACGAGTTGTTGCAGGATTACCGTATGGCCAATTCTTACTTATAATTACCGGTGCAAAGCTTCATCGGGATGAATTATGGCCAGGGTCCAATGGAGGAGACCTTGAACAATAGTCACAAAAGAGTATAATACGTAGGTGTCAAACGGCTCTTTTGGAGGCGTCTGAAGTTCGAGTTAGTTCTAGGAGTTGAGGTAAGATATGGTTCGTTTCCTCCACACGAGCGATTGGCAGCTTGGTATGACCCGCTACTTGTTCTCCGAGGGGGCTCAGGAGCGTTTCAACCAAGCACGCTTCGATGCAATCCGCTCACTCGGCAAAATTGCAGAGGAATCTAATTGCCAGTTCGTAATAGTCTGCGGAGATGCGTTTGAATCCAACCAGGTAGATCGGAAAACGGTTGCGCGTGCCCTTGAGGCGCTCAAGGAAATCCCAGTCCCCGTCTGGATTCTGCCCGGTAATCATGATCCCTTGAATGAGGCCTCGGTCTATTCATCCAAGAGCTTCGTGCAAGGGAAACCGTCTAACGTCAATGTGATTAACGATGCAACCCCGATCCAAGCGGATCACAACGTCGAACTGGTTGGGGCCCCATGGCTTTCAAAACGCATGCCAGTGAACCCATTTTACGAAGCAACGAAGTCACTTGAACCATTAACTGGCGTCACCCGGGTTATCTTGGCACACGGTATTATAGATTTGTTTACACCCAAAAAGGATGACCTTGGGATACTTACGGCAGATAGTCTGGAGCGTGTCATCGAAAAGAAAAAGGCCTCCTTTGTGGCGTTGGGGGACCGCCATTCACGCACTAAGATTGGTACGAGTGAGCGTATCTGGTATTCTGGCACACCAGAGGTCACGGACTTCGGAGAAGGTGAGACTGGCTATGTCCAAATTATTGAATTAGATGGTGATAAAGTAATTGTGACACCTGTCACAGTCGGTCAGTGGCGCTTTATCGAGAAGAATCGCGTTGATATCAACTGCTCAGAGGACATTCAGGTGTTGTGAGACATGCTGGGAAGCATAGACCAAAAGGAATTAACGGTGCTTCGGCTGAACCTAGTGGGGTCTATTTCCCTCAGCCAGGAGGCAATCCTACGGCAATTTCTGGCTACCATCGGTGACGTATTCGCATCTTTTCAAATTGGCGACGATGATTTATTAGTTTTGCCCGACGATGCAGATTTCTCCAGCCTTAATTTCTCCGGGTTCGCCGAAGCGACCGTCAGGCAGCTGCGGGAAAAGATGATCGGGGAGGAAATGGAGAAGAGAACCGCTCGCGACGCGCTTGCGTTGCTGGTCAGGTTGAGTGGTGGTCTATCATGAGATATGTCTGCTTGCGGATTGCCAATTATAGGGGTGTTTCCCAGCGTGAGGCAGAATTCGCTGGAACTGGTATCACCCTGGTTAGAGGTCCCAATGAGATAGGAAAAACTAGTTTAGGGGAGGCGATCTGGATTCTCTTTGGATATCCAGATTCTAGCAAGCACAGCGATGTCATGGCAATCAGGCCGGTTCATCGCGACGAAGGTACAGAGATCGAATTGGAGGCAGATAGTGGCCCCTACCAGTTCACCTACTTTAAACGTTACTTCAAGAAAACGGAGACTAGGCTCACCATTACGAAGCCAAAAGCCGAGAGTCTGACCGGCAGGCAAGCCCACGAGCGCGCCGAAGCGATACTAAGGGAGACCTTGGATATCAATCTTTGGAAAGCTTTGAGCATTAGGCAAGGTGCAGAGATTAAGCAGCCAAAACTTACAGGTCAAACTTGGCTTTCTCAAGCACTAGATCGGGCGGCTGGTGGACATTCGACCGATCCGAAAGCTGAAAGCCTCTTCGAAGCGGTTCATGTGGAGTACCTAAACTATTTCACTCCAGGAGGAGCCGAGAAGAAAGAGCTTGAGGAATGTCGCCGGACACTATCAGATTGCCAATCGGAAGTTCAAAAGTTTGAAGAGGCGCTGAGTGATCTCGAGCATGATATCGATCGAGCTATCGATCTCAGACGGGAATTAGGTGAGCTCGAATGCTCTAAGCAGACGATTGCGAACGAATTGGAAAGCCGCTCAGCCAAGCTCAAACAGATAGACGAATTGGATCATCGTCTCACGGAGGCGAGGCATAACCTGCAATTAGCGAAAGTCTCGGAAAAGGCAGCACGTACGGATAAGAAAGCACGCGAAGAGCTTGTCAACAAGGTCTCGGATGCTAACAAGGCAGAAGCTGAAATGGGCAAATCTGTAGATTCGAGACTTGCTTCACTCAACCAGGCCAAGGAAGAGTCGAAAAAAGCAGAGACGGCTTACGATGCCGCCGAAGTAAAACTGAAGGAAGTCCGTGAGTTGACTGATTTGCGCCGGCGCGATTATGACTATTTTCGTGCCAAGCTGGACCTTGAATTGTTGCAAGAACGTAAGGATCGTGTTGACCGAGCAAGGGAGATAGCCGCTCACTCACAGGCAATTCTGGCAACGAACATGGTTGACGAAGGAGCTCTTCGGGCCATTGAGGAAGCTCAAGATGCAGTAATAACCGCCAGAGCAAAACGAGAGGCCAAGGCTCCTGCTGTCTTGTTGCGCGGATTACGAGAATGCAGGTTGATCAAAGACGGCACTACCGTCAAATTGGGACAAGGGAAAGAGCTTTCCTTTCAGATACCTGACAAGGTCAACTTAGTCGTGCCAGATGAATTAGAGATGGAGATAACAGCCGGCTCCAGTGTTGACGCGCTTTCAAAGAAGGTTGAGGATGCTGAGGCAAAGCTAAGCGATGTCTGCACCTCTCTGGGGATCAGTGGGGCAGATAAGGCGCGGGCGGCTTTTCAGGAAAGGCAAGAGGCCTCTAGACAGGTCATGGAAATGCGGCAGGTTGAGAAGGATAATTTGCGCGACCTTTCTTATGACGAATTGGCAGGCCGACTATTGCGATTACAACAGACCGTGCCGGGTTATCTGCCCGCACGGGTGTCTGAGCCACCCATTTTGGATAGCTCTGATCTAACAAAAACAGAATTGGCGAGATTGGAGAATATGCAGCAAGATCTAGAAACAAAGTGGAAAGAGGCAAAAGTTGCCTTCGATGAGGTAAAAAAATTATGTGAACGCCGGAACGAAGACTACATAGAAGCGCGATCTGTGTGGGAACATCAAAAGCAGCATTTGGCCGGCCTCGAGAAGACACTGAAAGAAGTGAGAGTGACTATGCCTGATGAAGGGGTCAATGCAGCACTCGAAAGCGCAGTAAAGGTGTTGGCACAGGCAGAGGCCGATGTTAGAGATACCGAGGCAACGCTCGGAGCGCTCAATCCGGAGCAGGAAAGGGAGCTTGATAAGACGGCCAGGGAATCATTAACCAGAATACAGCAACAGATGAAAACGACAGAAAGAGAACTAACAGAGGTAACTACTCGCCTCAAGATCAACGGAGAGGATGGCCTCTATGATAAATTGGGCATTGCTCGAACTAAGCTCTTGCGTGCTGAATATGAAAACACGTCGTTAACCAAACGGGCGGCAGCCGCAAATCTGCTATATAGGACTATGTCTTATGAACGTGATAGGGCACGTCACGCTTATGTCGCACCGCTTAGGGAGAGGATCGAGGCACTGGGTCGCTTGGTTTTCGACCATACCTTTCAGGTAGAGGTAAGTGACGACCTACAAATTGTCAGCCGCACATTGAATAATATCACGGTTCCTTTCGATAGCTTGAGTGGTGGAACAAAGGAGCAGCTTTCGCTAATCTTTCGCTTGGCGTGCGCGATGACAGTAGCCACCGATGGTGGTGCTCCAGTAATTGTCGACGATACACTGGGTTACACTGATCCGGAAAGATTGTCCCTGATGGGCGCCGTACTAGCCAAAGCGGCAAAGGAATGCCAGATTGTGATTTTTACCTGTGTGCCAGGCCGATACAGTAATATTGGGGCAGCCAAAGAGATCGTCTGGGCGAAGTGATTGACGTGTTTCAGCTTGTTGTATCGACCTAGTCATGCCATAAACCCTGCGTTTCCGATGGAGTCGAACTCTTCATCTTATCAACCATAAATAGGTGGAACAGTCTGCACTATACGTCATAACGTATCGCGGTAGATAAAGACAATTTCTGCTAGGTTCAGCCCTATTGTGTTAAGTGCCGAGTGCCATAAGCATGAAGACACGTGTGGAATCAAGGTGTCAAGATGCCTGTTCAGTTACTTTGTATCAGGAAACATCAGGCTTTCAACTGCTTTTTGTTCCCAATCTGTATACTGTTCTGGCTTTTTGAGCAGTATTTGACCACCTTGGTTTAGGAGAATTTCCAGAGTAGCATCCGAAGGAATCTGCATCAAATCTGTCTCTATCGGGAGAGGATGTTCATACCGCTCTGCTTCTGGTAAGTGTGTCTCGATACTTCGTACGCTACACTGGACAAGACGGTCCAGTAATTCGGAGGCACAAGTGAGTTCAAACTGTGAGCTTCTGTTCAGGGTTTGCAAATAATCATTCCAGATATCATGCAATAATGATATGAAGGGCTCATTGAGGTAATTGGAAGCTAGTGCCCTTTGGCAAACATAGACTCGTGCAGCTGGTGGTGGATGCACGTCTATGGGATCAACATCAAATGGATCGCCAGCAAGTGTTAGCGCCATGTCCACGGATAAGAAATAGTAGGCTGGTCCACAGACAAATGTCGCGAAAACGTCGCAAAAAACTTCATTCAGTCGTTCCAGCTTCCAGTAGTTGAGTGCCTCGTCAATAGTACGATTTCTCTCTGTTAGTTCTTCCGGTGTTAGAGGTCCCGCTTGCCGCCGAAATTCTGAGAAATAGCCAAATGTTACTGCTGCCAGATTGTCTGCGATGGTTAGGAACCTCTGGAATGCATTATGCCCCAGCTCATGGTACAGGCCTGCCATACCAAGGAGAGAGACAGAATGCTGCGGCGGGCCAAAAAACACTGGGCTCTCAGTTATTGCAGAAACTGTGGCCTGTGCACCGTCAAGACGGACGGCCATGTCCTCCATCCAGGTTAATCCACAGCGTCTGGCCGCATCGAGCAGGATGCCTCTTACTACAATATCTGCATCGCCTTCCCTACGTAAAGCTGGCAAGTAATACCAGGTGATAATGATTGTCCACCAATTAATGTCGTGGATGATTGGTAAAGCTCTAGCAATGAGCATGGGATGCCCGATGCGGGTTATCAATTGGAGACTTGTACAAAGACCTCTGCACTCGTTGATCTTTCCCTGCAACCGGGATATCAGCTGTGTGTGATTAGACCTTTTGGATTGTAGGTCCGCTAGTTCTTGCTCGATCCAAGAAAGGACAACATTAAAGTCTGTTACCTTTGCCTTCAAGTAGTCTAACATGGCTATATCTAACGTGAATATAACCGTCTAAGATCCTCTGTGAACTCGCTGTCCAAAAGTGAAAGAGTATCTTCCAACACGGGGATGGCGCTATCCTGCAGTTGCTGGTCTGATTGTAGGCCTTTAATTAGATTACTTAAGTCCTCCTTCCAGTCATCTATAGGTTTCATCCCACTCTTTACTCGGTGAACGAGTGGCTGCATATCTACAGAAGGTGATTCTTGGGTAAGTGCTGATCTAAGCCGCGTGACAAAGTCAAGTAACTTCTGACGACTTTCGGATATATCCTTCGCTGATAACCCAAAATCAGACGCCTGTCCCAGCGTGTCCGCTTCAAGCGCAATGAGTGCGCTATTGAGCTCACGTAGGAGTTGCTGTTCCCGACCCAAGCGCCCAGAAACCGAACCTAGTACACTCATATGCTTTCCTCCTCTTGATCTGTAATATCAGCTTTCTTAACAAGCCCAACATCCTCCTGCTCCCATTCTGCCTCATCCTCTTCATCTTCAGCTGGTGAACGGAACGTCTCTCGAAGTGCTTCGTCTGTCCACCTGATCGTTACGGGGAGTCCAATCTCAATATCTGGAGCGTTCCAATTCAGATGAGTGAGACGATAGGCGTCTTCAGCTATATTCTCGATATCAACCTCTCCGACACAGTCAACAACTTCCAGTAGTAGAGCGCCAGCCGTAACACCACGCCTATCCCATGCTCCTGGCCTGCCTGTGGTGGTCAAGAGAACCTTTCGCTGGTCGAGCACCAAATAGGTACCAGGAAGTGGATTCTGTAAGATCTTCCCTGCACCCTCTCGCGCAACGGTAAATAACCTGACTGGTATGTGGTTCTTGCGAATCTCTACAGCGGCACAGCAAACGTCGACAGGAAGGAAATGGTTCATTACCAAACTCTCCACCGTCTTGTGAAGTGCAGCGCTTTCGCTTGGCCACCATCGCCCGTCTCGATGAATCACAATACTGCCAATTTGATATCCACTCTTCACAATGGATATTATAGATTCCTCGAGATGTCGGCGTAAAGTCGGCTCTTTGATAGCCTCAGTCATCCTCCCTCTGGCGACAGACTGGCCATAGTGTCTTTCTACTAGGCGGCCACCTGTTCCATAAAAGAAATGATAGCCAATTTGGCCAAAGAGGGTGTCAATGCCAATATATAGGTCATAGTGTAGACTGTCCGCCAGAACCCATGGCTTAATGCCACCTTCAGTTAACACGGCTAGCGCCGTATTACGAATTTGACTGGTGGCTCGCTGTGGATTGGAGCGGGTACAAATAGCTTCTACGGTTTTTCCTGTAATGCACTGGGAGAGAACCGGTTCGATGTTCTCCTTCAGCTCGCCGTGGACATCCTTACTGAAACTATCCCAAAGAATCACAATCGCCAAACATCGTGGATTGCCCAAGCGCACCTCAGTTGCCAAACGTAGGAGGGAGCTGCCCATTCGTTCTGATTGGCCAACCGAATAGGGTCTTTGCTGAACAATGTGTAGCTGTTGTCCTGTCTGCCTTTTCACTTCCATTGACAAGTAATGTAAAAATGTCTCCCGTGTCGGACGATCGACGCTCTGGGGATATAGCAAGATGATATCACGCAAAGGTTCGTTGTGATAGGCGCCAGCCTTGTACAATGCTAGCAGCTTCCTAGAGGTGAAATTTACTATCTGACTGTCAAAAGCGCCGCTTGAGGTGCTCGGTGTAAAGTTCTTAGGAAAGGGAGCCAATATCTCGCCTTTACCGAACTCGAGGCGCGGAGGGATAAAGACCGTCCTTTCCTTCACTAAATGATCAGACTTAATAGAAATTGGGATATCTCCATATCTCACGCCGCCCAGGTATTTGAGGAAATTCTCAATTTCAGCCACTCTAGTTTGTGGCATCATCTGGGGACGGACAGAACAGCTACGCATTCCTTCGTACTCCGTAGTGAAAACAGGGAAGAGGCGAGAAATAGGCACTGGCCAAGACTGCTCTTCGTTTGAGCGGTCTTGAGCAAACACAGTTGCATCGTCACGTGATACGGACACATTTGGATATTCGTCGCGATAGTATTGATATACTGTTCTCCCTGTTTCATCGTACTTGTATTGACCAATCCCCATGCCGGCATCACCGGCATATCTACAGGGTATCTTCAGTGGTCCATTGTCTCGAATGAATGAGGCTCTATCCTTAAAAGGAATGCTTAAATCCAAGTGGTTTTGCAGAACGATCTGCTTCTCCTCTTCGGTGTACTCTGCTAAAGACTTTCTGCCTACGTACCTGGTGCGGGGGTCAGCAGCAAAGCATGGCCCAATACCATGCAACAGGACAAGGCCAAATTTCAGACCCCGATAGGCATTGACTATGTCATCCAGTATTTCTTCGTTCTCAGGGGCTATCTTATAGAAGAGAGTCCATTCGGCTCTCCAGAACTTATCTGTCATAGATCGCAGCCTGTCAGTGAAGGGTCTTTCTAGCATTCGGCACACCAATTCTTTTTCGGTTCCACAGGCTTTGTCTACGTCTACCTCAACTACCTCATCAGTCACGTCAATGTGATATACCCTATCTGGTACATCTGTAATCTGCACACTGCTCCCTACAGGCGGGCTATCGCCCTCTGGAATAAGAAAAGTAGGAGATTCAAAGCCACTTGCAAGATACACGGGACACCGAAGTACCCTACGCCATAACCTGTCCGCCCACCGTTGCATCCTAATTGGCCGGAGACTATCCTTGGGTATCCTCTCCCTAACCCTTAATACACGGAATATATAGAGTATCCCTTCCAAGCCAGTAATCGGGTATAGGGTAGCAGCAAGTTCCCTTTTGTCTTTATATCTATTCATCTGATGTCATCCTTTGGCAAAGGCGTTTGAACTTGCACCACCGGCACTTTCCCATTGACAGCGCAAAGTCACAGTCTTCGAGGCAGAGCTTTTCTTGTCCCAATAAGCCAGCAAACTGCTTGACTCGGTCGATGCTGCGCCGAATAAAACTCAATGTTTGTTCTCGCACATTTTCGTCAATCCCGAAATTCTGTTGTCGCACGGGGTCAGCTACAACATATAAGAGGTGTGCTCTAATGGAATCGAGCGAGTGTCCAAAGGCCAAGTGTGGCCAAAGTTGGTAGACATTCACCTGGAATTCGGCTGAGTCAAACTGCCCCCAATTCGACGAAAAAGGGGTTCCCGTCTTCCAATCAAATATGTCAAAGTTACCATCCGGACTTTGTAGGGCTAAATCGACTTTGACCAGTACTTGTGCACCGCTGAACTTGAAGCCAGGAGCATTAGGCCCATAAACGGGCTCCTCAAGCCAGATGCGGGACGCCCGCGCGAGTGAGCCAACGAGATCCACATCATCCACCCATGCCATAAACCGATAGAGCCATATTGCTACACTGTCTATTATTGGCACGACCTCAAACTCAGGATTCTCCTCGTATTCGTGCTCAAAAAGGGCCAGACCTCCGTCTTGGTCAATAGCGCGAGGATTCGTACGGAAAAGTTTGTTCGAGGAAAATGCCCATTCATTCATCATATTATCCTGAAGCTCAGTAACCAGCTCGGTGACTGTCGGAAATTGCCCTTGTCTGACTCGCCGAAAATAACCAGCAACGATGGAATGGAAGGCATCTCCCTTCCACCCCGGAATGTTCTTCAGCTTCTTGAGAAAGGCGATCTCTCGTAGTATACTGTCTCGGCTGTTGATCTTCGCATTAGCCAGGTATTGGAAATAATAACGCCGCTCACAATCGTGTAATATCTGATCTCGGCTAACTGACCAAGTCAGTGGCATCTCTTCATCTTCGGTAGCTTCTGGACAATTTCCCCAAAAGCACAGACTTGTTCCAGTCTCTTTAGTAAGTTGATATTAACCTTTTGTCAATACCGATGTCAATCATGACCAACCATGCTGCCCACTACTACTCCCCCAGAGTGGGAGACAGGACCACGGCTTTTTACTTGAAAGCCAAGAGCCTTGCCAACTGAGCTACTTCTGCTTGCAGCAGCCCCGCTGCTACTCTATTCAACTACACTAACGATGTTTCTTTACAATGAGCCATAATATGCTACTGAACCCATCAATTTGGGCACACGTCGGGCGCCCGATGCGAGACTTTTGTTCTTTTTGAAGCCCAGCTAAATAAACGTAAAGAAAACAATACTTATTTTGGGCTGTGGGGCTGAGGTCAATATATCTGCCAGCCGTATGCTCTTTCAGGAGACCTTGCGGTATTCCTGCTTCCAGCCCACTGCCTTTTGTATCACAGCGCGGGCATCGTTCAGGGAAACTTCAGTGTACTGCGGGCCGGCAAGCATGACTGCAATCTCCTGGGTGCGAGCTTCGCCTCCAAGTGTCTGGAGCATGCTTACGGTTCGAGCGCCTGACTCTTGCTTATGCACGTTATAATGGGCGTCGGCGAAAGCAGCGATTTGGGGAAGATGAGTTACACAAATCACCTGGCGATTCCGGGCTAATGCCCAGAGCTTCTTGCCTATTATCTCGCCACTCCTGCCCCCTACACCGATATCTATCTCATCGAAAATGAGAACCGGTATATTATCAACCTCGGACAGAGCGCCTTTCAGCGCCAGGGTAAAACGGGAGATTTCACCTGTGGAAGCAATTTTGGTTATGGGCTTGACCGGCTCCCCGGGATTGGTCGAAGCCATGAACTCAACCACATCAACCCCTTCGTTGTTGAAGGCATAAGTTTTGCCGTCGGGTAGAGGAATCCCTTCTTCAGACTCATCCTGGGTCAGGGAAACATTGAACTCAACCTGCGACATGTTCAAATCTTTAAGTTCCTTCTTCACCTCGGCGACTAATTTTTGTGCCACTGCTGAGCGCGCTATGGAGAGCTCGGAGGCTATTTTGCCCATCTCCGCCTTGAGCTGAGAGCATATCTTCTCCAGTTCAGCTTGCTTCTCCGAAGAAAGCGAGATTCCCTTCAGCTCTTTTTCAGCCTTCTCCAAGTAGCTCAGTATGTCAGCGATGGTCTGTCCGTATTTCCGCTTCAGGTTTTTTATTAGCTCAAAGCGAGCCTCCACCTCTTCCAGCCGTTCCGGATTATGCTCCAGCTTTTCGCTGTAAGCACGAATGTCTCGCGCTACCTCCTCAACGCCGTATACCGTCTCTCCGAGATAATTCAGTTGCTGGCTAAGCGTAGGGTCGAGCTTGACGAGCTTCTTCATAACTCCAACTGCTTCATTCAGTTTGTCCAGAGCCGGAACTGAAGCTCGCGAGACATCTTCTTTGCATAGTGCCTGATATGCTTCGTAAGACATTGCTTTCAGCTTCTCAGCCGAAGCAAGTATATTTCGTTCCCTTTCAAGCTCTTCGTCCTCCCCCAGCCGCAATTCAGCCTTCTTTATCTCATCCAGCTGAAAGCGCAGAAACTCCTCGCGGCGAGCGGCATCTTTCTCTGCTTCAACCAGCGCCTTGAGTTCCTGCTCCAACTTACTGAGCTCTACTACCTTGCCGCTGAAGTCATGCCGCAAGTCCATGGTATGGCCGTAGGCATCAAGAAAATCCAGATGATACTTCGTATCGAGGAGAGACAGGTGCTCGCTCTGACCGTGAATATCGATTAGCAGGCGTCCGATTTGGCGTAGAACTCCCTTAGTTACCGCCTGCCCATTAACCCGGACAACGCTGCGCCCCTGCTTTTTGGATTCGCAACTGATAACCAGATTGTCCTCATCGGATTTCAAACCCTTCTCAGCTAGAAGCTCTCTGAGCTGTGGCAGGATTGCATTATCAGGTAAGGCGAACACTCCTTCGATTTGGGCTTCGTTGCTTCCGTGGCGGATAACATCATCGTCCACCTTCCCTTCCAACAGCGTCTCAACGGCATCGATGACCAAGGATTTGCCTGCCCCCGTCTCGCCGGTAATAACATTTAACCCGCCGCTCAATTTCCAGTCTATGCTCTCAATAATCCCAAGGTTTTTAACTCTTAATTCCAGTAACAAATCCTTGTCTCCGGCAACTAAATGTGGCTAGCTTATATTTTACCACTTGTTGCCGAAATTGGTGAGGTAGAGGTAACAAGCAGCCACAATGTTCAGTCATTACAATGGGCGTAGCTTGGGCTATGCAATAGGAAACAGTCATCTCATAGGTTATTCTACGAGCAATGCAGACATCTTATGGCGTGACGGTGATTTGCATAGATCCAACAACAGTACCGAATCCACCTGAATGAGCTCTGAAAATGTAAGTGCCCGGCTTTAGTGCGTTGGACATTGTGCCCAGAAGCACCGGTTTACTACTTTCTATGCGCACATTACTTACCCAGGTAACAAAGTCCTTCTCTGACGCATAAATATTGACCTTGAACTGTATACTTTCTTCTTTTATGGCGCTAGCCCAGTAGCTAGCTTGAGTTGTTTGTGCTGAGGTCAACGTAGTAACAGGTGAGCTGTTTGGATTATTGTCCAGTGTAGCCCAAAGTTTGATTTTGCTGGGGGGTTCAAAATCAGAGAATGCGCTCGGTTCACTCTTGCCTCCGCAGGAGGGAACAGCAAGCAAAAGCAAAAACACGATTGCCAAAAAGGAAACAGTCATAAGCTTTTTCATAATAGCCTCTCGTTTTCAATTCCCTTTTAACTCATTTTATTCCGTCATCCTAATTGCGTCAAGCCTACCTTTTATAGTGATTGTCCTGAGAAGTTGGCAAAACGAGGAATCACACATTCCATCGCTTTGGGTTACATGATAACCCACCTCTCTGCACACGTATCTCGCGCTATTAGAGATGATGTCATGCTAACATAGTTTTGACGGTTGACCACTATACCATTTCCTCCAGCCCAGATGGGAAAGACAATGCTAAAAAGTACAAAATACGAGGCTAGTATGGGGTGAGGGGTGACCGGGGGTAACCGGGATGAGTCACATCGCTCAATATGAGCTCGCCACAGAGGTATCTGTGGAAAGGCAAAACACGTACATAGATAGTATAGATAGTATAGATAGTATAGAATAGATAGAATTGATGCCTTGGATCTGGTTGTATGGGCTGATGCCTCCCCCTGATTTTGACATAGCCGGGCTCCCTGCATAATTGTAGCTAACGGATATGGTGCGGAAATACTATCGGTGTACACAGGTAGCTTGTTGGTTGTCTCTTTGCCAAAGCGAAGGTAAACGGTATGAAAACATTCGCCCCCGCATTTTTTAGGGTCGTATTTATAGTTCCCGTGGGTGTGAATAAATTTTAAGTAGATGGCTCAGTCAGCCTGGCGGTAGATGTGGAGCCAGTCGTTTCTAACAGTTGAGCTGCCCTGATTGACTAGTGCAAACCGTTATTTTGTCTGCCCCACTGTAAGATTGAATTGGGATTTCGCTAGCAAAAATAGCTAACAAATAGCTAACCAACACGGTGGGACAGGACGGCACAAAAACGTATTTTAGCTTCAAATCGGTTTTCCATCAGCGAACACAATTGTTCTAAATTAAACGTAAAAGGACTCTTTAGGACATTCGCTGGCAAATTTCGAGAGCGGCACCATAAACCACTCGGACACCTCTCCTAGATTCAAATTTTACCCTAAAACTGTTCCTCAGGGCAATTTTGCCGACATTCTTATCAGGAACCTCAATTACCTGCGACTCAGACGAAGCACCTTGCAACCCCTCCTCAAACTGTCTTGCCGCTGCTTCTTGCAGACCGGGTAAGACATATGAGTAGATGTCCAGCGTGGTTGCTACAGAGCTGTGTCCAAGGCGCTCCTGAACAATCTTTGGGTGAACTCCCTGTTGCAGCAATATTGTAGCATGAGCGTGACGCAAGTCATGTAGGCGGATATCCTTTAGTCCAACGCTTTGAGCGATTTCTTGGAATGCCCTGCTAACAGTGTTGGGCCTGAGCGATCTGCCATCAGGGTGGGAGAATACCAGGTCTGTCGGCATCAAGGGCTTCCCAAGTAATTTCCGGGCATGTTCCTGTTTCATGCGGTGTTCCCAGAGCAAAATTACCAGCGAGGGTGACAATGCTACTCGGCGTCGTCCTAGTTTGCTCTTAGGCTTCCAGAAAATGTATCTGCCGTCACGAAGTTGCTGGAGCGTTTGTACTACTGACAGCTTCGCCTCCTCCAAATCAATATCGCACCACCTCAAGCCGAGCAGCTCACCTCTCCGTAGCCCAGTATATGCCTTGGTAAAGAAGAGGGCATAGTAAGGCTTCTTCTTGGCAGCGTTTAGAATCAGTTGCACTTCGCTAGGCCCCAAGGTCTGTAATCTCTTGCTCTGTCCATGGGGTGGCTCAACGGCTTCAGCCACATTGCGGATAAGAATACCATGTCTTACGCCGTGCTTTAGAGCTTTATAAAGAACTCTGTGGTGCTTATGGACTGTTAACGGAGATAAACCACCCCGGCCATCTCGGCGTCCCGACTCTAGGGCTTTTGCATAGTATTTCTGAATATGCTGTGGTTGAAGGGACAATAATGGAAGTGATCCCAGGGCGGGGATAAGGTGAAGCCTCACGATCTCCTCGTAGCGGCTGCGGGTTTTTGGCGCAGTATTTGTTGCTACATAGCCCTGGAGCCCATCCTCAAGAAACTGAGCCACGGTGAGTCGGCTCGGCTTAATATAGGCACCCTGCTCAAGGCTATGCAACAACTCGTGCAAGCGCTTTTGCGCCTCAGCCTTGCAGCCTGTGACGCTTTCAAAGTGCCTTAAGCGCTTGCCTGTTGCCGGGTTTGTCACGGTGCCTAACATATGTCCACTTGTCAAATCAGGTAAGTCGATAAGCAACTCATCTTAGCTTGTCGAAGTATGGACAAGCAAGCTGAGCAATTGTCAGTTGGTGCAGAACGATAACCAGGCCTATCGTACGGAGCACCCGATTGCTCAGGCGGCACTTAAGGCTAATACCTACAGATCTAGCATGGTTTGTTTATGGATGCCTGTCTTTCGTATCCTTGAGTCTCTCGTTTTCTTGTACTTTGCTTTCACCAGTTCCTCCCCCGTTTTGCTCCGCACTTGAAAAAGATAGGAAAGAAGTTTCTCAAGAAAGTAATCTGCTGAACGTGACTTATCTCCATGAACAATAGCCTCCTTGCCAATCATAAGCGTAGCATAAGCAAGCCTTGCTTGCTCAGAGCCTTTACTCTCTCGAATAAAATCTGGGTTAAGCTCATTTACCCGCACCGTCCCGCTCACAAATTCGCTGTGTCGAGACGGACCGTCTTCAAATCGCTCCTCTTTATAATTTATTCGGAAACCGCCCAAGTGACCTGGCTCCCCTGGTTTCTTTGATCGTTCAGCCGTGCTCTTGCCTCTCTCACGGGTAATCCCAGGGTGCACAACAGGACCACGTGGTTTTCTTAATCCCGGAAGAAGCTCCAGGTCCTTGAACTGTTCCTGTTCCAAAATGTCACGGGCAATTTCGATTGCCTTCTTTTGGACTTCGGTTAGTCTTTTTTCCTCCTCCACCCTACGCAACTCCTCTATCTCGGCTTCTAGGGAAGGCCGAATATTATCAAGTTCAACCAAGAATTGTACCCATGCCTGGTTCTCTTCGAAACTCGTTCTGGACGGTAGTGGTTTAAGGAAATCGGCATCGATATAGCCTTTGAGGAAGCCACTTGCGTAGATGCTTTCTTCAAGCCCATATGCGGGATAGGTGCCCAAATCCCCGATAATGGAAACTCCTGTATGGCGAATTGAAACATGACTCTTGCCAGAAGGGTCAAACCAAAACTGGCAACAGAATTTTTTCTGCCAATCAGTGAATAGGTGTACTTCTGTAAAGGCTTGGCCGATCGGCGGAAGGCTAATCTCCAATGGTTGTACGTGATACGCTTTATCAAGACAATTTATAGTTACTTTCAAATTCCCTTCCCTAAGGTAGGAATCAAACTTTTCAGCGAAGAATCGCTGGAGTAATTGTGGAGCCAAAGACCCTCGCGGCTTGGTTGGATCCTGATGCAAGCGAGTGATTACAATAGTCATTCCCGGATTAGAGCGCGATTCAATCTTCTTGGCAGTCTCTATTTCATATTCATCAGAGTTACTTGTAAGCACGACTTTGATAGTGGGCGCATCTTTGCTTTTCTTGCTATAGAAGGTGCAAGAGCTTCCAACTTGGTTAAACGCGAAAATGCCTATGCCCAACTCGCCTATCTGAGGTATGGTCAATTCTCGTTTCATTGAGTCCGCTACCCTGTTGAGAGCAGCTTCGAATTCTTTTGCATCCATGCCAGGCGAATTATAGTCAATAGTTATCCTGGATTTCTCTAGCCGATAGCTGACCTCGCACGAACTCTCCATTTCACCTCTTGTCTTGGCTTTGATCCACTCATCTAAAGCGTTGCTTATATACTCTTTGATGGCATTAGCCGGGGTGCCATATAACCTGCCAAGATACGTCAATAGAACCCCAAGATTGCCGCGGATTTTCTTCTTTGCCATCTGACCTACCTCTTCCCGAAAGACTGAAACCGAGTAGTTGTCAGGGCAAGCCATCTGTTGAATTTATCTTCCTCAGTCAGCATAGTAAGCAAGCTGGAAACATAACCAATATCGGAAGCGTCAAGTTCCTTGCGAAATTCATCTCTAGCCGTTGGCTCGCTATCCCGAAACCATCTCAATTCATCCTCGAGCAAAAGCAGAAGATATTTGATTTTTTCTATCCTGTGCCTAGCCTCCTCAACCTTGACGTAGACCTCAGGTTTATTCTTAGTCTCTAGGAATTCTTTGATTGCGTTCAAGTGTGGCTCTGAGGGCTTGCGTGCTCCTTTTCCGCCTGAAAAGAACCACCATTTGCTGAGAGTGTTATGTGGAGCGCCAAGTTCTTCAGCAAGCTGTCGATTAGATAAATTATGCTCCTTAGCATAGGCATGAAGTTGGCTAAGTAGTTGTTTGGCTTGTTCCTCTTGACTTTTGACCTCATTTCCCGTCATTGTCATCCTCTTACTTAAGCTTTGTCTCATTGTAGCATATTCATGACTATCCGGGGCATACAAATCGCCGTCTCGTTTGGTTTATTGCTTTTATTTGCCTATAAGTGCTACAATGATACCAACTAGGAATGTAAGTTTAGGTGGAGGTATGTTCATGGTGATTGTGAAGGAATGGTTTACAGTCGGGGAAGCTGCTGAATACCTATGCGTATCCAAAAGGACTATTTATAAGCTGACCAAAGAAGGTAGACTACCAGCTTTTCGTATTGGGAAGGAACGCCATCGCCGATTCCGCAGAGAAGATCTGAATAATGTGCCTCGTGTGGGTGAGGAAACCGCAAATTTAGAGGTACTTCTTAAACTCTCTGCAAAGGCTGATCCGGTACTAGCTGAGGCTTGGGACAACGAGAAGGACGCAGCATATGACCGAATATAGCCGGGGAGATGTCGTTCTTGTTGGCTTCATCTTTGCCGACGAGTCTGGAGTCAAATGCCGACCGGCTGTAATAATAAGTTCAGAGGTCTACCATAGTGGTCGGGATGAAGCTATAATTGCCGCTATAACCAGTAGGACTGACCGTGTATTAGTCGGCGACCACTTCATTAATGACTGGCAGGGTGCTGGTCTTCTTTTCCCCTCTGTAGCGACCACGATTATCAGAACAATCAAACAGGGTATGATAGCTAGAAGGCTGGGCTCTATGCCAATACCAGATATGAAGGCAATAGACAGCAAATTGAAGCTGGTGCTTGGGCTTCCTTAAAAAAGTGGAATTATGTTTACCAACCGATGGCTTTCAGCTACAACCTTATTGGTAAGGGCTGCGTCACGTAACTGGTGGAAATTCGATCTAGCCATATCCTATACCCTTCTGCCATCTCAGTCAACCCTTTAAGCAACCAGTGCTTCCTCTAAGAATTCCAATCTGATTGGTTCTTGCTCCAACGCCCTTGATGCCTCTTCTATCCAGGCAATATCTTCAGCTCTCATCCCGACTTTCTGCCACTTCAATCGCTCCTCATTCAGAATACTGAAAACCATCACCAGGGCCGAGGTCTCAGTTGGAAAACGGCCAACCACTCTGGTTCTTCTCTTAACCTCCTTAAAAGATCTCTCGATGACATTGCTGGTGCGGATGTATTTCCAGTGACGCTCGGGGAAGCGATAAAAGGTGAGGCATTCCTCAAGGTGCCTGGCTAAGGTCTCACAAGCAGTAGGGAACTCCCGGCTGTAGCGGGACAGAAACTGCCTGGCTTCATCACGGGCATCGTCAAGATAGGCAGCGTAGAATATGCGATGCACTGCTTTCCTGACCTCTTCCTGTTTCTTCTTGGGCACCCTCGCCAGCACATTCCGGATGCGATGGACAATGCAGCGCTGCCGGGCAACTTCAGGCCAGACATCTTTTATCGCTTTCAGCAATCCCTGGTTGCCATCGGTAACGAATAGCTGAGACCGTCTTAAGCCGCGCTCCATCAGGTCATTTAGCACTCCCTTCCATGACTCGGTACTTTCCCTGCCTCCGAGGCTCAGGTGCAGGACTACCCGTTTCCCCTCGCGAGTGACACCGTGGGCTACCAAGACAGCTTCCTTATTGCGGCTATTACCCCTTACCCCCAGGTAGATACCGTCCAAGAAGAGGTAAATTATATCCTCGAGGGATAGGTCACGGCGGCGCCAATTGTCGAAGGCCTCCTTGAGAGCTTTATTCGCTCGTGAAACACTGGAACAGGAGAGGCCGCTCTTTCCCCACAGCGGCTTGAGCACTCGCTTGAAGTCTCTCGTCGATAACCCCTCAACGTAGAGCAGAGGGATTGTCTCCTCTAGGAGCTTGCTACGGCGCTGCCAGGCTTCGAGTAACTGGGAACGAAAGGTTTCTTCGGTATCTGAGACCCGAGGCACCGGTATCGCAATATCACCTGCGCCGCAGCTTATCTGACGATCCCTGTGACCGTTGCGGTAGCCGAGGACCTTACCCTGGCTGCGCTCATATGGCCGGCGCTTGAGAGCGGCGGTCACCTCTTCCTCCAGGGCCACGGTTAACAGTAGCTTAGCTCTCTCCCGAGCGAATAGCTCCAGCGGTTGGCCGGCAAGCTCTTCCAGAGATAACCCCAGCTCTGGCAAGTCTTTTCTAATCCAGGAATGAGCCTGAAGGAATGAGTCTCAGGCATCTCGGCTTGTATGTCGAGAAATGTGATGGAAGAGATTGGAATGTGCTTTCATCATCCTTTCTGCAAATTCATTATCGCTCATTTCATGGGCAATGTTGGCATGGTCAATTCCTGTCCCTTGTGGTATCCTTTCTCCATCGGTATATCCTCCTTTGTTTTTATTTGGCTTTCCTATAGGGTAGGATATGCCGATTCCTTTTTCCACCACATTCGGGACACTAGCCAACCTTACTTGGATGGCATTCCAATAGCTACAAGAAGCGGCCCGTTTGTCCAAGCTGAGATAAATTGCACTTTACATCGGAATGTGTCCCCCCCCTCGTACCGGATGGCCACTAATGGTAACTCCTCCCAGCATAGTATAATAGTTTTTGCCGGGGTGGTGGAGTACCAGCCCAAATACCAGGCTAGAGATTAAAAAAGCCTGGGGCATCAGGGCCTAGCCTTTGAGGCTCAATAATCCCGTCCGCGGGAGCGCCAATCTTCATATGTGCCATATCCGCCCCGGCACCTTTGCAGGATAGCACCATATTGCGTTGGAATCACTTCCACAGCCAAGGCAGGTCAAGGCAAAATGATTTATCATCGATATTGGCGAGACTATATAATTCCTAGAACGTGTAATATTCTAGGCCGGCTCTAATATTGGCTCTACCAGGGACTATCCCGTGCAGGGACTCTGACAATAGCCTGCTCACATAAGCGATTGCTATTGTAGCTTTCGTAAGAAGCTTAATAAACCTCGTCGTGCTTACCGATGTCAATTAGCAGGATATTTTGCTCATCCAAAAACTGGAAGACAATTCGGCAATCATAGGCCACGATTAAAGCCCACAGACCTCTCAACTTACCACTAAGCTTATGAGTTCTCAAGGAAGGGTGGTGAGGATTATCGATAAAAGTTTCCAGAGCTTGGGTAATCTTGGGCTTCAAATCTGGATTAGCAGCCGCTACCCTTTTGAAGCTACTACCCCAAATTAGATTGATCACGCCTCCAGCTCTCGAAGAAGGTCTGAAACAGTTCCTTTAGAGGTTAGACCCCTTTTATACTCCTCAAGTGTTTGGTGGGCATTTGCCAGAATATCCTCTCGCCTTTTCTCCTTGTACCTGTTTTTGATGAGCTCAACAAGCAGGTCTTGATCCTCTAAAGGCATTTCATCTACCTTACCCAGTATTTCATCTAATACGTTTTGGCATCCCATTGAGAATCTCCCTCACATAGTTCAAGTTTAACATTGCCAGCTGGCTTCGTCAATCCTGTTGGGGACAAGTCATAGCAAGAATGAACTAATCCTTTTGTTCAGATCTGTGCCTCAAGGTTTGCTCGGTGGAATCTCGCCTACTATTACCCCCGCTAAGTCTTTAATATCCGCCGGCCTGACAAAAAACTCGTGTTCAAAGTCAATGCCTCTGGTCAGCAACAAGGGAAGAAGGGAACTCAAAAGGAAATAGCTGAGGCACTGGGATAAGTGAAAGCTGGGTAAAGAAATATGACTCAGTAGAACACCAAGAACAAGACCATTCAAAAGCGTCACAGCGTAACCTTTTTTGCGGCTATAACGTCTGGGGATTTAAGGACGAGAGCTGGCAGAAGTGATGGTGATGGAGCCCCGGGAATAACCCACATTTTTGCCGACAAATTGTTCAGCACCGCCTAGCACGGGGTGGCACAGCCAGATACAAACTGTGGCTTTCGCTTGAATCAGATGGTGCGAAATCATATTTGGGGGAACTGGGAGGGATAGCCACTAACGCATTTCGATAGCGGCACCATAAACCGCTCGGACACCTCTCCATCCCGGCTAACATTATACAATGCCTGCATTTGAAGGCAAAGTTTCGCCCACCTGTGCAATCGGCGACATAAGCAACATATGCCTGGACATCGGTTTACAAGAAAAAGCACGCTATGGTATGATTTCAAGTTACAGTTTGCCAAACAAGCGCTATTTACTAATGAATCAAGTACCAAGAGTTTGAGGTATTGAAATGCTAGATGCGTTGTGGATAGTTCTTCTGGGAATGGCAATGATATTTGCCGTCCTTGGCATACTGCTTGGCATGATGATTCTGCTCAATAAGCTGATTAAGCCTGAGAAAGAAGATTAGCCAATGGACATATCTGCAAGCGATTTCCTCGGTTTCCTCAACCTTAACTGGCAAGTAGTCTCAATGCTGGCTATTGGTGGGTTTCTTATCTATTTAGGCACCGCCAAGAATGTAGAGCCGGTTATACTAATACCCATCGGAACCGGAATCATGCTAGCTAATATACCGCTTGGTGGCATGGTCGATGAAGGCGGACTTTTTGCCGTTCTGAAGGAGGCAGGAATTCAAACTGAGCTCTTCCCTCTTCTTATTTTTATTGGCATAGGAGCTATGATAGATTTCGGACCATTCTTGGAACGACCTTATACTATCCTTCTCGGTGCCGTAGCTCAGTTTGGCATCTTCGGCACCTTTTTCTTGGCTTATCTCCTTGGTGATGGTTGGCTTCACATTATGGACTTCAGTCTTAAAGATGCGGCTTCAATTGGTATAATCGGCTCTGCTGATGGCCCCACATCAATTTATGTGTCTTCTGTGTTCCAGTCCAAATACGCTGCAGCTATCGTAGTGGCAGCTTATTCATATATGGCACTGGTACCTATTATTCAACCACCGATAATGAGATGGTTGACTACTAAGAGAGAAAGACGCGTGGAAATGCCCATTAAAACAGATGCGGTATCACGAAGGACAAAGATTATCTTCCCCATAGCCACTGTGCTGATTGTATGCTTGATTGCACCGAAGGCAACACCGCTTATCGGCTGCCTTATGTTCGGCAATGTACTTCGTGAGTGTGGGGTGGTTGAGAGGCTTTCTGCGACAGCGCAGAACGAATTGACAAACGTTGTGACTATTTTGCTAGGCCTCACCGTAGGCGGGATGATGATAGCTTCTCAGTTCCTCAAGCCAGAGACAATTATAATCTTTGTTATGGGAATAATTGCCTTTGCGCTGGATACTGCTGCCGGTGTTATCTTTGGGAAGATAATGTATATCTTATCGGGCCGAAAGATCAACCCGCTGATTGGGGCAGCGGGTATTTCAGCTTTTCCTATGTCAGCCAGGGTAGTCCAAAAGATGGGGCTGCAAGAAAATCCTCACAACCATCTGCTAATGCATGCTGTTGGTACTAATACCGCTGGTCAAATCGCCTCTGTAGTTGCTGGTGGAGCCATGTTGATGCTTATACCCCTGTTTAGCTAGTCCAGAAATGGAATAAGCCGTGGAAGCGAATAAGAACTGGTACAATCTAGAAACACCAGAAGTCTTAGCCTCTTTGAACTCGAAGCCTGATGGCTTAAGCCAAGAAGAGGCTCAACGCCGCCTGACACAATGTGGTCCTAACGAGCTAACCGGGAGGGAGAGAATCTCCCCCTGGGCGATTTTCTTTGAGCAATTCAAGAATTTTCTAATTATTATCCTCCTTGTTGCCGTAGCTCTATCGGCTATTATGGGTGAAGTAGCTGATGCTATCGTTATCTTTGCGATTGTCCTTTTTGCTGCTGGCTTAGGCTTTGTCCAGGAATATAGAGCCGAACGAGCTATGGAAGCCCTGAAGAGAATGGCGGCACCTACGGCATCGGTCCTAAGAGATGGTAAGGAAGTGGAAATACCTGCTAGAGAGCTAGTCCCCGGTGACATATTACTACTCAGGACAGGCGACAAAATACCAGCAGATGCCCGTCTTATCGAAGCTGTCAATTTGAAAGCGGATGAAGCTTCCCTAACCGGAGAGTCAGTTCCTGTGGAGAAGACTGCTAACGTGTTGGATGGAGAGGTGAGCGTTGGTGAAAGAAAAAACATGGTCTTTGCGGGGACGGCAGCTGTTTATGGCAGGGGAACGGCCGTTGTCACTGCTACCGGCATGGCTACAGAATTTGGCAAGATTGCTACCATGCTGCAAGAAGTTGAGAAGGAGCAGACACCCCTCCAGATTAACCTTGACCAGTTGGGAAAGTGGATTGCTATCGGTGCCTTAGCCCTATGCTTCATTCTGGCTGGAATTGGTGTTCTGAGAGGCCATGAAATCCTGGAAATGCTTATCTGGGGTGTGAGTTTGGCTGTGGCTGCTGTTCCTGAAGCCTTACCTGCGGTGGTTACCATCTCGCTGGCTCTTGGCGTTCAGAGAATGGTACGACGCCATGCTCTGATAAGGAAGCTGCCGGCGGTGGAGACCTTGGGTTGCACCACATTTATTTGTTCAGATAAGACGGGCACGCTAACCCAGGACCAGATGACGGTTCGCCGTATCTATGCAGATGGTAAGCTCATTGATGTTGCCGGTGTCGGCTATGAACCTAAAGGTGAGTTTCATTTTAGCGGCAAAGCTCTAAACCCCGAAGAAGACTCTGCCTTACAAAGGCTGCTCCAGATAGGTAGCCTGTGTAATGACACATCTCTTGCCTCTGTCAATGGCATCTGGGGTATTAAAGGCGACCCTACTGAGGGTGCTTTGGTGGTCACCGCAGCTAAGGCCAGTTTGTGGCAAGAGAAACTTCAAAGCCAATTTCCTCGCATCCACGAGATTCCTTTCTCTTCTGAGACGAAGAGGATGACTACTGTCCATCAAACACCACAAGGCAAGATTGTCTATTCCAAGGGGGCACCTGAGATAATCTTAAGTTCCTGTAGCCACATTTACCAGAATAGGCAGGAAGCAAAATTAACCGATGATGACAAGAACAAGATTCTGTCCATATCTCATGAAATGGCAGGCGATGCTCTCCGTGTTTTGGGTGTAGCTTACAGACGACTTCCTGATACCGAAAATGTGCCTGAAACTATAGAGCAGGACATGGTATTCGTTGGGCTTGCTGGTATGATTGACCCGCCTCGAGAAGAAATAAAACAAGCTGTAAGGCTCTGCAACCAAGCAGGTATCAAGTCAGTAATGATAACCGGTGACCATAAATTGACTGCAGTTGCCATCGCCAAAGAATTGGGAATACTTAAAGAGGGCATGGCCCTTAGTGGTGCCGAAATCGATAGCTTAAGCAACGAGGAATTTGAGGCATTGGTGGAGAAAATAGAGGTCTATGCCAGGGTTTCTCCAGTTCACAAACTCCGCGTGGTAGAGGCTTTAGCCCAGAAGGGGCATGTGGTAGCTATGACGGGTGATGGAGTGAACGACGCTCCGGCACTTAAGAAAGCTGACATCGGTGTGGCTATGGGTATTACGGGAACTGATGTCACCAAGGAAGCGGCTGACATGGTGCTGACTGATGACAACTTCGCCTCAATTGTAGCTGCTGTTGAAGAAGGGAGAGGCATTTTCAATAACATTAAAAAGTACCTGGTCTATCTCCTTTCCTGCAATTTGGGTGAAATATTGCTTATGGCAACAGCTATTCTTTTTGGTCCACTTCTAGGATTACCGGCTGGGGTTATACCCCTGATTGCTATTCAAATCCTATATGTCAACTTGGCTACTGATGGTTTGCCGGCTATAGCTTTGTCTGTTGACCAACCTGACCCGGATATTATGAGGCACAAGCCGCGTCCCCGCCGACAGACTATTTTTTTAGCTCCTGTGCTTAGGTATTTAACTTGGGCTGGGGTGTGGACAGCTTTAGTGGCTTTAGCAGTCTTTCTCTGGGCATGGAATTCGGGTAAAGACCACCTTGAAGCTCAGAGTATGTGCTTCGTCACTCTAATCCTGGTCCAGTTCTTCAATGCCTTTAACTGCCGTTCACTGGAACACTCTTTGTTCAAGATTGGGCCATTTGCTAACAGGTGGTTATTGTTAGCAATAGGTTGGGAATGCATAATGCTTAGCTTGGTAGTGTACCTGCCCATTCTACAAGGCCCATTTAATACCTATCCTTTAACCTTGGCAGATTGGCTTATAGCCATACTTTCGGCCTCGACTATCTTTATCGTTGCTGAAGTCTACAAGCTTATCAACTCATGGCTGAGACCCAAAGGTGTGGTTGCGGCCTCCACTGGCTAAAAACAGCACCCACAAAACTAGTATCGGTACACCCAACAAAATCACAATGACATTAGAATTCGGTCGACGATGGCAATCATCATGGTGAATCTGTTAAACTATACCACTTGTGCATCACTTTTGAAGTAAGGGGTAGCTATGGCAAAGCTGATAAGGGATTTAATGACAACTGAGTTTGACAAAGTCTCAGAAGACGAGACAATATACGAAGCAGTAAGAAAAATAGCTGCCAGTAGGAAAACTACAATCGCCTGTGTTGTCGATAAACAGGATAAACTAAGGGGTTTGCTTACTCCGAGGGACATTTTGGAGGCATTTGAGGTACGTAAATTTGGCGGTATCAGGGGACGCTTTTTTGCCGGTCCCGAGGTTTTGCATCTTCTTGCCTCAAAATATGCCAAGGACATAATGAGCGCTCCGGTTAGTGTCCATGTTAACGACGGAGTGGAAGAAGCAATCAATACCATGCTAGACCATGGTTTCTATGAACTGCCTGTAGTGGACAAGGATATGAAGGTAATAGGAGAGGTAAGCTATTTCGACGTACTAATCGATTCACTTGAGGACAAGAAAACCTGATGGAAATCGAAGTATATTTTAAATTCATTCTCACCTTTGGCTTGATTCTCCTCGCTGCGAGGATAGGTGGAGAGTTGTTTGAGCGTTATTTGAAGCAACCGCCGGTTTTAGGCGAACTCGTAGCTGGAATTATTATCTCACCTTTTGCACTAGGAGGGCTTATCCACGACCCGATAATCCTGAATTTTGCTACTGTCCACGGTGCCTTTGGCCTCCATGAATTCAATGTGATGGAGGTTATCTCGGAAATCGCTGTCATTGCCTTGCTTTTTGTTGCCGGAGTGGAAACTGATGTCGGGGCTTTCCTGAAACAGGGACTAACAGGTGCCCTAGTAGCTATAGGTGGCGTTATTCTTCCCTTTACCTTTGGCTATTTCGTCACCATGTGGCTAGCCCCTGGAGCGGGAATAGCTGGCTGGCTTTTCATAGGAGCTGCGCTAACGGCTACTAGCATTGGGATTACAGTAAGAATATTGCTGGAGATGGGCACACTTCAGACGCGGGCAGGGACAACTATACTGGTTGGAGCTGTGATTGACGATATAATTGGCATAGTTATTCTATCAATTGTCGTTGGAATAAGCTCTGCAGTAAAAGCTGGCGGTGAGATAAACATGGCTTATATCAGTTTAGATGCCCTTAAAATACTAGCAATTGGTTTTGCTGTTTGGTTCGCCTTATTAATCATCGGTGTCAAACTCAATAAATATATATCACGTTTTCTTCTTAATCCTTTCAAAAAATCAGGCACAATCCCTATTTTTGCGCTTATCATCGGTTTTATAATAGCTTATTTGGTTACACTGGTTGATTTGCATCCTGTGGTAGGGGCTTATGTGGCTGGACTCATGTTCGCCGCAACCGATGAGAGAGAAGATATCCTGGATAAGACAAGGCCAGTAATGCTATTCCTGGCGCCTTTCTTCTTTTGTTATTTAGGTATGCAGGTTGATACGCGACTGTTTTGGGGTGGAGCTATACTAGCAATAATCCTCATAGTAGCGGCTGTGCTTGGTAAGGCTGTTGGGTGTTATATTCCAGCTCGATTTTTTGGCAAACTGTCTCATGCTGAGAGCATGATAGTTGGTATAGGGATGGTACCGAGAGGGGAGGTGGGACTGATTATTGCGGGGGCAGGACTTTTAGCCGGGGCCATAAGCCGGGACCTATTTGGTGCGGCAGTTGCTGTTAGTCTAATAACAACGCTTATAACACCTGCAATGCTCAGGCCCTTCTTCAAGATGCAGTTGGAACCAGTCACAGAAACGGACAAGCCTTCTCATCAAGACGAATAGGCATTTTGGACGTTCACCCTGTGGTGTGGATTGCCTATACTGAATAAGTTGCCAAACTGGAGGGCTAGGATTTACAATAACCAAAGCCCCTGTAGCTCAGGGGATAGAGCGCCGGCCTCCGGAGCCGGGTGCGAGGGTTCGAGTCCCTCCAGGGGCGCTTTGAGGAAATTCAGTAGATTGGTGAGAAAAGACGAAACAATCGAAATCCGCTGGCATGGGAGGGGTGGGCAGGGAGCGGTAACATCTGCTGAGCTATTAGCGCTGGCAGCCATAGCCGAAGGCAAGTTCGCTCAGGCTCTTCCCAGCTTTGGACCGGAAAGAAGAGGGGCACCTGTATTAGCCTTTAACCGCATAAGCATAGATAATCCCATTAGAATTAGGGCAGCAGTTACAGCCCCTGATATCGTCGTAGTTTTGGATCCCGGTCTTCTTTCTATAACAGATGTTACCTCAGGACTTAAGCCGGATGGCACATTGGTCATAAATAGCTCCAAATCGGCAGATAATATAAAGTCCGAACTTGTTGGCTCATGGAAATTAGCAGTAGTCAATGCTACTGCTATCGCACGTGAGATACTTGGGGTTTCGATAGTTAATACAACCATGCTTGGTGCCCTAATAAAAGCTACCAGCATAGTCAGTTTGGAATCTCTGCATGAGCCGATTCAGGAACGTTTTGGGGCTAGAGCCAAGAACAATATTGATTCCTGTACTAGAGCTTATAACGCTACTGTAGTTGCTGAACTAGGTGCCATTGGACAAAGAAAGCAAAAGGCATTTGAGGCAGCATTTCAGGCAGAACCTTTACTTAAATGGCGCGAACTACCCATTGGCTGTGTTGTCGCCGAGGCTGGTAACGCCAAGCAGTATCGTACTGGTGACTGGAAATCACAGCATCCTGCGTGGAACCATCAGAAGTGCATCAAATGTGGTATTTGTTCTCTGTTTTGTCCCGAGGGCTGCGTTAAGCAAAATGAAGAAGGCTACTTTGAAGCCAATTTATATTACTGCAAGGGTTGTGGTATTTGTGCTCGCGAATGTTGGACGGAAGCTATAACGATGATTGAGGAAGAATAGCGATGGCAACAAAACGAGTGGGTATGGAAGGCTCCTTTGCCATAGCAGAGGCTGCTAGATTAGCTCGTGTTGATGCGGTAGCTGCCTACCCTATCACGCCGCAAACCCACATAGTCGAGAGGTTGGCTGAAATGGTAGCTAATGGGGAGCTGGACGCTGAGTATATACCAGTAGAATCTGAGCATTCAGCGATGAGCGCTTGTCTGGGTACTTCAGCTGTAGGCGCCCGTACTTTCACTGCTACTGCTGGTCAAGGGCTGGAATTGATGCATGAAGTGCTTTTCGTGGCTTCGTCGCTGCGCTTGCCTATAGTTATGGCAGTAGCCAATAGAGGGCTCTCTGGGCCGCTAAGTGTCTGGGGAGACCATTCTGATGTTATGGCGACTCGGGATTGTGGCTGGGTTCAGATTTTCGCCGAAAATGCACAGCAGGCTTTTGATTTGGTTATATGTGCTTTTCGTATTGCCGAAGAACCGACGGTTCTGTTCCCTACGATGATACATATCGACGGCTTTCATCTATCTCATGTGATTGAGCCCTTGTATCTAGCTGAACAAGATGAGGTAGATAACTTTCTCCCTGAATATCATCATCCCTATGCACTTGACCCTGATAGGCCCGTGAGCTTAGGCGCTTTCGGTCCTCCTTTTATATACACAGAGGCTAAGAAAGCACAAGATGTTGCCTTGAGAGATTCTAAGAGGGTGATTCTAGATGTCTGGCGAAAGTTTGGTGAGCTTACCAGGCGGCATTATTTACCGGTGGAAACTTATAAAACAGAAGATGCTGAAGTTCTATTACTGTGCATGGGAAGCTTCAGCGAAACAGCTATGATAGCGATAGACAAAATGCAAGCGGAAGGTCAAAAGATAGGGCTGGTAAGATTGCGTCTATGGCGCCCCTTCCCCTTTGATGAACTACGCCAAGCGGTAGGCAAAGCCAAATTACTTATCGTCCTGGATCGCTCTCTTTCGTTCGGTGGTCCTGCACCGGTCTGTTCTGAGATCCAAGCGACGCTCTATCCGTTGAGGCCTAAGCTAAAGATTGTTGGTTTTGTAGGTGGCCTTGGCGGCAGGGATGTCTCTGCTGAAGCTTTTGAGGCATTGATTCAGCACGGTATAGATAAGGCAAAGAATGGGAAACTTCATGAATTTGAGATGATTGGAGTGAGAGAGTAGTGGAAAGTCTAGCTATATATGTCCCACGATTAGTAACGACGAAGGAATACTTTGCTCCAGGGCATCGTGCCTGCATGGGCTGTGGTGAAGCCTTGGCAGTGAGGCTTGTGTGCAAGGCTTTAGGGAGGAATGTGATCGTTGTTAACGCCACTGGTTGCATGGAGATTGTCTCCTCTCCCCTCCCCTGGACTTCCTGGGAAGTGCCTTGGATTCACACTCTGTTTGAGAATACTGCTGCTGTGGCTTCAGGTGTGGAAGCTGGTATTAAAGTCTTGAGACGCAAGGGGAAATATTCTAAGAAAACTAAGGTGGTGGCCATGGGTGGAGACGGTGCTACTGCTGATATTGGTATCCAGGCCTTATCAGGTGCCTTGGAGAGGGGACATAACTTCATATACATTTGCTTAGATAACGAGGCTTACATGAATACCGGTATTCAGCGTTCCAGTGCCACTCCTTTCGGTGCTTCAACTACCACTGCACCCGCAGGCAAGGTCAGCATTGGACAGACCACCTGGAAGAAAAACATGCCAGCTATTGCAGCCGCTCATGACATACCCTACGTGGTTACTGCTTGCCCTAGTTATCCTTTTGACCTTATGAATAAAATCAGTAAAGCCATGAAAGTCGAAGGCCCATCTTATATCCATATATTGTCTGTTTGCCCTACTGGCTGGCGTCTACCTTCAGATTTAACTATTAGGGCAGGGCGATTGGCAGTGGAAACAGGTATTTTCCCACTCTATGAAATAGAAGAAAGCAGATACACTCTGAATTTCGATTTTCGTCAGCTACGACCTGTGGATGATTACTTTAAGTTACAAGGAAGATTCCGCCATCTTACAAAAGAAGTAGTAGCTCAAATTCAGGCAAGGGTGACCGATGAGTATACCAAACTTAAGGAAAAGGCTACCCGCAATAATTACTGACCATGGATGAAAAGGTTAGCGCTATTATAAACAAATATAACGGGGATAGAGGTCAACTCGTTTCCATACTTCAGGATATACAGGCTGAATACTATTACCTCCCCAAGGAAGCTCTGATTCAGGTAAGTGAAACTATGGCTATCCCTGTAAGCCAAGTTTATAACATGGCTACCTTCTTCAAGGCTTTCAGCTTTGAACCCAGAGGTAAGCATTTAATAAATGTTTGCTTGGGCACTGCCTGCCATGTCAGAGGTGCTATCAGGGTGCTGGAAATTATGGAAAGATGTCTTTCCATCAAGCGTGGCGGAACTACCAAAGACCACAAATTCACTTTGCAGACAGTTAACTGTATGGGGTGTTGTGCTGTGGGGCCAGCTGTGAAAGTAGACGGGGAATATTTTGGAGAGATGAGCACAGATAAAGTTGATAACTTATTAACCAAATTTGAGTGATTGATAACAGACGAAATGTCAAACAAGCTCTGTTCAAAACAAGACCTAGAAGCTCTGCGAAAAGAGCTAGTAAATAAACAGCAGTCGAACAAACCAAGGATTGCTATATGTAACGGCACAGCTTGTCACCCTTACGGTTGTGTAAAAGTTATCGAAGCTTTTGAATCTGAGCTTGTGAAACGAGGGCTTAAAGATAAAGTAAGCCTGAAGGCTACAGGCTGCCATGGTCTTTGTGAAAGAGGACCCATTGTACTTATAGAACCTGGCGATATCTTTTACCAGCAAGTGAAATCAGAAGATGTGCCTGAGATACTAGATGAGACGATTATTAAGGGCAATGTTATTGACAGATTACTTTATACTGACCCTATTGCGGGCAAAAAAATTGTGCAGCAGTCTGCAGTGCCATTCTATCAGAAGCAAGAGAGGCTTATTCTCGGTAATAACATTGAAATAACCCCGACCGCTATTGAAGACTATATCTCTACAGGTGGCTACTCAGCCTTGGCTAAAGCCCTCTTCGAGATAACTCCGGAACAAATAATCGAAGAAATCAAACGCTCTGGCTTGAGGGGGCGTGGTGGTGCAGGCTTCCCTACCGGAGCAAAGTGGGATTCTTGCCGTAAGGCTCCAGGAGATATCAAGTATGTTATTGTAAATGCTGACGAAGGCGACCCTGGAGCTTACGCTAATGAAGGTCTCCTTTCAGGTAATCCGCACAGTGTACTTGAAGGTCTAATCATCGGTGCTTACGCCATCGGTGCTCGACAAGGCTACATCTACGTCCGAAACGAATACCCTCTGGCCCTGGCCAACATGACAGCGGCTCTGAACCAAGCACAGGAGCTAGGGCTTTTAGGTGGTAATATATTAGGCTCAGGTTTCAATTTTAATGTCCGCATAACTAGAGGTGGAGGCGCCTTTGTCTGCGGCGAGTCTACGGCACTGATGGCATCCCTTGAAGGCCGGGTTGGAGAACCAAGAGCTAAATATGTTCACACGGTAGAAAAAGGCCTGTGGGACAGACCCAGCAATCTGAACAATGTCGAAACCTGGTCTAATGTGCCCGTAATAATCAACAAAGGTGCTGACTGGTATCGCACATTAGGTACTGACGGCAGCAAGGGAACAAAGATATTTTCCCTGGTAGGTAAGATTAATAACACGGGCTTGGTGGAAGTGCCAATGGGTATAACCTTAAGGGAAATCATTTATGATATTGGTGGTGGCATTCGAGACGGGAAAAAGTTCAAGGCAGTGCAAACTGGTGGCCCTTCAGGTGGCTGTCTACCTGAAAGCCTGCTTGACCTGCCAGTGGATTTTGACGAGCTGACTAAAGCTGGGTCGATGATGGGTTCGGGTGGCATGATTGTCATGGATGAGACTACATGTATGGTAGATATCGCCAAATACTTCCTCACTTTCCTCGAAGAGGAATCTTGCGGTAAATGCGTACCATGTCGTGAGGGGATAAAGCGAATGCGACAAATTCTGGATGATATCACTGAGGGTAAAGGCAATGAAGAAGACATCGGCCTTTTAGAACGGCTTTCAGCCACTCTAATTGATAGCTCTCTCTGCGCCTTGGGCGCCACAGCACCAAATCCTGTTATTACCACTATCCGCTATTTCAAAGATGAGTACGAAGCCCACATAAAGGAAAGGAGATGCCCAGCCGGCGTCTGCAAAGCTTTAATCCACTATTACATAATAGAAGAAAAATGTCCGGGCTGTGGTCTCTGTGTCAAAGCCTGTCCGGAAGTGGCTATAACTTTTATGGGAAAGAAAAAACCAGTTGTTCTGGATGAGTCAAAATGTATCAAGTGTGGAGCTTGCTACGATGTCTGCAAATTAGAAGCTATAGGTAAAGAGTAGAATGATAACTTTCAAAATTGATGGCCGTGAATTTAAGGCTGAAAAAGGTCAAACAATACTTCAGGTAGCAAGGGAAAATGGGATTGATATACCTACCTTGTGCCACCATGAAGCTATAGAGCCATATGGTGCCTGTAGGCTTTGTATCGTGGAGATTTCCAGGGGTGGACGTTCCAGAATAGTCACCTCTTGCCTTTATCCGGTGGAAGAAGGATTGGAAGTTAAAACTGGCTCACCCAGAGTGATAAGCAATCGCAAAATGATATTAGAACTGCTTCTGGCACGGTGCTCTAAGAACAGTGTGATACGTGAATTAGCTTCGCACATGGGCGTTGAGCAACCTTCTTTTAAATCCGAGTATCTGGAAGATAACGACTGTATTGTGTGCGGATTGTGTGTTAGAGCCTGCGAGCAAGTTGTTGGTGTCAGTGCTATCAGCTTGGTAAATCGAGGCATAACCAAAGAACCCGCCTCTCCCTTTCTTGAGTCGGCTCTAGCTTGCATCGGCTGTGGTTCTTGCTATTATATCTGTCCCACCGGCGCTATAAAAATGGAAGACAGAGGCGACATTAGGATAATCCACAACTGGAAAGTGGAATTTAAGCTCAAAAAATGTAGGGTCTGCGGGGATTATTGGGCACCGGAAAAACAATTAGAATACATCAGAACAAAGTGGGGGCTTCCTGAGGATTTCTTCGACATCTGCCCTACTTGCAAATAGACTTTAAAATTTGGGAACTACCCCCTCTGATTTCTTGACTCCACCAGATTAGTTAAACTATACTTTTTGTTGCGGGGTGTAGCGCAGTGGCTAGCGCGCATGGTTTGGGACCATGAGGTCGGAGGTTCAAATCCTCTCACCCCGACCATAGATATGGAATAAGAGGCTTAGACCTCATGGCTCCTCAAAAGGGCTAAATATGTGTAGATATGAATTAGACCTCATGGTCTTTTTACAGGGCGGGTCCGCAAAATGAAGATAGTGTATCCTTTATTCAGGCTTTTCTTTAGATAACTAGCTCACCTACCCCAGGCTTTTTATCCTCGCCTTTGTTAGTTTACCACAACTTTAAGCCAGTCCTCTTTCGCCATCCTGG
>Ga0194125_10001550_pt1 | contig 38808 bp, 32 predicted proteins | sample TA2KigC250mmetaG_FD_148626 | JGI IMG/M metagenome (GOLD analysis project Ga0194125, IMG submission 148626) | Freshwater microbial communities from Lake Tanganyika, Tanzania - TA2015034 Kigoma Deep Cast 250m | ecosystem: Environmental > Aquatic > Freshwater > Lake | place: Tanzania: Lake...
TACTCCTGCTCCCGGCGCTCGACCTTGACGCGCTGGTTGATCGTCAGGTAACATCAATCGTAGCAGCAATGCGCAAAGGGGGTCACGATGTGCCCGGGCCGGCCCACTCCGGGCGCAATGCAGACCGGTCCTGTTTCGTCGGTGCGCCATTCGGGCGTTTCTTGACTCGTCCTGATTGTTGCCTAGCTTCTCAGCAGCAAACCATGGGAGGCAACTTGTCGGCAACGATTTTCATCCTGACTGCGCTCCTGTCCGCCGGCCCCCAGCCGGAACTCGGCACGTTCCTGGCCCGACGCGACTATGAGTCGGCGGTCCGATACTACACCACCCGCCTTGCCGGCCAGCCGGACGATGTCGCAACCGTGTGCAACCTGGCCCGGGTTTACGACCACTGGCACAAGTTCGACTCCAGCCTTGCCTGGTGGAACCGTGTGCTCGATCAGGCCCCGGACCACGACTCTGCGATTGCCGGCCGCTGGTATGTCATGTACCGGCGCGACGAGAAAGACTCGCTCAAGCTCCCCGAGACCAAGAAGCTCATCGCTACCGAGGCCTCGGCGTTTCTTGCTGAGACCACCGTACGGTCTCTCACGCTGGCCTGGGACGGGCTCAGCATCTCGGATACGGTGCTGGCTCCCAGGGTCGGCTGGCTCCTGATGGAGCAGTTCCCATTCGCCCCCCGCGCCTACGAGATCACCGGCAGCGCCTTCTACGACTCGCTGGCCCCGGTCTGGACCAACGATACGCTCAAGGTGCCGCTCATCAAACGTTTCCTCGCTCGGCTGCCCCGCACCGAGTGGCGCCAGACCTTCTACATGTTCCTCCTGAGCTCGCGCTTTGGACTCAAGGACACTGCCGGCCTGCGCGCCGATGGGGCCGAGATGGTCGAGGACGACCCGACCGACCCATTCCGCTACCGCTACGCCGCCGCGCTGTTCAACCGGCTCAAGTTCGACCCAAAGACTGCCGAAGCCTATGCGCGCAAGGCCATCGACTGGGAGCCGCGAACCAAGAAGTCGCCCAACAAACCGCAGGAGCAATGGGACATCGAATACCCGGCTTTGCGTGGTTCGGCCCTGCTCGTTCTTGCCGAGGCGCTGAAGCTGCAAGGCAAACTCGCCCCGGCCGAGAGCTCGGTTACAGTCGCGAAGGACGAGTTCCGCTGGGACCCACAGCAGGAGGCAACGCCCGCTCCGTTCTACTGCCTGCTTGGTGACATCAAGGCAGCCCGGGGCGAAACGGCAGCAGCCTGCGCAGCCCATTTGAAGGCGATGGAAGCTGGTGACTCGCGCAACTACTGGGCTCCGCGTGCCGACTCCATGCTCAAGCGGCTCCGGCCGCTGGCTGACCAGGCCGAGCCTGAATTCAGCCGAGCGCGACTCGCGTACGAAGTTCCGGTCTTCACAGACATGACCGACACGTTCGGGCTCAAGGACCGACGTGAAGGTCGTATTGCCTGGGGCGACTACAACAATGACGGCTTCCAGGATCTGCTATTGAGCGGCTCTGTCCTGTTCCGCAACGACTCGGGCCGAGGCTTCACCAACGCCACCGACTCGGTCGGCCTCACCGATGCCAAGGGCCGGGGCGGGCTCTTTGCCGACATCAACAACGATGGCTGGCTCGATCTGTACGTCTCCGCCGGAGAGGGAGGAGCCCGGTTCTACAAGAACGACTCGGGCAAATTCGTGTACCTATCCGACCGCGCGGGTGGACCGGACAACAAGTACCCGACCGAGGGCGCAGGCTTTGCCGACTTCGACAACGACGGCTGGGTTGATCTCTACTGCGCCAACTACGAGAACTGGGAGAAACATGAGTATTACCCTGACCAGCTCTTCCAGAACCAGCACGGCTACTTCGCCGACGTCACCAACTCCTCCCTCCTCCCTACTCCCTACTCTCTCCTCTCTCCTCAGGCCGGCCGGGGCGTGAACTGGGGCGACTTCAACAACGACGGCTATCAGGACTGCTACGTCTCCAATTACCGGCTCTGTGAGAACCTCCTCTGGGTCAACAATCACGACTCGACCTTCACCAATCTTGCAGGCCAGCTCGGCGTTGCCGGTGACGAGGTCAACGGCGCCTATGGCCACACCATCGGCTCGGAATGGGGCGACTACGACAATGATGGTGACCTAGACCTCTTCTGCGGGAACCTCGCCCACCCGCGCTACATCGAATTCTCCAACCGTTCAATGCTGTATGAGAACAGTCTCGGACCCTCCCCGGCCAGTCCTACGTCCCTGGTCGCTGGTCACTCCTCCCTCCTCTCTCCTCCCTTCCGCGACGTCCGCGCTGCATCCGGCATCCGCTACGAAGAAACCCATTCTGACCCGGCCTGGGCCGACGTCGACAACGACGGCGACCTCGACCTCTACATCACTTCCATCTACGAAGGCCGCCGCTCGTTCCTGTACGCGAACCAACGCATCCCGAGTCCGACTTGCGCCTTCCCGCGACTCATGCCCACCGCCCCTCGCCCCTTCTCCGATGTGACCTGGTTCTCCGGTACCCGCGTCTTCAACGGTTGGGGTTGCGCGTTCGCTGACTTTGACAACGACGGCGACCAGGACCTTGTGGTCGGTTCGGGCTCCGGGGTCCGGCTCTTCCGCAACGACACGAGGTTCGGCAACAATTGGCTGAAAGTCCGCGTCATAGGCAGGAGATTCAACCGGGCCGGAATCGGCGCGCGGGTGACGGTCACCCAGGGCAAGAACCGCCAGATCCGCGAGGTCGAAGGCGGCAAAGGCACTACCAGCCAGAACTCGCTCATCCAGCACTTCGGCCTGGGCCAATTTGACACGCCGGTGACGGTTGAGGTAAGATTCGGTCCGCACAGCCGGAAGGTAGTCAAAGGTGTGAAGCCCAACCAGTTGCTCACCGTGACCGAGCCAGACTGATGGAACAAACTGGAAACGCAGTCTGTATATGGTGTGCCGACCGATACAAGTTCGTTGCCTGAAAGGAGAAGCCTGATGAGAAACGCAGCATTGGCCGTCGCAGTCGCCCTGCTGTCGGCAGGATGTGCCCGAGTCTACGTACAGCCCGCGATCGACCTCAGGCCGCACGAAGTCATCGGCATCATCGAGTTCAAGACCGATGCTGGAGGCGACATGGGTGAATTCGTCACCCGGAAGTTCATCCAATCGGTCACCGAGGATCAGCCCGACATCAGGCTTGTCGAACTGGGTACCGAGAAGGAAGTACTCGAAGAAGTGGGTCTGAACCACCTCGGCCCGGACGCCTTCAAGGCCATCGGTGAAAAGCACGACCTCAACACTCTCTTCACCGGCAACCTCGATGTTACTGAGGCCACCCCGAGCTGCTTCTTCACGCCGGGATTTGCGAGTATCGAGGCCAAGGTCAACGCCCGACTCACGGCCCGGCTGGTCGAGGCCGGAACCGGTGGTACGGTCTGGAGCAACTCGGCCCGGGACGAGCGCACCGTTGCCGGAGTCACGAAGTTCGGGCACGGACTCTCGTTCCAGGCTGAGGACCCGGAAGAGGCATACGGTGACATGGCGCGCCACCTCTGCCGACGGATAACGCACGACTTCCGCGGCCACTACGAAAGCCGTGGCTGCCGCTAGATCTCTAGACCTGCCTAGACGGAACAAAATCGCGGGCGGGGTCCGGCAGCAACCCCCCGCCCGCATCGCAGACCGAGCCATCACGGAGCAATCGGCGCTCCGACGTTGAAGACGTCGGTGCGGATGGCCTGCAGCACGGCCGCAGTGTAGCCGCGTGCAGTCCACTTGGTGACCAGTATCGCGACCGCCTGGGCCAGCGATTCACCGGAGATGTCCCTACGCGTCAGCGCCCAGATCTCGCGGCCGAACGACAGGTAGCCGGGATAGTCGGTCGTCGGTACTCCGGCCCCGTCGAGGACCTGTTTGACCTGTAGCTCCATCGACGCGATCATCGGGTAGACCGCGGTCACGTTCGCAAGCATTGTCGGCCGCATCTTGTCGAGGTTCGTCTTGATGAGGGTGGTGTCGTACTTGGCGTCCCACTTGGCGATACGCCTCACCGGATCGATAGGCATGGTTGTCACCTCCTTTCCGCGGTTTGATTACGCTCGCCGCAAGGCCGGACCGGGATGAGCTGCCGCTCCCGGCCCGGCCTGCCCGGTCGGCTCGAACGCGGTGGAGGAACCTCGGCTACAAGGTCGCTCGTCCCCGCCCGCACCGACCAGGCGACTTCCGAATTGTCAAAGAGCAACTCGCATCTTCACTATATGTATTCCCGCTCGCGGCAGGTCCGCACAGCCCGCCGTGCTGGAACCCCTTCATTGCTCAATTCCCTCCCCCGCATCCGTCCGTTCGTCATTCTGACTTCGACATTCTGACTTCCCCTGGCAGTCCGGCTTTCCTCCGTGTATCCGCCAGTGCCGTTCCCACGACCGCCTCACCCCGAGCAGGTCCCAGAGGCTCGTGCCCGGGGATTTCCGCTTGAAATCCTGCATCAGCCCGTAGCACCAGACGTCTCCCTCGCACATCTCGCGCAGGCGTTCCTTCGACCCGTCCTTGAGCCGGGCCAGGTATTCCTCGATGACCGGCTGCTCGCCTTTCACCAGCCGGTCGGAGAACTCGCCGTAAAGGTCGAGTTCCTCGCCCGTGTACTCTCCGAAGTCCTCTTCCGTCTCCATGTCACCTCCAGGGGTCAAGGCCGAGCTCCCGCGCCCGCCTCCTCGCCGCCCGCATCGCCCGCTGCGTGTCGACCCGCGCCTGCTCCTCGCTGATGCCGTAGGAAAGCGCCACCTGCGCGTACTGCCACCCCGCCAGCACGTGGAGCACGAGGAGCATCTGAAAGTACCGGGTCAGGCCCTCCAGCACGCGCCAAAGGACCTCGTGCCAGACCTCCTGCTCGTGTCGCTCCTCCGGGCTCAATGGCTCTGTACACATGCAGCAGCGCTCGCGCGCCTCGCTGCGCTGTACGCGCGCCCGCTTCCGCCACACGTGCCGGCACAGCCTGGTTGTGATTCCTGAAAGCCAGGAGAACAACTTTCCCCGGCTCGGGTCATACTTGTTCAGACGGCGGAGCCCGACAAGCAGGGCGTCGTCCGCTGTCTCTTCGGCATCCTGCGGGTCGTGAAGCAGCTTCCGAGCCAGCCCGAACAGCCCGGGCCGGTTCCGCTTCACGTACTCCGGGATCAACTCATCTTCCCCGCGCAGGATGCGGTCCACGAGTTCCTTATCATCCATATGCGCCTCCTGCCGTGCCTCATGCACGGACAGGACCTTAGCAGACCATTCCAACGATCCGGTGCGAGTCCCGCCAGTCCGAATCCCGTAGCCCGAGGCCACAGAATCCGTGTCCATCCGTGTTTATCCGTGGTTCACTCATTCCGTCCACCCGCACCATCTAATCATACTCCTTGCGACCCGGATGCGTCAACCGTTCTGACGCCAAGCTCGAAACCCGAAACTCGAATGACGACTCAAGTCCGAAGTCCGATTGCCCGACCCGGCATTGCCCGGCATTCGGGCCTCATTCGGAATTCGGCATTCGAGCTTCGTCATTTGCCGTCAGCGGCTTCCACAGGGTTTACGTTGAGCACGTTACGGCATATGCTCAGGAGCACCGAGTGCTCGCACCCGCGCGACACCCAGCGGCTGATGGCGATCCAGACGAGCAGGCGCGCGTCATGCTCCAGGTTCATCCGCAGCAGCTTCGCCACGTGCCGGGCAAAACCGTAGTAGGTCACGAACCGACATGACTGCACTCCCGCGCTGCACAGCACCTGGCGCACCTGGGCTAGGAGCGCCGCTTCCTGCTCCATCGCCGCGCCGAACCGCTCGAACTGGTCGCGCACCTTGCCGTCCACCCGGCGCGGCACCTCGCCGTGAATCAGCGCCCGCTCATACTTCCGGCAGCCCTTGATGACTGACCGCTGCATGCTCTCCGGCAACTGCTTCAGCACCTTACTCACGGCCCACCTCCCCCGCTCGTCGGCCCCGGCGGAAGGGTTCCAGGGGTCGAGGGTTCCAGGGCTCTGGCTGGAGAATCTGTGTAATCTGCGTCATCTGCGGATGTCCGCGTCCGGGTCCCAGGGTCCGCGGATTCCAGGGTTCCAGTGCCCGGCTCCCCTTCGTGCTCTTCGTGTTTTCGTGGCTCAACCGGAATCTGTGTCCATCCGTGTTCATCCGTGGTTCCATGTTCCGGGTTTCGGGTTTCGGGTTTCAGCCGGTCATACAGCTCCGTTGCCAGCACCACCACCGAGTTCGGCTCCAGCCCGAACCCCAGCCACTTCTTGAGCGTGTTCTCCATGCAGTACGCCAGGTCCGGCCCGGACCGCGTCCGCATCAACCGGCAGAGCTCAGCCAGAAACCACCGGTACTGGTTGAGCCGGGCAACCGGCAACCCGGTCTCCTCGATCAACGGATTGATGACGCTCCGCGCCTTCGCCTCGGCCGCATCCGGCGGAAGTCCATACACCGCCACCGGGCTCGGGCTTGCCCTCACCCGGGCCAACAAGTCCCGGGCTGCCTTGCTAAGTCCTACTTTTCTGTGACTTAGCGCCGTTTCCGACTTCTTATCCGACTTCATACCGACTCCTTTCAGGGTTCATTCGGCCCTGCATATGTGCTCTCTCACTATATGTATTCCCGTTCGCGGCACCTCCGCACACGATTTCCTCGAGAATCCATCTACCCCATGCACCCACCCCGTGGCCTGGTAAGCCCTATCGCAGCCCCTTTCCGACTGCGTTTCGAGATTCCTTTCCGAGTTCGTTTCGACTTCCCTTTCAAAACCCCTTCCGAGTTCCCTTTCGCGGCTCGTTTCGCGACCCCTTTCGACCTGCGTTTGTCGATTCCTTTCGCGGCCCCTTGCTCGATTCCTTGCGCAGTCCCAAGCGAGACCCCAAGGGCGGCGCCTTGCGGATTCCCTTGCTCAGTTCCTCCCGACCTGCGTCTCGCCTTCCCTTTGGACTTGCGTTTCGACTTCCCTCTCGAACTGCCTTCCGCAGCACAAACGTCGCTGAGTTTGAAGACGAGTCCGACCCAGATTCCGTCGCCAGCTTCGCCGCTTACTTCGTCGTCAGGTCTGTCGCAGTCACGTTGACATTCGTCTGAGGAGAGGTATCCTTTCGACGTGAAACAGCGACCGCTGCTCTACATCGAGACTTCGGTCTTCGGGTTCTACTTCGACCCGAAGCCGTTCAACACTCTGCGGAGGCAGGCGGCTGCGACGCTGTTCACGCAGATCGAAGCCGGGATCTTCAGAGCGGTGACATCGCCTCTAACCACCAAAGAACTGAGCCGGTCGGCCGAACCGCTGCGGTCGGAGCTGTTGGACCTGGTCGAACGCGTCGAAGAGCTTACGCTCGACGAAGATGAGGTAGAACGGTTGGCAGGAGCCTACCTGGCTGATGGCGTGGTGCCGGCCGACTTTGCCGACGACGCCAGGCACGCGGCCTATGCAACGATTGCCGGGGCCGATGTGCTGGTATCCATGAACCTCCGGCATCTGGCGAACGAGTGGGCCGAGCGCAGGCTGAACTCCGTGAACCTGCGCGAAGGATACGTGCTTATCGGAGTCCGAACGCCCGAAGAGGTGTTACGCTATGACGAATGAAGACGTCGATTTCCTGGAGTGGCTGCACGACCAGCGCCGGGCGGCGGAGGCCGACCGGAAGCGGCGCGGCCTGTCCGGCGCAGACTACCTGCGCGAATGTGCACGGGAGGCGGCGAAGGTAAGAGATGAGATGGAAACGCGCCGTCAAGTGACGGTCAGCGACAAGCCGCAGTCAGACAACTGACATGACACACCCCGGCATTGACGGAAGCTGGTAACATGGAAAGTGTCCCGGCTCTGTCCCCAGGCTGGATGGTACCAGAACGCTACCTGCTTTACCTCGATATCCTTGGGTTCGCCGAGATGGCACAGTCACCACGGCGTGTGCTGGATCTATACCAGATCATAGATGGCCTGAACGTCCATCGTCATCCCGACTTCCGGGCGCTGGTCTTCTCGGACACCTTGATCGTCTATAACGCTGTTGAACTCCAAGGTGGGCATGACAAGCAGGTCTGCGTCATGTACCTGGCTGAATTTGCACAAGACCTGCTGCGTCGTCTCATCGGCCGTGATTATTACTTCCGAGCAATCCTAACGAAAGGCGGTTTCCTTCATCATCGATTCGACAACCTAGACGCGTTCTTTGGTCAGGCACTGATCGACTCGTATCGAAACGAAAAGGACCTGACCGGCTGCGGCCTCTTCTTGGACGAGCGACTCCTTGCGGAGAACCGGATATTCCCTACCCGCCGCCACTGCGAACGCTTCCACTACGTGTTCCTGACGCCGTCTATCCAGTACTTGAGCGATTATGGTGACTCAGGATTTCCCTTTTCTGGCGAACCCCTCGATTCAACGGACATGACGCTTCAGGTTTACGCAGAACTGACCTTCCTCGCCGACGTCTACCGCAAATCAATGGAGCATCCTACTCCGAACGTCAGAGCCAAGTTCCAGGCAACCTGGAGCTTCTACCAGCTCCAGTTCCCCTTAGTCTGCAATGTACTGCGCGAGTCGGGGTTTGATTTCAACTCAGTGGCAGATGCCGACTGGAGGGCGGCCAAGTCCCACTTCGACAACGAGCTAGAGTCGGACTACTACCGGTTTCACGCCACACGTCCCGGAGACCATTGACTGGGACTATCGGGGACGGCAACTGTTTTGGGGACTCTGCCAAACTGGAGACAGCGATGTGGAGAAACGGCGGCCACGGTCGAATCCCTGCCGGCCCTACGCGCCGGCGTCTCCCGCCCTGCATTTGACATGAAGGCCTTGTCCGCTACCATGTCCGCGATGAGATCAGTACACTCGGCCTTGACGCCGTAGGAATGGAGCAGGATGCCCGCGATACCCACGCGGAGAGAACACATGACCGAAGGAGGTTGGACCATGTTCGCGACTGGCTTGATGCTCGCGATGCAGCTCGCGGCGGCCATACCGTCCGTAACGGTTATGGAAGCCACGATAGTCGTTGAGCCGGAGAGCACGATGAGGAGGGTCTTCAGATTCGCCCCAGGGGACGAAATACTGGTTACGGTTGAGGCGCTGAAGCAGGAAATGGCAGAGAGCGAGAGAGGCGACAATGCCGTGGGAAATGCCGTTGTGGCCGGGCTATCCGTGCTGCTGCCTCCAAAGGTCGGGTCCGCATCGCTGGGACCTATTGATGCTGACCCAATGGCACAGGCCGGTGACCAACAACTAGTCGAACTGCAATGCGCTACGGCGATAGGCGGACCTCACTGGATCGCCATCTCGGGAAGGCACGAGGGATGCCGCAGCACGTATCGCGTTACCGTCAAGCGGAGGCCCGCGACGCAGTCGCTCCGCAGCTTCGACACGAGGGTAACCCCATCTCGCATCGACACGGTCATCGACCCAATCCTCGACGGAAAACAAGTCTACGTCGCTGAAGGTACCATGCAGTACATCCCGTTTGAGATACCGGGAGATGCAGACCGCATCGTAGTCGTCGCGGCCAACGAGGAAAGCTACAATGCTCTCACCTCTGGATTCGCTTCCGGACTGGCTAGTATCGCACTGAGTGCTGCCCTCGAAAAGCCGACCCCAGTAGACCTCTCTTCAATACGGTTGGGCAAGGATTTCGGCTACAGCGTTGAAGCGTACTCTGGAGCCCTCAAACAATGGGTGCCCGTGGCGACATGGGCACGCATCCACTGCGACAAAACGCTAATCAAGCCCAGCGAGAGGCAGTACAGACTCTGTAGGATCCAGCTTGATAACAGCTACAGCACATTCACAGCCAAAACGGTGAAGCTCAGCGCATACTCGCTCAAACTAAAACCCGTGTATGGCCACGAGGAACCTCCGGCTAGCCCGGTCGCAGACGCGAGTGCAGACGAGCGGCAATCCCGGGCCGGGGATGCGGGAAGCAGCAAATACCGTGTCGTGGTGTACGCAAACGGCGGCGAGATGGGCCAGAAGGTGCTGGACGCGCTCAAGGTAGCTGGGTTCGCCAAGGACGAGAGCTGTGTAATCCACGGCGCGAGCGGGAATGCCTACATCAAGTACGGCGCGGCCACCGAAGCTGACGTTAGGACAATGCGCAAACTAGTCAGCGGGCTGTATGCCGGCAAGATCGAGGAGCTCGACGAATTCAACGCGGACGACTACGACGTCTTCATCAATCTGCCGTAGGGCGGCGATGGGGGGATAACTCCGCGGGGATTTCGGGGACACTTCACTAAATAGAATCCGAAGCGCGTCAAGATGCTGTCGGTCCAAGGACAGCACCCCATCTCGGGAAGCTCCCAGGAGGCATTGCAGATTGCCGATTGTAGATTGCAGATTGGCGCGGGCGCAACCCACCGGCCCCAGGCCGCAAGCCTCCAGCTAGCGCAAGCACAAGCTCAAGCCCGCTGACCGCCTCCGGCCACTCTATCCCTTGATGCCTCGATCACTCGATCCCTCTCTCCTTCCATTTGACACCCCCGCCCGCGAGTCTATCATATCCGCAATGAAGGGATTTCTGGTCTGTCTGCCGCTCGCTCTGGTCCTGGGCTGCAGCCTTCACTTTAGCCGCGGCGAGTTCAGGTATCCGCCGACTGCCGGACCGGCTGAGCTCCGAATGTCGATAGTGTCGCGAGAACAGCACGCAAGAGCAGGCGAGCCGTTCTTCGTGACCGTCTCCGTTGTGAACACCACGGACTCGGTCTGTACGGCGGCTGTCGGCAACTGGGAATACGAGGGACCCGCAACGTTTGTCCTGATCGGACAGGCGGGTGACACATGGGATTATCGACCGAACATCATCGCGGGGCTCAGGGTGTTGCTGGGCCCCAGTTTCTTCGGCATAGAGCCGCACGACAGCCTCTACCGGCACTATGTCAGGGCAGGAAAAGGGGACACGATACTTAATTGCCTCAGAAGCGCGTCAAGATGCGGACAGGCACCCCATTTCGGGAAGCTTCGGGACAACGCGCTGCCAGAGGCAGCGAGTTAGCAGTAAGGAAGGTAGCAGGTAGCAGTCCCGGAACGACGGCCGCCGGCTGACAGCCCGCGGCCTGCAACGGAGCGACTAGCGGGCGTGCGCCGACCGCTGGGGCTCGTGGTACTTGCTTAGGCGCTGGCTGCAGGCGGACAGCGAACGGCGAAAGCCTTTGTCGGTGAGGTCGCCAAGGAGACCTTGCGCAGCCTGGGTGAGCGGCGCGTTACTACGGTTCGCCCGATGGCCTCGCAGCCATCTGCCCCACGATTCGCAGATCCGCTTCTCTTCTTCGGACCAGCGACGCTGGTGGCGCAGGGTGTGCAAGCCGAGCTTCGCGGCCACGCGGAGGAGTTCCGCGTACGTGCGCGCCGGGGTCCGGCCGTAGTCCGGGCTCGCGCCGCCGGTTGCGCTTCGGGCGCGCCGGGCGTACTCGGCCTCAAGTTCCTTGTGGCAGGCTTCGCCCGCAGCGTGCCATGCCCCGGTATCGTCGGTCGTGACGCCCCGCGCGTAGCGCTCGATCAGTTCGCGCTCGAACGGTTCGCTGAAGCCGTGGTAGCGGGGCAGACCCATCTGCCTGAGAATCGGTTTCACCCGACCCCGGATCGCCTGCAGGCTGTGTCTGCGGCCGAGCGCACGGCTGCATTCTTCTGCCATCTGGGTCACGGTCCAGGGCCGGCCGCAGTGGAGCATCCGGACGTGCCGGTCGAGCACCTTGAGTTCCGCTTTGGTCCACTCCTGGTCGTCTGCCGGCACGCCCATGGCCCGAATCGCCCTGGCCATGTGCCAGCATGTACCTTCGAGCGTGCGCTTGCCTCCAAGTTCGTCCGTGAGCTTCGGCAGGCACGCGCGGGCGGCGTCGCGCATCGTCGGGAAACGGCCGGCGAGAAACTCCCGCGCGTAGCGCTTTACCGTCCGCAGCTCAGCCGGGGTCCAGAAGCTGAGGGCGTAGCCGAGCCCGAGAGTTCGGCACTGCGCTCCCAGGCGGGCGCGGACGGAGATGAGGGACCGGCGGGGATGCGAGGGGTTGAGTTCGCGGAGGGCTTCGAGTTCGCTGAGGCAGTCCGGCGCCGCCTCACCGGCGCTGCGGTACTTACCTTCGGCAAGGCTTCGGGCAAACCGGCTGACCACCTCAAGCTCTGGCTGAGTCCAGTTCATCACTACTCCCGCTCGCGCTACGGGCTTCGCCGGCGGCTGGTCTCCTCGGACATCAGGCGTACCTGACACGGGGAGATTATACGCGAAGTCTGCGCTCGCGCCAGAGGCGAGACCGAGACCCGCTACAGACCCGACCCCGGGGCGCCCATAGGCCGCTGACCGCTGTCGGCTTCCAGACACTCCCTGCCCCCGATTCCCAACCCCTGGCCCTTCTGCTTGGTCCAAGTTCGTCCGCAGATCATGAAACCATCCATGCTCGATTCGTCTAAGTATCGTCATAGGCTACTGCAACTGGCTGTTCGTCTGGTATCGATTCCGGGCGTGCGACTTCTGTTCGGACCCTGAGCGGTTCGAGCAGCACGGCTCAGCACTTCTTCATCCTGTCCGGAGCCACGCTCAGCCAGCCCTCACCGGCCCTGTCGATCAGTCCGCCGGTCTACGCGGCGCTAGAAACGGCGAACCGCAAGTCGTGGGGACTGCAGCCGCGGTCGCGGCTGCTACTCTACTACATCCTCAGGCTTCTGTTTCTGCTTGCACTCCTCACACTTTTCACCCCAGGTTGGCTCGCCCCGATGGATCTCGTAGTCGAAGGTCGGCCACTTGGAGCAACCGTGCGCCCAGTGCCAGACATGCGTGTCTTTCTTCAATCGATACTCAATCACGTCTACCTCCCGCTTGGCTTCGTTCTAATCTAACTTGAGGCGTATCGATGTCAAGTCGGGAGGCAGCAGAGGCAAGCAGCAGGTGGGAGACAAGAACCAGGAAGGCGAGAGCGACGGGCTAGCGGAAGCGCGGCCAGAAGGCTGGTACCGACTCGGTGTAGGTCTTGAACTCGGACTTGAGCAGGTCGCTCAGGCGCGCGTCTTCGCTTCTTGTCTGCGTGAGCAGCAGCGGCAGGCCGACCGCAGCGGCGAGTACCAGTCCGCCCCAGGACCGGAAGACCAGTGCTGCCCCGACAAGCTGGATGAAGGTGGCGAAGTAGCGCGGATGACGAACGAACCTCTGGAACCTGAGTGCGACGAACCGCTTCTCCGGCAGGAGCAGCGTCTCTTCTTTGCTTCCCCGGGCAGGGGGTCTTACCTGTGCGATTCCGAGCAGGGCGAAGAGCGTGCCGAGCCGCAGATAGGTTCCGAGGCCAAACACGGCGAGGCCAAGCAACCCGGTGACCACTGCGGGAACAGGAATCTGTGTCCAATGCCACCAGATGAAATCCCCGGCGAGGTAGGCAAAGAATGGGTAGACGAAGAAGGCAAAGACGCCTCGCCATAGAGCCGAGTGCTCGACCACTCCGGACTGAAAGAAGGGCGAGCCGAAGTAGTACTCGATCGACAGCCAGAGGACGAAGAGGTAGGCGAACAACGTCGGCAGAGCCATGCGGTCGGGTATCGCATCCCGGAGGAAGTTGGTGAAGAAGAAGAGAAAATAGAGGGTCACAAGCGCCGTCCAGAGGAAACGGCCCGGTTTGAATCTCTTGACGAAGCTGCTCATTTGCCTTGGCGTGATTCTAGGATGTCCCGGCAGATTGTCCAGAACGGCCGGGCAGAGAGTTCAAAACCCGGTTTGGCCAGGTCGGGGTGACGCTGCAGATACTCGACAGTAGTCGCGATGCGGCTGGATTGGCCGCGGGGCAGCCTGGAGCGTGAGAGCCCGGACCGGAGTACGAGTTCCTGCGGCCAGACGGACAGGGCATCGTTTGGAACGGTGAGGATCGCCAATCGACCCGCGTCTCGCAGCAGGGCAACGAGAGCGCCCACATTATCAGGTGCTCTGAAGTCGCTGATGAAGAGCGAATCACAGAGGAACCCGTCGGCCAGCTTCGCGGCCAGCACGCCTTGTATCAACGCACCGGTCAGGCGCTCCGGGTCCCAGGGCACGGCTGGCGGCACGATGATGCCAGCGGCGAGAGAGTCGGTCCCAGCCATGACGGAATCGAGGACTCGAGCGACTGAGGAGTCGGGCTTGAGTTCGCCGATGCTCACGGTCGTTCGGGTCAGGCGGCCGGCGTCCGGGCTGATATCGTAGCAGTTGATGCGGGTAGTGTCGCGCGACGGGTTCACCTCAAACCCGTTTGACCCACTCGTGTTGACCGTGAAGTCCGCTCTCCACATCAACCCGCTGGAGTGAGGTTCCGCCATGATCCCCACCAGGTCAGCTCGCTGCCGCATCAGTGCCACTGCCTTGCCAACCGCCAGGTCCGGTGTAGCGTACCTGACCCCGGAAATGTGCTTCAGGACGGTGCCCGAGTCCATGGCGATGCCGGCGACAGCCAGAATCGACGGGCCGCTCTTTCTGACCATGAACGGATGGCCGATGGTCTGGCCGGACTCGTCCAGCAGGCTCGCAGACAAGGAGTAGTACCGGCCCTTCGCGACAATCTCGGTCAGCCGCGGCAAACCGAACGATAGCCACTCCGGAGTCAGAACTACCGCGTCAACGCCGGCGCGACTGAGGATGGACACCTGAGCGGCCCCATCGCTGACGGCCTGCAGTACGTTGTCGGCAAATGGATCACCGGTCACGAGCCAGAGCGTCGGGCTGACTGCCTGACGTGCCCTTACCGCTGCGGCATAGACCGGGAACCGGTCGAGCCGCGCGTCGGTCACGAACATCCGCACCGGCCGCTCGGCCGCGAGCGTAGCCCTTCTGGCACACTGCAGGGAACCAATAGCCAGCAACAGGCTGCATGCGGCCAGCAGCGACCGGGCGCTGCACCGCGCCCGCTCAGCGGCGTACGGCTTGCTAACGTCCTTGGTGCTTGGCGAGGGACGTATGTCCGTAGGAGGCTACTGCTTCTCAGCCGGGGGCTGAGATTCCTCTTCGATGAGCGCGACGTCAACGACCGCGTCGCCCTTGTCGACTGCCATCACTCTGACTCCGGTGGTGGAGCGGCCGCATTTGCGGATCTCCGAGCAGTTGACCCGAATGACGATGCCTTGCTTTGAGGTGAGGATGACCTCGGACGACTCGCTGCAGGACTTTGCCGCGGCGAGTCGGCCGGACTTATCGACTGGTTTGGCCGCGATGATGCCGGAGCCGCCTCGGCTCTGGACACGGAACTCCTCGAAGACGGTCCGCTTGCCGAAGCCGCTCTCGAACACGGTCAGGAGTGACTGGTTCTCACGGACGATTACGGCACCAATGACCGAATCACCCTTGCCTAGTCGGATGCCGCGCACGCCGGCCGCCGTGCGGCCCATGTCGCGCGAGTCCTTCTCGTGGAACCGGATGGACTGCCCGTCGCGGGTAACAAGCAGGATGTCGTCCGAGCCCGAGGTAAGCAGTGTTGCGACCAGCGAGTCGCCCTTCTCGATGCCCATGGCGATAATGCCCTTGCGTCGCGGGTTGGCGAACTGGTCGAGGGTGACCCGTTTGATCTTGCCCTGCCGGGTGACGAAGAAGACGAACTGCCTGGCTGCGAAGTCGCGCACCGCAAGGTAGGAGGTTGTCGCCTCATCCTTCTCCATCTCAACCAGGTTGGCGATTGAGCGCCCTTTGGCAGCATGCGAACCCTCGGGTATCTCGTAGACCTTCTGCCAATAGCAGCGCCCCTTGTCGGTGAAGAACAGCATGTAGTCGTGGGTTGAGGCGATGAACAGCCCTTCGACAAAGTCCTCTTCCTGCACGGAAACTCCGGTCCGTCCCTGACCACCTCTCCCCTGGCGGCGGTAGACCGAGACCGGCATCCGCTTGATGTAGCCGCGGTGCGTCACCGTGACGGCCATGTCCTCTTCCTTGATGAGGTCCTCGATCGAGAACTCCTCGGCCTCGCCGCGGACGATCTTGGTGCGACGCTCGTCCGCGTAGCGCCGCTTCACTTCCAGAAGCTCGCTGCGGATTTCGCCCATCATGGCGTTGCGCGAATCAAGCAGGTTCTTGAGCCGGCTGATCTCCTTGATGAGGTCCTTGTACTCGGCGTCGATCTTCTCCCGCTCCAGTCCGGTGAGTCGGGCCAGGCGCATCTCCAGGATGGCATCGGCCTGGCGTTCGGACAGCTTGAACTTCGCCATCAAGCCCTGGCGCGCAGTATCGGTGTCCTTTGACTTCTTTATCAACTCGATGACTGCGTCGATGTTCTTCAGGGCAATCTTCAGACCCTCAAGGATGTGGGCGCGGTCCTCCGCCCGCTTCAGTTCGAACCGGGTCCGCCGCGTCACGGTTTCGAACCGAAACTTGAGGAACTCCTCAAGCAGCGCCTTCAGTCCCAGCGTGCGGGGCTGGCCGTTCACCAGCACCAGCAGGATGATGCCGAATGACGACTGCAACTCGGTGTGTTTGTAGAGCTGGTTAAGCACGACTTCCTTCACCGCGTCGCGTTTCAGGTCGAGCACAATCCGCATGCCGTCGCGGTCCGATTCGTCCCTGAGGTCGGCAATCCCCTGAACCTTCTTCTCTCGCACCAACTGGGCGATGCGCTCGATGAGGGTCGTCTTGTTGACCTGATAGGGAATCTCGCTGACGATCAGCCGGTCCTTGCCGGCCTTGACCTCTTCGAAAGTCACCGTGCCTCTGAGCATGATGCTGCCGCGACCGGTCTCGTACGCCTGCCTGATGCCTTCGACTCCGACTATGGTCGCGCCGGTCGGGAAATCCGGCCCGCGCACCTTCTTCATCAGTTCCTTGCTCTCGATCCTCGGGTCGTCGACCAAGAGCACCAGGGCGTCAATCAGCTCGCCGAGGTTGTGGGGCGGGATGTTCGTCGCCATGCCGACAGCGATGCCGGCCGCGCCGTTGGCGAGCAGGTTGGGAAACGCCGCCGGCAGAACGGTGGGCTCCTTGAGCCGCTCGTCGAAGTTGGGCTGGAAATCAACCGTGTCCTTGTCCAGGTCGCTCAGCAACTCGGTGGCAAGCGGCGACAACCGGGCCTCCGTGTAGCGGTACGCGGCAGCCGCGTCACCGTCTATTGAGCCGAAGTTTCCCTGTCCGTGGACCAACGGATAGCGGAGCGAGAAGTCCTGCGCCATCCGCACCATCGCGTCGTAAACCGCGCTGTCACCGTGGGGATGGTACTTACCCAGCACGTCGCCAACCACCGTGGCCGATTTGCGCGTCGCCCGGGTCGGGATCAACCCCATCTCATTCATAGTGAAGAGGATACGCCGCTGGACCGGCTTCAGGCCGTCCCGGACGTCGGGCAGGGCGCGCGCCACGATGACCGACATGGCGTAGTCGAGGAACGACTTCCGGACCTCATCCTCGATGTAGACTGGTACTACGGAATCTTCGTGGGACACGCGCGGTAAATATAGCCGTATGACATTCGCAAGTCAAACGTTACGAGGGAGAACGGGTGTTCCGCCGCGAGTTGACAGTAACGGTGAAATGGCTATGATTTCGCTGACTCTGCAGCAGGTCTAAGGAGGACCACAATGCGAAGTTTCCGCAACTCAAGTCTGGCGATTATCCTGTTGACGGCGGCGTCGTGTGTGCCACTTGTCGCCCAGCAGATACCGCTTGACGCCCTTATGCGCGGTGGTCGAATACACTATGACGGCCAACGCTACGAACGCGCCAAGGAGCAGTTCACAAAGGCGCTGACTCAGTACGGAGCGACGGCTGACAACGTCGCGCTTGGCCAGATTGAGTTCTGGCTCGGTCTCTGTGAGGAGCAGTTGCGGAACCACGCCTCCGCCGCCGACCACTTCGTGACCGCGTTGGAAAAGGACACAACGCTTGTCACCAAGATCCGCACGGACGAACCCTGGCAGTACCTGTCCTGGACCGCACTCATCAGTGCGACCCGCGAGAGCTACAACGCCGAGGAGAACGATGCCGCGCTCAGGTACGCGCTGGTGGCCCTCAAGGTGGATCCCTCCAAGTCCCAGACCTATGCTCTCGTCGCGAACATCTACTCGGCGCTGGAGCGCTACGATGACATGCGCGCAACCGCCGACGACCTGCTGAAGCTGGATGCCGGCGCTCCTGAGGCACTGAGTCTGCTCGGGCTCTACTTTCTGCAGAAGCCGGACAGCCTCTGGCTGACAAAAGAGGCCAGGGCCGTACGTTGGGATTCGGCCGGATTCTTCTACGACGAAGCCATCGCACAATACGAGAAGCGCTTCGCCGCCGCCAAGGCAGACCTGTCCAAACAACTGAAGCTGACCGACTCGGTCCGCGTCGACCAGGTCGTCTCGAAACTGGTGCAGAAGAGCCGACTACTCGACCAGTCCGAACTGAAGCGCTATGTCGAGACAGACCTCGACGCGGCCAAGCAACTGGCCGAAATCGCCCAGACCGCAGGTCGACTCTTCTATGCCGCCAACAATCTGAACGTGGCCAGCTCGCGGGCCGGGACGGCTATGCTGCGTGCGGCAACCGAGACGCGAGCGGACACATCGGAGCGGTTCCGAGCAAAGGCCGAGGCTCTTTTCGGAAGCGCGGTCGAGTACGATTCCTCAGATTTTGCCTCGCTCTTCAACCTCGGCATAACCCAGTACCAGGGGAAGAAGGACAGCCTGGCTGAGCGGTCGCTGCAGACCGTGATCGACGGTGCAGTCGTGCCGGTGGGTATGTTGCCGCCGCCGTGGCTCGACTCGCTGCTCGCGCTGGTGACGCCGGAAGCAGCCGAAGCCGGCAACGTCCAGGTAACCGGCACGCTGGTCGAGAAGGTCGACTCGATTCTCGCTGCCAAGGGGAGGAAGAGTGTCGGCTTTGGCTGGCTCTACTTCCCTGACCTTAGGTCCCGCAAGCTCACCGGCCCGGCGGCAGTTGCCGACACTCTCGGTATGTTCCTGAGCCTCCAAACGCCGCAGCTTATCGAGCAGGCGTACCTGTGGCTCGGGTCGAGTCAGACCGGTCTCGCCACCACCCTTGCGGACGGCGGCAAGAAGGATGCAGCCAAGGCAGGTTACCTGCGGGCGATTGGCAACCTACTGATCGCTACCAAGATCGATCCCAACAACTCGGACGCGTTCCAGAATCTTGGCATATGCTACCGGGAGACCGACCAGAAGGACAAAGCACTGAGGGCCTTCGAGGCAGCGGACAAGCTGAGAAAGCAGGGCCGCTAACCGCAAGGAAGAAAAAAGCATGACCAAACTTCTCAACATCCTGATTGTGTTGCTGGCCGCCGTCCTGGTCTATGTCATTCTCTACCCGCAGATTCAGCAGAATCGACCGATTGAAGTCAGATTCGCCTGTGACAGCACGGTAACCTCCCTGCCGATACTGGTCGGCATCGATGAAAGCCTGTTCGTCAAGAACCGCATCAAACCGACCCTCGTCTTCTACTCTGACCCGGACCAGGCACTCGCCGACCTTTTTGCCGGCAAGGTTGACGTCGGTATCTTCACGTGGAGCGCGGTTTTCAAGCGCATCGCGACCAAGAACGAGACTCTCAAGGTCTTCATGAGCGAGGATTTCCGGCAGTCCCTGCCGGTGGATGCCATAGTCGCGCCGCTCAAATCACACGTGAAGACCGCGTCAGACATCCGAGGAAAACGGTTCATCTACCCACCCCAGGTACGTGACTACATACCGGTAATGCTCACCAATCTGGGAATCAACTCCGAGGAAGTCAAATTGGCGGAGGTTCCGTTTTCCTCCCTGTTACAAAAGTTGGAGGCCGGAAACTGCGATGCTGCCTGGGTGATCGAACCCCAGCTCTGCCCGCTGGATACGACGCAGTATCGGATTATCCAGTACAGCGCACTCCCGCGCTTCGTGGCTCAGCCGTTCCCCGGGGCGGCCATGGGGTTTGCCCCCAGGTTTCCGCAGACCTACCGACAAGGTCCGAAGCGGCTGAAGATCGCAACCGACGCAGCCATGGCCATCGTGGAGAACAAGTCCGATGTGGCCAAGCAGGTCCTGGGCAAGTACTTTCCATACTGCACCAAGTCCTGTGGTTTCTGCCGTCTTCCCGAACTTCAGCGCAGCACGGAGATAAACAAGCCTGCCGTCGCCGCCCTGGCCAGCCGGCTGAGGCTGACCGGCGTAGTGACGAGCGACATCAACACGCAGGGCATATTCCCGGACCCGCAGATATTTACGCGCTAGAAGACTTGGTTCGGTCGTGCTAGATGGGGGGTCGGCGGTCCCCTGCAACCCGAAACCCGCCTATGCGGGATCGAAAGAACGTCATGAGGCCGGACCGGGGCGAACAAGGTCCACTGGTCCGAAGCGTTGAAGGCTGGGTCTTGCGATGGTCGCCGCTGCGAACCCCGCCAGGACCGGAAGGTAGCAACGGTAAGCGGAATGGTGTCCAGTCGCAAGTCTGCCTGGCTGGAGCTGACGACCGATGCGACCCTCTCCCCGACCGGTCGAAGACGTCCGCACGACCGGACCTTCTGGATTGCCGGAAGATGCTGACAGAAGGCCGATTCCTCCTCCGGGTTCCGGGCGTCTGCGCTGCCCGTATCGCGGTGACACATCGTGGCAGGTGAAGTTCTCACGCTCAAGTATCGGCCGCAGCGATTGGCCGAGCTCCTGGTTCAGGACCACGTTCGCGACACACTCAGTAGGGCAATCGAGAAGAACCGGTTGGCCAATGCCTACCTGTTCTGCGGTCCGCGCGGAGTCGGCAAGACCACGACCGCCCGCATCCTCGCCAAGAGTCTCAACTGTCAGAAAGGCCCGACCGTCTCGCCCTGCGGAGAGTGCTCGGCGTGCGTAGCCATAACCGGCGGCCGCAGCCTTGACGTTATCGAGATCGACGGCGCCTCGAACCGTAAGATCGACGACGTACGGGAACTGAGAGAGAACATAAAGTACCTGCCGACTTCCGGACGCTACAAGATCTACATCATCGACGAAGTTCACATGCTCACGACCGAATCCTTCAACGCCCTGCTCAAGACCCTGGAGGAACCCCCGGCCCACGCCAAGTTCATCTTCGCCACCACCGCCGCCCAGGACGTCCCCGCGACGATTGTCTCTCGGTGCCAGCGCTTTGATTTCCGTCGCGCCACGCCGTCAGAAATCAGGAACAGGCTGGCCTGGCTTGCGGAACGAGAGGGAATCAAGGCCTCTGACGCGGCGTTGATGGCGATCGCCCGGCGTGCCGACGGCGCCATCCGGGACGGAGAGGGTATCCTTGACCAGTTGGCGTCTTTCCAGCCGGAGGGAATCGAGGTCAAGGACGTGGAGGAGTTGCTGGGCCTGGTACCCTCCGAGGTCTTTTTCGACTATGCGGATCTCCTGCTGGCCGGCAATGAACCGGGGCTGATGGGCTTTGTCGCGCGGCTCTTCGATTCCGGGTACGACCATCTCGAATTCTACTCAGGAGTGGTTCAGCACTTCCGCGACCTGCTGGCGCTGGAAATCAGCGGTCGTGAGTGCGGGCTAAGCCTGCTCCCCGATGAGATCGAGCGCATGCTCTCTCAGGGCAGGCGATTCGGCTGCGGTAGACTGCTGAGAATTCTCCACGCTGTTGCCGCCTACGAGGCCCAGGCCGCGTCCACGCAGTTTCCTCGGGTGCTGATAGAAGTCATGTCGCTGGAACTGGCGTCAGAACCGGCCGGCCTGCACGGACAGGAAGCACCCCGGAGCGCGCCCCCGGCGATCACTGCTGCCACGGTCGCCCGCGATCAACCCAGGACGCTGAAAGGCCTCTGGGCTGAGTTGCGCCTGCACACCAAGGCTCACCAGTCGATGCTGGCCGGCTTCCTGGAACTGGCCACGCCGGTCTCTCTCTCCGATGCTGCGCTAACCATCTCGCTGTCCGCGAAGCACAAGGTGGCGGCCGAGACTCTCCAGGCTGACCTGCGGCGAATCGAGGCCATCCTGGCCGAGGTCGCAGGCCGTCCGCTGAAGCTGGTCGTGGAGGTGTCGAGAAAGCCGTCAGCCGATCCGACCCGCGAGCGAGTCAGCAGGATTCTGGGCGAGGTGGAGGAAAGGGAGCAACATTGAAACGTTCCCTTGAGCAACTCGTCTCTTCGCTGGTCAAGTTGCCAGGAGTCGGCAGAAAGACGGCGCAGCGCATCGCCTTCTACCTGCTGAAACAGCCCGATGTCGCCCGCGAGATGGCGGGGTCGATCATCGAGGCCAGCTCCAAGCTTCGGCCATGCCCGATCTGCTTCAGTCTCACCGAGGAGCAGCAGTGCGATGTCTGCTCGGACCCGACCCGAGACCACTCCCTGGTCTGCGTGGTTGAGGAACCGGCTGATGTCCTCACACTGGAGCAGTCGGGTCAGCACCACGGGGCCTATCACGTGCTCGGCGGCATACTTTCGCCGATCGACAATGTCGGACCGGACGACCTGCACGTGGGAGAGCTTGTCTCCCGGGTGGCTTCCGGTGTACGCGAGGTGATCATAGCCACCAACCCCACAATCGAGGGTGAGGCGACCGCGATCTATGTCGCCGAACACCTGAAATCGACCGGCGTGCGAGTCACGCGGATCGCCCGGGGCCTGCCGGTCGGATCCGACCTCGACCTTGCCGATACCGAGACCATACTGCGGGCGCTTGAGGGCCGGCGTGAGCTGTAGACGGCTTGACCGTCTGGCCCGAGAACCCGGAGTTGAAGAGGCTCTCTACTGGAGGAACCAATGAACCTGACACTGACCGGACGCCACCTGGATATCACTCCCTACCTGAAGGCGCATGTGGACGAAAAGATGAAGAAGCTGGACCACTTCAATAGCCACATCATCAAAGCCGAGATTGTCCTCACCAAAGAGGGCGCCAAGGACGTCGCTGAAGGCAAAGTACACATGAGCCACACCGTGCTCGCCGCCAAGGGCCAGGGCAAGGACATGTACATCGCGGTCAACGACGTCATCGACAAGCTGGTCGCCCAGTTGCTTCGGCAGCAGGGCAAGTTCCACGATCGCAGGCGCTCCAATCACACCCCGCCTTCTTCTGATGGAATCTGAGACTCGGCCCATGAACGTCGCCGATCTCCTCGCTGAGAAACGGGAGGAGTGGAGTCTTGAAGTCGCTTCCGGCGGGCAGGGACTTGCCGCCAACGCCGTCGCCACCGGTGACATCAACCGACCGGGCATGGCGCTGGCCGGATACACGAAAGTCTTCCTGCGCGAACGCATCCAGATCGTCGGCAGCACCGAGTTGTCCTATCTCGCCACCATGACCCCGGAGTTGCAGCATGAGGCGGTGCATCGACTCTTCTCATTGCGCCCCCCCTGCGTCATCGTGACCAAGGGACTTAGTCTGCCGGAGGTCTGGAAGACCGAGGCGGACGAATTCAATGTACCGGTCATGACCACGCCGATGGATACGACCCCGTTTATCCACGCCCTGTCTGCCTTCATAGACTACCGGCTGGCGCCCAAGGATTTCGTCAACGGAGAACTGGTGGACGTGTTCGGCGTCGGACTTCTGATCACCGGCGACTCGGGAATCGGCAAGTCTGAATGTGCCCTCGACCTGGTCGATCGCGGACACCGACTGATTGCCGACGACCTCGTCAAAGTCCTTCGTCGCGGCACCGGCATCGTCATGGGCTATTCTGCGGCCCGAACGTCGGAACTGGCCCACCACATAGAGATCAGGGGCGTTGGCATCGTGGACGTCTACAGCCTGTACGGGGTACGTGCTATCCGGATTCAGAAACGCATCGAGGTCGAGGTGAAGCTAGTCCACTGGAAGCCCGGCATGGACTACGAGCGAACGGGCATCGAGGAGAAACTGACCGATATCCTGGGCGTCCGCATCCCGCGGGTGACCATTCCTGTCATACCGGGCAAGAACCTGGCGCTGGTTCTCGAGGTTATCGCCAAGAACCACATCCTGAAGGTCTTTGGCTACGAACCTGCCAAGGTCTTCGATGACGCGCTCACCTCAGTGATGAGCAAGTCCCCGAAGATCGACCCGTTCATCGCCGACGACCCGGAGTAAGGTAGGCCGGCTGTGGTCAGTGCGATCATCACCGGCCAGGGCGACCTGCCGCGAGCCCTGTTGGAGGCAGCGCGTGCCATCGTGCCCGATACCGAGGGCGTCCGCACACTCTCCAATCTCGAATGCCCGATCGGGGAATTGTGCGGAAGGCTTGACCAGGCGATAGAAAGCCTGCCCGAAGGCGACGTCGTGGTTTTCGCCGACATGCTCGGCTCGAGCTGTGCCAACGCCGGGACTGAAGTCAAGCGCAGCCACCCTCACGTCGCCGTACTCACCGGCACCAACCTGGCCATGCTGGTCCGGTTTCTCTATCACCGACGCAAGAAGCCGTTCAACGAACTGGTTCCGTTTCTGGTAGAGACCGGTAGGACCTCGGTCCAGGCAGTCGAGCTCTAGAGCCGGCGGGTCAGGGCACTGCGCCACACACTCTCAGCCTCGCTCAGACTCAGTCGTACGGCAACGTCTCCCCGCAACCCATCAATGATGAGCTCCGGGGCTTCCTGAGTTCGCCCCAGCGCCCGGCAAGGGACTCTGAGACCGGCAGCCAGGTCCTCAAAAGCTCCCCGCTCACGGGGTGATACCTCGCACAGAAACCGGCTGTTCGACTCGCTGAAGAGCAGGAAGTCGTCGCGCTTGAAACGCTGACTCCCGGGAACCTTGCGCAGCGCTATCCGCGCGCCGACTGCCGACGAGAAGCACATTTCAGCCAGCGCTATTCCGAGGCCACCGTCCGAGAGATCATGGCAGGCAGTCACGATGCCCTGGCGAATGGCACTGCCAATCACGACCAAAGTCCGGCGCCCCCGAGATGCGTCGACCTTCGGGACCTCGCGTCCCAGGCCTTGGTGACGACGGAAGTACTCGCTGCCCCCCAGTTCCTCAAGAGTCTCTCCCAGGATGTAGATGAGTGAACCTCCACCCTTGAGGTAAGGCGTGGTGGTGCGCGAAGCGTCCGGGATGACGCCGACGGCGGAGATGAGCAGCGTCGGCGGAATCGGGAGCGACTCGCCGGACTCGGACTTGAATTCGTTGTAGAGCGAGTCTTTGCCGGATATGAAGGGGACGCGGTACTTCCGTCCGATGTCGTAACAGGCCTCAGCCGCTCTGACCAGACCGGCAAGCTGGTCCGGGCGATCGGGACTGCCCCAGCAGAAGTTATCGAGCAGGGCGATCCGCTCGATATCGGCTCCGGCCGCGACGCAGTTGCGCAGGGCCTCGTCGATGGCCGACGCCGCCATCCAGTACGGATCAATCAGGCCGAACCGGGGGCACAGTCCGCACGCCACCACGCACCCGCGCGGGGAGCCTCGTACCGGCATCACCACGCAGGCATCGCTCGGGCCGTTGTTGTTCCGTCCGGAAAACGGCTTGAGCCCGGAAGTCCCCTGCACCTCGTGGTCGTACTGCCTGACGACCCACTCCTTGCTCGCGATGTTCGGGGCCTGCAGCAGCCTGAGTATCTCCCCGGTCAGGTCGAGCCCTATCGGCACCGAAGGGTCGGCGGTCTCCGGGCGCTGCCAATGTGCCTTCTTGGACGTGCCCCGCCAGCCTCGATGCAGGAATCCCATGTCGACATCCGCCACTTGGTGCCGCCGGAACTTGAGCACGAGCCGACGCTTGCCGGTCACCCTGCCGATCACCGTGGCCTCGACGTCATTCGCGGCAGCCAGTTCGAGCAACTCCTTGACCTTGTCCGGATCGGAGAAAACAACCATACGCTCCTGGGCTTCGGAAATCCAGATCTCGGCCGGTGACAACCCGGCATACTTCAGCGGCACGCGATCAAGCCACACCTCGCAACCCTCCTGGCTGGCGAGCTCGCCGATTGCAGAAGAAAGCCCTCCACCCCCGCAATCAGTAACGGTGCTGAACAACCCCCGGTCCCGGGCAGCGAGAATCAGGTCCGTCACCTTCTTCTCCTCAATCGGGTTGCCAATCTGCACCGCGCCGCCGGATATCTCCTCGGACTTCTGGTGCAGCTCGAGTGAAGCGAATGTCACGCCGTGGATTCCGTCCCGCCCGGTTCTGCCGCCGAGGAGGACGATTTGCTGGCCGGGTCGAACGTGCTTCTCGATCTTGTCCTTCGGAATCAGGCCCAACGTCCCGCAGAATACGAGCGGGTTACCGAGAAAGCCCGGATCGAAGTACACGGCTCCGTTGGCAGTCGGAATACCCATCCGGTTGCCGTAGTCACGTACGCCGGCAACGACACCCTTCATCACGCGGCGCGGATGCAGCACGCCCCGCGGCACATCCTCGGATCGGGTGTCGACCGGCGCAAAGCAGAATACGTCGGTGTTCAGGATCGGCTTGGCACCGAGTCCGGTGCCGAGGCAGTCACGAATGACTCCGCCGATGCCCGTCGCCGCACCTCCGTACGGCTCAAGTGCCGACGGATGGTTGTGCGTTTCAACCTTGAAGCTGACGCCGTACCGTTCATCGAACTCGATCACGCCGGAGTTGTCATGGAACACCGAAAGACACCATGGCAGGTTCAACTCCTGGGTCAGCCTGAACACCGTTGACTTGAGCAGGTTCTTCACCTTCCGGCCGTCGATGTCGATCACGCCTTTGAACGTCTTGTGCTGACAGTGCTCGGACCAGGTCTGGGCAAACGTCTCCAGTTCGACGTCGGTCGGGTCGCGGCCAAGACCCTCGAAGTACTTCTGCAGAGCCCGCATCTCGGCCCGGTTCAGAGCCAGGAGCCCGCGCCTGGAAAGCTCCACCAACTCCGGCGCGCTGAGCCCGCGCAGCTTCACTACGCCCTTGCGGAAACGGTATGGCCTGGTATGGACGAAGACCTGCTCGCCGGGTTTGGCCGTGTGCTGGATTACCGGGTTGACCAGCAACCCTTTGACTACCAGCCTTCGTGTCGAGTCGTCATTGCGTCGGCCCCGGCCGCCGCCGAATTCGAACTCATACGCACGGCCGCTGCGGATCTCAACGTGCTCAAAACCGAGGTCGGACAGCGACCGGGCGATGCTCTCCACGCTCGGGTCCATCACTCCCGGATTGTACAGGACCTCTGTGCCGGTGGACCCGACAGCCGCCGGCAGGACGCGGAAGCTTTCACAAACCGGGTCACAGAGCACCTCGGCGGCAATCCGTTCGGCTTCCGCCCTGCCAATATCACCCTCAAGGTAGTGCAGGCGCGTAATCCGGACATCGGCGGATTCGCCGCCCGCTATGTCCCGGATGTCGGACTCGAGCGCCTTGGCTTCGGGATCGGTTGTCGTCTTGGTAGTCTCTATACGCCAGAGCACAGGCCAAGATAAGCGAAACTCACTTTGAGTCAAGAAAGGCACGCTGGAGCGTGCCCGATGGAGAGACTAAGCTTGTCCGTTCCGCTATTCGCTGATCAGTTTCTCCAGTTCCTTGTCTAGCGAATCCTCACTGACCCGTCCGGCTCCCAGGCTGGAACGCGTGAAGGCGTTCACCTTCGCCCTCGTACTCACATACTCAGACCTGAAGCTGTCCGCCGCTGTCTTCCGGTTCTCTCGCTTGATGGAGTCCAGCGCGGCCAGGTCAACCTGCAGGACGGCGATAGCGCTGTCGCACTCGCGGCTCAGTGAATCCTGCAAAGGCGTGAAGTTATGCCGGAGCCGCTCCCGAGTCAGGCGACAGCGGGCCGCCAGGTTGAGGGTCTTCTTCCGATAGGAGGCGCGGAAGACTACAAGCGCGGTATCGGGAGGAGCAGTTCGCAGAGATGGAGGAAGCGGCTCGGGTTTGACGCCGCGGAAGCTCCTGACGACCACGAACAGCGCTACGGCCAGCGCCACCACGGCCAGGACCACTCCGACCGAGGTCGGCGTGCTACCCGTGCGCCGCCGCCCGGAATCCGGAGTCCGCTGTTCACTCACGACCCGTTACACCTCGCTGCCGGAAGACATCTGCACCCGCAAACGCATCATTATCCTTGACTATGGCCATGGTTCTGCTTTAATACGTGTGCTGATTGCGGGGTGGAGCAGCCCGGAAGCTCGTGAGGCTCATAACCTCAAGGTCGCTGGTTCAAATCCAGCCCCCGCTACTCCCCAACCTATCCCGTGCCCGCGCCGCCTGCCTTGGTGTGGCGCTTCGCGCGCATGACGGTGGCGCAGCGATGTCATCAGCACTGCTGGTTTCTCCTACTCCCGCTACTTCGCTCCCAGCACTTCTCTGTATTTCGTCAGGACGAACCAGTCCTTCTCTTCCAGCCTCCGCGCCGCGAGACTGATACGCAGGGAGTCATCAAGTACCGTGCCGCACGCCGCCACCGCCTGTATCCGTACGAAGTTGTCTGGGTTGGAGACATGGGAAGCGAATGTGGAACGGCAGCGGACCCGCAGGTCCTTGTCCGCTTGCGTGGTATCGAGCTTGGCAACCAGGGCACCGGCAGTCCTGAGCGCGTGCCCCAGCGCCACCGGTTTGAGGCCGGGCATGCCGGCCAGCAGCGGCTCGAGACTGGGCCGGCCCATGGCAACCAAAGCCGCCTCCGCCGCGGACCGGACCGTGAAGTACCGGTCCGCCAGCGTCCGAATCAGTTCGGGAACGGCAACCGGGTTCTTCAGCTTGCCGCACGCTTCGCTGGTGACAATCCGCGAGATCTCCATCTTGTCCTTCAGCAGGTATAGTACCCGCGGCACCACCAGCGAGTCACCGATGTCGCCGAGAGAGTAGACGCCCCGGCGCGGGCTGATCCGCTTCGCCTTGAGCGCGACGTAGACCGACTCCACCGCGTCGAACGCGCTCCGGCCCAGCTTGCCGAGGAAGTAGGCGCCGTTGTTCCGAGCCAGATACCGGTCATCCCGGAGCGCCTTGAACAAGTAGGGCTTCGCGGAATCAGGCCAGGCCTTGACAAGTACCTCTATCGCCTCGGATTCCAGCCCGTCCTTCGTGTCCATCTTCTTCTCGGCGACGTAGGCGAGCGCCTTCGGCCCGAGCTTGACCAGCTCCTTGCGCGCCCGCTCCACCTTCTTGATGACGTTCCCGACCCGCCACATCGAAGCGGTTTTGAACACGCTCTCGACCGGCGCGATATCTGTCGTGTCGATGCTCGCGAGCGAGGTGTCCACGTCCGGCTCGAAGTTCTCGACCGACGCCGGCCGGTCGAAGTCCAGGCCCGATCCGTAAGTACCCTTGGTCCAGAAGGCGCGTTCGGTCGCCACGTTCCGCTGGCTGTACTTGTCCGTACCCGCCAGGTCAGCAAAGATGCCCATGCCTCCGAATCCACGCGCGAAGTTGCTCGACCCCTGGCCCAGCAACGAGTCCTGGGTCACGTAGCAGTCGTTGCCGTCCTCGTCAATCAGGAACGCGGCCGAGTTGGTCAGGCCGATGCCCTGACCGCCGGAGCAGCAGTAGTAGTCGTCGCCTTTCCGGTCAACCAGCGCGCCGACCGACAGGTCGTGACCCTGGCCCTGAGCCGGACCCAGGCGCGTGATGTAGGTATCGCAGCCTTCCTCGTCAACGAGAACGCCGACCGACAGATGGATACCCGCGCCCTGCGTATACTGCGCCGCAGTGTAGTGGTCATAGCCTGACCCATCCCAGATCATGCCCAGGGAGTACCAGTAGCTGGTAGCCTGGCAGAAGACCTCGCCATCATAGAAGTCATTCCCGCTGCGGTCGCACAGAAAGGCCACACCGCCGCCCGCATCCGGCCTGCGCCCGATGGCAAACCCGTGCGAGAACGAACGGTACTCGTGCGGCAGCAACGGCACGTGCAGGTACTTGCCGCCGGCCCGGTACACGTCGTTACCTTCGAAGTCGGCTAGTGTCCCGGCCGCCCAGGTCGAGGCAAATCCCTGGCCGTAGCACCAGCAACGATAGCTGTCGTTGCCGCTATTGTCCGCGAGCAGAGCGTTCCCGAAGTCGCTCGCGCCCTGGGCGAAGAAACCGGCGTCGTACAGGTCAGTGCCGGCCAGGTCCCACAGGAGACCGGTGCCGAAGATGGACGCGCCCTGCGAATAGTGTTTAGCGCGGTATACGTCATCGCCCTGACAGTCGATGAGCACGCCCGCGCCGAACAAAGCTGCGCCCTGGCTGAACAGCCGGTCCGACCAGTAGTAGTCGTTGCCCGCCATGTCGAGCACCGTGCTGAACGGCTTGGACAGCATCCCGACCGCGCCACCCGCCCGGTTCATGTACCGGTCGTTCCCTCCCAGATCAATGATGATGCAGCAGTCATCGCGGTACACGTTGTCACCACGGTTGCCTACAATCACGGTCCCCCACTCCGACTCGGCTCGGAATGCGACACCACCATCAACGCCCGGTGCGGTCCGGGCCTCAGCCTCGTTCGCCATCGGCCACGGGCTGGACGCGACGAGCCTCCGCGCCTCAGCCGCGGCCATGGTCACGGCCAGCCCGGACATGGCCAACGCGTGCCGGTCGAGCTTGCGCACGTACACGCACAAGGTCTCGAGCTTGAACTGACGGCTAGTGTCATACTCCCTGCCGAATTCGCGGTGAAGCTTGCCGCTGAACGACTTCTCAAGCGAGTCGTCCTCGTCCTTCCAGAAGTCGGCGGCCTCGCCCAGCAGCCCGTCCAGTTCGTAGGGCGAGAGCTTCGCTACGGCCTGTTTCAGGTACTTGTCTCCGACCCGATAGCTGCCCAGCAGGAGATTGATGGGCCGGGCGAGCGCGCCGAGCGCTTCGGTGCCGGGCAACTGCTTCTTCGCTTCGGCCTCGACCTCGCGCCAGAGCTTTGCCGAGTCACCGGGAGTGATCCCGCAGTCCAGCACCCGCCACTGGTCGAGCATCTTCCCAGCCGGCAGCGACTCAAGCAGGATGGTGCGGGTCGCCGTGGACTCGGTGTATGCTACCACGTCCAGCGGATGATCGAGCAGCCGGTCTACCACCTTCAGTCTGAAGAAGCTGTCAACCGCCCACTGCTTGAAGAAACCCAGCTCCTCCACCTGCATGCCATTCGCATCCATCCCGAGCTTGATGGCGGACATGCTCAGCGAATCGATACCCTTGACCGCGGGCAGCGAATCCGCGGCCACAACCGCGGCCAGGGCCAGTGACAGAACCACGAGCAGCTTACGCATCTTTGTTCTCCTTAGTAGGCAGGTGAATCTATACCTGCTTCCGCGAATGTCAAACTCCCCAGACATGTGTTCGAGTGGCCCAGTGCTCAAGTGCTCCAGTGTCTGACTTTAGACCCATTCGGATCCTGGGGCTCTCTTGGTGTCTTTGTGTCTTGGTGGTGAAGTCCGGTTCCTTGCTCCCGTGATCTGCATTCTGGTTTCTGACTTCTGAGCTATCCGGTTCCTCACCTTGGTACCAGCCATTCCAGCGGATCGACCGACTTGCCGCCGACCCGGAACTCGAAGTGCAGCGTGTCTTCGGACATGGCAATGACGCCGCCCTTGGCCACCTTGCCGCCGACCTTCACCTTCACCTCGCTCAGCCTGGAATAGATGCTGTGGACCCGATTCCCGTGGTCGAGGATGACCATGCGGCCATAGCCCATGAAGATATCGGCGAAACTGACCGTACCCGAGTCAACGGCAACGACAGGACCTCCGTTCCTTGTGGAGATGTCGATCCCGGTGTTCTTGGTAACGGTCCCGTACTTCGGGTCGACAACCGTGCCGAACCGTGTAACTACCTGCCCCTGTGCCGGCCAGGGCAGAACCCCTCTCCTCTTGTCCACAACCGTCTTCAGACCGGGTTTGACTGCAACCGGCCTCGGCTGCGGTCTACCCCGGGCGTAGCGCGGGTTGCCGGTGTAGAACGCTCCACAACCTGCGACTATGAACATGGCGGTGGCAGTCAGAGCGAGAAGGCGTCGTGTCGCCGGCTCGCGCCGCACGCGGATACGCACCCACAGTTTCTATCCGATAACTGCGCCCAAGTCAACGCCGACTCAGACCCGAACCCCGGGCATCCGGCCGGTACTGCGCAGCGTGAGATGGTGAGCAGCCCGAACCAGGAACGCAGATCCACTGCAGACCATGCTTGAAGATCGTAACGACATTGGCGGGTCGGCCATAGGAACTGTGGCTTCAAGCCACCGGCAAGCAGGAGTAAGTGGAGATTCATTGACACCAGCCGTCACATCAAGGATAATGTCTTGTCTAGTCCGCCGGTCCGACTAAATCTGGAGGTATGTTCGTGCGAAAGATACTCCTGGTATCTGCTTTCTTCCTTATGCTCGCCTCGACAGGAGTGGCCTATGAGCTGCTGGCGAACGGCGATTTTGAACAGACAATCGATGTCGGCTGGGTCCAAGCGATCAAGAGCGAGGCCGGAACGTATCTCTTCGAGCGCGCGGACACATTCGGGCAGCCGACTTCGGGCTTCGCCGCCAAGGTCCACAAAGAGCTCGCCCGCTACGCGTCACTGCGACAGACGGTCGACGTACCCACTGCCGATCTGACGCTGAATTTCGATGCCCGGCTCAAGATCGGCGGCGGTTCGTCGACCTGCTGGCCGGTAGCCTCTGTTTGGATCAGGTACGCCGACGCGTCCGGGCTCGAACTCGGCAACACGCGCATATGCCTGAGCAGCGTGTACTCGACCTGGACAAACAGCGACACGGTCCACCTGATCGAGATAGCCGACACCACCGGTGCCTGGCACAGCTACACGCTCAACCTGAAGGATGAATTGACCACCAACCTGACGGGCATAAACCCGGACAGCGTGGCCAAGGCTACGATCGACCTGTACGCATACGACAACGGCACCTGAAGCGGCGGCTGGGCGGAAGTTTCCGCCGACAATGTATCGCTCTCCCCGACCGCTATCGAAGAGGGTCGCACTTCGCCCAACCTGAACTCAGAGGTTGTCGCGAGACCGAACCCGTTCACGACCGCCACGACGATACGCTGCGCCGCACCGCTGTCGCTCCGAGACGACCTGCGTCTCTATGACGCGGCCGGCAGTCTCGTACGCACGCTACCGGCAGGAGGTTCCCGCGTCCTCAGCGGCTACGGCCTCAAGCCGGGCGTATACGTCCTCCGCGCCGGAGAACAGAGCACGCGCATGGTAAGGGCCGCCGACTAGAGTCCTACTTCCTCGCTGCGCGGGCTCCCTCGGGAGCCCGCGCCCTTTCGCTGCCGGGTTTGCACCGGCGGCGACCCGAGCTATCATCTGATAATGTCACACTTGGTAGTCGGGGGCCGCGCGGCCCGTTCCGCTGGTTGCGCGATGATTGTCTGCGCGCTTCTAGCGGCTGTGGCGTCTTCTCAACCCATGAGCGGTATCTACCCGATCGGGTCCGGCGGGCCGGGAGTAGACAGCTTCGCGACGGTGCAGGCCGCGGCCAACGCGCTGAACGCACGTGGCCTGGGTGGCAATGTCGAGTTCCCGATAGCCCAGTTCGTCTATTCCGGGCCGGTCGCGCTCAGAAGCGTCGCTGGCAGCCGCAACTACACTACCAGGTTCCTGCCCAAATCAACCGGTGCGACTATCGACGCGGGCGGCGCGCGCTACGCATTCTCGGTTGAGAGCACGCACAACGTCACGGTTCAGAACCTACGGTTTCAAGGCGTGCGCGACACCGGCAGCGCCTGCATCCGGTTTGCCGATTCGGACTCGGGACTGGTCTGGACCTGCCGGATGGTTTCCGATTCCGCCGCGACCGGCCTGCGGGTGGACCGGGCCTTGAACTTCCGCCTCGACTCCTCACGCGTGCAGGGAGCGATGCGCGCGTCGGGAAGCCGGGGCATCGACTTCCGGGATTGCCGGTTCACCTGGGTCTACAGGTGCTCGATACTAGGCACGCTGAACACCGGTATCTCGATTGTCGGCGGCAACGACAACGTGACGATGATGACCGGCATCAAGACGGCAAGTGATACCGGGTACCGGGTCGTCAACTCGCCGCGGATGGCGGTGGATAACCTCGCCGTCCACGGACGTACCGACTACGGACTGCACATTCTCAACACTCCACTGGTGTGCATTGACAGCACGTTGATCTACGGTACGAACAAGCAGGCCGTCTACATCGAGTCCTGTGATTCTCTCAACTCGACGGCCCTCATGATGGCCGGGACGGCCGAACGTGGGGCGCGAGTCATCCGGTCCAGAGGCTGTAATTTCATGCGCCTGACAATCCAGAGCGGGCCAGTTCGCGGCCTCGAACTCGACCACTCGCCCAACTGCCTCGTGGACAGCTTGCAGGTCGTGAACGTGGACAGCGATACCGCCATCGGCGTCCTGCTCGACTCTGCGCCCGGCAGCGTGTTCCGCTGGGCGATGATCTACGGCAGCTACGGCACGGCGGTCTCGGCCAGTCAATCCTCAGGAAGCCGCTTCGTCCACGCGCGGGTGCACGGCGCTGCCGCAGATGCGGCTATCTCCTTCCTCCAGAGCAGCGGCGTGCGCGTGAGCCCCTGTTCGCTCATCTGCGATGCCCCGGTTTCGGTAGCACTGGGCGACAGCTGCAACGACGATACCCTTACGCGGATGACAGTATTGGGGACAACCGAGAAAGGCATCGTTGCGGCCGACTGCCGGGGTCTGGTGGTAGCCAACAACTGCCTGCGCGGTTGGACCCGCAGCGGCATTGAACTGGTTCACGCCCAGTCGCCGCGGATCTACTACAATACAATTGTCGGACCGGAGAGTGCGGGCTACGCAGGCGTCTACTTCTTCGCGGCAGAGGGAACGGGAGCCGAAGCTAAAGACAACATTGTCTGGAACCGGGGTCTCGGCTCTTCGGCCTGCTTCCGAGTCGACGGCCCATTCCCGTTCGCCCCCGGCGCCAGCGACTACAACGACCTGTACGCTTCAGGCGGCGGCAGCGTCGCCCGCGTGAACGACACGGTCTTTGCCGGGCTTGCCCAGTGGCGTGCGCATCCGGCTGCGCCTGACCCGCACAGCCTCTCACGCGACCCGCTATTCGTGCCCGGCGACAACTACCATCTTGCCGCCGCATCGCCCTGCCGCGACTCGGGAATCCCCATTGCCGGGTTCCTCTACGACCTCGAGCTCGACCAGCGCGACGCGCTCTCGCCCGACATCGGCGCGGACGAGTACACGCCCGGCGCGGTCAGTGAGGCGCAGCCCGCGGGCCGTCTCCCCCGCTTCGAGCTGCACGGCACTCCTGCCAGTCGAGGCTGTGCAACCCTGGTAGTGGGCCCCGGCATTTCCGGCCGTCTCGACGTAACGGTCATAGGTGTTGACGGACGTACCGTTCTCAAGCTCGGGATTCCCAACCCGGCCCCGCAAGAGAGGATTGACCTCAAAGGCCTTCCAACCGGGGTCTATCTTGTCAGAGTCGGCCCGGGCCGGGCCGCCGCTTTCAAGTTGGTGGTTCAGAGGTAAGCGGACACAGCCTGTCCGCGCTGTCGGGTTCGTTCCACGCCGCTACCCGATAGCCACACGACGACCGTTGTCAGGCAGCATCCAATCCGCCGGATGGTAGAGGAGTCCGGGAAAGTGACTCCTGTTCCTCGGCCCACTCCCCGGCATCGCCATCTTCCTCCCAAGCCGATTTGACACGATGAACCCGTCGGTCTAGACTGTCGGCATGCCGTCAGGCCTCCGCCCGGCTCCGCCAAGCGGGAAAGGAAACGCCGACCGGGTCCACGGACACTTCGTCTTTGACCGCCGGCGTGGGCGCGTCATCCCGCCGTCAGAACATGAACACAACGCGTAGCCTGCCGTCTGCTGCCGAGTGGCCGGAACAGATCCGTGCCGGCGTCCGTGCCGAGCGGGTCGAGATGGAGATCTCCGAGTTGTCCCGGCAGACGATAGCCGGTCCGGATGCAGCCAGCCGACCGGACGCCGATGGAACCCGATCTGCAGGTGACCGTCTTATCCTTGACGGAAGGCAACTGGCTGCGGCGCTGGAACGGGGAACCCGGGAACCGCAGCACCCGTTCCACGACCTGGGAGCCGAGTTCGCCTATCCCCTGGCCCCGCTGCTCAATGAACTGCGGGTCCAGGGAGGCCTGATGCAGCTGCTGGGCGATATCCTGAATGCCCCCGACGAACGACAGGGTCCGCAGCCGGACGCCCTGCTCCACCCGCGCTGGGCCGAGGCGCGCGAACTCTACGCCGAGGGCTGTGCCAAAGCCGCTGAGCTGCTCTTCCCGGAGGCGCTGGAGTGGCTGCGCAAAGCCGAGGACCGCTACCCCACCGACTTCTCAGTCCAGTTCGAAATCGGCTGGGTCTACCTCTACGGAGTGTCGCGCGACGACAGCGTGTTCGACCCGGTGGAGGCTGAGTCGCACCTGCGCCGCGCCGTTCGCTACGGCCAGGGCGCGGTCCGGCGCCGTCCGGAAATGGCTGCGCCGGCAGCCGAGGCGATGCTGCACCTCTCCATTGCCTGCCATCTGCTGGGGAGGACCGAAGAGGCGCTGGGGCTGAGCGTCGATGCGTGCAAGGTAAGCCCGAAACTCTCGCAGGCCTACTACCACCGGGCCAAGTACGCGTCACTGCTCGGCCGGACCGATGAGGCGGTGACCGCGACCGGCGGGGCGCTGGCCCTTGACCGGCGCTTCGCGCTGACCCTGGACTCGGACCTCGACCTGGCCCCGGTAGCTGTTGCCATGCGTCAGATGCTGGATGAACTGAAGGCCGAGGCCCGGCGGCGGGCGGAACGGGCCGTCATCCCCGGCTCGGAACTGGAAGGCATGAAGGCCGAGGCAGCCGCGCTCAAGACCCGGCTGGCCGGACTGGAGACGCGACTGCGCAACGTCGAAGCGCGGGCTGCAAGCTATCCGGCCGACTACGCCGAGATGCCGGGCGTCACGACCGATGTCAGGCGTTCGTTTGACGAAGAAGACCGGAACGCGCGCCGCGCGCTGGAGAGGCTCGGCCGGGTGGTGTCCCGCGCCGAGGCCTCGCTGGCCGAGGCCGAGACCATGTTCTCCCGCTGCCGAAGCCTGGCGGCCGATGACACGCTCTTCGCCCTGCAGGATGTGCTGCTGCTGGCGGGCGACGCGACGACGCCGCTGCGTCGGGCCACGGCCAACCTCGCCGATGCGGTCCAGTATACGCGGGCCGGCGATGAACACATTCCGCGCCTCGAGGGCCAGATGGGCGCCCTCGCAGCTGAGGCCGAAAAGAACCGCGCTGCCCGGCGCAACTGGGGCCTGAGGGACTTCGCTTCCCGGTTCGCCTGGCGGCTTCCCGGGTTCCTGATTGCCGGCGCCGTGGCCGGCGCCCTAATTCGGACCGGCCTCTTCTTCGCTTCCGGCCAGTTCAAGACCCTCGGGCTAGACGGAGTATTCTCTGCCGCGCCGGCAGCTGCCGGGCTGGGTGCGGCCGCGGGTGCGGTCGCGGCGGCATTCCGGGCGGTCCGCAGGTTCGGCCCGGCAAAGAAGTAGCGAACCACCGTGACGCCAGTGCGCCCGACCGGCACGTCACCCACGGAGTCTGCCAAGCTTCATAACTAACCGGAGTAGAGAATGGCCGAAGACCAATCCGCGGTAAGGTTCGTCAACGACCTGCTGGCGCGGGCCGTGGCCGAGAACGCGTCGGACGTCCACATTGAACCGCAGGAAAACCAGGTGCGGGTGCGGATAAGAGTGGACGGCATGCTCAGAGATACGGATCGCCCGCCCCTGGCGATGGGCCCGGCGATCACCGCTCACATCAAAGTGCTGGGCGACCTCGACATCTCCGAGAAGCGAATGGCGCAGGACGGAAGGTTCGACCTGCGCGTAGCCGCCCGCACCATCGACGTGCGTCTCTCCACCTTCCCGACCATCTACGGCGAATCGGTGGTGCTGCGGCTTCTGGACCGGGCGCAGAAACCGCTCTCTCTCACCGAGTTGGGCATGGGCGCGGGCATGGCTACCGAGTTCGAGAAACTCTTCCGCCAGCCGCACGGAATCCTGCTCGTGACCGGGCCGACCGGTTCGGGAAAGACCACGACCCTGAACACGGTTCTGCATGACATCCGCTGCGAAGAGAAGAACATCGTCACCATCGAAGACCCGGTCGAGTACCGGCTGGGCGGGATCCGCCAGTGCCAGGTGAACCGCAAAGCCGGGATTACCTTCTCCGAAGGGCTCCGCTCCCTCCTCCGCCAGGACCCGGACATCATCATGGTGGGAGAGATCCGCGACTCCGAGACGGCTGAGATCGCCTTCCAGGCGGCGCTCACCGGCCATCTCGTCCTCTCCACCCTGCACACCAACGACGCGGCCGGCGCCCTGACCCGCCTGGTGGACATGAAAGTCGAACCCTTCCTCATCTCCTCGAGCGTGCTCGGCGTGCTGGCCCAGCGGCTGGTGCGCCGGGTCTGCAAGCGGTGCGCGGAGTCGTACGTGCCGCCCGAACCGATCCTCCGCCGCCTCGGCGCTCAGTCGGGCGCCAAGTTTAAACGCGGCGTCGGCTGCCCGGAGTGCAACGACCTCGGCTACCGCGGCCGCATCGGCATCTACGAACTCCTGCCGTTGGATTCGACGATTCGCCGGATGGTGATGGAGAACAAATCGGCCGACGACATCAAACAGCTTGCGGTCAAGATGGGCCTGGTACCCTTGCGGGAAGACGCGGCGGCCAAGGCTCGCGCCGGGCTGACCACAGCCGAAGAAGTCATCCGCGTCACTCAGGACGCGCCGGTCTAGGTCGGCAAGACACCCCTGTAGATAGTCGCGGGCGGGGTCCGGCAGCGGAACCCCGCCCGCATAGCAGACCGAGCCGTTACGGTGCAACCGGCGCTACCACGTTGAAGACGTCGGTGCGGATGGCCTGCAACACGGCCTCGGTCAGGCCGCGCGCCTTCCACTTCGCCACCTGCACCGCCGCTTCCTTCGACATCGTTTCGCCGGAGATGTCCTTGCGCGTCAGCGCCCACATCTCCCGGCCGAAGCAGAGGTAGAACGGCAGCTGGATGACCGAGACGCCGGCGCCGTCGCAGACCTGCTTGACCTGCAGTTCCATCGCGGCCAGCATCGGCTGCACCGCGCTGACGTGCTCGAGCATCTTCGGCCGCTTCT
>Ga0194125_10001553_pt1 | contig 38761 bp, 37 predicted proteins | sample TA2KigC250mmetaG_FD_148626 | JGI IMG/M metagenome (GOLD analysis project Ga0194125, IMG submission 148626) | Freshwater microbial communities from Lake Tanganyika, Tanzania - TA2015034 Kigoma Deep Cast 250m | ecosystem: Environmental > Aquatic > Freshwater > Lake | place: Tanzania: Lake...
CATCTGAATGATGTCATCCCAGTCGAGTGTCAGGGGGAGACGTTCGATGTAGCGCAGGAGACTTACGAGCTTTCGTTCGCCCCGCACCAAGAGTGGAGGCAGCAGTTCGGCAAGGATGAGATCGTTTGTGACGACCAATCCTTCCTCGATCAGCCAGTCTACCGCCGGGAGGTCGCTGGTTCCGCGGAAATAGGCCACCCACACCGAACTGTCCACAAGAACCTTCATACGCGCTTCCGGAGAGCGTCAAGGTCTATGTCCAAATCCACCCGTCCTTTGAAATCCCGTAGCCCCTGAAGCCGGTTCTTCCGCACTAGTTCCTGCAGCGCCGAGATAATCACGGCGGTCTTCGTCCTCTGATGGGACGCTCTCATCGCTTCTTGTACGAGTCTGTCGGGCAGATCCAGCGTCGTTCTCATTTTCTTCTCTCCGAATCCGAATATGCACGCGTCACACTCTCAATGCATACATGTTATGCCCGCCCACCGCCTCGTTGTCCATATCTTTCCCCGTGCCGAACCGTCCGGCGAACCGGCGGCGCGTTAGCGGCGTACGGGAACCACTGCTGGAGGCACTTTGTCGATCCCGCCGTCACGGGATACGGCTTCGTAGATTAGCATGTGGAGTGGCGACGCCGGTCGCCCGTCACGACCCGGCCGCCCCGCCGTCCGAAGCTGCACGCACAACCCATCTCTGATAGGCCCGCAAAACCCGCCTCACAGCCGGGGCGCCACCGGTCTGCCCTCGTCACTTCCCTTCAATTTTTCGCTGCACCGAAGAAGGCACTCTGCCGCCGGGTGTTGGGCGGCATTGTACGCTTACCTACCGAAGCGGCTTCACGAAGTTCGCGAAGTCCACCCGCTCTCTGAATGTGTGCTTTCCGTAGAATCCCCTCGTGTAAGACAACTCCGTCTTGTGATTGTTGAGCATCAGGCGGACGCACCCATGCGCACGGGCCTCGTCCTCGACGGCTCGTAACAAGCGGCTGCCGATTCCACCCCCGCGCATCGTGCCGGCGACAAGCAGGTCGGACACGTAAGCCTCAGTTCCCTGGATCAGCGGGAGTGGCAGCAGGTGGAAGGCCACGTATCCTGTCACGTTCCCTTTCAGTTCAGCTACAAGGATTCGATCCTGCGTGGAAGAAAGGAACCGAGCGAGCGTTGCAGCAACCGCCTCCTGATCGACGACTGGCCCGGACTGTTCGGCTCGGTAGTCTGCTATGAGACGGGCAATTCCTGCGGAGTCGCTCGGTCTGTATGGACGTATCGTGGGTTCAAGCATGTGATGTCGTCTCCTTTTCTTACGTCGCCGTTGAAGGTTCGCCCGGAGCGCAGCGGATCGCGATACCTTCGGACGGCTGGTTCGCCCAGTTTCTCACCACCTTCTGCATCCGAAGCGGTTACAACGGATCACGCCGCCGCAGACGGCCACATCATCAAGATTCGTTGACGTGGCGACAGGGAGATCCTCCAGCGGAATCTTCAGTCGCTGCCCTGGGGTCAGTTCTGTGCCTGTCAATCCGTTCTCATCCTCCAGTTTCGCTAGGCTGACGCCCCACATCATCGCCACCGTGTAGATATCCTCGCCCTTTTGGACGACGTGGTGGCGAATAACGACGTTGGTAACTGTCTCAATCTGGTCTGTCACGGCTACCGGAGGCGGCAGCGTCTCCGAATCTGACGGGCCGGATGTTGACAGAAGCACGGGGGCCAGCACAGCCAGCGCGAGCGTAACCCCACCTTTCATCATCATTCCTTCTTGGCGAACGCCTCAGCAAACCCGGAAGGCGCGTCCTCGCGCCTAACTGGGTACCGTGCACCCGGCTTGTTCGAGGCTCCGTTTCATTCAGTCCAGGTTGATGACGATCTTCGCCTTCTCGTCAATTGTTCCATCCGGATTTCGCTTTTTCCAGCAGATGCACTGCTCACCAAATCCCGCCCCGTTGGGCGGGATGTAGGTGGCCTCGATATAGCCACGATCTTCAGCCATCTTCCGGCACTTGTACTTCATGACCTCAAGATTGACCAGCCACACGATGAGTCCGAGAGCGAGGAGTGGACCGACGACCCACTTGAAGAGCCAGACGCCGACGATATCTGGTTTCGGATAGCTCATTTATCTTCTGCTTGGAACGGCGCCTTTCCCGCGCAGATGCAAGCCATCGAGAGCAATGGTTGTTCGACGCCTTCTACTCCAACGTAAACATCGGTTCTGCGCCCGAGTCGGCCAAGACCGTTCTGGCCGAGTCCTCCTGCGCGGCTGTCCCTGAGATGGCAAGCCATACAGAGCCTTCTGCCCCGCAAACTCCGCCAGCCGCAATTAGTTCTGCTCTTGTACCCGTGAGCATCGTGAAGGCTTCTATCTCCGTCACAATCTCGCCTGGAACGGGAAGCATCCGCGCGCCACCTGTGCCCGGTGCATTCATGTGTGCGGCGATGCTGTTCAAATCGGTCGAAACACGCTTCTCCAGCCCGACAGGAAGGATGAGGCGCACGCGCCTTCCTACAACGGCCTGGAGTGCCGCCACGATTGTGCCACCTTTCGGATGCCCGATCAGGATGCCGGCCTGCTTATGCGCAAGGTCAACGGCATTTGCCCCCTTCAGAATAACATCACCTTCCTTCAGGGCATCAAGAACGTCAAATATGGTCTTGCCCGTCAACCACGCCCCTTTCTGGATCACAACATCACCGGGGAACTGACTCTCGTCGGGCAACCGACCGGTATCCGTCTTCTTCTCGCCGGGTGGCAGCGTGATTCCGCGGAAGAATCGGTGACGCGAGAACCCCCCCGCATACCCGCATGCCGAAAGCAACTCTTCGGCAACATATCCATTGGTCGTTCCGGCGACAACGACGACAGTGCCAGACTGTAGCGCCGTTCGGATTGCCGGGTGACCCGTGAGGGCCTTCGCGATCAGTCGCTTTCCGGCAGCAGGGGTTACTACGGCCTGTATCATCTCGTTTCTCCTATCTGTCGAACGAGACTGTCGAATAACGCGTTTACGCGGACAGATTCCTCCCCAAAAGGCATTGAATCAAGATTTCATTCGGGAACATTTCCGGAGTGGCCGCAAAACGCGGAAACAGCCCCGGAAACCGGCGGACAGGGCGACAATCGGCCTGAAACGGTCGGTTTCTGACATCCGGCCGCTCTTATGTGACCGCCATCGCATAGACGATGACAGGGTCACTCAGACCTGGAACCTCGAAGATGGGTGTTGAGGTGCGCGGGTGGGAAATACGATCTGACCGTGCGCCGAAACGGGCAGGAGCAGGTCTTCGGAAGCCGCAAACGCTACGAGACTGGTGTACGGCCCCGTACCCGCATCACGGTCGCCACAACCGCGAGCCGCTGGGTGGTCACAAGGGTCTTCAGTATCTCGTACGTTTCCAATTTCGATTGTATGCGTTGACCTCGCCAGCACGCCGCTTCACCGCGCTATGCGCCGTTTCGAGCGACACGCCTGAACGTTTGGCAACAGCTTGCCTGTTTGATACCATTGCGCTCCGTACTAGGAAAGGGATCCGATATGAAGTGCGAAGCGCCTGGCGATTTCCTGCCGGTTGTGGCCTTTCTGTTCCTTGCCTTCGCTTGTTCCGGATGCGCGGCCGGCGGGATCGAGAAGCCAGGCTACGCGGTGGAACGGAAGGAGGGCGATTTCGAGGTGCGCGCGTATGCGGAGCAGGTGGTTGCGGAAACGCGAGTGAATGGAACCCGCGAAGAGGCCGGCAATCAGGCGTTCCGGCCCCTGTTCCGGTATATCTCCGGTGCCAATCGGTCCAAGACCAAGATCGCTATGACCGCGCCAGTGGGCCAGGAGCAGTCCCAGGGTGAGAAGATCGCCATGACCGCGCCGGTCGGACTGGAACCCGCGCCGCGGGCGGAGGGTGCGGCCGATGCCGCGCAGCCGTCGAACGGCGAGTGGGTTGTCACCTTCATGATGCCCGCCGGCTACACGATGGAGACTCTGCCCGAACCGTTGGACGACAAGGTGCGCTTGCGTGTTGTGCCGGCCCATCGCGCAGCGGCCGTTCGCTATTCCGGGACATGGAGCCGGCGCGGCTATGAGAAGCATCTCGCTCGACTGCGCGCATGGATGACCGAACACGATCTCGAATCTTCCGGCGCGCCGGTGTGGGCACGCTACAACGCGCCTTTCACGCCCTGGTTCCTCCGCCGCAACGAAGTGCTTGTTCCCCTTGCGCACGAGGAGAATGTGTTGGAAGACAAACACGCCGTTGATGGCAACGAACAGCAGTAGCCATAAGGAGAGAGCGATGGAGACCTTGGAAGCGATCCGGACGAGACGGGCCGTGAAGCAGTACGATCCGAACCACGAGATGACAGACGCGGAGATCGAGCTACTCATGTCTCTGGCGCTTCTGGCGCCGACCGCGTTCAACATTCAGAACTGGCGTTTCGTCCTGGTCCGGGACCCGGAATTGCGCAAACAGGTTCGGGCCGCCGCCTGGAACCAGGCGCAGGTCACCGATGCCTCGCTGCTGGTGATCCTTTGTGCGGACACGAAATCCTGGGAGAAGGAGCCGGGGCGGTATTGGGTCAATGCGGCCAGGGAAACGCAGGACTTCCTGCTTCCGGCCATCGACAGCTACTACCGCGGGCGGGAGCAGGTCCAGCGGGACGAGGCCATGCGTTCCTGCGGAATCGCGGCGCAGACGCTGATGCTGGCGGCGCGTGCCTTGGGGTACGATTCCTGTCCGATGGACGGCTTCGACTTCGAAGCCGTGGGGAAACTCATCAACCTGCCCGCGGACCACGTGGTGGCCATGTTCGTCGCCATCGGCAAGGCCACGAAGGACGCCTGGCCGCGCGGCGGCCAGCTTCCCATGTCGGAAGTGGTCATCAAAGACCGGTTCTGAGCGCTTGTGATCACGCAGTCTTTCGACATGCCTCACTCGCATGGCGAGGCGTCCAAGCCGCCTCATCCGATCGACACCGGTCTCGCTTTCGGTTACCGCAGGGCATGGAGACAGCTCCGGGGATGACAGGATGACAGGGCAGACCTGGAACCTCGAAGCGGGTGTTGAGGTGGGCGGGTGGGAAATACCATCTGACCGTGCGCCGAAACGGGCAGGAGCAGGTCTTCCTCGGGACGGAGGATTACGAGCGGTTTCCGCACTTCGGGCAGGGTCCCGGTTCAATGGGTTCGCCGTCCCACTCGGATCGCCGAAATAGGGGCAGGCGTCCACGTTCTCGTCGCGCTTGGGCGTCGCGGTCAGGCCGAGCTTCACGGCCGCTCGAAGTAGTCGAGGATGCCGCGCCAGGTGCTCTCGTCGTTCGCCCCGCCGCGATGACACTCGTCAATGACGATGAAGTCGAAGAAGTCCGGCGGGTACTCGCCGAAATAGGAAATGGGTTGATTGACCGGATTGTCAATGCTGTCACTCGGGTCAACAAGTTCATCGGGCGCTCCTTCTTCCTCATGCCGGCCTCGTTCCCTTGCAGTCCGGGAAGGTGGAACACCCCCAGAAATCGCCTTTGGCCGACTTGCGACGGCGCATAGGCTTGCCGCACTGCGGGCAGTCGGGGGCGTCCACAGTCTTTTGCCCCTCACGCGCCTCGATGCGCTTGTAACTCAGCCGCTCGCTGAACCCGCCGGATTCCTCGAAGGTCGCGCCTTGAGCCTCTTTCTGGCGCTTGAGCATCTTGAGGACGCGCCCGATGATGATGAGCATGGCGTTGGCCACCACCACCGCGTCGCCGGAATCCAGCCAGCGGGCGTACTTCTTGCGCTGTTCCAGAGCGTGCTTGGCCGACTCGTGGACCATGTCGTCGGCAAACGACGCCTCGTCGAGAGAGATCGCGTTGACCGCCTTGGACTCGGGGTCATGGACCGACCACGGCAAATGGCCGCGGTCGAGGATGAAGATTTCGTAGTCTCCGCGCAGTTCGCCAAGGCTCGCCCGCGCCACGTCGGTGAGCTTCATCTCGGTGTCTTTGGATGTGGACGATCGCTCCGAGCCCTCGATGATATTCTGGCGTCCGCTGCGGGCGGCCTGGGTCATCTGGTCGTACTGCCGCCCCTTGGGGTCGTAGAACTTGGCGCCCACCTCACGCGGGTCCGAGGTCAGGAACCGGCGACAGAACCGCAGTGTGTCGAGCTGCACGATCGTGGCCAGCGTGAAGGAATGCAAGCGGCGAAAGCCGCCGTGCTTGTCGAACAGCTCAGGCATGGCAGCCTCCTTCGCGCTGGAACCGTATTGACCTCGTTGTCGTCGCGGCCAATCTGGTCAATCGGGTCATAACGGGGCGGCCGGGGCAGGCAGGCATCCATTTCCCTCCTTGCCAGCCGTGGAGGGACACGAACCCTGTGTCCACAACCTCCTTCCCGCCGCAAGTGCGCATTGCCGTGGGGTTCCGGAAAATCACCCGTCACTTGATCCGCGTCAAGGCTTCCACGAAGGGCTTGTGTGACGATAATGCCGACAGACAGGAGGAAGGCAGACCATGAAAAGAAAGACCATCAGCATTGACCAGGATAAGTGTACCGGCTGCGGCGAATGTGTAACCGGCTGCCCGGAAGGCGCGATCCAGATGATTGACGGCAAGGCGCGCCTGGTGGGCGACCTGCTGTGCGACGGGCTGGGCGCCTGTATCGGGCATTGCCCGGTGAACGCAATCACCATCGAGGAAAGGGACGCCGAGCCATACAGCGAACGCAAGGTGATGGAGAACATCATACAGCAGGGACCCAACGTGCTCCGCGCCCACCTGGCGCATCTGCGCGATCACGGCCAGTCTGAGTACCTCGCCGAAGCGATGGATGTCATGCGCGAGAAGGGGATCGAGAACCCGATGCATCCTCCGGGCGCGGCCGGCGGGCATGCGCACCATGCGCCGGCAAGCGGTTGCCCCGGCTCGCGTTCGATGAACTTCGCCCGGCCGGCCGCGGCGGCGCCTCAGGACGAATCCGGCGCGCGCCCGTCGCAACTCACACACTGGCCCGTGCAGCTTCATCTCATGAGCCCGGCCGCGCCGCAGTATCGCGGGGCGGATGTTCTGTTGTCGGCCGACTGCGTGGCGTTCGCCGCAGGCGATTTTCACCGCGACTTCCTGAAAGGCAGGGCGCTCGCGATCGCATGCCCGAAACTGGACGAGGGACAGGACGCCTACGTGGAGAAGCTCCGGGCGCTGATTGACGAGGCCAACATAAACACCCTGACGGTGGCCATAATGCAGGTGCCCTGCTGCTCCGGCCTGCTTCGCATTGCCCAGCAGGCGGCGAAACAGGCTTCGCGCAAGGTGCCGGTGAAGTGCATCGTCGTCGGCCTGCAGGGCCAGGTCCTCAAGGAGGAATGGGTCACGGCCTGACCACAGCGGGCCGCCGCGGTTGCCCGTTGGCCGCGCGGCCTGTATCCTGACTCCCGCGGGCGGCGTGCGCCGCGGGAGACACGTTTCGTGATCCGTGACACGGAGTTTTCAGTAGGCGAAGACGAGGCCGGGCTTCGCATCGAGCGGCTGCTCGTCCAGCGGTGCCCCGGCACTACGCGGTCGCTCGTGCTGGATGCCATCGAACGCGGCGGCGTCACGGTCAACGGGCTCCGCGCCGCAAAGGGCATGAAACCAGGCAGCGGCGCCCGCGTGGCGGTGCGCGGCCTGCTCGACGCGGCCGACCGGCGCGCGGAACCGGACCCGTCTGTCCGCCTGGAGGTCATCTTCGAGGACACGCTGGTGATCGTGCTGAACAAGCAGGCGGGCATTCCAGTCCACCCCCTGCGCCCCGGCGAAACCGGCACGCTTGCCGGCGGGCTGGTTGCGCTGTACCCGGACCTTGCGCGGATAGGCCCGGACCCCATGTTTCCGGCGCTGGCTCACCGTCTCGACGCCGGAACATCCGGCGCAATGATTGCAGCGAAGACATCCGAAGCCTACGAATCGCTGCGCGCGCAGTTCGCCGGACGGCTTGTCTCCAAGGAATACGCCGCCATCGTGGCCGGGGAAGTATCCGCGGCGGCCAGGCTGAGCGACCTGCTCGTGCACGCGCGAAGACCGGCGCACCGGATGCGCGTCGTGAAACCGGACGAGAAGGCGAGGCCGGAAGCCATGCGGGCGGTTACGGAGTACGAACCCGTCGAACGGTTCGAAGGACTGACACTTCTGCGCGTGACGATCCACACGGGGGTCACCCACCAGATCAGGTGCCAGCTTGCAAATGCCGGACTCCCCATAGCCGGCGACGGCCTCTACGGCGGCCCCGCCGCCGCCAGAATGTTCCTGCACGCCGCCGCGATAAGCTTTCTGCACCCCGCCTCCGGCGACAGGCTGGAGTTCCGCGCGCCGTTTCCTGCGGACTTCGCCGCGGCGCTTGACGACCTGCGGGAGGGGCGACCTATCGCGAAGCGCGGATGATGGTGCGGACGATCTCCTCGGCGCCAGCGACCTCGGGAAGCACAACGTGGTTTGCGCCGGCCCGCACAGCATCAGGATCATGGTGAAATAGCGGCCCGTCGTGGAAAGTTCGTGCACCTCCTTGAACCCGACCGTCGAAACGGTGATGAAGGTCATGTACACGCTTTCCGGCCACGTCCGCCACGTCTTTTCAAGGAGGCGGATTGCCGCCGCAACGGCCCAAAAGCTTGAATTACGCGCCGCATGCGGCCACCATACCGCGGCCGGCGGTCAGAAACACGTCCTTGCGCCTGTTGCGGACGGCGCCGGCGGTTACGGGGAGAAAGATGAAAGAATCCGCCATCACGGTCGCCGGCCCGGACGGGCAGTCGCGCTCAATTCCGCTCTTCTCGGTCCACACACTGGTTCTCGGCAGCGGCGCCGCCGGGCTGAACGCCGCGGTCCAGCTCCGCGCAAACGGAGTTGAGGACGTGGTCATCGTCACCGAGGGCCTCGACATGGGCACCTCGATCAACACCGGCAGCGACAAGCAGACGTACTACAAGCTGTCCATGTGCGGCGCGGAGTCTGACGCCCCGGCGATGATGGCGCAGACCTATTTCGACGGCGGCAGCATGCACGGCGACCTGTCGCTCGTGGAGGCCAGTCTTTCGGCCCGCGCATTTCTCAACCTGGTCAACCTGGGAGTGCCGTTCCCGCGCGACGAGTTCGGCCAGTTCGTCGGCTACAAGACCGACCACGACCCGCGGCAGCGCGCCACCTCGATAGGCCCCTACACCTCGCGCGAGATGTGCAGGACGCTTATCCGGCGCGTGAAGGAGCTGGGCATCCCCGTGCGCGAGGGACGCCAGGCGGCGGAACTGCTCATAACCGGCTCGGGTGACGCGCGCCGGGCCGCGGGCATCATGGCCGCCAACACAGGGGGCGGTTTCGAGGCTTACGTGGCCGAGAACATCGTCTTCGCGGTCGGCGGGCCCGGCGGCATCTACCGGACAAGCGTGTATCCGCACGTCCATACAGGCGCGATAGGGCTGGCGCTGAGAGCGGGTGTCATGGCCCAGGGCCTTCCGGAGTCGCAGTACGGGCTTGCCTCAACCGCGTTTCGCTGGAACGTGTCCGGCACCTACATGCAGGTGGTGCCCCGGTTCATGAGCACCGACGCCGACGGAAAGTCGAACGAACGCGAGTTTCTCAACGAGTATTTCGACAGCGCCGGGGCGGCGAACTCGAACGTGTTTCTCAAGGGCTACCAGTGGCCGTTCGATTCGCGGAAGGCCGTCGGGGGGTCGTCGATAGTGGACATCATCGTCTATGTCGAAACGGTGCTCCGAGGCCGGCGCGTGTTTCTCGATTTCCGCCGGAACCCGGACGGATTCTCGTTCGACGAGCTCAGCCCCGAGGCGCGTACCTACCTCGAAAAGTCCGGCGCGCTGCTGCCTGCGCCGATCGAGCGCCTGGCGAAGATGAACCCCGGCGCGGTGCAGCTCTACGCCGACCACGGGATCGACATAACGCGCGAGCCGCTGGAAGTGGCGGTCTGCGCCCAGCACAACAACGGCGGCCTCGCGGGAAATCACTGGTGGGAATCGGTGAATACTCCGCACCTGTTCCCGATCGGCGAGGTGAACGGCTCGCACGGCGTGTACCGGCCCGGCGGGTCGGCGCTGAATTCCGGGCAGGTCGCCGGCTTCCGCGCGGCGGAGTACATCGCGAACCGGTGCATGGAGAGCACCCTCGACACCGGCGCCGCGGCCAGACTGGCCGCCGAGTCGGCGGCGAGACTGCTCGCGTGGGCGGGGCGGGCGGAAGGCGCGAAGACCGGCTGGAGGAAAGACCGCGAGGAATTCCAGGCGCGCATGTCCCGCGCCGGCGCGCACATTCGCAAGGGGTCGGAGCTTGAGGCAGGGGTGAAGGCGGCGTGGGAACAGGTGGAACGCATCGAAAAGGACGGGTCCGGCTACACCGGCCCGAAGGAACTGCTCGAAGCCCTGAAGAACAGGCACCTTGCATTTGCGCACGCGGTCTACCTGGAAGCGGTGCTCTTCGCCATCCGGAGCGGGGCAGGCAGCCGCGGTTCAGCCATAGTGATAGATCCCGCCGGCAAGAGGGTGCACCCCAAACTTTCGGCCGACTGGACGATCGCGCCGGAAGACGAGTCGTTCCGCGAGAAAGTGCAGGAGACCTCCGCGGCCGGACCCGGCAGGGTCGAGAACCGCTGGGTCCCGCGCAGGCCCCTGCCGAGGCCGGACTCATGGTTCGAGACATCCTGGGCGCGTTTCAACGCGGGCGCCATCTACGGCGCAGAACGCTGAGCAATCGAGCTCCGTCCGGCTCAACGCCGGCGCACGCTCAACTGTAAGTGTCCACGAGACTGCGCACGCGGAGCCTTCCGCGCAGCGCATCGGCGGTCATCGGTCGATCGGTGCATATCCCGACCTCGACCGGTTCCCCCGCCTTCACGTGCATGAAGCGGTCGGAGTACTTCGCGGTGACGCCCGCCGCCTCGACCCATGCCCACAGGGCCGGAACAGGCGATTTTATCTTTATCGTGAACTCGCATTCGCCGCGCGCCTTCACGCCGACGCTCCAGCGCGGAAGGGGCAGATCCATGCTCTTCGGGCGGGCAAGCAGCACCAGGTTGTCCGAGATCGTCCTGCCGCGTTCGACGAGGTCGAGCCAGATGAGCAGGTTCTCACGGCCGTGCACGCGCGCCACCTCGGATGCGTCTATCACCCCCACCTTCGCGGATTTGCGTTCGCCGATCTTCACGGGGAACGCGCCCCGCGCCAGGCGCCTGCCCTCGATATTGGTGAGGGTCCACGCTGCATTCCCGCTGAACCCGGCAAGCCTGTCGTTCGTCACGTGTACCTCGACCGTCCCGCGTTCCATGTCCTCCAGCCCCGACACGAGCACCGGAGCGAAAAACCTGCGCGCCATGTAGTGAAGCGCCTTCCAGTTTCCGTGCGAGTCAATCGAGGCCCAGCTTGCCACCGGCCAGCAGTCGTTTATCTGCCAGTACAGCGTTCCCATTCCGCGCGGCATGCTGCGCCGCCAGTGTTCCACGGCGTACTTGATGGCCATGCCCTGGAGAATCTGGCTGGTCCACAGCAGGCTGTCAAAGGTCGTCGGCAGCCTGTACCAGGAGAGCATGTACTGGACGATCGCGTCGTTCCCGATCCCGCTGCGCTGGTGCAGCTCCATGATCGGGGACGTGATGTTGCGGTCTGACGCCCTGGTATACCCGTGAACCGTCCGCGGCTCCGGGAAACTCTGGAACCCGAACTCGCTGTTGAAGCGGTGCTCGCAGGTGCGGTACCACTCGAACGGCTTCCTGCCGTGCCACACGCTCCACAGGTGCGCATCGCCGCAGCTCGCGTTGTTGAAATCCTTCCTGTCTCCGACCGGCGAGTGCGGCGAGCAGGGCCAGTACGGCCGGTCCGGGTCAAGCCGCTTCACGACGTCCGGCAGAAGAACGTCGAAGAGCTTCTTGTAGTCATCCCAGCTCATGGTCCATTTCGTCCACTCGTCGCCCACCAGCCCCTGCTCGAGTTCGTTGTTTCCGCACCAGAGCGCCACGCACGCGTGATGCCGTATGCGCCGCACGTTGTCCTCCGCCTCGGCGCGCACGTTCGCCATGAACCCGGCGTCGAATGTCGGGTACGTGCCGCACGAGAAGATGAAATCCTGCCAGACGCAGATTCCGAGCTCGTCGCACAGGTCGTAGAACATGTCATGTTCGTAGATGCCGCCGCCCCACGCGCGGAGCATGTTCATGTTCGCGGCAACGGCGTCGGCAAGAAGGCGCGCGTAGTCCGCATGGGTGAGTCGGGCAAGGATCGCGTCGGCCGGTATCCAGTTCGCCCCCTTGGCGAAGAACGCCTTGCCGTTCACGGCGAACCTGAAGCTCTCGCCCCACTTGTCCTTCTCCCGCTGCAGTTCCAGCGTCCGCAGGCCGATGCGCCGCGCGCCGGTGTCCAGGAGTTCGCCGTCAGCGCCGACGAGGTCCACCGTCACTTCATACAGCGGCTGGCCGCCCATGCCGTTCGGCCACCAGAGCTTCGGGTCGCGCACGGTCACGGACACAACAGCGCGCCCGCCCCGGACCACGGCGTCGGCTTCGGTCACAGTCTTCCCGGCGTGGCTGACGCTGACGACGGCCCGCAGCGACCCGCGCCCCGCGCGCTGGACGGAAGCGGCTATGGAGAGAGTCACCGCGCCGCGCGCATGGTTCTGCCGTATGTGGATGTCGGTCAGCCGGGCGGTGTCAAACGCCGCTATCCTGATGCCGCGCCAGATTCCGCACGTGACCAGCGCCGGCCCCCAGTCCCACCCGAAGTTGCAGGGCTGCTTCCGTATCCATCCGCCGCCGTCCAGCCTGAACTGCCCCACCCCCCATGCGGGCAGGAACTCCTTCCTGTTCATCTTGCGGACGTGCGCCATGGCGGAGGTGAAGGTTATCGAGATCGTGTTCGTGCCGGCGCGGAGACGGGGCTTCACGTCGAATTCCCACGTCCGGAACATGTTGTCGGTCTTGCCGACCAGGGCGCCGTTGATCTCGATCCGCGCAACCGTGTCGAGGCCGTCGCACTGGAGCAATACCTTCTCCCGCGCGATGATTTCGGCCGACACCGTGAAGTCGCGCGTGTAGACCCAGTCCGTCTCGCCCACCCAGGCCACCTTCTGCTCGTTGTCGCGGTAGAAGGGCTCCGGGATTCGTTTCGCGTTGAGAAGATCGTTGTGAACGCCGCCGGGAACGGCAGCCTTGATGCTCCATTTGCCGTCCGCCGGCGAAACACTCCATTCGCCGCCAAGATCAAGAATGTCCATCCGTCGCCTCCAAACGGCCGTCACCCCCGCCGGCCTTTCCCCTGAACCGCGGGAGCTTATACACGCTGCCACACCGTGTCGAGCGGACGCCGGGAAAAGGGTTTGTCGCACCGCGCGACGGCCTGTACGATTCCGCGCATGAACAACCGTGACCGCGCGCTGGCCGTCCTGCGATACCAGCCGTACGACCGGCTTCCCCTCGTGCACTTCGGATTCCTGCACGAGACCCTCGAGCTCTGGCGCCGTCAGGGATACATCACCGCGGAGGAGACGAATGCCTGGGACGAAACTCCGGAAGAGGACTCTGTCGCGGAGAAGCTGGGGTTCGACTTCGGCTGGCAGACGATGTTTGGGCCGTCCTCCGACATCTTCCCTTTCTTCGAGAGAAAGGTGGAGGCAACGTTGCCCGACGGGTCCGAGCACGTCCGGAACGGCCACGGCGTCCTTCACGTGAACAGACCCGGGGCGGGTTCAATCCACGCGGAGATGGACCACCTTCTGAAGGACAGGCGCTCATGGGAGGAGCACTTCAAGCCGCGCCTGCAGTGGACTCCGGACCGGGTGAACCGCACGACTGTGCGAACCGGCAGCGGCAGGATACGGTTTGACGGCGGCGGGCTCGAACTCCTCGCGTCCGGCGAACGGACCCGGCCGCTGGGCCTGTACTGCGGAAGTCTCTACGGCCTGTTCCGCAACTGGGTTGGGATCGAGGCTACGTGTTACATGCTGGTTGATGACGAGCCGCTGTTCGACGAGATCATCAACACGATCGCGGACCTGTGCTGCCGGAACGTCGAATTCGCGCTGGCCTCCGGCGCCAAGTTCGACTTTGCCCACTTCTGGGAGGATATCTGCTTCAAGAACGGCCCGCTCGTGAGCCCGTCTGTGTTCGCGCAGAAGGTCGGCCCGCACTACAAACGCATCACCACGCTCTGCCGCAAACACGGCATTGACGTGATCTCGCTGGACTGCGACGGATGGATAGACGCCCTGCTTCCGGTGTGGCTCGAGAACGGGGTGAACACGATGTTCCCGATCGAGTGCGGAACATGGAACGCCAGCATCGCTCCATGGCGCGAAAAGTACGGGCGCGGCCTGCTGGGCGTGGGCGGACTTAACAAGCGCGTGTTCTCGCGGGACAAGGCGGCTGTTGACGCGGAAGTCGAGCGATTGCGCCCGCTCGTGGACCTCGGCGGCTACCTGCCGTGCCCGGACCACCGCCTGCCGGAAGACTGCAAGTTCGACCTCGTCCGCCACTACTGCGACCGCATGCGCGGGATCTTCGGCTGACCACCCGCCGCGCGCGCCATGCCGCCCGGGACCTTGCAGGAATGGAGACGGGGCCGCCTGCTTCCCCGCCGTACGGGTTCGACGCGTGAGGATTGCGCAATGGAACGCGAACGCTGCATCAGGTTTCATGTCCACACCGACAATGCGGGCAGGACGCTGCTGGACTTCCTGGTTTGCCGTTTCCCCTGCTTCAGCCGGGATGACTGGGAAAGACGGATCACAGGCGGCAAGGTGCGGGTAAACGGCGCCTGCGCCGGGCCGGACCACGTGTTCGCTTTCGGCGACTTCATGGAATACCTCGCCTGGGATGTGCCTGAACCCGATGTCCCGACCCGCGTGGACATCGTGTACCGCGACGGCGATCTTCTTGTCGTGGACAAGCCGGCCGGGCTGCCGTGTCACCCCGGCGGGCGCTTCTTCAACAACACGCTCTGGTCCGTGTTGAAAAACCGGCACGGCGTGGAAACGCCGGCGCTGGTGAACCGGCTCGACCGCGAAACTTCCGGCCTGATGATTGTGGCTGCTTCGCCCCGCGCCGCGGCCCGGTGCCAGCGCCAGTTCGTCGCGAGAATGGTGCGCAAGGAGTATATCGCCGTGGCGGAAGGCGTGTTCCCGGCAACGCTGGAGGCGCTGGGTCGAATCGAGCGCGATCCCGCCTCGCCGGTCCGCAAGAAGATGCGCTTTGTGCCTGGCGCGGCGGGCGAAGATGATCCTTCCCGCGCACACACGCTGTTCAAGTGCCGCGGGACCGCGGGCGGCCTCTCAGTCGTCGCCGCACAGCCCGCGACAGGCCGGACGCACCAGATCAGGGCGACGCTGGAAGCGCTGGGTTTCCCGCTGGTCGGAGACAAGCTCTATCGCCCCGACCCGGGCTTGTTCCTTCGGTTCTGCGCGGGGACCCTTACCGGGTCCGACATGCAGGCGCTGAGGATGGAGCGACAGGCCCTGCATTCCGCGACGATCTGTTTCCGCCACCCGGAAAACGGCCGTACGCTCGAATTCGTGTCGGAAATGCCGGCCGACATGCAGGCCGTCCTGCAACAGGCCGGGATGGCTCCGCCCGGCTCAGGCCTCGGCTGACCTGATCGCCGCAAGGACGTCCGCCGGTAAGGCGGCTTTCATGATGCGGTCCCGCACGGCCTGCTGCCGCATCAGGCGCGATATCTTCGCCATAGCGCCGAGGTAGGCCTCCTGCGCGTCCTTTGCCGCGGGGCCGAGCACGAGGAAGAATAACGAGCACGGCTCATCGTCTATGGCCTCGAACGCGACCGGCTTCGCCGACCGCCCGAGCACGATCACCGGCTCCTTCACGGATTCCAGCCTGACATGCGGGACAGCAACGCCGGAACCGATCCCGGTGGACCCGAGCGCCTCGCGCTCAATCAATGCCTTCAGCAACGCGGCCGCGTCGTACGCCCCGGCCACCGGCGCGATGATTCGTTCGAGAGCTTCCTTCTTGTCGGCCGCCTTGAAGTCGAGGACTACGCACCGTTCGTTCAGCAGTTCCCCAAGCTTTTTCATTTTCCTGTCCTCCATCGGCGCGGCATGACGGCAGGCCGCCGGCCGCCGCGCATCTTGTTTTCTATCTCACCACTAGGACCGGGCACTTCGCCGACTCCATCAGGCGGTCAAGGCTGCCCGGCCCCAGCCGCCGCACCTGCCCCGGCACGGCATGGGGCGAAGAAACCACGATCAGGCTTGCCTTCACGCGTTCGGCCTCGGCCAGCATCTCGTTCTCCGGAACACCGTGGCGCTGCGTGATCAGCGTTCTTATCCCCTTGTCCTTCGAGCGTTCCTCCGCGTGGTAGAGCGCCCGCCAGCCCTTTTCCTCCAGCTCCATCTCGATTTCCGTCGGGCTTTCGTCCGTAAACCGCTTCAACCGGTTGACAAGCGAGCGGTCAACCACGTTCAGGATGACCATCCGCGATCCGCACAATTCGGCAAGCTCCATGGCCGTCTCGGCAGTGGCGCGGTCGCTCTCGCCGCCGTCAACGGCCAGAAGTATCGTCAGGAACGGCGTCTTCCCCACGGCTCCCTCCCGTCTCTTGCGTTCTGTTCTTCAGCAGTTTTCTGCGGAACAGCTCTTCCCGGTCATTCTCTTCCATAACCGACTTTATCCACCCTATCGTATCGCGCGTGGATGGTATGAACATGTTCTCCAGCGCGTTGATCCTTTTCTGCGTCTTTTCTATCTCCGATGCAAGCCGCCAGACGGTTGCAATGACCTCAACATACCCGGCAAGCCGGGCCGCGGCGTCGCTCATACGCCGCGCCGCGATGTCCGCCGACGCCGGCACGGTCGCCGCGCCGCGGAACCCGGGGCCGGCCACATCCCCGACCGCGACCCTCGGCAGGGTCAGGCCCATGACCGCCCGCTCCTCCACGCGAAGCTGGAACTCCTCCCGGCCGCCCGAAAGCAGCGGACCGGCGGAGGCCCGGCCCATTGCGACGTAGGCCGGAACAAACGCCTCCATCGCGCCAAGCAGGCTCTCGCGCAAACCCTCCTCGGCCGGCGAGAACCTCGACGCCACGCCCATAAGCTCCATCACCAGAACGTCGCGCTTCTGGTGAAGCAGCTCGCACCCGTCCTCCGCAAAGCGCAGGTCCTTCTGCGCCTTGAACAGGTTGGCTTTGGTCGGAGCGGGCCTTCGGGCCATGGCTTACCTGTTCTCCTCCGCCTTCTCCCTGCGTGCGTAGCGCTCCTCAATCTGCTTCTCGCTCACGCGGTGCAGGCTCTCGCGCGGCAGCAGGCCGAGTGTGCGCCATGCAAGGTCCAGCGTCTCCTCGACCGTGCGCCGCAAGTCGCGGGGCTGTGCGATGAACTCCCTCTCGAACGCGTCGCCGAACTCCAGGTGGGCGCGGTCCGCGGCCGTCAACTCATCCGCGCCGACTATCGCCGCGAGGGATCGGATTCCGCCCACGGCCGAGTAACTGGAATAGAGCTGGTTCGCGGTGTTCGGGTGATCCTCGCGCGTGCGTGTTCCCCCGATCGCGTCCTTCATTATGCGCGACAGCGACGGCAGCGGGTTGATCGGCGGATAGACCCCCTTCTGATGCAGTTCGCGGTCGAGCACGATCTGCCCCTCGGTTATGTAACCGGTAAGGTCGGGGATCGGGTGCGTTATGTCGTCGTTCGGCATCGTGAGGATCGGTATCTGCGTGATGGACCCCTTCGCCCCGCGCACGCGCCCGCAGCGCTCGTAGATCTCGGCGAGGTCGGAGTAAAGGTAGCCTGGGTAGCCCTTGCGGCTCGGCACCTCGCCGCGCGCGGAGGTCATCTCGCGCAGCGACTCGCAGTAGTTCGTCATGTCCGTCAGGATAACCAGCACGTGGTACCCGTGGTCGAATGCCAGGTGCTCGGCAAGCGTCAGGGCGTAGCGCGGCGTAACGAGGCGCTCCTCGGCCGGGTCCGACGCGAGGTTTATGAACATCGTCGCGTTCTCCAGCGCGCCGGTTCTCTCCAGCTCCTCGCGGAAGAACGCTGCATCGTCGTTCTTGATGCCCATCGCCGCGAAAACCACCGCGAACGATTCGTCGGTCCCGCGTATCCTCGCCTGCCGCGCAATCTGCGCGGCGAGGTCGTTGTGCGGCAGCCCGTTCCCGGAGAAGATCGGCAGTTTCTGCCCGCGCACGAGCGTGTTCATGCCGTCTATCACCGAAACGCCCGTCTCGATCACGTCCATCGGGTAGTCGCGCATCACCGGGTTGATTGCGCTGCCGTAGATGCCGCGGGTCACGCCCCCGAACGGCTTCGGGCAGCCGTCGAGCGGTTCCCCGGCGCCGTTGAGGACCCGGCCGAGCAGCTCGCGCGAGACGGTGAACCGGAGCGGCTCGCCGAGAAACCGGACCTGCGTTCCGCGCAGCGAAAGCCCGGTCCCGCCCTCGAAGACCTGCACGACCGCGCGCCGGTCCGATATGTCCAGGACCGATCCGCGCCTCCTGGTTCCGTCCGCACACAGGACTTCCACCCTCTCCCCGTATGCCACGTCCGCGACGCGTTCGACAACCAGGATGGGCCCCTGGACCCTCTGAACGTCACGGTATGTTCTTCCGCCTGATGCCTGCATGGTTCTAGTCCGCCAGTGAGTCCGACACCTGTTTCTTCAACTGCGCCAGGCGATCAGCCGCCTGGTCCGCGCCGACTTCTTCCTTCATCCTGAATATCCGCTCCACGACCGGTGCGGACATGATCTCGAACACGGGCCTGCCCGACGCCAGCGCCTTCTGCGCGCCGTCGTGGAAGGAGAGGATGACGTCCATCATCCCGAGCTGCTTCTCGATCGGGCAGTAGCTGTCAACCGCGCTGAACGCGCCCTGCTGCAGGAACGCTTCCTTGATCATGCGCGCGGTCTCGAGCACGACACGCTGCCGGTCCGGCAACGCGTCCGGGCCGATCAGCTTGACGATGTTCTGGAGACGGTCATCTTCCTTCAGCAGATCCGTGGCCCGCCGCCGAAGCTCGGACCACGGCAGTTCGGCCCGTTCCGCGTACCAGGCCGAGACATCGTATTCGGAATACGAGGTGTTCCAGTGAATTGAAGGGAAGTGCCGCGCGCTTGCCAGGTCGCGGTCGAGCCCCCAGAAGGCGCGGACAAACCGCTTGGTATGCGTCACCACCGGCTCCGAGAAGTCACCGCCCGGGGGCGATACCGCCCCGACCATGGTCAGCGACCCTTCGCGAACCGCCCCGCCGGCCGGCTCGACCACCTCCACGCGTCCCGCGCGTTCGTAAACTTCGCCGACACGCGACGCGAGGTAGGCCGGGTAGCCTTCCTCGGCAGGCATCTGCTCGAGCCGGCCGGATATCTCGCGCAGGGCTTCCGCCCAGCGGCTGGTGGAATCGGCCATCACCGCCACGTGCAGCCCCATGTCGCGGTAGTACTCCGCCATCGTGATCCCGGTGTAGATGCTCGCCTCGCGCGCGGTGACCGGCATGTTGGAGGTGTTGGCGATCAGCAGCGTGCGCTCCATCAGCGGCCTGCCGCTGCGCGGGTCCTTCAGCGCCGGGAACTCCTCGAGCACCTGCGTCATCTCGTTGCCGCGCTCGCCGCAGCCTATGTAGACGATGATGTCCACGTCCGACCATTTCGCGAGCTGGTGCTGCGTCACGGTCTTGCCGGTCCCGAACCCGCCCGGAATCGCCGCGGCGCCGCCGCGGGCGACGGGGAAGAAGAAGTCTATCACCCGCTGCCCGGTAAGCATCGGCACGCGCGGCGGGAGCCGGCGCGAAACCGGACGCGGACGGCGGATCGGCCAGCGCTGGATCATCGTCACTTCCCGCTCGCCGGCGGGGGTGGCTACGCGGGCGACCGGATCGCCTGCTCTCCTGTTACCTGCTTCGGCGGCCCATACGAGTTCGCCCTCAATCCCCGGCGGGACCATGATCGCATGCTTCACGAGCGCGGTTTCCTGCACACGGCCGAGAATCGTGTTTCCGGCTACGCGCGCCCCGGGCTTCAAAGCAGGCTCGTAATCCCACGTCGAATCCGGATCGATCGCCGGCACGTTCAGGCCGCGGCCGAGAAAGACGCCGCTCTGCTCACGCAGCTTTTCAAGCGGACGCTGTATGCCGTCGTAGATTCCCTTCAGGAGGCCCGGCCCCAGCACGGCGCTCAGCGGCTCGCCGCGCGACACAACCGGTTCGCCCGGCTTCAGGCCGATGGTGTCTTCGTAGACCTGGATCGTGGCGACGTCGTGTTCAAGGGTGATGATCTCGCCGGTCAGTTTCTCGTTTCCGACCTCGACCTGGTCGCCCAGGCATGCCCGGCCCATCCCGGACGCCGTTACAACCGGCCCGTTCACGCGCGTGACGACGGCAATGTCTTCTTGCAGACTCATTCCTTCTTCTCCAGCAGGCCCAAACTTTCCGCCGCGCGCGACCTCAACGCATCCTTCCGGCGCTCCAGTCTTGCCTTGAACGTGTTATCGAAAATCACCCGGCCCGCCTCGTCGCTCACCTGCACGCCGCCGGCGGACGCGGCAAGCGGCGCATCCTCCACCGATACGGCAATGCCGTCGAGCTCGCCCGGGAATCCAGTCCTGCGCACGAACTCCAGATCATTGGCCGCAAAACGCAGGCGGACGGCGCGGGCGCCGACTGTCGCGGCGCCTTCCCCGGCAAGCGCAATGAGCAGGGCTTTCCGCTCATCATCACTTCCGTGTTCACGCAGGCGGCGCAGCGCCTCCGCGAACAGGCTATCCACCACGCTTTCCTGTTCCGCCATCACCGCGCGCCGCTCACGCAGCGCCAACTCCGCCAGCGCCGAACGCCGGCGGTTTTCGACCGCCGCGGCCGCGGCGGATTCTGCCGCCTGCTTGCGGCTCTCCGCGAGATCGCCCGCAGCGCGGAAGTCGTGTTCGGCCGCGCGATGGGCGCGCGAGAGCCGTGCGTCCGCCTCGGCGCGCGCCTTTGCCACCACCCTGTCGGCCAGGTCCTGAATGTTTCCCTCGATAGCCATCTGTTTTACAGCCTTATTCCCAGCGTCTTCTGCAGGTGCGCGCGTATTTCATCCGCGCAGCCGCGCCGGTCCGTGCGGTCCGGAACCGGCAGCACGACGGGCAGGTCGCGGCGTTGAACGTATTTCCGGAATGCCGGGCCGAGCAGCGCGGCGTGCGAACCGCCGACGAGGATCACCCCGACCTCCGCCTCGTCAAGATATGCGCGGATGGCCGCGTCGGTTTCGTCCGCCCCTTCGGGCGTACGGCCGGCCGCGCCGAGCATCCGGAACATCTCGACGAGGAGGTGCTCTCCGACAACCCGGACCTTCATTGCGCTATACCTTTGCGAGTATGATGATCGAGATGAGCAGCCCGTATATCGCGATGCCTTCCGCGAGCGCCACGTAGATCAGCGACTTGCCCATCAGCTCCGGCTTCTCGGCCACCGCGCCCATCGCGGCCGAACCGACGCTGCTGACGGCCATGCCGGCCGCGATGGAGCCGATTCCGGTCGCAAGCGCGGCCGCGACAAACGCCCATGCCTGCGCGGATGGCGGCGCCGCGACAGCCGCGGCTGCGGCCGGGTGGCCATCCCCCGCTTCCTGCGCCACGGCGTGGTGCGCGCCAAGCGTCAGCCCAGCGACAAGGAGAACGACCCCGATAACGATGTTCATCTTGACCAGCCTCTTCACCATCACGTTCATTCTCTAACCCTCCCCGCTCTGCGGCCGCACCCGCGCGGCCCTGTTGTTTCTACTCGCCCGCCACCGCAAGCGGGGCATACGGCACACCGCCGCCGCGGAAGAACTTGGAAAAGAACTCGTAGTACTCGAGCCTAAGGCACTGGATGGTAACGATCATTCCTTCAAGCAGCACGATGAACAGGTGCTCGAACGGCAGGCTCAGCCAGTTCACCACCGGCGCGCCGCTGGTCATGTCGCTGATCGTGAACACGGCCATGGTGAGCGCGGCGTGGGCAAGCCCGAAAGCCGCCACGCGCAGGAAGCTGATCGAGTTGCTGAAAAGGTTCATCAGCACCTCGATGGGCTCGAACAGGATGGCGGCCAGCTCCTCATCGTGCCCGTGTCCGCCCGGCCGCTGTCTGCCGCGCCGCTTCCGCGCCGCCTGCATAAGGGCCTGGCCCGGCCCGATGACGGCCAGCGGAATCGCCAGCAGCGCAACGGCCGCGCGCGTTGAGACGGGCAAGGGCCTGCCGGCCATCGAGGCGGCAAAGAGATAGAGCAGCGCCCAGTAGAACACGAGACTGCATACGCTCCACTGCCCCGCGAGCGCGTGCCGGAAATCCCGGCGGCGGAAGGACTGCACGATGCCCATGATTATCCCGGCGGACATCACCGTCGCCCCGAGCACAAGGGCGGAAAGCAGGAAAACCGTCAGGTTCTCGCCGTGGCTGGGGCGCATCCAGAGCGCGGGCAGTACGCTGTCCCTCTCAATGCCGAAGACCGATCCGAAGAGGAAGCCGAAAAAGATGCCGCTGCCGCCGGCAGCCATGAGTATGCGGCCGAGGTCACGCATGGGCTCAAGCGCTTTCGCGCGCAGGCGCGCGATGCCGAACCCGATCGCGGCCAGCATGGCCCCGTGCCCGACGTCGCCGAACATCATTCCGAACATCGTCAGAAACGAGACCGCAACAAGAGGGGTGGGATCCATGTCCTCGTAGCCGGGCAGCCCGTACGTCCTGACGAACATCTCGAACGGCTTGAAGAAACGCGGGTTGCGAAGCATGGTGGGAACCTGCGGCCCTTCGCCCGCGTGCGCCGGCGCGGCTTCGGCCACGTAGGTTCCGGACGCGGAAACCGCGAGAGCCGTGCGAAGTCGCGGCCAGCACGATTCCGGCACGTAGCCGGAAATGAGAACCGCCGGGCCGCGGCGGCCGAACCCGGCCGCGGAACGTACGAGCAGCGATTCGACGCGAAGCAGGTTCCGCCATCCCAGCAGGGACTCGGCCAACCCGGGCCGCTCCTTCTCGAACCCGGCCGCGAGCTCGGCCAGCCTGTCGCGCAGCTCCCATATCTCCATTTCCACAAGATCGAGCGCTTCGTCGAAAGAGCGACGGAACCTCTCCGGGATCGGCCGGTGCCTGAAACCGGCGTCCGCAAGCCAGCTCTTCCATGTCTCCGCGCGTTCGGCGTCGGCCACGATCAGCACCGATTGCTCGTCGCCCCGGCGCGGACGTTGGATCATCGAGTGCGGTTCCTTCTCCGCCCGGGCAGACAGCCGCGCAAGGCCGGCCCTGGTCACCGCCCCGTGCGCGGTGAAGAAGTGTTTCATTTCGAGGTCCGCGAACGACAGCCCTTCGGCGTGGAGCAGGTTCATCTCCTCGGATATGTCATCCAGCCGCGCGATCTCGGCATTGATCTTCTCGACCTCCGCGAAATGCGCGTCGAGCCGCCGGACCACGCCGCCAATCGCCTTTTCGGCCTCGGAAATCACTTCACCGGCCGGACGGTCCGCCGGCAGCGCGGCACCGGCATCGAACGGCCCCTCCGCTGGACCGATGCGCTGCAACGCCGCGTCTATGCGCCCGAGCAGTCGCGAGGCGGCGCCCAGCACGTCTTCCGGCGCCGCCTCCGCGTCGAAACCCGGAACAAGCGGGAACTCGTTCTGGTTCACGAGATGCATGCTGCCTTCGCCGGCAAGCAGGCGCGCCACACGCCCGGCGGCGTCTTCAAGCGTCAGGATGTCCAGCCGCAGCATGCGCTCCGTCCGCATCATGGCGTCACCACCAGTCTTGCGGTCTCATCCCGCGCAAGGCCGAGTTCCTTGCACTCGACCAGTGCCGACAGGGCCTCGGTTTCGAAGAAACGGACGAGAAGGAACCCGAACAGGAAGTTGTCGTCGAAACGGATCCCGGACTGCGCCTTGCCGGCCGCGCGCGCCATCCAGCGGTCAGCGGCCCGCTCCGCCTCGGGAAAGTCGGTCACGTCCCTGCCAAGCGGAGACGGACCAGCGCCTGTATGCACTCTATCCGCAAGCCTGCGGAAGAGGGCCACGGCATCGGGCGCGGCATCTTCCGCGATCCGCTGGCCAAGAGGCGCTGTCCAGTCGTCGACGGCGTGGATGTGTTCGCCCCGCACAACCATCATCGCGGCGGCGCGCGCCAGCCTCAGGGAGATAAACTCGTGGAGGACGAATGACCTGTCATCTTCGCCTGAATCGGCCGCGCAGCGGCGCGCGGCAGCGAGCCACCACATGAGAAAACCGCGTTCGACTTCGCAAGCGAACCGGGCGATATCGAGCGACTCGCGGTAGACTTCCAGGCCGCGCCGGCAGGCCGGATCGAAGACGCTCCCGCGCAGCGCGCGGACAAGCGCGGCGAAGTTGCCGGCGGCGGCGATCTCGCCGCCCTTCAGCAGTCCGATGCGGCCGGTGTTGTACGGCAGAACGCCTGTTCCTTCATGTCCGCCGTGCAGCCTGTACATGGCGGCCTCGAGATTTATGAGATCGTACCAGCCCGCGAACCCGCGGGCGGCCAGCAGGCGGTCGCCGTGTGTGAACCGAGCCAGACTCGCCGCCGTGTCGATGAATCCCTGCCGCAGCGTGCGCTGGACTTTGCCGGCCTCGGAAACGCCGTGCGGCAGTGTGCCGTCGGCGGACAGGATGCCGACAACGCCGGTTACAGTGGGCGCATCAAGCAGTTCGCGCCACCGGGCGGGCGTGATCCGCTGCGCGCGCAGAGCGCAGGCGCGCACGCAGGCGGCCGTGTGCGTAACTATTCCCGTCATGGTTCGATTATCCCGAGCGCCATGTCCCGCGCCGCCTGTTCCCGGCGCTCGCCGGCAAGCGACCTGATCCTTGAACGGGCTTCTTCTATCCTTTTGCACGATGCCGCCTCGAGTTCGCGCAGCTCGGCGTCCAGTTCCGCTTCGAACCTCGGCCTGAACGCGGCTACCTCGCGTTCGGTCATGGACTGCAGGTGCTCAATGTCGTGTTCCGAGTCCTGCCGGATCCGCCTGGCCTGGCCGTCGGCTTCCGATAGAATGCGCGCGGATTCCTTCTCCGCCGCGATGAGCCTTGATATTTCGATGCCCATGACGTGACTAGTCCTTCGGCTTCCGTTTGCTCCCCGCCCGCTTGATCTCCCGGGCTGCGACCCAGACCACCAGGCCGATCAACGCCAGGCGCACGATCACAACCAGAACAACCGCGACCTGCTCGAACCCCTCCATTGGAGTCGTCTCCGCGCGGAAACACCGCGCACCACAATGCTATCCGTCAAGTTCCGCCAGCAGCTCCATCACCGTCGCGTTCGCGGCAGCGGCGATCACCTTCTGCGCGACGCCCTTCTGCCTGAACACCAGCGCAAGCTTCGCCATCACGCGCAGGTGCTCGACCTCCGAGTTCGCCAGCGGCATCGCCAGCACGTAGGTGGGCATGCCATCCAGCGCGCCGAAATCGGCGCCCTGCGGGCAGATCCCAAGCACAACACGCGGTTCGGATATCGGGAAACCGCCCGGCTCGCGGGCGTGCGGGAATGCCACGCCGTTTCCTATGGCAGTCGAAACGACTTCTTCGCGGAGAAGAAGTTCGCCAAGAAATGTGTCGCGGGCGGTCCGCGATTCGAAAGGCACGCCGGCCTCGACCATCTTGTGAAGTATGTCGCGTTTCGTGCCGGGCCGGATGTCGGAGACAACGCGGTCAGGCGTAATCATGCGCGTCAGGCGGATCGCCTGCGGCGCGCTGCCGATCACCTGCAGAAGCCCGCGCTTCGGGCTCGCATACATCCGCGCGCTCAACCAGTCATCCACCACGCTGCGGACAAAACGCCACTGACTCGAAACCTTCACACCGGGCATGTCGCCGGATTGCACCATCCGGAAGATGGTCTTTTCGGAAACCTTCAGGTAGCGGGCAATCTCCCGCAAGGTCATGATCTCGCCACGGTCGGCAGCGTCAGGCCAAGCCTGCTGCATCAGACCTCTCTGCCCTTTCCTGCCCTTCTCCGCCTCTGTTCCAGATGGAGTCATTGTCCAGATGTGTCCATGCTTGACCTGTTATCGCCTGACTTGTCCTGAAGAGTAGAGGCGTATGGGTGCGGAGTCAAAGCCAAATATCGAGTGCCTGCGGAGGCCGGATACCCCTGCGCACAGACGAATGCCGGTTCAAACCGAAGAAACGCGGCTCTCGACTGCCACGTTCCTATGGCCTGAATGCGGTAACCAGCCAGTGCGGCATCGGGGGCGGGAGGGGGCGGCAGTATGTGGAGTCAAAGCCGGAATCACGCAGCCAGCCCGCCAGGTCAGCGTCCGAAAAGACCCACCCGTTCTTTGTCGTGAGAGCCATATTCAGGCCGAATATCGCAGAAAACGCTGGGCTGCAACGTGATGAGTCGGTCATCATGTCCAGCACCGCGACCGTTCCGCCGGGCCGGAGCGCGGCACGGCTGCGTTGCAGGATGCGCAGGATATCGGATGGTGATTCCTGGTGCAGCATCCCGAACAGCAGCACAACATCCTGTCCTGCAGGAAATTGTGCTGTGTGGTAGTCGCCTTCCATCACGGCTATACGGTCGGCCGCGGGACTACGCGCCACGATTCCGCGCGCAACGCGGGCAACTCCGGGCAAGTCCAGCATCGTACAGGAAAGGTGAGGCCACGCCTCGGCGATGAGGATCGAATAGGCGCCCGATCCACCGCCCACGTCGAGGACGTGTTTGCAGTCGGACAGGTCCAGGAGCGGAACCACGGCGCGGCCAATGCCCATGGCCCTGCCGTGCATCGCATGGACAAACGCTTCTGTCCGCGCGGGGTCGTCACCAAGGTGGGTTTCGGGGCTTTCGACCGGTGCGCCGCTCCGCAAGAGCTCCGGCAGATGTCCCCACGCGGCGTAAACATCCCGGTAATAACGAATTGCGCGACTCAGGTCGCCGGGCTGGCCGGGCACGAGGAACGCGGCCGTATCGGCGGCGATGCGATAGGTGTCATCCTCTTTAACAAGGAGTCCGATGGCAGCGCATGCGTCGAGCAACAGGCGGCCGGCACGCTGATCGAAACCGCAGGCTGAACAGACCTGTTCGGCGGTGCTGGCCGGGAAAGTCGCGAGGTGGGCGAAGATGCCTGAATCAGATGCGGCGAAGAGAATGCCGGATGACTGAAACGCCCCGGCCATTTCCATGATGCGCACGGGAGTCGGCGCCGTCCCGGGCTGTTTGTTCATCCCGCACCCCATCTCATGCCGTGATTCCGCCGTGTTCCGGCGGACTCCACGCCGGCATTGGTTCGCACCGTGCAGTCCGGCATGATAGCATCATCCGCGTTCACGACGGGTCGGACTATGAAAGAAGCAACTGGCGACAACAAGCGGCAATTCACGCGACTGGCAGGGCTCGCGATTCTGGTCCTGGCGTTCATTCTCGTGCCGTTTGCATTGTTCGGCCAGGCGATGGACCGGAGTATCAGCAGTCACCTCCAGGACGCCGCGGGACACCGGTCCGCGGTGGCGATGATTCTCGGCATGTCTCTTGCGGCCGATATTGTTCTACCGGTCCCTTCCAGCGTCATAAGCACCGCATGCGGCCTGCTGCTCGGGCTGCGGCTCGGAACGATCGTGTCGCTGGCGGGCATGACGTTCAGTTGTGTTGCCGGTTATCGGCTCGCGCACAGGCTGGGGCGTCCGTTTGCCACGCGTTTCGTGGGAAATGCCGAAATGAAGCGCATTGAGGCATTCAGCCGTCGCTTCGGTCACTGGGCGGTGATTCTCGCCCGGCCGGTGCCAATGCTCGCCGAAGCATCGGTCCTGTTCGCGGGACTCGGCGGGATGCCGTTCGGCCGGTTCCTGATGATGAGCACACTCTCGAACCTGGCCATCTCGCTTGTCTACGCCGCGGTTGGCGCAACCTCGACCCGGTTCAACGCGTTCCTCCCGGCATTCGCAGGATCCGTGCTGATCCCGTGGCTGGTCATGCTCGCGGTGCGCCGCGCGCCAGCCGCCGCCACTGCGTCAGAGTAGGCGCCCTCGCCCGACTCCCGCGTCAGGAAGTCACACCCTCGACTTCGCTGCCGACAGGGCACACCGCACGGTCAAGGCTCCGCCGCAAAAAACGCCGCCATCCCGGGAAATGTCCGGCGCATCCATGCAACTCTCTCCATTCAAGCCCTTTACCATGCGCGCGCCTGCGGCATCCGTGATCCGCGCAACTGTCCGGCGCGCACCTGCATCATGCCGTCGCCATGGAGCTTCCGGTGTCTTGGTCCGAATTGTGCGAATTGTGGTTGCAGGACATTTCAACTCTGGGACAGACAAGTAGCAGACGGGGGGGCGTCATGATGGTTGCATCATCTCGAAAAGGTTTCCTCTTTCCGGCAGCGTTAGCTGCCGCAACTCTGGGTTTGCTGGTGACGGGCGCGCCGTGCCGGGCTGTGGAGGGGAAGGACATCCTGCGCCAGACAAGCGCCGCGTTCACACGGATCGCGAAGGAGGCCGTGCCGGCGGTTGTCTCAATCAAGGTGGAGAAGACCGTCAACGTCGGCAACGCACCGGAGCTTCAGGGCCCTTTCGAGCCGTTTGACGACGAATTCTTCAACTTCTTTTTCGGCCGCCCGCGCCAGCGGATTCAGCCGCGCCGCTACATGCAGATGGGGCAAGGCTCCGGCTTCCTGATCAGTGACGACGGCTACATACTCACAAACCACCACGTGGCGGGTGGCGCCGACAAGATAGCCGTGAGACTCACCGACGGGCGGGAGTTCAACGGAAAAGTGGTCGGCACCGACGAGAAGACGGAAGTCGCGCTGATCAAGATAGAAGGAAAGGACCTCCCGCATCTGAAGCTCGGTGATTCCGACTCGCTCGAAATCGGCGAATGGGTGCTCGCGATCGGCAACCCCTTCGGGCTTTCAGAAAGCGTTACGGCCGGAATCGTCAGCGCCAAGGGCCGCAGCGGGATCGGCATCGCCGACTACGAAAGTTTCATCCAGACCGACGCCGCGATCAATCCGGGCAACTCAGGGGGCCCGATGCTGAACCTCGACGGTGAAGTAGTCGGCATAAACACGGCCATCTTCAGCCGCAGCGGCGGATACATGGGAATCGGGTTTGCCGTGCCGATCAACATGGCGCGGCAGGTAAAGGACCAGCTCGCGGCGGGCGGGAAGGTGAAGCGCGGCTACCTCGGCATATACATACAGGAAATGACGCGGGAACTCGCGGAGTCGTTCGGCATGAAGGAAGCCGAAGGAATACTCGTTGCCGGTTTCACGCCCTCCTCGCCGGCGGAGAAGGCCGGGATCGAGACGGGTGACGTGATACTCGAACTGAACGGGAAGACGGTCAGGGATCTCGGCAGTTTCCGGAACACCGTCGCCGCAATGGGGCCGGGCGCAAAGACGGCGTTGAAGATAGCCCGCGAGGGCAAACACCTGAACATTGAGGTAATTACGAGCGATCTGGATGACGAGAACGGAGCGGCGGAAGGCGGGGAACCTGGCGTGGACATAGGCCTGCAGGTTCAGGAACTAACTCCGGAAATCGCAGGCAGGCTGGGACCGGGCCGGTCCGAGCGCGGCGTGGTGGTGTCCGACGTGGAACAGGGCAGCGCGGCGTGGAACGCCGGGATCAGGCCGGGCATGGTGATCACGAGCGTGAACCGGAAGCCGGTTTCCTCCGTCCGGGATTTCCATAGCGCTCTGGCCGATGCCCGCAAGGTGAAGTCTGTTCTGCTGCGAGTGCGGCTCGAACAGGGTTCGCGGTTCGTAGTGATACCGATCGAGTGAGGAATGTCCCTCCGCGGTCCGGGTCGCACTCAACCCGGACCCTCCGAAAAGGGGCCGCCCGGCATTCCGCCGGGCGGCCCCCGTCTTGTTCAGACGCCGCGGTCCGGGCTGTCAGGGGTGCCCGTGACATCGCCCTTCGTGTGACGGCTACAGGGGGGCGCGGGCCCGTAGCGGATATGCTGTAGCAGCGCCACGAAGGGGCGCTCAACGTTCTCGATGTCACGCTTGCCCATGAACGGAATGCCCCGTCTGCCTGTGGCAGCCCGACGATCTCCGAGCGGGGGGGGCAGAGAAGCAGGACTCGCCCCGCCATGACCGTCCACATCCACATGCTCGTTCACACGTGCGACCGCGGGACCGGAAACGCGCCAACCATACGCCGGAGTGTGAGAATTTCTTTCTAACACGCTTGTCGGGAATATGTTGCCTAGGACGTCCCCGTATACGCTCCGTCGCCAGCGCCGGCAAACTCAAGGGGCCCCTATGCCCCCCTTGCTTCGCGCCGGGTTCGCTCTCCGTCTGCCCCGCCACCCTAGCGTCACTGAGGCGTTACGTGCCCTGCTTGTTCTCGCTGGACTGCGGATGGGGGGAGGCATACTGTGGAAGCATGAAACCAATATCAATCCTGTTTGCAGTTCTGCTTCTGTTGTCCGCGAGTGGTTCCGGGGCGGCGTCCTTGAAGTGGGAAACCGACTTCAAGGAGGCTGCCGAATCGGCGAAGAAATCGAACCGCTACATGCTGGTTGATTTTACCGGTTCAGACTGGTGTGGCTGGTGCATAAAGCTGGACGCGGAGGTCTTCAGCAAGAAGGAGTTCAGGGAGTACGCCGAAAAGAACCTGGTTTGCGTGTCCCTCGATTTCCCGCGCAAGAAAGCCCTGAAGCAGAGCCTCAAGGAGCAGAACGAGCAGTTGGCCGCCAAGTATGCCGTTCGGGGTTTCCCGACGGTGCTCATCCTGTCGCCGTCGGGGGACACCGTGGCCAGGACCGGTTACCAGGACGGCGGGGCCGAAAAATACGTCGAGCATCTGAAGAGCTTCATTGATCCTCACAGGACTGAGAACAAGGTGCCGGAACCGGTTTCCGAGACGCAGTCCCGCTCGGTCAAACCCTCAGTGCGCGCGGCCGCGAATGCGATCCCGCGTGACGAAAATCGCGAGATGCGAACCTGGACTTCGAAAGCCGGCGTTTCCATCGAGGCGTCCCTGCTTGAGGAGAAGGGCCCTTATCTGGTTCTCAAGAAGGGGGACGGTTCCCAGGTTCAGATCCTGACCGCGCAGGTCAGCGTTCAGGACGGAGAATATGTCTCCTCCCTCAGGGCGGCGCTAGCCGCACCCGCACCCGCGGCCGAGGCGCCGTAGCCGGCAACCTGCTTCTCTCATTGCCGGCACGGGCTGCCGCATCAGGACGCATTGGGCCCTTCACAATAAACATTGCAGGGGGAGAATAAGCATAGGAAACGTTCTTGGTAATACACTGGCCAGCAAGTGATTAGCTGGATATTGACACCGCATACGTCTGTGATAGCCTGCTCGGGATCGCAGAGCTTACGCACAGATTCTAGCATCTGGCGTCGATGACAGCTTTTTGAGTCGGCACTCACGCAGGGGCGTTGTTGGTAGCGATGCGTTTGCCAGACGATTGCAGAGGCACGCCGGCCGGTATCGGCGCGCGCGGCCGACCAGCCAAAGTGGTGTGAATAACCCGCTAACACCTTGTTTATCAAGAGAGTACCAGGAACGTCCCCTACTCCTACTCGAATGCGACACGCTGCGCCGGGAGCTGTTTACGTTCGGCAGGGGAACTCCAACTGGCTGTCCCGTGGTGTTTCCGGTTGCCAGCCGATCCATTCCACGTCGGCCTGTGCGAAGCGCTTCTCCATCACGCGCATAGCCTCGGGGTTGTTGTCCGCCAGTATGCAGCGCCGTCCGTGCGAGATTGCCGCCTCCCCGAACGACCCGCTGCCGGCGAAGAAATCGAGGAGAAGGTCACCGGGCGCGGAGTGTACCTTCACGATGCGATCGAGAATGCCGCGCGGCTTCTGGGTGGGATAGCCGGTCTTCTCGCGCCCGTTGGGGCTGACTATCGTGTGCCACCAGGTGTCTGTCGGAGTCTTCCCGGCGGCGGCCTTCTCCGGGCCCACAAGGCCCGGCGCCATGTAAGCTATACGGTCGCACTCGGCGAGGTGGAACTGGTAGTCGGCCGGATCCCGCGCGTACCAGAGAATGTTGTCGTGCTTGGCCGGCCAGCGCGTCTTGCTGCGCGCGCCGTAGTCGTATGCCCAGATTATCTCGTTCATGAACGAGTCGCGGCCGAACACGATGTCGAGCAGGATCTTCGCGTAGTGGACTTCCCGGTAGTCAATGTGGAAGAAGAAGCTTCCGTTGCCTTTGAGGACGCGCCGCGCTTCCTGCAGGCGCGGTTCGAGAAAAACCAGGTAGTCGTCGAAGATGTCGGCATACTCCTTCGTGCCGAGCTTGATTGTCCGATACCGCTTCCCCTGGAACCCCGTGCGGTCGCCGCCTTCATCGCACACTGTGGACAGGCGTGTCCTGCTCTGGATCTTGCCCGTGTTGAACGGGGGGTCAATATAGATGAGATCCGCCGAGCCGGACGGCAACCCGCGCAGCACATCGAGGTTATCGCCAAAATGGATTGTGAGATCAGCCATGCGGATGAGCCGCCTGTGTCGGTCGTTCCGGTTGCAGGTTCAGCGTCGTTCCCCCGCCGTCGCGGTAGCATGCGCCCGCGACCGCGCCGGTCATGAGACATGCCAGCGTGGCGGCAAGGAGAGCGCGCGGGCCGACAGAAACCAGGTCAGCCCTTCTTGAAGGCGCCATGGCCGCCGCTCCCCCGACAAAGACGGCAAGGGAGGCGACATGCGCGAACCCGCACAGTGCATATGAGACGATCACCGCGGAACGAGCGTGGCCCACCCCGCCGTTGGCAAGCTGCGCGGCCAGGCCCTGGTAGGCCGGTATTTCCGTCATGATGAATCTCTTCCCGAGAAGTGCGCCCGCCCAACCGGCATCGCCGGGCGGAATGCCCATGGCGATCGCAAACGGGTGAAAGACCCAGCCAAGAACTCTTGTGAGCGTCACCCGGCCGCCTGGCAGAAAACCTGTCGCCGCCCCGAAGATCATATCAACCAGCGCAACCAGGCCGAGAAACGCTATCAACACCGCGCAAACCCCTGCCACAAGCCGCGCTCCTGCCATCGCCCCGTTCACGATAGCGTCTATCCAGCCCCTGTCCTCGGGATTCCGCGGCACGGTCACGTTCAGGCCAAGCGTTTCGGGCGCTCCGCTCTCCGGAACCAGAAGTTTTGACATTACGAGCGCGGCCGGCGCGGACATGATCGAGGCTGAGACCATGTGCCCCGCAATCATCGGAAACCGGTCGGCAAGGAACAGGACATACATGCCCATCGTTGACGATGCGACAGTGGCCATGCCGGCAGTCAGGATCGTGCACAGCTCGGATCGGGTCATGCGGTCAAGCAGCGGCCGCACCGCCGTTACCGACTCGATTCCGACGAAGATATTGCTGGCGACACAGAGACTCTCAGCCCCGCTCACACGCATCAGGCGCGAGAACAGGCGCGCGAAGCAACGGATAATGACCGACATCACCCCGCAGTAGTAGAGCAGACCCATAAGCGCGGAGAAGAAGATGATTATCGGCAGCGCCTGGGTCGCGAGCACAAATCCGGCGAATCCGGCGTCCGCGAGATTCCCGAACAGGAACCGCTGCCCTGCCTGCGCGGCGCCGAGAACCTTCAGGACCGCCTCGTTCGCCAGCAGGAAGACTTTCTGGCTGCCCGGCACAAGGAAGACAAGCGCGCCAATGGCAAACTGCAGGCCGCATCCCCATGCCACTGTATGCCAGTTGATGTTGCGGCGGTCTTCAGAGAAAGCCCAGGCGACTGACATCATCATGGCGATCCCGGCAACGCTGACGAGGTTCCACGCGTTCATGCGCCAATAATCCGGCCGCCATCCGCGCAGGTCGAGAAAAAGATGGTTCTTCCGAGTTTCCCGGGTGATTTCTCATTGGCTATTGCGACCGTCAGCGGTATCCGAAGAGATTCGAGTGTACGAGTAGGTGTACGAGTACGGTGTTTACTTTCCACGAACCCTATTCTTCCTCCAGGCTTCGTCCCCACGCTACGAGCATGCGCACAATATCGGCGAGGTGCTTCTTGCCCGCGACTACAGCCTGCTTGCTCTTCGTCTGTTGCACGGCGTGAACATCAAGAGTGGCTGCCGCCTGTAGCGCTGCGGTTCGCGCGTGGCCAATGAAGCGACACCGATCCTTCGCGGAGAACTTACCGTTGCCCTCAGCAATATTCAGAGCCACGCCTGTCGATGCCCGGTCCAGCGCCGTCACCGTTGAACAAGGCATTTCGCCGTCATTCCGCAACCGGCCACACCAAGCAACGAATTCCAGAGCCTTGCGGTAGACATCCAGTCTCTCGTGGTCAAACCACACTTGCGTGCCTTCATGCCCGGCGGTTACGTATGCCACCCTCTCCTCATGCACCTCGCTGCCGGTCGACTTCCGAAAGCCGATCAGCATAGATACAAGCGTTGAGAGACGCGCCTTGCCGGCATGAACCGTCGCGGCCTGTAGGCACCCCAGAATGCACAGCACGTCAAGACAGGCGGCACATTCCAGCGAGGAGCCGTAGGCGGTGTCTATGAACTGGCGACATTCGCTCATCGAGCGTTTCCCGCTGGCCTGCGCGATGTTCACCGGCACGCCGGCGGAAGCCCTGCCGAGATGATCACAGGCCGACACCTTGCTTGTGATCTCCGGGGCCACTTCTCCGTGCCACGCCACAAACTCAATGGCCGCCTGATACACTCTCAGGTCCTCATGGTCGAATCCTGATCTCATCACGGAATCCCGTACTCGTACACCTACTCGTACACGCCTATCTCCCCATGCTTCGGCACATTTCCCGATAGAAAATGCCCCGCTAACCCCGGAGGCGCCGAAAAAGATGGGGTTCGCCGCCCCGCCCGGTCTGGCCGCCCTGTACGCACCCGCGCGGCTTTCTCCCGAGAAACCAGACACAGGCGCGTTTCCGGAGACAGACTCAACGCGTCGCCTGATCGCCGGCGCTGCTGCATCGCGCGATCCTTGCGATTACCCGTTGAGCACACGGTTAAGGGCCACGCATTCCTATGATGAACACCGCGCCGCGAGCGCCCCACGAGCCGGTCTCGTTTGCGCCGCCGGGGCTGCCGCAGTCACCCGCTTCGCCCTGGTAGCCGGGCAACCGCTCCGCCGCAACAATCCAGTTCGCCGGATCGTTAGGGTCGGCGGAGGGATCGCTCAGGCACAGAGATCTGCCGGCGCCGGACTGCCAGCCTGTCCCCTCTCCGCCATACTCGACAATGCACGCAACACCGCCGCCCGGATCAAGAAGCAGGAGTTCATCCTGCGCGTTCGCCAACTGGAAATCGAACGCGCTGCCCCAGTCACACTCAACCGGAACTCCGCCGTTCGTGTCGGGATCGGCATTCACGCCGAGAACCACGAAGCCGCCCGCCGGAACCGTGAGCGGGCCGGCTATGAAACATCGATCCGTGCCGAGATCGCCTATTGACCATCCGCCGATATCCACGTCGCTTTCGCCGCGGTTGTAGATCTCCAGCCATTCGCCGTTGTTGTCGGCAACCGCGGCCGGGTCGCACATGAACTCGCTTATCACCAGCGGCCCGGCGCCGCCGTACGCCATCCTCCTGATGATCGCCACACCGGCATCGGCCTCGCCCATGCCGTTGGTGCCCGTCACCATCAGCACGTTCGTCCCGACTTCAAGCGGCGCATTGAATGACCATTCATGTCCGGCATCACACACGCCGGCCGCCCCGGTAAAACGGTTGCTCCAGGATATCGTGCCGGCTATCTCCGCGTTTGCCGAGCCGCGCACGGTTGCGTATTCGATCGCGTTCCCTACCCATGGCATTCCTGAGGGCTCTTCGACGGTCAGCATCGGAACGGCCGCGCCGACCGAGAAGTCTGTCGAGTCGAGCGACAGCGCGCCGGTATTGTCGAAAGTCCAGTTCGCCGCATTCAGGACTGCGGCACGCAGGTCTCCGGCTGAGCCGGCGCGTTTGCCCGAATACTGACCATTGTCGGCATGCCGAAATGCAAGGTTCCCGCCCGGCGCGGACAATGGCGGCGGCAGGGCCGATGTGCTTGCGCTCGACGCATCCGGGTCCCATGCGCGGTCAGCGCCGTTGAAGTCCAGCCCGAACACGAGACTGCACGTCGCGTTCGTGATGAAGACCTGGTCGCCTTCCGTAGAGAGCCCGAAAGCGCCGGAACGCTGCACCGTGCCGGTATCACAGCCTGCTCCGGCCGAGTCCTGCAGGTTCGTGAGGACCACAACACTTCCAGCACGGAGCCCGTCAGCCGGCGCGGTCCAACACACACAGCCTTCGCCGCTTCTGAACCCGCCGGCCGAAAGCCAGCCGGAATCCGTGAACACCAGGTCCGTTCCGCCGGGCAGGTTCGTCCAGGTTACGAAGGCGATGCAGTCGGGTTGAGCCGACCTGTAACCGACAATCTGAACATCCCCCACCTCCAACGCCGCCAGAGCAGAAGAGGGCACGAGCGGAACAACCGCAATGGCGATAGCAAGAAACAGAGCTCCACAGTTCCGCACCATTCCCCCCTGACATTACACGAGGCGCCCCGTGCAAAGGCGTCGCGACAGGCAAAACACGATTCGCAACGCATGCCTGACGACTCCGGAGAACTTGTGGAAGACAAAGTGATAGAGCAACCGGAAAACACCAGAATTGCTGGACTTTTTTTACACTGAATGTGTAAACCGGCGCCGTGCCGTCCATGGGCAGGTCGAGTTCATCCGGCCATCTCCTGACCGAGAACCTGTACATTCCGGGACGGGCAACACGCACGGCCCGCTTCCCTGCGCTTTTCACAGCCGCCAGCCAAACCCCTTGCCCGCCCCAAAGGAGAGCGCTGTTGCGCCTGTCCGCGGCATCTGCTAGATTCCGCGGCGACGTAGGGGTGCCCGCTTGCAGGCGGGCTGAGACAAACCCTTTGAACCTGATCAGGGTCATGCCTGCGCAGGGAACGCCATGATTGCCGGAGAAGGTGTCGGGCAAACAGAGCCGTTCCGCTGCGCGGAGCGGCTTTTTTTGTTGCCGGCAACGGGCCGGCACTCAGCGAGGGGGAAGAGATATGAGCGGAAGTCAGATGCCCGATATCGGCAAGGTTTCGCCCGCAATCTTCAACGAGGTGATTCTGCGGAGACTCGGCAAGCGCCGCAGCGAAGTGCTTGTCGGACCGCAGAACGGCGTGGACGTCGGAGTAACCCGCATAGGACGCGGACGCGTCATGGTTACCACGACCGACCCGATCTTCGTTGTGCCAGCCTACGGATGGGAAAGGTCAGCCTGGTTCGCCGTCCATATCCTCGCGTCCGACGCAGCCACCTCCGGCCTGCCTCCTCAGTACATCACCATGGACCTGAACCTGCCGCTTTCGATGGACCGCGAAGCGTTCGAACTGTTCTGGAACGTGGTCCACGACGAGTGCCGCAAAATCGGCATGGCGATAGTCTCGGGGCACACCGGCCGCTACCACGGCTGCGAATACCCGATGGTGGGCGGCGCAACCGTGATCTGCGTTGGCCCCGAGAACGGCTACGTTACCCCGACGATGGCCCGGCCCGGCGACAGGATATTGATCACAAAAGGCGCGGCCGTCGAGGCGGCAGGCCTATTCGCCGTCACGTTCCCGGACAAGGTCGCGGCGAAACTCGGCGCCGCCTTCGCGAAGCGAGCGGAAAAGATATTCTGGCAGATGTCGGTTGTGGACGACGCGCTCACAGCGGCGTCGGTCGGGGTAAGGAACCGCGGAGTCACATCCATGCACGACGCCACGGAGTGCGGCGTCTGGGGCGGGCTCTACGAGGTCGCGAAGGCCTCGCGGGTGGGCATGGCGATCGAGAAGTCGAACATCATTGTCCAGGACGATATACGCGCTGTGTGCGACCTGTTCGGCATCGACCCGTACTCGTCCATCAGCGAGGGAACGCTGATACTGACATGCCGGCCTCACAAGTCGGCGGCGGTCCTCGCCCGCCTCGCGGACAGGGGAATCCCGGCCGGCGAGGTCGGTGAAGTGGTGCCGGCAAGACAAGGCATCCACGTCTTCGAAAACGGCCGCAAGCGAAAACTGGTTCATCCCGTCGTCGACCCGTTCTGGTCCGCATTCGGAAGAGAGGCGGCCGCGGCGGCTTCAAAATGACGCTTGTTCTCCAGCCAGAAGCATGGCGGCTGTGCATCGTCACGGCCGCCGGCGGGCCCTTCGGGCGGAGCCATGAGAGCGTCGCGGCGGCGGCGATCGAGGGCGGAGCCCGCTCAATACAGTTCCGCGACAAGGGCGCGCGCACGGAGGCGCTGTTTTCCGAAGCCCGCCGTGTTCGCGACATGTGCCGCGCCGCCGGGGCGATCTTCATCGTGAATGACGACGTGGAGCTTGCGCTCGCCGTTGACGCTGATGGCGCGCACGTGGGCCAGGACGACATGCCGGCACTGTATGCCCGGCGCCGGCTCGGACCCGCGCGCATACTTGGCGTTTCCGCACGCACGCCGACGGAAGCCGAAGCCGCCGCGGAAGCCGGGGCCGATTACCTGGGCATCGGCCCCGTCTTCGAGGCGCGCGGCAGCAAGCCCGATGCCGCAGCCCCGATCGGCCTGGCAGGGCTCCGGGCGGTTGTGACCGCGGTCAACCTCCCCTGCATCGCAATCGGCGGCATCAACTCAGAAAACGCCGCCGAAGTCATGCGCGCCGGAGCGTTCGGTGTGGCCGTCATCTCCGCCGTCGCCGCCGCCCGCGACATGACCGCGGCGACCGCGAGACTTCACACCGCCATCTGCGCGGCGAGCGGGAAGTAGCCCGCCCCTTCCATCACGCCGCGTCCTGCCCCCCCCGGCAAAACGGTTCTTGCGTCAGAGAACGTCACGGAGCTAGGATTCGCCCACAGATTGGACGAGTACGATGCAAACGCAAATCACCAGGAAAAAGATCGTTCTGAAGAGTCCGACGAAGCTCACC
>Ga0194125_10001557_pt1 | contig 38731 bp, 25 predicted proteins | sample TA2KigC250mmetaG_FD_148626 | JGI IMG/M metagenome (GOLD analysis project Ga0194125, IMG submission 148626) | Freshwater microbial communities from Lake Tanganyika, Tanzania - TA2015034 Kigoma Deep Cast 250m | ecosystem: Environmental > Aquatic > Freshwater > Lake | place: Tanzania: Lake...
TGCAAAGCAGGCCATACCGCAAGAATAATACGTTAGTGTATTAATGAAATGCACCACTTAGCGAGGCGGAGCGCGGACGGTCACGTCCGCCAAGCGGATCTGACGATCCGCGCCCCACAGGGAGCCTGACGGATTTCACCCGCGATGGCAGCCCTCAGGCACCTCGCTAAGGAGTCAGGCCGATCTCCTGAACTCGCTGTGGTGGCGGTCGAGTGCTTGTCAAAGGAGCGTTCCGACGCTATGAAGTGGGCGGTCCCGAGTGGCTAGATCAAGAAGATCGACGATGGCAAAACCGGACTTGGACGAGCAGGGGGCGCTCGCGCTGCGGCCGGAGCAGGCCGCGGACGAGCGGTTCGTGTTCGAGGTTTACGCAAGCACGCGGCAGGAGGAGCTGGATCGGACCGGTTGGGACGAGGCGACCCGCGCGGCCTTCTTGGCGCAGCAGTTCCGGGCCATGCGCCAGGGTTACGCGCAGATGTTCCCGCGCGCCGAATTCACGATCATTCTGCATCGAGGCACCGCGATTGGCCGGGTGGTCGTGGATCGGAACGCGGAGGAGATCCGCCTGGTGGACCTGGCTCTGTCGCCGAGCTACCGCGGCCGAGGCGTCGGGACGCGGCTCTTGCGGCGCTTCTGCGCGGAGGCACAGCAAGCGGGCAAACCACTGCGGATCCGTGTGGTGACCGGGAGCCCTGCACTCCGGCTTTACGCGCGGCTCGGCTTTGTCTGCCTCGAGGTGGAAGGTTTGCACCACCATCTCGAATGGCGGGCGCCGGGCTAGGAGGCGGCGTCTGGGGCCAGGCGATTGAACACGGCTTGGTACTGGACGCTGTCGGCGTTGGCACCGATTGGTACAATGAACAACTCGAACGGGCTGAGTTGTTCGTGCGCGAAACGGTACGTTCGCTGCGGCAAGGGCCGATCCGGCGGCCCATGGAAAACCAACGAAAAACTCTCCCATCGGGTCGGCACGGCACCGCTCCCGACACTCTCCAACCGCCGGTTCGGGCTGACTTCGGCCAGCGTCAGTTCGACCTCGTCGACGCCGTCAAGGTGGATGCGGAAGCGCGTCTGGCGCAGCGCCGCCCAACCGCTCCAAGAAAGGGTTCGCAGGCCGTCCGTGCTCATCGGGAGATGGGCACCGCCTTCCCCGCGTTCATGGTCGCACGTTAACGGCGGTCGCGGCAGGCGCTCCGCGAGGTAGGAACCGCGCCGGGTCTGCGTTCCCGCTAGCGGCGCCGGCGGATTGCCAGCAGCACCAGTGCCCCCAGTCCAGCCAAGGCCAGAACCGACGGCTCGGGGATCACGCTCACTTGGACGTTATCGACGAGCCCAAAGAGGAGGTCGGGCGAGTTGGGGTCGGAGGAAATCGTGGCGTTGATGTCGAACTGGTTCAAGAGGATGGCGCCGCCGCCCAACGTGCCGGCGGCCGCGGCGTCCACGGTGGCGATGGGCAGACCGTCGATCGAGAACTGAACGGTGTTGCCCAGCTTGTCGATGACCACGTTGCGCCAGGCGAAGCCGGCTGCCCCGGTCGCCGTCGCGCCGGTTTGCTGCGGGAAAAGGGTCGCTTGGGCGGCTGGGGCCGAGGCGCCGCCAAAGCCAGCGTAGTAGGGGTGGGTGTTGTTGCGCGCGTCTGGGGACGTGCCGGTGCCGGCGGCGAAGACGCCGCTGGCGGCGTTGTAGCCGCTGGTGACAGCCGGCGAATAAGCCCGATAATCCACACTGGAACCGCCGTCGCCGCTGGCTCCGAAGAAGATGCTATCGATGGCGCCTTGTCCGGCGATCTGGGGGGAAGCGCCGGCGGTGCCGATCCCTGCGCCGGTGATTTGGGTCGAGCCGCTCCCGCCGCCATTCAGGGGACCGTTATAGTTGAGCCACAGATCGAACTGCAGGCGGTAGTCGCCGGTGAGGTTCTGGCCGGTTGGCGAAACGCTTACGCCGGAGGGGAAGACGGCGCTGGCCCCGCCGAACTGATTGGCGCGCAACCGCAAGCCCAGGGTGGTGCCGCTCGAGTTGGGCGCCGACGGGATCCCGACTGCGCCGTAATCGAAGGCGAAGGTGGCGTCGCTCAGGCCCACTCCCAGCACGTTGACACTCCAAGAGGCCGAAGTGTCGGTGTCGAAATTGTCTGAGAAGAGCGTCTGGCCGGAGAGGGGCAGAGCCCAAGCGACGACCGAGGCGCCGAGGACGAGCTTGATCTGGGCAAGGTAGGTTGCTTTCATGGCGAACTGGTACTGGCGTTTGGCGGTGGCGATCATAGACGGGTGGGCGTGCAGGTCAAGCCTCGAATGATGCTGGCATGAATCCGCGTAACTCGCGCGCCGTCAGTTCCGTCTGGTTCAACTGTCTTATGATTGTGCGTACTGTGGTTGCCCGCAGGGGCAGTGTGCTGGGGCGAGCCGGCTTCACCTTGATCGAGGTGTTGCTGGTGATTGTGATCATCATGATGTTGGCGGCGGCGTTAGTGGCGTTTGTTCTGCCGCAACAAGCCGGGGCCGAGAAGAACACGACCCGGTTGTTGCTGATGCAGGTGCAGACTGCCTTGGACACTTACCGGATGAACGTCGGGCACTACCCAACCGAGGAGGAGGGTGGTCTAGGCGCGCTGCTGGCGCGGCCGCAGTTCGAGAACGAACAACTCGGCGAGCGTTGGCAGGGGCCTTACTTGAAGCCGGGTACCAAGTTGCTCGACGCCTGGGGGCGCCAGGTGGTCTATACGTTCGAGGACGCGCTCCAGACCGGCCAGACCAACGCCATCCCGTACCGGCTGTCCTCGGTGGGGCCGGACGGTCAACCGGACACGGACGACGACGTGAAGCTGGACACGGGTGACGCGACGAACCTGGACGCCCAGAGTGTGTTGGATGTCAACCGCCAGTAGGACCAGGCGCGGCATGGGATCCAGGCCTTCGACCACCGCCGGCTTCACCCTGCTCGAACTGTTGCTGGTGTTGGTGTTGCTGGTGCTCTTCGCCAGCATGGCGGCGCTCAATTTCCTGCCCCTCGAACGTAGCGCGCGACTAGACGAGGGGGTCGGCCAACTCGAGAGTCTGCTGCGCTTCGCGCGCGCCGAGGCCGCCCAGCAAGGGCGCCGCGTCCAGTTGCAGGCCGCCCCAACATCTTCGACCCCGGACCGGACCGCCACCGCGGGGCGCACGTTGCAGGTGAGCTGGGAACCGCAGCCTTTGAGGGCGCCGGGCGTCTTTGTCGAAAACCCCTCGACCGCCACGTTGGCGCGGTCGTTGAACGATTTGGTCCGCATTCTCGACATCCGCCGCGTTGAACCGTTGGCGGCGACCTCCCTGGTCGACACCGCGCGCGCAATAGCCGGCGGCAACGGCTATGGGCCAGGAGCGGGCGGGTTGGCCGCGGCGCCCGGCGACCTCGATGCGGAGGAGTGGCCGCCGATTATGTTCTATCCGGACGGCTCCTCGGATTCGGCGGAGATCCTGGTGGCGCCGGCTGAGCTCTTGGATGCTCGGCGGATGTTGGTGCGCTGGAACGGTTTGAGCGGAACTTCGACCCGCCAGGCGGCCACGGTCGACTCCGAGACCGAACCGTCGGGCGCAACGGCTGCCGCCCAACCTCTCGAACCGGCCTCGGTGGCGCGAAGCGCACTGCGGCAAGGGGCGCCTTGATGCCGTGGCAGGATCGGGCCAGCTTTCTGGACCTGCCCGGGGCAAGGCCCGGTGCGGCGCGGTCTTGATCGAGGTGATCCTGGCGGTCGGTTTGTTTGTAGCGGCGGCGGCGGTCATCACGAGCAGTCTGAACTCGGCCGTGGAACGCGCGGCCCGGCTGCGTTTGCAGACCCACGCACTGAACCTGGCGTCGTCGGTGTTGGCCGAGATCCAGATGGGGGCGCGTCCGATCGGTTCGGCTGGTCCCGAGCCCTTCGAAGCGCCTTTCGAGAGCTGGACCTGGCAGATCGAGTCCATTCCCTATTCTTTTGGCGCGGAGGAGATTGCCGGGCTGCAGTTCGTCACGGTGATCGTGCGACACACGCAGGCCTCCGCCGCTCAACGCCTCACGCAAATCGTCCCCGTGCCCACCTCGCCTGGGATCGGCTCGGAACCCGCTTCAGCCGCCGTGGCCGCGGCAATCGGCTTCGGACCGGATGGCCACCGCTTGCCGCACCCATGAGCACAGGATCGTCGCGCATGGCTCGGGTCACCGGCTTCACGTTGCTCGAGGTGGTCTTGGCGTTGGCTATCGTCCTGGGCTTGTTGGTGGTGGTCCTGTTCTTCCATCAGCAGACGGCGCGGTTGCGCGACCACACGCTGACGGATACCGCCGGGTTGGCCGCGGTGCGATTGTGCTTGGACCGACTGGCCACCGAGTTGCGCAGCGCCAGTTCGAGCGCCGGGACGTTCCGCGGCGGTCCACAGGACATCGAGTTCCTCCGGTGCGACTTCAGCGCGCCGCTGGCTTGGGCGGTCGGGACCAACGCAGCCAGTAGCCTGGAGTCGTTCCCGGTCCGGCGGGTGCGCTATGGCTTTCGGCCTCCGGCTGAAGACGGTGCTGGGGGGGGCGTGAGCCGCGACGAACTGCCCTTCCGACCCGCGAGTCAAGACCTCGCGTTAGACGCTGTCGACCCCGTCGGATACGGTCTATTCTCCATCGCCGGGGTGGGGCCAGCCGAGGGCGACTCCGGCGACGGAGGCGCCAGCCCCGACTCGTTGGGGTCTGGCAGCCTGGGGGTCGTCCTGTCGGAGTTGCGCTATTTCCAGTTGCGGTATTGGGATGGTGTCGCTTGGTCGAGCGCTTGGGCCAATGACCATTTGCCGCGCGGAGTGGAAATCACGGTGGCGACCGAGTCTTTGCCAGTTGACGCGCCGCCGGACGCGATGCCGGTCGATGTGTTCCGGCGAGTGGTTGCTTTGCCCACGGCGCCGGTGTTGCCGGTTTCTGTGGTCGAGTCTGAGCTAGGCCTGCCCAGTTCAGCCGGACGGGGTCCGGAAGGACAGGGAGGGGGAGGGCCGCCTCTGTGAACGTGAGCGGTTCCATGTGTCCTAGAGCCTGTTTGCAGGCTTCCCTTCGGGTAGGGCGAGGCTCCAGCCGAGCCGCGGCACCGGGCGAAGCAACGAGGGACGTGGCGGCTCGGCCGGAGCCTCGCCCTACCGGCACTCAGGTTTTTGAACAGGTTCTTGAGAAGAGCCTGGATAGGCCAGGTCTCGGCGGTAGGGCGCGCAATCCTCTGCGCGCCGCGGCATCTTATATCCACGACCGTTGGCGGCGCCTACGGCGCGCAGGGGACTGCGCGCCCTACCTGCCAACGGTCGTCTACCCCAAGCTTGGGCTAGGGTCGAGCGATCGCGCGGAGTCATCGTTGGTGTACGGTGCGGGCACGCGGCGGTCGACACGGGCGTTTGTTTTGGTGATTGTCTTGGTGGTGGTGTTGTTGAGTTCGATGTTGGCCGTGAGCTTGTTGTTTGCCATGCGCGCCGATGTGACCGCGCACACGGCGGGCGTGCAGCAAGAGCAGGCGTGGGCCGCCGCCATGAGCGGGGTAGCACGGGCCCTGGCCGTCGCCCAAGCCTCAGCCCAGGGGTTGGCGGCGTGGCGGGATGCTTCTGGCCTGTTCCAGGATCAGTTGGTGGTGCAAGACGGCGATGACCAGTGGCGGTTCACCGTCTATACTTTGTCGGATTCATTCGGGGCCGAAGTTCGGTTCGGCTTGACCGACGAGTCCGGCAAGCTGCACTTGGACCATGCGCCGGCCGAGTGGCTAGCCCAGTGGCCGGACCTCACGGTTCAAGAATCGTCGCTCGATCCGGGCGCGCCGGAGGATGCCGACCTACGCGCCGACCCCGACGCCGGCTCCGGCCTACCCAGTGTGAGCGCGACTGCGGCCGGCACCGCCGCTTCGCTCGAGGAATGGTTCGCGCGCGCGGGTGTGAATCCGCGAAGCCTCTATGGCGAGGATGCGAATTTCAATTTGCGCCTCGACCCGGCGGAGGACGACGGGGAGGTCCAGTGGCCGCCGGACGATGGCAACGGCCAATTAGACGCCGGGCTCCAGCGCTATGTCACCCTGTCCAGCTACGATCTGAACGTGGGCTCCGAAGGACGGCCAAGGGTAAACCTGAACGACCCGGACGCAGACCTCACGCAAGCAGGCCTGCCGCAGGCGACGCGCGAGTATCTCGAGGCGCTCCGGCGCACGGACAAGAACCGTCGCCTGACCCACGTGGCCGAGTTGTTGGAAGCTCAGGCCGACCTCAAAAACCCGGCTGGCAAGGTGGTTCGCCTCAGGTCGGGCATTGGCAAAGATGAGTTGCCAGCGCTGCTGGACCGCTGCACGGCGACCGATGCGTTGGAACTGCCGGGCTTGCTGAACTTGAACACGGCGCCGGCGGCGGTTCTGGCGGCTGTCCCGGAGATCGGGGAATCGCTTGCGGAGACGATTGTGGCCGCCCGCTACGGCCTGAGTGCGGCCGAGAGTCAAACACCGGCCTGGCTCTATCAGCGCGGTTTGGTCAGCGCCGACCAATTCAAGCAACTGGCGCCTTACCTGACCACGCGCAGCCGCCAGTTCAGCTTCCACTGTGTAGGCTATGCGATACCTTCGGGCCGTTACCGCGTCCTCACGGCGATCATTGACGTTGCCGCGCGGCCGGCTCGGATCTTGGCGTTGCGGGACCTGACGCGCTTCGGTTTTCCCATTCCGCTCCAGATCCTGCAGGGCGGCGAAGCCGGGGTTGGGGCTCAGGCGGCTGTGCCGGTGGGGACGGGTTACTGATGAAACCTCGGGACAGACGACCGTTTACAGGTAGAGGTAGGGCGCGCAGTCCTCTGCGCGCCGCAGCGTCCTGTCTCCACAGCGGTTTGCGGCGCGCAGAGGACTGCGCGCCCTACCGCCAACTTGCAGTTCATCGCGGTGACTCATGCGTAAGCGCAGCGAACTGCGGCAGACCCAGGAGGGCGTGCGCGACGGAGTGGATGTCCTACCTGCGAACTGAGCGCTGCAGTTTGCAGCGCGCAGAGGACTGCGCGCCCTACCGCCAACTTGCAGTTCATCGCATTGACTCATGAGGATGGGGTTAGACTTAGCAAAACCCATCGCGTCGAGCGTAGCTCGCCGGCTGCAGCCGGTTGACCGACCGCAGCGCCAGCGCCGCAGCCAGGTCACCGCCCTGGACCTCGAGGGGGGATGGTTGCACGTGGTGCAAGCGGTGGCGCGGGGTGACCAGATGCGCCTGGTCCGACACGCCGCGGCCGCGTTGCCGGTCCCGGCAGGAGCCGATCCGGAGGACCCGCTGGTCCTGGGGCAAGCGGTCGCCGCGGTGCTGCGGGAACTGGCGATCCGACCCGGCCAAGTGGTGATGGGCGTCCGGCGGGCGCAGGTGATGCTGCGCACGCTGAGTCTGCCGCCCGCCCAACGCCCGAGCGAAATCGCCGCGATGGTCCATTTCCAGATCAGCCGCGACCTCCCCTTCCGCCTCGACGAAGCCCTCCTCGATTTCAAAGTCTTGCCCTTAATCGAGTCTGCCTCCCCGCCGCCAACCCCGCCCGCCGCCAACCCGGGCGCGGCAACCGACCAACCCACGCGCGTCTTAGCGGCGGTCGTTCGGCGCCAGACGGTGGTTCACTATCAGGCGTTGGCCCGCGCGGCGGGGCTGAAGCTGGTGGCCCTGGGCCTGCGGTCGCTGGCGGGGGCGCGCGGGCTCGAGTTCTGTCATCGCCCGAGCGCCGGCCGTTGCGTGGCGTTGGTGTCGCTGCGCGAGAGTGAAGTGATTTTCGATGTCGTGCGCGACCGCGCGCTGGTCTTTAGCCGCGTGGGCACGTTGCCCGCCGCTCCCGCCGCGGGCGCCCCCCCGGAGCGGTCTGCCGACGAGGTCATCGAGTCGGTTGTACTCGAGGTCGTGCGCAGTCTGCATAGTTATGAGGGCACCGAAGGGCATGAACACATCGAGGGGTTCTTCCTGGCGGGGACGACGGGCGCCGAGGCTCAGGTGGCGCAGGTGTTGAGCGGGCGGTTCGGCGTGGCGGCCCAGGTGGTGAACCCGGCCGTGGCGTTAACCGAAGCGGCGACCAACCAGGCACGGTTGAACGGCGCGTTGCCCGCCATCGGGCTGGCCTTGGGTGCCTTGGATCCGCCGGCCTCCTCGTTCGATTTTCTGAATCCCAAACGGCCGCCGGTCCCCCGCGATCTGAGGCGGGTACGCCGGTTGGGGATGGTGGCCGGGGCGTTGGCGGTTGTGCTTGGGGTGGCCGGATTGCGTGCACACTGGATTCGGCAACGGGAACAGCAACGCGCCGAATTGCAGCAGCAAATCGCCTTGGCCACGAAGAATCTGGCTGCTTACCGCTTAGTCCGCAGCCAGGCACGCACGGTCCTGGACTGGTCAGCGGCGAGTCGCAACTGGCTCGATCATCTGACCCTGCTCAGCGCGTTGCTGCCGCCGAGCCAGGAGCTCTACCTGACCACGATCTCGAGCAGCACCCGCAACACGCTCACCCTCGGCTTGCGCGTCCGCAGCGGGGAAACAGTCGACCGCCTCAGCGCGGCCTTGCGCGCCGCCGGGTACGAGGTCAAAGCCCCAGGCATCACCCCCGCCACCGACCGGTACGGCTATCGTTTCCAGGCGAACCTCGACCTGGTGGTGCCGGAAGGGGTCACCAACGACCTCGATCAGGTCGTCGTCGAAGCCAGGCCGCCGCCAGCGTCGCGCTCGCCGCAGATGCGCAACCCGCCGCCGGGAACCGAGCGCGTGGTCCCGGGGCCAGGCACTGCGGACGAACGTCTGCGCCGCAATCGGCGTCCGCGGGACAGGGGGGAAGGCGATGAATAGACGCACGCGTCTGCTCGCCTACGCGGCGCTCGGGTTGGCTGGTTTGCTGCTGGCGGGCCTGCTGATCCGGGGTGTCATGCTGCGTCCCTTGCGTACGCTCGACGACCAACTCATCCAGCTCCAGGCCAAGCTGAACTCGCTCCAGAACGAACGCAAAGCATTCGTGGCGGCCGACGCCCAGGTGCGCGCCGCGGCAGCGCACATGTTCGGCGCGAGTGCGGACGCGGCCGAGGCCAAGCTCGGGGCGATGCTCACCGCGCAGATCGTGCGCGTAGGTCTGCGCGAGGCGGATTTCACCCGCCTGCCGGCCGGGCGCCGCCGGTTGCCCGGGGCCGACGAGGTGGGCTGGACCATCCAAGGCGAAGGTCGACTGGCGGCCGTGTTGGACTTGCTGTTTCTGCTTCACTCCGAACCGCGCCTGCACCGCGTCGAGAGTCTGGCCCTTTCCCCGGCCGATCAAGAGGGGCGCGTCCGCGTCCGTTTCCGCTACCTGACGCTGGTGCTGAACCCGGCGCCTGAAGTCGCGCCGGCCGAACCGCTGTCCGAGGCCAGCTTGAGTAGCGCCGCGCGCCGGCGTTACGACGCCATCGCCCGCCGCGATCTGCTGCGCCCTTACGTGCCCGCGGAGAGCGCGCCCACGCCGGCTCCTTCGCCGACCGCTCCGGCCGCGGTGTCCGCCCCCTCCCCGGCCAACACGGGCCAGAATCTCAAGGTGGTGTCCCTGTCGACCTGGCTCGGCCAGCCCGAAGTCCACCTGTACGACACGCAGAATCAGCGCACCTTCCGGTGTCGGCCGGGGGAGAAGCTGCTCGAGGGCGAGTTGGTGATGGTGGATTACCGCGCCTTGCCGGTGCCGGGCAAACCGGGCCTGGTTTCTTACAGCCGACTCATCGGGCGGACGGGCAACGACTACTGGACGGTCGAGGCCGGCCAAACCCTGGCCGAACGCCGCCGCCTTTCCCCTGAGGACCTTCCCGCACCGCTCGAACTCAATTCGACCAACACCCTTTCGCCATGAAATTCAGACTCCTCCTGCTCGCCGCGCTGGCGTACTGGCCCACCACCGACCCATCCGTCGCCGAAGGCCCGGCCGGCCCGACCGCCACGCCCCCTCCGGCCGTAGCCCCGCCCGCTGCCGCTCCCGCCGCCGCGGCCACTGAGCCCGCGCCCAACTCGGCTAGTCCACCGACCGCGCCTGCCTCGACCAACATCGCTCCGGACCGTACGGCTGTCCTCGCTACCACAGACACGAACGCGGCGCCGACATCGCCGAACCTCATCGCCGCGTCAACCCCTCCGGCGCTCACCGATACTGCAGTTGCGGCCATTCCAGCTCCCAACCCCGGGACCGCACCGCCGGTGGTGACGGCGACCAACGCCGCGCCGGTGGGGGCCGTCACCGACACGGGCACGACCAACGCCGCGCCGCCCGAGCTATTGATTCGGTTCGATTTCTCCGGCATGCCGTACGCCGAGGTGCTCCAGCGGTTTGCCCAGATGACCGGCAAACCGCTCATCGCGGAGACCGCCGTCGACGGCACACTCACCTTTGTCGATCCGCAGCCCTACACCTATGGCGCCGCCCTTGACACCCTGAATCTGATCTTGGCCACCAAGAACGTGATGCTGGTCGAGGTCGACCGCTACTTGCGCCTGATCCCCTTCAAGGCCCTGCCTCAAATGCCCTTGCCCATCTTTCAGGGCCTGGCACAAACCGGTGAAGTCCGTCCCGGAGAGATTGTGACCGTGGTACTCGAGTTGCAGAACCTCAATGCGGCCGAGGTGTCCCAGTCGATCGCCGGCATGCTTTCGAGCGCCGGGTCCGTCGCCGCCCTGTCCCGGGGTCGCGGCCTGATCGTCACCGACCGCCTCGCGAACATTCAACGGGTGCAGCAGTTGCTCGATCAGGTGGATACCGCCTCGCCCACCCAGCGCGAGCTCAAGACTTACCGCTTGCGCAACGCCTCCGGCACGCTGCTCACGGACTTGATCAACCGCACCTTCGGCGTGGCCACTGCTCCCAAGCGGACGCTCTTCAACGAACAACGCAAGAGCTACGAAACCTTACCCCCCGATCCCACCGACTATGTCACCGCCATCTTCGCCGAGCCGTCCAACACCCTGGTCTTGTTCGGACCAGCCGAGCGAATTGCGCTCGCGGATGACTTGATCCAGCGCTTCGAGACCGAAGCCGGGGCGCGGGCGAGCGAGATCCGCATCTTTTACCCCCAGATGGCGGCTGAAGAACTGGCCAACATGGTGCGCCAGGCGCTGCCCGGTGTGGCCTCACGCTCCGACGGCGGGCGAGACCGAGAGGGGGTGGACCTCCGGGCGCGCGTGATTCCGGACCCGAGCAGCAACCGGCTCATTGTGACGGCTCCGGCCGCGGGCCAACTCGATGCCATCGCCGATCTCATTCAGCGTTTGGATCCCACGACTCGCGAGAGCGCCCCCGCGCAACGACCCGAGCAGACCGCACCGGCGCGCGAGTTGCGCCTCGTCGATCTCCGTTCCGGCTCGGCCCAGTACCTGGCCCCGATGCTGCGCGAGGCCCTCGCCGAGTTGGGGCGCGACCAGACCGGCCCGGCTGCCCTCGGGCCGGTGCGCATTCAACCCTCGCCCAGCGGCAATCGCCTGTTGCTCACCGGCACACCGCAAGCCCTGGACCACGTGACCCGCCTTATCGAGCAGTTGGACGGGACCGGCGGCCAACCGGAACTGACGCGGGTGTTTCGGCTGCAGCACGCCAACGCCGCGCGCGTGGCGAACATGATCACGAGCGTGTTGGGCAGCTCCGACTGGCGCCGGCGCAGCAGCGGCGGCACTGTCACCGTGGCCGCCGAGGAGCGCAGCAACAGCGTGGTGGTGTCCGCCCCGGACGCGCAGATGAAGCTCATCGAAGAAGTGATCACCCGACTCGAAGAGGTGGGCAGTACCGCCGGGCGTCAACTCAAGCTGCTGGCCTTGACCAACAGCTCCGCCGCCACGGTCAGCAGTGCGCTCACCCGCCTGTTTGCCCCGCAGGTGAGTTCTTATGATCCCGCCCAACGCATCGCCCTCTCCGCCGCGCCCGACGACCGGGCGGTGCTGGTCGAGGCCGACGAACGCATGCTGCCGCGGCTCGAGGAAGCGGTGCGGTCGCTGGATGCGGGCGCAACCCGGCGCGAAACCGAACTGCGCGTCTTCGAAATCGAGTCCGGCTCCGCGCAGGCCCTAGCCCAGATGCTGCGCGAGGCCCTGGTCGAGCTCGCGCGCGGCGGCGGCGGAGGCAGTCCGCTCGGGCCGGTCTATGTGCAGGGATCGCCCCTCGGCAACCGGCTGTTGGTGTCCGGCTCGACCGAGGCGCTCGAACGCGTCGCTAAATTGGTCACCCAACTGGACGGTGTCCCGCCCGCTCAGTCAGCTCGCGTCTTCCCGCTCAAGAACGCCGATGCTCGCCAGGTGGCCAACATGATCATGAGCTCGATGAGCACCTACGAAATGCGTCGGCGCGGGGGTGGTTACCCGATGGCCGCCGCCGAAGAGCGCAGTAACAGCGTGGTGGTGTCCGCCCCGGACGCGCAGATGAAGCTCATCGAAGAAGTGATCACCCGACTCGAGGAAGTGGGCAGCACCGCCGGGCGGCAGTTGCGGATCCTGCCGGTGGCGAACAACTCGGCGGCTTCGATTGTCGCGATGGTCTCCCAGTTGTTCTTCCCCCAAGTCCGTTCCGCCGATGTCAGCCAGCGCATCGCTCTGACCGCCGCGCCCGATGACCGCGCGATTGTCGTCGAGGCGGCCGATGCCCTCATGGCGCGGCTGCAGGAGGCGGTCCAGGCCCTGGACGTCGAACCCGCCCGAGGGGTGATCGAAGTTCGCACCTACGCCCTACCCGAAGGCCGTTCGAGCGAGCTGTCCGAAGCCCTGAACCGGTTGTTCGCCGAACCGCCCGATGCTCGGCGCCGGCTCGACCTGCCCGGCCCGCCCACACCGCCAGCCCCCCGGTTCGAGCTCGACGGCGCCACCGACACCCTGATCGCCGCCGCCACCCCCGACCAATTCGTGCGCATCGAGAAAGTGCTCGATGACCTGCGCACCGCCGCCGCCCTCGCCTCCCAGATCCGCACCTTCCGCCTCGAGCACGGCGACCCGACGCAGATCGTCGATGTGCTGCAGAATCTCTTGGTGCCCAGCTCGAGTCAGCGTTGGGCCAGCGCGCGGACGGTCCGCTCGATGGGCGGCGAGGTGCGCGTGACGGCCGCGCCGGTGTTGAATGCGGTGGTGATGCAGGCCTCACCGGAGAAGCTGGCCATCGCCACGCAACTGATCCAGACGCTCGACCAACCCCGCGCCGCGGGGGCGAGCGCCATTCAGGCCGTGCACCTCCAGAAGGCGCAGCCGGAGGCGGTGGCCAGCGCCGTCATGCAGATGCTCAGCGCCAAAACCCCGCCCACCACGCGCCCCACCACGAGCGTGACCGCCGTGTCCGGCAGCTCGAGCCTCCTGATCAACGGCCCGCCTGCCGAAGTGCAGGCCGTGCTCGAACTAGTCCGCGAGCTGGACCAGGAAAGCCCCGCCACCCAGGTCGAAACGCGCGTCTTCCGGCTCGAACATGGCACTGCCAGCGAGTTGACCCGCGTCCTCAATCAGTTGCTGCAGGGGCTCGGCCGCGCCCAGCCGCGGTTCGCCACGCGCTTCCAACGCGACACCTTCACCGTGGCTGCGGATGACCGGACCAACGCGCTCATCGTCTCGGGCACGGCGGACCACTTCAAGCTGGTCGAGCAACTGTTGCCCACGCTCGACCAAGCCCCGCAACGACTTGATCGCGAGGTGCAGTTTTATTGGCTCGAGAGCGCGCTGGCCAGCGACGTGGCGCCCAAGCTCGAGGCCCTCTTCTCCGACCGCCCCAAGACCGACCAGCCGATCATCGAGCCGGACCTGTTCTCGAACTCGCTGACCATTGTGGCTAAACCGGTCGACTTGGTCGAGATCGAGGCCATCATCCAGCGGCTCGACGCCACCGCTCGCGACACCAGCCTGGTCGTGCGCATGATCCCCCTGACCCAGATGCCCGTCGATCGCCTGGCCGGCATGCTCACCAACATCTACTCGCAACTGAGCCAAGGCGAGATCCGCCTCGTGGATCGCCTGACCCCGCTACCGCCGCGCACGCCAGCTCCGACCTCACCTGCCGAGCCCGCCCCGCTGCAACCTGCGCCCGCCCCCGCGCCTCCGCCCCAAACCTCCGCCCCCGCGGAACCGGGTCCGTCCCTGGTCACCATTGCCGTGGACAAGACCGCCAACGCCCTGATCGCTTCCGGCCCCGCTTTCGAGTTGGACTATATCCAATCGCTCATTTCTCAGTTGACCCTCTCCTTTGCCACCCCGGAATTCGAGATTCGCCAGTTCCGACTCCGCGAGGCCGACCCGGTAGTCGTGGCCCGCGTGCTCAACGAGTTGTTCAAGCCAATCCCTGTGCCCGGCCAACCCCAGCCAGGCGGCGAGTCCAGAGGCGGCGGACGCGACGGCGCCAGCGCGCGCCGCCAAGAAGCGCCTCCGGTCCAAACGGCGCCCGACGGCCGCCAGCAACAGCAGGCCCAGGCTCAGGCCGCCACACCCAAAGTGGCCGTCGTCGCAGAAAGCCGTACCCAGAGCGTGATCATCCGGGCTCGGCCCGGCGATTTCCCGCTGCTCGAGTCGATCATCCAGCAACTGGACGAGGGCGGACTCAGTTCGCAATTGGCCCATCGCGTGGTGCCGTTGGTCCATGTTTCACCGGAACGGATGCTGTCCCTGGTCCGCCAGGTGCTCACTCAACTCAATGCCGTGCGACCCGGCGAACCCGTGGTCGTCGCCAGCGACCCGCGCAGCCGCGGTCTGTTCCTTGTCGGGCGCGAGAGCGTCCTCGATCAAGTGGCGACCCTCGCGCGCGAGTTGGACACCGCCTCCGAGTTCGCCGAAATCGAGCTGCGCGTGGTGACGCTCAAGAACGCTCTGGCGGCGCCCTTGGCAGCGTTACTGAGGAACCTCCTCAAACCCGATGCCGCCAACGAACTCACGCCCGAGGCCCGCCAACTCCAAGAACAAATCAGCCGGCTCAAGCTCGCAGACGACCAAGGTAACCCCATCCGGCTCGACCTCACCCAACCGATTCGTATCCTGGCCGACCCGCCTCAAGCCGCCTCGGCGGCCGGCGCCAACCGTCTCGTGCTCGGCTCGACGCCGAACAACCTCGAGGCGCTCGTGGCGGTGGCGGCACTGCTCGATACCGTGCCGTTGACCGAGGGCATCACCGCGCGACTCATCCGGCTGCAGCATGTGGATGCTGCCCTCGTGGCCCAGACGCTGAACGCCATCTTCCAGCAGGGCTTGAGCGCCGGCCCCGCCGGCACCCGCCGCACCGGCCGAGGCGCTGGCGCAACCCCGGCGCCGGCGCCTGCCGCCGCCAGCGGCTTGGGCAGCGCTCTCAACGTGGCCGTCGATGCCCGCAGCAACCTGCTCATCCTAAGCGGTCACGAGGAGACCCTCGCCCTGGCCGCCGCGATCATTCGCGATCTCGACCAGGACCTGCCCGACGACCTCCGCCGCATCCGCATCCTGCGCCTCGAGCATGCGGACGCCGCCGCGGTGGCTAGTTCGCTCCAGCGCGTGCTGGACGAACGGGTCCGTCAGAGAAGCGGCGCTGGCCGCGCGGCGCCGGCCGACCCCATGCGCGTGGTGGTGATCGCCGATCCGCGCAGCAACAGCCTCCTCATCAGCGGTAGCCCAGCCAACTTCGAGCTCGTCGAGAGCTTGGTCGCTCAACTGGACGAACCGGCCGCGGCCCTCGCTGGCCAGATCCGCCTGATCCCGCTCACCCATGCCAACGCCCAAACGTTAGCCGCCACCCTTGCCGACCTGTTCACCCGGCGCTATCAATCGGCGCGCAGCCCCGACCTGCAACGGCAGCGCCCGGTCATCGTGGCCGACTCGCGAGGCAACAGCCTCCTGGTTGCGGCGAGCGTGGACGACAACCAGGTCCTCGACGCCCTGCTGCTGAAACTGGACCGCGAACCCGAGACGGCGGCCGTCGAACTGACCGTCATCGGCCTTCAGCACAACGATTCCGCGGCCATCGCCACCACCCTCCGCAGCGTGTTCGCCGCCCGGCTCCAGAGCCTCACCCCCACCGGTCAAGCGCCCGCGCCTTCCGATCGCGTCGATGTCCAACCCGACAGCCTCAGCAACGCCCTCATCGTCTCCGCCAGTCCGCAAAACCTCGAGCTCGTCCGAAGTCTGGTGGCCAAGCTGGACGCCGAGCCGGTCGCCACCGGCGGGTTAATTCAGACCTTCACCCTCGAGCACGCCGATGTGCAGCGGGTCTCGACCATGCTGCGGACCCTCATCGATCAGGGCGTTTATCGGCCGGGCGTCTCTGCGGCCGGCGGCCGACGCAGCCCGCGCGACGCGCTAGCCATCGCCGCCGATGCCCCCTCGAACACCCTCATCGTCTCCGCCAGCCCGGAAAACCTCCTCATCGTTCGAGAGCTTCTCAGACAGCTCGACACGGCCGAGCTTGTGCCCGGTGGCGATATCAAGCTCTATACGCTGCGCTTCGGCCGCGCCTCGCACCTGGCCACGGTCCTCGAGCAGTTCTTCCGCGCCAAACGCGCCGGCGAAAGTGCCGCCGGCACGCGCGGGCGCACCGTGCCGGTCACGGTCACCGCAGACGACCGCACCAACACGCTCTTGATCACCGGCGGCAAGGAAGACTTCGCCGCCCTCGACCGCATGATCGAGCAACTGGACGCCGAGCAGTCCTTGGCCAAGACCAGCTTCCGCGTTTTCGAGCTCAAACACACCACCGCCACCAAACTCCAGACGACTCTCCAACGCCTCTTCACCAACCGCCCGCCCCGCATCCAGGGCCAACCGCCCGAGCCGGTGACGATCATCGCCGACGGCTGGGCCAACGCCCTGATCGTCGGCGCAGCCGACGACGACCTGAACATGGCCGCCTCGCTCATCGAGCGCCTCGACGCCCCGCAACCCGAGGGCGGCCCACAAGTCCAGGTCTTCCAACTCGTCAAAGCCGACGCCCGCCGTGTCGAGCAGACCCTCCAATCCCTGTTCCGCGGCGCCGCTGCCGTCCCGGCGGCCGCCGGCGTCGCGCCGGTCTTGCTGCAGGTGGACGAACGGCTCAACGCGATCATCGTGTCGGCAGGCGAGGCCGACCTCAAACGCATCGACGAACTCGTCAAGAAGCTGGACACAGACCAACTGGCGCGCGTGGCGGAAATCCGCATCTTCCCGCTCAAAAACGCGCGGGCGGCCGAAACGGCCACCATCCTCAACAACGTCCTCAACAACAATCCCCGCGCCCTGACGGAAGAAAGCCCCAATCGGCAGTCGCTGCTCCAGTTCATCGCTCGCGCCGAGCAAGGCCAGCAGCTCATCACCAGCGCCCTCAAGGAAGGCATCATCATCGTGCCGGATTCGCGCGCCAATTCGCTCGTGGTCTCGGCCCCGGTCGATTACATGAACCTGCTGGACCAGATCATCCGGCACTTGGACGAGGCCGCGCCAACCATCGCGAAGATCAAGGTCTTCAACCTGAAAAACGCCGATGCGCGCCAAATGGCCTTGGTCCTCACCTCCCTCTTCCGTCTCCAAGCCGCCGGCGGCGCCGCCAGCGCCAACGCGCAGTACATCCGCTACACCATGCCGCGCGCCGAGACCGCCGCCTCCGGCGAGGCAGAGGCGCCCGCCGGCGAAGCCAGCGCGATCGTTGGCTCGGCCGAAGATGCCGCCCTGACCGTCACAGTCGATTTGCGCACCAACAGCCTGTTGATCGGCGGGACCGACCACTACGTCGCCCTCGCTTCCCAAATCGTCGACACGCTCGATGGCACCCCCGCTCAGGAACGCAAAGCCGAAGTGTACCGCCTCAAGAACTCGCGCGCCCAGAGCGTCGAGGTGGCCCTGCGCACCTTCCTCCAGCAGGATTTGCAGCGCATCATGACCATCCTCGGCCCCACCGGGGTCGGCACCGCCCAGAACGTGCTCGATCGCGAGGTCAGCATTGTCTCCGAGACCAACGCCAATAGCCTCCTCATCTCCGCCAGCCCCCGTTACTTCAGCGAAGTCCGTAGCCTCGTCGAGCAACTGGACCAGCCGCAGCCTCAAGTCCTGATTCAGGTGCTCTTGGCCGAAGTCACCCTCGACGCCAAGACCGAACTGGGCGTCGAGTGGAACTACGCCTCGAAAGGCAGTCCCCTGCTTGAAACCGGCACAGATTTCGGCCAGAAGCAGCTCTTCCAGAACTTCGGCGGTTACTCGGCGGCGGTCACCGGCAGCAACTACCGGTTCCTGCTGCGCGCGCTCGAGAACGAGGGCCGGCTCGAGGTCTTAAGCCGCCCGCAGATTCTCACCGCCGACAACCAGGAAGCCACCATCAATATCGGCCAGCGCGTTCCCCTGGTCACCGACAGCCGCGTGACCGAGCGCGGCGATACCATCAATCAGTTCACCTACGAAGACATCGGCGTCACCCTGCGCGTGGTGCCGCGCATTAGCCCCGATGGCTACGTGAAGATGGATGTCGAGCCGAGAGTCTCCAACCTCAGCAGCTCGACGATCGACATCTCCAAGGACGTGAGCATCCCCGTCATCAACCAACGCACCGCCACCACCACCGTCACCGTCAAGAGCGGCGAATCCATCCTCATCGGCGGCCTCATCGGCACCAGTGACGACGCCCGCACCAAGAAGGTGCCGCTCCTGGGCGACATCCCCGGCTTAGGCGCCTTGTTCCGCAGTCGCACCAAGGCGCAAGACCGCAAAGAACTCTTGGTCATCCTCACCCCGCAAATCCTCATCAAAGGCGAAGGCGACGGCCAAAGTGTCGATGCTCGTACCTTCACCGAACAGGAACTCCAGCAATCCGACCTCAGAAACCAGATGCAGCGCGATGCGCTCCAAAAGCGAATCCTCGATCCCATCTATCCCGCCGAGCCAGAACTCGAGGGCCAACCGCAAGCCGCTCCCACCGCAACGCCGCGCAAGCCCGCCCGCCGGTGAGGCCGGCCCGCCGACATTTACCTATGAGAGCTCGGGATCGACGACGAATTGCTGGTAGGGCGCGCAGTCCTGTGCGCGCCGTAAACCCACTGTGGACACAGGAAGCGGCGGCGCGCAGAGGACTGCGCGCCCTACCGCCGACTTGTAGTCCATCTCAGTGAGTCTTGAGTCCAGCCCATGAGGCGAGCTTTCCAATGGACTGTCTTGGGGTTGAGCGCACTGCTCGGGTTGGGCGGTTGCGCCACCCATCCGCGCGCGCCCCAACCCGCGGGCGACGCGCCGATCCGGGAGTTGCACCTGTTCAGTTTGCCCGTGGCCTTGAACCTGGACGCCGAACCCGGGGCGGACGGCATTGGGGTCAAGCTGTACGCGATAGCGGCCGGCCAGGTGAAGGCCGTGCCGATTCGCGCCGGTGTACTCGAGTTCATCGCCTACGACGGCACCGTGAACTTCGCCCGCACGCCGCGACCCGATCCGTTCCACGTCTGGCAGTTCACCCCCGCGGACTTGGCCCGACACGAGATCCTGACCGTGTTGGGGACGGGTTACGATTTGGTGTTGGCCTGGGCGCCGAAGCGTTTGAGCCAGGGCCGGGTCATGATCGTAGCACGCTACCTTGCCGTGGGGGACGGCCCAGTCGTTGTCTCCGCCCCGAGCTCGATCGCCGCCAGTTCGTTCTAGCTCGTCGACGGAGCGTGTAGCGCCGGTTTTCCAACCGGCAGCGTAGCGCAGGATGGCATCCTGCCGTATCGCGGGCTGGCCGCCCGCAGACGCCGGTGAGTGCCCGCTTTCAGTTCAAGGCGCCGCCAGCTTGTCCGGAACTGAATAGTCCAGCAGCAGCATTTCGTACGGCTCACGATGGCGCAGCACGCGCACAATGACATGATTGTCCAGCACCCAGAACTCCGTCACGTGGCCGCCACGCTTTTTGAACCAGGTATCCGCCGTGGTCAGTTGCGTGAGCACGAGGTGGCTGGCGTCAAACGTCCCGGCTGGAACTTGCACCTGCTCCTTGCCGGCGTGCGCGATCTTGACCTTGTAACCCACCAGCAACTCCCCGCTATTGTCCAGGTCATACATTTGGAACTCGCGCCTTTCCCCGGACTGGAGGGCGAAGGCGCGCAACAGAACATTCGCGGCACAATAGGCGTCCGGCCGTGTGTTCGGATCAAACCATGCCTCCTTGGGCACGGCCAGCGGACGGCGATCACGGTCCTGGCGAAACCCGCGCCGGGTGAACAGCGCTTCGCCCTCGCCCAAGATGAGATCGGTCCCGTAATCGTTCCGGCCGCGGACGCGGTGTTCCATGTACCGATGATCCTTGCCGGCCACGGCCAGTTCGGTGGTGCCCGCCGACGGCAGGAAAGCCCGAGCGCTCAGACCGCCCTCTGCGCTCTGCACCAGCGCAAGTTCGCTCGGCTGTCCGATGTCCTTGCCACCGCTGCGATGCCGATAACGCCCTTGGAAGATGACTATGCCTGGAAGTTCCGCGGCGTCAGGAATAGGGGGCAGCGGATTTCTTGGTACAAGGGTCGTGGGCGAAGTGTCTGCCGCCTTGGCATCACCCGGAGTGGATCCGTTCCAACGCTGTTCCTCCAGGAACTTCCGCGCCGCCTCGAGAACCGTGTCACGGCCGGCGGCCAGGTCGGCGGCAGTCTGCCGGACTGGCTGGTCCGGTTCCAAGCCACGCCGCTCGAGGGCGCGGTTCAGAAAGCCGGTGTACGGACGGACCGAGTACTGGACCTTGAACAACCCGTTCTTGAGTGTGTAGCTCGTCTTCTGGGAGGACGCGCCCGCCGTGGCTTCGCCAAAGAACCGCGCGCGATTGGCGGCCACGAACCAGGAGGCCCAGCCTTCTCCGGCGCTGATGCACCGGGGATCGATCAGCACCGCCATGGGCCCCTTAAAACGGGGTCGCGCCGGCTCCTCGGTGTCTGTCATCGAGAAGTTCCGCAACGCGCGCGAGCCGTCGAAGCCGCCGCCGCTGTTGCCGCGCACATCCACGATCAAGCCGCGGGCGTCCTGCAGGTCGGCCACGGCCCGGTCGAGCCGGGCGATCAATTGCGGGCCAATGCGCCGCACGTAGATGTAGCCGATGTTGTTCGTCAGCAGCGTCCAGGAAACATCGCCGGAATCGCGGATGCCCGGGATAGGCACGGGTAGCCGTGGCAGATAGCGCACGCCCAAGGTGGCCTCCATTTTCAACTGGTTGGTCTGGCCATCGGACGTCCGGACCTCGATCGTGACCCTGGCCCCCTTTTCCATTTGCCGCCCCAGCCACTGGGCGGCGTGATAGCGGAGATAACGCGCGCTGGAATAGCCCGAGTATCGGCTGGCCTGCCGCATAATCTCCCCGAGTGCCTGGTCCGCCGGTTGGCCGTTGACCGTTAACACGGTCATGCCGGCCCGCACACCGGCCTGCTCGGCCGGACCGCTTTTGTCCACGTGGTAGATGAGCGGGCGCTCGTTCTGGTCGAGCAGACAGGCAAAACCGGGATCCCACTGCGGAAACGGCACCGAAGGCGGCGGGGCCGTGCCGGCCATGAGATAAGAGTGACTGTCCTCCAACCGCGCGACCAGTTCCATGCAGAGCAAACCGAACTCTTCGTCGCTCTTTACCTCCCGGGCACGGGGCAGGAGTACCTCGCCGACCTTCTGCCAATCGATCGATTTCAACTCGAAACACGGATAATCGCGCCCGAGCACATGGTGTAAACCCTGAAGGGCCTCCTCGTAGGAGCCGGGCGCCGCCTGGGCCGACGCCAGCGCGATCAGGAGCCACCAAGACATGCGAAACGCGCCCCCATTTGATTTCGATACGGTTTTCATTGACCTGTCCTGTGACTGAAGCATGGCATCGGGCCTGCCAGTTCTCAAGCCTAGCCAGGCGGCGGTCATTTGATGCGGGAGCCGCTCCCAGGACGGGGCGTGAGACTGTCGCCGGCTCGGAGCGGCGGTTTGTAACCGCCGCCTGTTGCCTGCAAAGCTGCGTCCCCAAAAACTGGGGCCTGCGCCGTTTGTCGAACCCCATCCATAGATCTTCCGGCCATGGGCGAGCACTCGACGCGGCGCATCGAAGACCGTTCCCGACAACGGATCCGCTGAGGACAGCAGACGCTCCAACCGTTCGCCGACAACCGTGGCAGGGCCGTCCCGCCGGTTTTCCAACCGGCACGGGTGCCGGCGCGGATCCTCGAAGCCCGAAACCCATTCCAGACCGATCCAGTGACGCCCCACCGCATCCCCAGGCGGAGTCACGGCTCGCGGGCAGCAACGGCCTAGTCGAGCGGACCTCTCGGACCCGGAGTGAGCGGCGAACCGCCGTTCACCGCGGTCTGCTCTGGTCTGGAAATGGCGGCGCTCGCCAGAGCGCCGCTACGTGCGAGTCCTTGAGACGTGAATTCCACCTGCACGGACTTCTGGTTCGCGTCCTCCCAACAGAGTTCAAGCCCGCCGCGATCCGTCAAAAAGACGCTGGGTCGCCTCCCCTGGGGAAAGGCGACTTCCTGCAAGAAGCGGCGACGGGACTTCCCGGATGCGCTCCAGCAGTTCGTCGAAGTAATCCTTTCCGAAGACCTGTTTACCCTGCTTGAGGCGGGCGTCGTCCAGGACGAAGCCCTTGACGATGAACTCCTGCAGGGTTTTGGTGGCCCAGATACGGAACTGCGTGGCCTGGTAGCAGTTCACCCGGTAGCCGACCGCGACGATGGTCTTCTCCAGCATCACTGGATTGGGGCATCCCATTTCCGACGCCCTTGCCAAAACCCACGCCTGTTCAAGACATTCGGGCGAAATCATGGCTTGCCTTCAGAACCCACCAATGCGGATTTTTTCAAAAACTCCGCTTTGATGTGTTGTTCCAATTCCAACCCGGCGGGGCGGCGCTCGCGCGCATAATCCAGCAGCCGGGCCAGCGAAATCCGCGAATAGCCGGCGAGGTTGTCGAACATGCGGAAATACTCCCCTTCGTCCATGAACCGTAGCGCCCGGCCTTCCATGAACAACTCCACCAGCAATCCCTCCACCGTCACCAGATGCCCGTCGTGTGGTTGCGTGGTTGGCTTGGGGCGGATGACCACGGTGCGCTCCCGGATGGCAAACTCCCGCGCCGCCGCCCCTCGCGGGTTCATGTGAATGTCGTAGCCGCTGTCCCGAAGTCGCTCGGCCACACTCGACATCGCGTCGCGCTCCGTGTGAATGAACGCGGCGAAGCGGGCAAGCAGGAGATGCCCGTAGCTGCGAATCTGCTCGGTGGACCAGCAGGCGAAGTCCAGCAGCGGAAATGATCTTTCCATCTCCCGCGCCAGCCGGGCGACCGGTTTTGCATTGAGCACGCAAGGTTCGGCAATGCGCGAATACCAGCCGCGTCCGGCGTCGTGAATGACCCCGCCCCGCATGAACGTGGACAGATACTCGCGCAGCAACGCAGGGGAACAGGTGAGGTTGCGCTGGCGCAACCAGTCCCGGACCTCGGCCACGCTGAAATACGGCGCCTGCCGCGCGAGTGCGGGCAGGCACTCGTCGCGCAGAACTTGTTTGAGGTTGGTCTTGTCAGCGTTCATTGTGCCACGCTCCGCGGCTTTCGACCAGTGACAGGAATCCTTGGAGCGCGGCATTTGTGCCGCTTCAACGTGCGATGGTTCATTGCGTCCGGAAAAATCTGGCGCGGTTTGCAGTTCGGATGGTGAAGCGCCGTGAACGCCGCGCGCCGCGGCGTTTTCATCTGCTCGCCTCCTCCACGATCTTGATTTCCTCCGGCGTTAGGCCATACAGGGTATAGACCTGTTGGTCTATCTCGCGCTCGCTGCCCCCGCCGTGTCGTACTTAAGAGTGCCCCGGTTGCCGCTCACATAGACGTCGCCGGCGCTGTCCAGGGCCATCGCCCACGACTCATCGTAGCTGGGAACAGTGCTGCTGCTGTACCGAGCTGACCACAGCAGTTCGCCCCCTGAACCGTACTTGACAGTGAGGTAGTCGTTATCGCCTCCCGCGCCTTGCTTGATGCTGTAGGAGGCCCCGGTTACGTAGCAGTTGCCGAGAGCATCTACTGCTATCGCAGCTGGACGGTCATCATCTCTGCTCGAGTCGCCGAACGTGGACTTCCACAGGATCTCGCCCCGTCGGTCGAGTTTCATGGTGATGTAGTCCAAGCCCGAGCTCTGCGCATAGAAGAAGCCCGTGACATAGACGTTCTCGTCGTTGTCTATCGTTGAGCCCTGAACCGCGGAGAAAGCCCCTTCGTTCGTACACTGCATCCACACCCAGGGGAAGTTGCACGGCTGGTTGGTGAAGACGATGACGTTCGCCGACCTGCTGCGGCTAATGCCGTCGGCATTGGAGGCAATGGCCGCGTAGTCACCAGAGTCCGCCGGTCGCGCATCGCTGATCACAAGCGTTTCATTCGTCTGATCGGGGAGGAAGCTGCCGTCTTTCTGCCAGACTTAAGAGATCGGCGAGATGCCGATCGCCCAGCAGGACAGCCTCAGCATCTCGCCAACTGGCACCATCACGGCGAGCGGGTGCTGGATGAAGACTGGGGGTTCGCCCGCAATCGCCAAGCGCATACCGCAAAGGAGAGAAAGCAAGAGCGAGCGGGGCGGACCAGGGTAAGCGTTCATGTTTCCATCGTAGTTGGGCGCTGTGAACGGCAGTCTAGGGTTAGCGGGATCCGCGTCAAGCGCTCCACGCATGCCCCCCACGAGGACCATCGCGCCAGGCGGATAACGTGGGGCGCCCCAGATGAAGCGCCCGCCGCGGCCTGGGATCACCTCCGAGCCAGTGAGCTGCGTTGGTCGAGGGCAGCCGCCTAGACCAGCGAAACTACCGCTCCGAGCGAAGGTGGGTGCGTCGTAATCACATCGCGGCAAGCCAGTCCTGGAGTTCGGCACTCGCTCCGTGCCGAGGAAGATCGAGTGAGCTGCGCGCCCAAACGACGAGGCCTTCCAGTTTGTTGAACCCACTGCGTTGCTTCGCCTACGGCGAGCCCGACGCCACGGGAAAACCGCGGTAGCGCATCAGGGCGGCAATTCCAGCGTCGCGTCCGCGAAACTCGCGATAGGCCACCGCCGGGTCTACGGTGTTGCCGGCAGATAGCACGTGGCGGCGGAACCTCGCCGCGACGGCCTGGTCATAGAACCCGCCAGCCTCGAGGAAGGCTTCGGCCGCATCCGCCGTCAAGGTGTCCGCCCACAGGTAACTGTAGTAGCCGGCCGAGTAGCCTTCGCCTGCGAAGATGTGGGCAAATTGTGGCAGGCGGTGGCGCATGACAATCTCCGGCGGCATCCCGAGTTGGGCGAGCGCCTCGCGCTCGAAGGTGGCCGGATCGATCGCGGGGCGGCCCGCCAGGTGGAGTTTCATGTCCAGGATCCCGCTGGCCAGGAACTCGACGGTGGCAAAGCCTTGGTTGAACTTCGACGCCTGCTGGAGGCGCGCGACCAGCGTTGCCGGCAGCGCTTGCCCCGTCCGGTAGTGGCGGGCGAAGCGGTGCAACACCTCGGGCGTCGAAAGCCACCGTTCGTAGATCTGCGACGGCAGCTCGACGTAATCCCGGGGCACGCTCGTGCCGGAGAGCGACGGGTAGTTCACGTCCGAGCATAGCCCGTGCAGCGCATGGCCGAACTCGTGGAAGAGCGTCTTCGCATCGTCCCAAGACACCAGCGCCGGTTCGCCGGGCGCGCCTTTCATGAAATTCGAGTTGTTGGATACCAGGGTCGTCATGTCGCGCTCGAAGCGTTCCTGGGCCCGGTAAGCGCTCATCCAGGCGCCCGACCGCTTGCCGGCGCGGGCGTACGGATCGAAATAGAAGAAGGCGACGTGTCGTCCCGCGTTCTTGACCTCCCAGACGCGCACGTCGGGATGACCAACCGGCACCCCGACCGCCGGCGTGAAGGTGAAGCCGTAGTTCTGACTGGCCGCCCAGAACATGGCCTCTCGGAGCTGATCGAGCTGGAGGTACGGTTTCAGTTCGGCCTCGTCCAAGTCGTACTTGGTCTTCCTGACCTTCTCGGCGTAGAAGCGGTAATCCCATGGTGCGATCGTGATGCCTGCGCCTTCGGCATCGGCCATCTGCTGCATGTCGGCCACCTCCTCGCGCACGCGGGCGACAGCGGGCCGCCAGATCGCCTCCAACAACTCGAGCGCGCGTTCTGGGGTCTTCGCCATCGAGTTCTCGAGCCGCCAGTGGGCGTGTGTCGGGTACCCCAGCAGCGCCGCGCGCTCGGCGCGCAGTTGCAGAATCTCGGTGATGAGCGGTCGATTGTCGTGCGCGCCCGCGTGCTCGCCCCTGCTGATGAAATTCCGCCAGACCGCTTCGCGCAGTCCCCGCTGGCTCGAGTAGGTGAGAAAGGGCTCGACGCTCGAGCGCGTGTTGGCAATCGCCCACCGGTTCGTCCAACCGCGACGTTCCGCCTCGGCCGCCGCCGCCAAGCGGATGGATTCGGGCAGCCCCGCCAAGTCCGCCGCGTTAGCGATGACCGTGGCATAGCTTTCCTCGTCGGCGAGGAGGTTCTGACTGAACGTGGTGTAAAGCGTGGCCAGGCGCCGATTGATGGCCGCCACGCGCGCCTTGCCGTCGGCCTCGAGTCGCGCCCCCGCGCGGACGAAGTTTGTGTAGTGCAGCCATACCAGGCGCTGTTGCTCGGGCGTGAGGTCGGCCTTTTCCGGCGACTCGTATATGGCGGCGATGCGTTGAAATAGCTTCTCGTTCTGATAGACCTCGTCGCGCAAAGCGGCCAACGCCGGCTCCAACTCCTGCTCGATTGCCCGGAATTCGGGCGTGCTCAATGTCGAACTCCACACGCCGTACACCGCCCGCACGCGGTCCAGCATGCGCCCGCTCCTTTCGAAGGCGGCCATGGTGTTCGCGAAATCCGCGGGCGCCGACTGCTCGGCGATCGCCCGGACTTCGGCGCGGTAGGTGGCCATAGCGGCTTCGAAGGCGGGCTTGAAGTGCGCAACCTGGACCCGGTCGAAGGGCGGTAGGCCGCCCTGTGGCCCGGGCCACTCGGCTACCAGCGGCCCCAAAGGGGCTGAGTCGCCGCCAGCCAACCTGGTCGCGAAGGTGAAGGCGCCAATCGCGGTCGAGAACAGGGAACTCATGAGCGGGCGTATCCAGGCGCACCAGGCGCCCCGGCGGGCGAGCGGCAGGCGGCTCACAGGCGGTTGGGTATCACACATGGCTTCAAACTGGGCTGGCGGTACAGGCTCGGTGCGGCCGGCTTTCCACGGCCGTTTCACCCGCCCAAGAGGAGGGACGGTTCGTTGCGGTCTTGGCCGACCTTGTAGCGTGGGAAGGCCTTCAGCGAGATACTGACTGCAACGGTGATGTCTTCGAGACCCTGGCGATTGTCGCGCAGGCGCAAGGTGAGCGCCGCCGTCCAACTGCGCAGGTCGCGATAGAGCGTGTAGAACTGCTCCTCGAGCCGACCGTCGCGCGCCTCGAAATGGTGAGTCAGACGCGCGCCCCAGTTCTCGTTGAAGCGGTAGTACAGGCTACTCAGGAAGATGTTGTTGCCCGAGAGCGGACCGAAGGCGGGATCGTCGCGCAGATACCGATGCCCCACCTTCCAGTGCCACGTTGTGGTTGGCTCGATGGTCGCAGTGTGGTTGGCCATGCGGAACAGGCCCTCGTCCAGGTCCCAACGCAATTCGGAATTCAGCGTCAACCACGAGCGCGGCTTGAGGTCCAGGTCCGAGTAGAGATCGGCGAAGGTGTCTTGGTCCGCGCGCGGATCGAGGCGCCAGTCGGTCGCCAGGGCCCAGTGAACGAGGGTCTCGCTCTGCTCGAGGCGTTTGGTCTGGAGCTTGTTGCGCAACCCGAAGCGCAAGACATTCTGGCTATCGATCGAGTCGATGGCGTTGTAGTCGAGGAAATCCACCGGGACCAACCGCAGACTGCGCAGCTCGTAATCGAACTGGGGCAACTCGCGCGGAGCGGCGCTGGGGCTCGGCACGAACACATAATTGACCGACGGTTCGACAATGTGCCGCAGGGCGGTGACATCCCAGAAGCGACTGCGCGCCCCAGGCCAAATGCGGGAGGCCTTAGTCGAGACCTCGACGCCGGTGTTGAACACGCCGCGGTTTTGCTCGAGCAAGGCGCTGCCCGCCCCTTCCTGCTCGCCGTAATGGGTGAACCGGACGCCGGCTCGCGGGGTGACATTCAGCCAGCCGAAGACGGTCTGCGGCAGGAGCAGTTGATGGAAGGTGTCGGCACGCAGAGCGGCATAGTTGGTGCCGACACTCTCGCCGGTACGGAACCGGAAGTAGCCGGCCGAGTTCTCGCCCTCGTAGTAGAAGGGCGAAATCCCGAGTTGCTGGCGGAAGGCGCTGAGTTTGAGATCCGGCAAGCGCTCGACGGTCTGGAAGAAGTCGTTGAGCTGGGGCCGAGCGAGCAGGCTAAGACTGAAATTGGGCCAGAGCTGATTGACCTCGAGAAAGGACTTGGGCTGGATGTCCCTGCGATACTCGGACTCGAAGAAATCGCGGAGGATGTAAGCGTCGCTCTGCTCGCTGGCCACCACGCGCGCCGTCAGGTTCGATCGGAGCGTCGCCGAGTGAAAAAAACCCAGGCGGTGCCGGTCGGCGGCGATGGGCCGGCCGTTGGGGTCGGCCCGCGGCTCCTCATCGCGCGTGACGTAGGTCCGGATCTCCCCCTGCCCCAGCAGCCCGAGGTCGTAATCGACATCCGGTCCGCCGCCGAAACCGCGTTTGAGGCGGTAATCGAAGTGCACCGTGCCACCCAGGTTGGTGTTCACCATCCAATTGTAAGAGCCTAGCAGGTACGGTCCGTAGAGGCTGCGATAGCCGGGCAGGAAACTGAAGTTGTTCGGGTGCCGCTCGAAACTGCGGCGATAGACCGGCAGATAAAGCACCGGCACGCTCCCCAAATACAGCGTGGCGTGGCGCGCCTCGAGGTAGCGGCCCGGTACGAACGCGATCGACTTCGCGCGCACCAGGTAAGTGGGCTCGGCGATGTCGTCGGTGGTGACGAACGCGTTGGTCGCCGTGTGGGTCTGGTTGGTGAAATTGGCGCTGAGCCCCTCCCCAGCCGCGAAGTACGGCGCCACGCCGGTGCGGAACCGGTCGGCGCTCATCTGCCGGGTCAGAAAATTGTAGCGCAGCCGGTCGCCGGTCCACAGTTCCTGGCCACGCTGAAGACGCACGCCGCCTTCGGCCTCGGTTTCACCGGTCTGCCGATCCACCCGCACGGTGCGCGCCGTCAACTCGGCATCGCCGTACCGGACGATGACGCCCGCCGGGTCCGTGGCTACCCCGGAACGCTCGTCGAACTCGACCGTGGCCTGGGCGGAGCGGGAGCGAAGTTCGAGCGCGAGCGGCGGTTGCGCCCCTCGAGCCGCGACCCCCAGCCCCAGCAGCGCGCAGCAGAGCACCCGGCGAATCGTCGACATGCGCGCCGACGCTAGCGAAAAGGCTCCCCGACTGCCAAGCCGCATTTCGGGTAGCGGCCTAGCCCCGAATCCTTAGCGAGGTGCTTGAAGATCAGTTCGATCTGCCAGCGCACCCGGTACAGATACCCCAGCGCCCGCACGGGCAACTGAGCGGCCGGCACGTTCGTGACCAGGATCAGCCAGCCGGCCATTTCCAGGGCCTGGGCTGTGGGAGTGCTGCCATAGGTGCGGCATTTCTCCCGTAAGGCCGCCTGGAAGTAGTCGACGGCTGAAGCATTGTAGCGCGCATCGGCTGCTTGGCGGCTGCCAGGGTTTTGGCAGCTCCGAGTTTGGGCGCTCAAGCTCGGGTGGAGGGCGCTCAATTGGCCACAGACTTGGCCCAGCAGGAACTCGGCGGGTCGAATCTTGCCTGTTCGTTGATGCCAGCGGTGGCGCCGAGTCAACTCCAGGCGGTCTTCGGGGGTGAGGGTTTTGGGGAATTGCTCCAGCAATTGAGTTTTGAACATGGGGTATTGACGGTCACGTCCGCCAAGCGGATCTGACGATCCGCGCCCCACAGGGAGCCTGCCGGGTTTCACCCGCGATGGCAGCCCTCAAGCACCTCGCTAAGGATTCGAGCCACCCGCCTACGGCAGCCGCCGGCGCAGCCACTCGAGCCAACTGTCGCCGTCGACCACCAGGATGTGCAGCAGCGGACACTCCTCGTCGGTCCAAAGTGTGATCTTCGGCGAAACGGCTGCGGGAACCCCGCTGGCGGCGCGGATCTCGGGCGCGTTCAGGAAGGTGCGGTCCTGGGTCATTAACACCCAGTCCGAGCCGTAGCGGGCCGCCCCAATTCCGTCGTCGTCCGCCTCCGCGTCGGCGTCGTCGTGCACCACCGCAACCCCCAAGTCGAAATGCTCCGCCAGGCGCAACATCACCGGCTCGAGGTCCAGGTACAGATTCGAGATATGGACGGCGATGACACCGTCGGGGGCGAGGTGCCGCTGGTAGACCTCGAAGGCCTCGCGCGTGAGCAGATGCACGGGGATGGCGTCACTGCTGAAGGCGTCCAGCACCAGCAAGTCGAATAACTGCGCCGACTCCCGCTCGAGCGACAAGCGCGCGTCGCCCGGCACCACCTCGATGCGCGCCGCGGAGTCGCGCAAGAAACTGAAGCGGTTGGTGGCCAAGCGCGCGACCTCGGGATTGAGCTCGTAGATGCGGAAATAATCCCCGGGCCGACCCCACGCCGCCAGCGTGCCGGCGCCCAGCCCAACCACGCCAATCGGCCACGCGCTCTTCCAGGAAAGCTGTTCGAGGGCGCGCCCCACGCCGCTGGTCCGGGTGTAGTAGGTGGTGGGCAGGCGCCGTTTGTGGGCGGAGAGGAACTGAAGCCCGTGCGTGGTGCCACCGTGCACCAAGCGCAATTCGTGCGCCTCGGGGTCATCCGCATGATACTCGACGAGCTTGAGCACGCCGTAGAAACTGCGGGTCAAGGATACCGCGCCGCGCCGCTTGAGGGCCGCGTCATAACCCAGGCCCAGTGCCAGCGCGCCCGCCGCAAGCGCGACCCCCACCCAAGCGACCGGGCGCCGGCCCCGATACAGCGGGCTGCGCTCGTCTCCCCACAAGACCGCCGCCACCACCGCGGTTACTGCGCACAAGCCCAACGGCAACTCGAGGTAACTGCGAAACAGCAGAGGCGCAATCACCGCGACCGCCAACCCGCCGAACGCGCCACCGCCCGCGATGAGCAGGTAGTACCTAGTCAGCTCGGCCGGCGCAGGTCGCCGCCGATACAACTCGCCATGGCAAACGACGCAGGCAACGAACATCGCGCCCAACCACAGGGCAATCGCCTTGTACAACGACAACTCCCCGGCCTGATCGAGCCACCACTGCACCGGGCGCCAGAGTCCGTGTCCGGGAACATCCAGGTCGTTGCCCACCGCGGCCCACAGCACCGCCCCCAACGCCAAGGTCAGCACCGGCAGCCAGACCCGCCGCCGATACCACCGCGGTCCTTGGAAGGCAATCATGTACGAGAGCAGGTACAGACTTAGCGGTAGCACCCACAGAAACGGGATCACCGCCAGGTCCTGGCACATCGCGTTCGTCACCGCCAATAACAAGACCGATCCGCAGGCCGGCAACCCGAACCACCACACCCACACCCACACCCACCCCCGCCCCGAGGAGACGCCCGGCGCCGCTTCCGACGCCACCGCCCCTGTCCCGGTCCCATCGCCCCCGCCGCGGCGCCACACCCTCAAGCCGCACCCCAACGCGAGCACCGCAAACAGCCCAAGGCCAACCGACCAAACATCCGCCTGCGCGCTCCGCGAGAAGTGGGGCTCGATCAGAACCGGATAGCTGGCGAGGGCAACCAGTGACCCCGCATTCGACAACGCATACAGGGGATAGGGGCTACGGCTCGGATAGACCCGGCCACGGCAAGATGAACCGCGCGATCAGCGGCTGCACCAGAAAGAGCAAGAACGCACCGCTGAAGATCGTCAGACCAAAGGCCAGCATGGACCAGGATGACCCGCCGCGTTACGGCCGCTCGTCCGCTACCGGCGCCGGCCCGACGCGCACGTGCACCTGCGCCATCGCCTTCGACCCGTGTTCATTGACCCGCTCGACCCGGGCCAGATAGTCGCCCGGTTCACGGTAGCCATGTTCCGTCACGGCATAACCGTCAGGAGCGTGCACCTGCGCGTTGCCGTCGGACTTGATCCGGGCACGGGCGCCGTCCCACAGCTCGACCTCCTCCGTCTCGCCGAGGTCAAGGTCGACCGTCCGCGGCAACGCGCCCTCCGCAGGGCGTGCCGGGGCCGGTCGATTGTTGTGCCGGTCCCGCTGCTCGGCCGGACGCGTCAACAACGGCGCTTCCCCAGGCGCCGCTCGAACGACGATCGGCCGGTCGGCCGTGCCCCTGGCCGTCACCGCCCGGCGCTCCGTCTGGGAGTAGGTCCCGCCGTGGAGCATCAGTTCGTCGCCCGGTTCGAGCGCGTTGGCCAGTCGCTCGAAGGCCTCCTCCGCACCCGCCTCGATCGTGGCGGGAAACACCTCGTAGGTCCTGGCCTGAATCGTCACCGGACCCCGCGGGGGACCGATCACCGCCAGCGTGAGTAGGGCGACCTGTAGCCCGAGCCAAGGTGGTTTCATAGCGCATCGTTCCGGGCCGGCCAACCCCGGGCCGACTTCGAGCCGCGCTGCCCATCCAGCGCCGGCCGGGAACTGGCCGCATCGTCCTTGGAACGATGCGGACAGTCAAACCTTGATCCGACCGCTGCACCCAGCCCATACTCGATGCGCATGAGCCTGTCGTGCTCCTCTGCAGCCGGCGGTCGCCGCTGCCAGCCACACCGCGCCGCGCCACTGCCTGGACGGCTCGGCTGCCAGCAGTCTGCTCGACGCCACACCCCACTGAACATGCCCTGAACATGCCGCTCGAAACCGCACCCTTCGGTCATCTGCCCAACGGCAAACCGGTCCAACTCCACACCCTGTCCAACCGCCACGGGATGCGAGTGAACGTGGCCGAGTACGGCCTTATCGTCACGCAACTCGAAGTCCCCGACCGCCACGGTGCGAGCGCGAATGTCGTGCTTGGGTTCGAGCATCTCGAACGCTACCTCGCGGGGCACCCGCACTTTGGGGCGATCGCCGGACGAGTCGCCAACCGCATCGCTCACGCCCAATTCACCCTCGACGGCCAAACCTATCCCCTGGCCCAAAACCACGGTCCCCACCACCTCCACGGCGGCGTCCGGGCCTTTGACAAGCAACTCTGGAGCGCCCGCCCCGATTCCCGCCCCGATGCGGCTGCTGCGCTCGCCTTCTCCTACACCAGCCCGCATGGCGAGGAAGGTTACCCGGGGAACTTGTCCGTCACGGTGGTCTATACATTGACTGAAGCGAACGAGCTGCGACTCGACTTCACCGCCACCACCGATCGGCCCACCCCGGTCAACCTCACCAACCACAGTTACTTTAACCTGGCCGGCGCGGGCGACATCCTCGGCCACGAACTCTGGCTGGCGGCGGACTACTACACCCCCACCGACCGCGAGCTGATCCCGACCGGCGAAATCCGCCGGGTCAAAGGCACACCGTTGGACTTCACGCAGCCCGCACCGATCGGCGCGCGCTACCAACAGACCGGCCTTACCCCCCCCGGTTACGACCATAACTTCGTCTTGGCCAGCGGCGCGCAGGCGCCGGTCCTGGCCGCTTGCGTCGTTCACGCCCAGAGCGGTCGCGTCCTCGAGGTGCTCACCACCGAGCCCGGCATCCAGCTCTACACCGCCAACGGACTCGATGGCTCCATCGTCGGTACGGGAGGAGTCCCTTACCCGCGCTACGCCGGCCTGTGCCTCGAAACGCAGCATTTCCCAGACTCCGTTCACCACCCCCATTTCCCCTCCATCGTGCTGCGCCCGGGGGACTCTTACCGCACTACAACAGTCTTCAAGTTCTCGACCCGCTAAGCGGCATGGCGAAACGGCAGCGCCGGGCGACAAAGGCAGAGGCGCGCCGGTATCGCGGAAGCGACCGGGGTATCCTCGGCGGTACCGAAAACCTCAGAAACTCGTCGCTGTTTTTGACGCGATTGGGGAACACCGAAGACTGAACACTGAACACTGAACACCCGAACGGCCTGTCGTGTCGAAGGTCCGACAGAACAGGAGGGAGGGCAGAGGTGACGGACGAGGCAATGGGGTGCGCTAGGGCGCGTTCAGGGCGCGTGAGAGTGGGTTAGTGCGTTGGGATGGAAGGATGGACAGGAGCGGCCCGGATCTGGACCTGGGCGGCTGGAGCGCGGGGATCGGAGGGGTTTGCGGCCTGGGATGTCTCGTGGGGTTGAGGCGGTCTGGAATTGGGGCGGTAAAGTTGGGGCGGTAGAGTTTGACTCGATTCAGCGCCCCGGGTAATGGTTCGACGGTGAATGTCGTGGTGCAAGTGGTGGGTTGGGTGCGCGTGGCGCCGCTCCTCGGGGCGCTGGGGCTGCCTCTTGCGCTCTTGCACGGCGCCGATCGCGCGAAGTTCTCCGACAGCAAAGAAGCGCCCCTCTTACCGGAGGCGGCCACCAAGAACCCCTTCATCGAGCGGTCCCTCAGCGGATTGCCCGACCGGAACAGTTCGTTGGACGCCGCCAAGGCGATTCCGTTCTCGTCGGTCCAGCAAGCCCCGTTGACCAAGTCGCTCACCACGCGAGAGCGGGAGTTGCTCGAGGACCGCAGCAGTTGGATCCTGCGGACGCCGGGTGAGCTGGTGCTCAGCGAGGAAAACGCGAACAAGGCCTTCGGCGTCCGGGAATTCAAATTGGAGCTCAAAGACACCGCCGAGACGAGGCCGAAAGGGAACCTCGAGCGGTACTACGATCGGCTCGGCGAGAAGGAAACGGTGCGGCCGGAGGATTTTCTCAACGACCAAGCTGCCCGGCATTTCGGGTTGGCCGGTGCCGGTCGAGTGGATGCGCCTTTGGGGAATAGCGCGGAGGCGTTGCCAGGCGACGGCCGCCCGTCGTTGGGCGCGGTGGGTTCGCCGGTGTCGCTTCCTTTGCGTGACGGTCGACCCGGCGGCGGCGTGTTCGAGGCCAGCCGAGCCAGCATGAGAGAGATGTTCGGCGAGAACACCCGCACCCTATTCCAGCCGGCGCCCAACGGGCCGAACCTGACTCGTGACCTGCGCGAGCGCGCCGAGGATTTTCGCAAGAACGTGCTGGGGGTCGGTTCGGCCAGCCCCCTGGAAACGCGTGGGGCGTTGGTCGAGTCCCCCTTAGCGGGGCGGCTGGACCCCATCAACACCCAACCGGACCTAACGCGGCAGGAGCTGAACCCTGTGGTGGGCCGTGGGATCGCTGAGTTGACCGGCGCCACGTCGCCCGGAGCGCTCGATTCGCTCAAGCCGGCCAGCGCCTGGGGGCTAAAGCCTTCCTTCTCGGACGCCCTCTTGCCGCGCTCGTTCGGCCCTGCGGCAGGCCTGCGGGATCCCCTCGGCTCCGGCCTGGAACAACCGCGCGGGCCTGCTTTTTCGCCCACGATTCTCGAACTGCCGCGGCGCAGCTTCTAGGCGCCACGCCAACCCAGCACCTGCACCAGGGCCCCTACGGGCAGCGTCGTGCGGGCGGGTACCTCGACGAGGCCGTTGGCGGCGAGCAACGAGCTCAGAGCGTGGGAGGCCTGCAAGCCACTCGAACGTACTGCGGCGGTTGGGGCACACTGGACACGCATAAAATGAGGCCGCTCATCGTCGTTGGTAAGCGCTTCGGCCAAGTGACCCAGGCGGCCTGGGACCTCCATGGTCGGGTCCCCTTGCAGGTGTTGGAGCGCCGGCTGCACCAGCAGCACACAGGTGACGAAGGCCGACACCGGGTTGCCCGGCAAGCCCATGAGCCACTTGCCGCGCCAACCGCCGAACACGAACGGTTTGCCGGGGCGGACGTTGACCTGCCAGAAATCCAGCCGGCCACCCAGCGCTGTGAACGCGTCGCGAACATGGTCCTTGTCGCCCACCGAGACTCCCCCCGAGCTGACCACCAGATCGCACTCGTCGAAGGCGTGGCTGAGTGCTTGCATGGTGTCGGCGGCCGTGTCCGGCACCGGCGGGTAGAGGCGCGGCTTCGCCCCAACCTCGGCGCACAAGACGGTCAGGGCGGCCCGGTTGCTCTCGTATACCTGGCCCGGTCCGAGCGTCTGACCCACGGCGCGCAACTCGGAGCCCGTGGCCAACAACCCCACGACCGGTTGGCGGCCCACTTCGACCCGCGCGATGCCCAGGGCAGCCAAGGCAGCGATCTGACCCGCGCCCAGTCGTTGGCCGGGCGCCAGCAAGACTTGGCCACGCTGGATATCTCGCCCGCGGCATCGGATGTTCGTCGCCGGCCGCACGCGGCCCCGGAACACGATCCGGGCCGCCCCCCCCTGGGCGATGGCGGTGTCTTCCTGCATTACAACGGCATCCGTCCCTGGCGGGACGGCAGATCCTGTGAACACGCGCAGGCAATGGCCAGGGGCCAGTGGGGTGGAACTCGACTCGCCCGCGGCGATCGCTCCCACGCAGGGAAGCTCGACGGGGGTCGCGGGAGTCGCCTCAGCCAGGTCGACTGCGCGCACGGCATAGCCGTCTACGGCGCTGTTATCGAACCCGGGCAAGTCCATCGGCGCGAGGACTTCTTGGCGCAGGAACCGGCCGGCGGCCTGGGACAGGGGAACCGGCTCAGCCGGCAGGGGAATGAGGGCCGAGCGGACGCGGATCCGAGCTTGGGCAAGTTCGAGCACGGCCCAGGTGTAGCGGACCAGGACCGCGGGCGGAAGTCTGTTTTGCGGAGGCGGCATGCCACGTCGGCAAATATCGCTGGCTGTTTCGCTTTTGTCGGAAATATCCATTTGACATTCCGGGGCGAATTCCTAAACTGCCTCTGGTTTTACGATGACGTCGGCACGTTAACTAGGAGCTCTCTATGAAATATTTCGGTGGCTTTTGGACGAAGGCGGTAACGTGGGGTGCGGTGATCTGCGCCGCGGCGGTTCTTGGTTCGATGCAAGCCGCGCAGGGCACGGCCAAAGTGCGAGCGATCCGCGCCGGGTCGGCCCAGGTCACTTACGATGGCGCGACGTGGAGCACGTTGACCGTCGGTACGGAACTCCGCCAAGGCGCCAAGATCACCACGGATCAGACGGCGATTGTGGACTTGTTTTTGGGCGATAACGGCCCGGTGGTCCGCGTGACCCCTAGCACCACACTCGACCTGAATGTCCTGTCGATCGATCGGTCCAGCGGTGAGAAAGTGATCCAGACCGAATTGGGCCTCTCGAGCGGCCGCATCCTGGGCGTGGTCCGCAAACTGACCGCCGCCTCCCGTTACGAGATCAAGACGCCGAACGGCACCTGCGGTATCCGCGGCACCAAGTACGCCATCAACGTCAGCGGCCTGGTGATCGTCCTCGAAGGCACTGCCGATGTCTGGTACATCCCGCCGACCGAGACCCAGCCGATCAAGTACGAGGTCCCTGCTGGCTTCACCTTCGACCCCACCGGGAACAACAACCGCGGTGAAGTGGTCGAGACTCCTGCCAGCGTCCGAGCCGATTTAATCCGCGAGATCGAGGACTTCTACCGCATGGAAACCGCGGGTGAAAGGGTACAAATCTGGGTCCTGCCCCCCAAACAGGAGCTGACCACCGAGACGGTCGGTGCGGCGTCGCCGCCCTCGGAGTGACGGCAGCGTGAGTTGATCTCTCAACCCAGAGCGACCTCGAGTTGCTCTGGGTTTCTTCTTTTCCGTAAGCTGCCTTGAAAAGCCGGAGGGCCAAGACCATCCCGGTCCTGATCGCGGCGTCGGTCGTGGGCTTGGTCTGCCTGCTCCAGGGACTGCCGCGCCTTCTTCGAGTCCCGGACAAACCGGCGGAGTCCCACTTCGAGCTCTTCGAGCGCATCGAGTGGATGACGTACGACTGGCGCATGCGGCTCGCCAGCCGCACCGCGGGACCGGCGGCTACGAACCTGGTGGCCGTGTTCGTTGATGACGCGAACTTGGCCAGCATCAATGCGGCTTACGGGTACTACTGGCCTTGGCCGCGCCAGCTCTTCGGCCGCCTGATCCGTGAACTCAAGGCCCAGGGGGCCCACGCCATCGCCTCGGACATCTTCTTCCTCGAACGCCATGCGGATTTCGCCGAGACGCGCGCGGTTTTGCCTAGCGGCGAGACGGTGAGCTCCGACGCCTTCTTCGGACAGCAACTGCGAGTTGCCGACAATGTGATCCTCGGTTGCCCCGGCGAGATTGTCGGCGGCCGCTGGCAGGCTGTAGCGCCGCCCGACCTGTTCCGGACCAACGCGGTCGCCCTGGGCTATGCCTCGACGGACCGCGATCCGGATGGCGTGCTGCGTCGGGCGGCACCCTTCCGGGATGACCCGGTGCACGGGCGGATCTGGCACTTGGGGATTCGGTTGGCGGCGCTGGCGATGGGCCTGGACCTGGATCGGGCGACGGTTGCGAAGGAGCGGTTGGTCTTGCCGGGACCGGGCGGGGTCACGCGCGTGATCCCCCTGGATCCAGGCGGTTATTTGCTGATCGACTGGACCCTCGGCGTTTTCGACCCGCGCATTTTCAAACCCGCGCTCGAGGAGATCCTCGAGTTGGACAACGCCCGCCAGCAAGGCGAGGCCATCGAGTCGGTCCTGGCGGGCAGCCTGGTCTTCCTGGGCTCGATCGGTTCGGGTAGCAACATTTCGGATGTGGGGGCGACGCCGCTGGCCAAAGAGACCTACCTGGTCAGCAAGCACTGGAACGTGGCCAACGCCATCTTGTTGAATCGATTCGTTCGCCCGCCGGTCTGGTGGGCCGAATGCCTGGCGATCGTGCTCCTCGGCGCGGCCTCAGCGCGGGTGACGTGGCGCCTGAGGGCTTCCTGGGCATCGCTCGCGGTGGTGGGGTTGGCGATGGGCTACACGCTCGGCTGCGTGGGGCTGTTTTTGGGCTATCGGTACTGG